>OIDP01001034.1_pt1 | contig 10322 bp, 9 predicted proteins | sample 1581591 | NCBI WGS metagenome assembly OIDP01 (sample SAMEA3882552, study PRJEB24775) | human gut metagenome | biome: human-associated habitat; feature: intestine environment; material: feces | place: Netherlands | collected 2009/2010 | reverse complement strand
GATAAAGCCTGAACAAATCCTTTTGGCAAGCGATGCCGCCGCAATAATGTACCTGGCGCGTTCAGCACTGCAAAAAGCATAAAGTGCGCGGCGTGATGATCCTGCAAGCTGTTTCTTTTCCAGCAGAATATACACCGCAAACACAAAGCCCATTACAAGGTTTGCCACCACACCGGCAACAGAAGCCGTAATGCTTAAAGTCTGCGAAAGCAGAGCCGCTTTATTGGCCTGCCAGTAATCTTCCACGGCAGCCTGCCATTCATAAATTTTGCCCTGCACATATGCCACGTCTTCTGGCGAAAAATTCCATGCCAAAAGCTGCTCCTGCAAAAAGGCATTAAAATATACAATATCCTGCGGCAGCTTGTGGCTTAAAATAACAATGCTTGCATGCAGTTCCGGCAAAACGGCAAAAAGCAGTGCCGTTATTACGCCAAAAATAAGCATAAAGCCTGCAATAAGGCAAACCGGCCCTCGAAACCTTGCAGCACGGTCTTTTAACACACGCATCCATATCTGCTCAAATTTTTCTATAAACACATTTACGGTAAAAGCAATAACGCAGCCCGTAATAAGCGGCATTAAAATGCCCAGCGCACTGCCCAGCAGAGATAAGGTTATTTCATAATTCCACAAGGCCCATATAAAAATTATAACGGCAACAAGCTGCTGCCAGATGTTTTTTGGCATAATTTACTCCGTTTCATTTAATAAGCTAATTGTAACATAAAAAACGGCGTCTGCAAAATAAATAACAGTACGTGCATTAAGCCTGATTGTACAAACAGCACATTTGTGGTATAATGCAAATGTTATAGTGCGCCTGTAGCTCAGTGGATAGAGCAGCGGCCTCCGGAGCCGCGTGCGGTGGTTCGATTCCACTCAGGCGTACCAGAATTATAATATGGTAAAAATTCAGCCTGCTTTTGCAAATGCAAAGGCAGGCTGTTTTGTTTTTTATTTAAAACTTCGGCTATTTTAAAAATAGTAATATTATTGCTATTTCTGCAAATTTAATTTATTCAACAGCAGGCATCTTTTTATTTTATTTTTTCCTATTCTTATAATCCTCGTCAATTTTCTTTTTCCAGTCTGCTTTAAGTTGTTTGCCGGTACGCAGGCAGGATACTGCTTCGCTGACTACCGCAAAATTTAGGTTAATACCTTTGGCATCGTTGTTAAAATTTGCAACACGCTCTTTGGCAATCCCCAAATCGTGGCCAACATCAACAGCATCGATATTAGCACCAAAGAACAAAAACTCCCAGCCGCGCTCCTTTTGCTCCTCGATCAAACGTTTAACCTGCACACAGCTGTATTTAGTGCTGGCGTTTTCCATGCCGTCCGTTGTAATAACAAACAGCGTATGCTGCGGCACATCTTCCGCCCGCGCGTATTTGTGGATATTTTTAATATGCTCCACGGTTTCGCCGACAGCATCCAATAAAGCCGTACAGCCGCCAACACAGTAATCATTTTCCGTCAGCAGCGGCACTTTATCAATCTCCACACGGTCATGGATGGTTTGGCTTTCATGATTGAACAACACAGTTGTCACCAGTACTTCGCCCTCTGCCTTTTTCTGCTTTTGCAGCATGCCGTTAAATCCGCCGATAGTATCTACTTCCAAACCTGCCATAGAACCGCTGCGGTCAATAATAAAAACGAGCTCCGTTAAATTTTGTTTCATAATAATAACCTCCAAAATAAAAATATGGCTGTAAACATTTCTGCTTACAACCATATTGTAAATTTTTTGTTGGCTCTTTTGGTCGCCCGCAAAGCGACATTTTATGCACCCAACAAAGGCTGGTCAAAGGCAAACAGAGCAGTATTTATTTCGTATATATCATACTTTTTGTTAATTATGAAAAATTCAATAATCCTGTCAAACACCTGCGATGGAGACAACGCAAACCCTGCTTTTGTCAGCAGTTCTTTCGCTTCGTCAAGCGGCAGCTTAAGCGCTATGGCAAAAGCAATGGCAGTTTGCTTGCTGGGACGGTAATTTTTATCCTTGCGGATTTTATAAAACAACCTGCGGTCAACGTTTGCAAGGTGGTAACATTCGGCATCCGTCATGCCTTTTTCGTCAATTTTGCGCAGAAGCATTTCTGTAAAACTTTCATCTATATAACTTACAAATTTTTTTAAATCACGTTCTGCATTTCCATACTCACAGCTTTTTTCAGCAACTGCTTTATTAAATAACTTTTTGCTTATTTTTAAAGGCGGCACATTATACAGGCGCGGTACTTCTTCAACAATTTCGCTTTCATCAAGATATGTTTCGATAGCGTCATACAATGAACCGGCAATACGATATGCCTTACGGTCAAAAATAACAATATATACAGCCAGGTCATGCGTGCGTAAAAATTCTTCCACTGTTTTTACTGCGACTTCCAATGCCTTATCCTTGGGATAGCCGTAGACACCTGATGAAATCAGCGGAAAAGCAATACTCTCACAATTATATTCTACTGCCAATTTCAAACTTTCACGGTAGCAGGAAACAAGTGCTTCTTTTTCACCAACAATGCCGCCCATCCAACGCGGTCCAACAGTATGAATAATATATTTGGCAGGCAGGTTGTAACCTTTGGTTATTTTAGCCTGACCGGTTTTGCATACGTTCAGCTTCCGGCACTCTTCCAAAAGCTGTGGTCCTGCCGCTTTGTGGATATCGCCGTCCACACCGCCGCCACCAAGCAAACTATTGTTGGCAGCATTAACAATGGCATCAACTTTCATTTTAGTAATATTAGCAGCAATAATTTGTAATGGCATCATAAAACCTCTTTTGCAATCTTTTTTATTATTATACCAAAATTTAAATCTTCCTGAGATAAAAACAGACCTTTTCATAATAGAAAAGGTCTGTTACTTCATTCCACCGCCAAAGGCATTTTATTTTCTGTTGCCCATTGAGTCCACGATTTTTGCAGTTTTGGGTTTTCTTTTGCATAGCGGTAAAAGGATTTTAAAAAGGCAATACGTTCATTAACTGCCGTTTGGCGCCATTGCGGTTTATTAGGATTATAAGCCGTTAAATTAATGCCGCCAATGGCAAACTGACGCATAATAATATCGTTAAAGCTGACTTTATCAGCATTTTTCAACATATCAGCCATTGCCATAAATGTAGTAGTACGCCCTTTGCCTGCAAAGCAGTGAAAATGCAGCCATGCACCTGGCGGCAAATTTTTATAAAACCGGATAAAACGGTCTACTTCGGCATGGTGCGGCGTTAAATGATCGGTTAAAGTAAGTCGCAGATATTTTGTACCGTGCTTTTCCGCCATAGCCTGTTCAGTAATTGCGCTTTCTACCGGCCATGTATATTGCCTGCCTTGTATAATTTCCTTATTCGCGCCTAAAATTCCAATATTAATAAACGGCACAGCGGCAATTTCCGCAAGCAGTTTTTTCTCATTCCTCACAATCTCGTTATGGGCGCGGCCTTTGTTACCCCAGTCATTGGCTTTATACCAGCTTACAACACTTCCGTTAATATAACCGTGGCTTTCACCGCGCAGGTCAACATCATAAATCAGTTCCGGCTTAACCGGTATATGCTTAATAATTTCTGCATATTCCAGTTCCGAAAAAGCTTTGCTGCCGGAAATATTCAGTTCTTCCATACCTATTCTTGAAGGCTCTGCTCCCTGCAAAAGCTCTTTTTCAAAAGCATATCCGGAAGTACGGAAATTATCAGGCAGCGAATCGGTATTTTTACGGTCCAGTTTTAAAACACCATGTTCATTATCAGTGACCGTTGCCGCATATGCAGTTGCAGTAAAACAAAGCACCATCAACAACAGTAAAAACTTAGCAATTTTCATATCAGCCACCAGTTAACCATGTACAACAACTTCCAGCCTGCCTGTATCTGGGCAGAATAAAAGTCCATGCACAATAATATCCTGCGGCAAAAGCGGGTTATTTTTAATTGCTGCCACTGTTTTTTCCACATTCTCCCTTGGATGATGAAATGCATCAACCCACCTGGAAAATTCACTTTCAATTTCCGTAATCGCTTCCGGTTTTATACCACGCGCCAGCATGCGCTCTTTCAGCGAAGCCGATGTTGAATGCTGCATGCCGCAATCCTTATGCCCAACTACCATAATTTCGTTTACGCCAAGCTCATATACGGCTACCATCAAGCTGCGTATTACTTCGTCAAACGGACCGGTAATCATATTTCCAGCTGCTTTTATAACTTTGGCTTCACCGCGGGCAATGCCCATGGCAGGCTCTAAAAAATCTACCAGACGCGTATCCATGCAGGTATAAATTGCAAGCTTCCTTGCAGGATATTTGCTTACTTTGTCATTGCGGTGCAGATAGCTTTCCGGTAATGATGCCGTAAATTTAGCGTTTTCTTCCAAAATTTGTTCCAGCAATGCCATAATATTGCCTTCTTCCATTAATATTCGTCAAAAATTTCTTGTATTTTTTTTGTGTCTTTTGTACATGTAAGCGCAAGCTGCAATAAAATGCGCGCTTTTTGCGGATTTAAATTGCCTCCACAGATAAAGCCCGCCTCATCCCATTTAGGGTTAGCCGCTAAAACGCGCCCTTCACTGACGCGGGTACTGCGTACAACAGCAATGCCATGAGCCGCTGCCCGCATAAGCGCCTGCTCTGCACCGGCGTGGATACTGCCCATGCCGCTTCCAGCATAAACAAGCCCCTGCGCACCGGCTTTTACGGCTGCTTCAATAAGTACGCCGTCATCATCACAATGTGTGTAAATAATATCGGTACGCGGCAAAGAAGTATAGTTTTTACCGGCAAAAACGGAATTTACCGTATGGCATTTGCTGATTGCGGCTTCAAAATACACCCTGCCACCGGCAATTGTACCAAGCTGCCCGTAAGGCACTGCCTGAAACGCCTCTACCTTAAACGCGCTCGTTTTAGTGGCATACCTTGCCGCCATAATAATATCGTTCATTACAACAAGCACCCCTTTGCCGCACGCTTCCCGGCAGGCAGCAGTTTTTACGGCATTAAGCAAATCCAAAGGCCCGTCCGCGCTGATAGCCGTTGCCGGGCGCATCGCCCCGGTAAGCACTACCGGCTTGGTTCCTTTTACCGTTAGGTTTAAAAAATAAGCAGTTTCTTCCAGCGTATCGGTGCCGTGGGTAATAACAATTCCGTCCACATCATCATCTGCCATCAGCTCATTGCAGCGCTGCGCCAGCTTAAACCATAAACCGCTGGTTATGTTGCAGCTGTCGATATTGGCAATTTGCTCTCCGCTTACCTGCGCCGCGCTTTCAAGTTCCGGCACGGCGCTTATAAGGCTTTCAATGCCCAGTGCCCCTGCCGTATAACCTGTAAGCTGCCCTGCCTGCGCTGCGCTTCCGGCAATGGTTCCGCCGGTTGCCAGTATTTTTATATGCGGCAAAGACTTGTTATGCTGCATTTTCTTCCTGCCTTTCTTCCATAAAGGTTTTTATGCGCAGATTTACGTTCTGCTGTAAGTTGCGGTAAAAAAACTGGTAGTCATAAATATGGTAAACGCCTTCGCCGAACAGCGGCAGCCCCGGTACAAATTCTTTTTTGTCAACATCCGTTACTTTTAAAGTGCCGCGCACACTGTCGATATAGCACCCCGTAAGCTTCGGCACTTCACGCACAACAGTGCCGCTGTAATCCGTAAAGCAGGCACCGGCATTAAATGTTTTGGGCGCTTTTTGGCTGCCGCAGCTCCACGTGAGCGGGTTAATGGCAAAAGTTTTAACGCCTTCCGGCACTATGGCCGAACTTGTTACTTCCGGCGCTTCGCTGTTAAAAATTATAACTTTACCAAGGTCATCCGCACATTTTGCAGGCTGTATATACGGATATTCTGCGGCTTCCTGCGGCGTAAACCTCCAGCCGATGGCATAGCAGGCAACCATGTTGTTTTTTACAAAACCCTCATTGCCAAATTCTTTTAAAAGCCGCAGGCACATTTCCGCCCCCTGCGAAAAACCGCTCAGCACAAAAGGGCGGCAGTTGTTTTCGCGCTGCATGTAATACATAAACGCCGCGCGCACATCGCTGTACGCCAAATTAAAATACGGCGCTGCTTCCTGCGCGGACAGGCTATAATCCGCAAGCGTTGCCTGGCGGTAATACGGCGCATACATGCGGCAGGAAGCGTCATAAATTCCTCGCTGCATATTAAGCGCGCCCACAAAATTTGCTTTGGTTTGTTCATCAGCAAGGCTCATATTGCTGTGCCCGTCCGTGCCCAAATCCACCGTCGGGCAAATAATGAACAAATCCGCCGGCTTGTTTTCGCCAATACGCCAGTACGCCCAACTGCCAGTGTCCGCATAATCAGGTTCCTGCGCCGATGCCAGGCTGCAAAACGCAGCCAGCACCAGCAGTAGTATTATTTTTATCAGCTTGTTCATTTGGCATCACTGTTTAAATAATCGTAAGCAAACTGCGCATAAATACCGGCTCCGTATTTTAACTGGTCCTCATCCACAGCAAATTTGGGGTGGTGATGTACGCAGTTCAGCCCTTTGGCAAGGTTGCGTACGCCGATAAAGCCATATACGCCTTTGGTTTTTTCCATAAATACGGAAAAATCTTCTGCGCCCGTCATTTTATCCAAATGGCTCAGGCAGCCTTCGCCCATAATTTTTACGGCTGCCTTACGGGCAATTTCGTTTAAATCACGATGTTCGTTAATAAGCGGCGCAGGCCCGAAGAAATAGGTGCTGCTAACTTCGCAGCCATAGGTAAGCGCTGCTTTTTTGGCAATATCATCAATAAGCTGCGGCATGCCCCTGCGGAATTCTTTATTAAAAGTTCTTACCGTGCCCACAAGCTCTGTCTTACCGGCAATAACGGCATCTGCGCTGCCGCCGTTCATCATGCCGGTAGTTACTACAAGCGTGTTTTCCGGGTTGTTAACACGGCTTACAAGGCTTTGCAGTGCCATAACAACGGCTGCTGCCGCAAGTACGGCGTCACTGCCCTGCTGTGGCTTATCCGCAGGTGCGGTTTTACCGGTTACGGTAATTGTAAAGCGGTCGCTGCACGCCATGCGTTCGCCGTCTTCAAAATTAACCGTGCCGCTGTCCATTAAAGCCCATACATGCTGCCCAAAAACGGCGTCCACATCGTCAAGGCAGCCTTTTTCAACATAATGGCGCGATTCCGTCCCAATTTCTTCCGCCATCTGGAATAAAAGTTTTACCGTTCCGTGCATCTGCTTTTTATTTGCTGCCAGCATTTTACCGGCAGCCAGCAGCATTGCCGTATGGCAATCGTGCCCGCAGGCATGCATAACGCCGCTGTTCTGCGAGCAGAAGCCGCAGTTGTTTTCTTCCTGTATCGGCAGTGCGTCGATATCGGCGCGCAGCATTACCGTGCGTCCGGGCTGCTCCCCGCGGATAATGCCGATGCAGCCGGTAATATCGTCAAAAACCTGCACTTCAATGCCGAAGGATTTCAGTTCGTTTACAATATGTTCCGTTGTTTTATATTCTTTGGTGCCAAGTTCCGGATGGGCATGCAGCCAGCGGCGCTGCTCTAAAATATAGCTTTCTTCTTTTAAGGCAAGTTCTTTAAAGTTCATTATGCCTCACCTCCGTCTTTCTGCACTTGACCGAATTCAAGTTCTGCCGTACAGCCAAATGCCGCGGCTGTGCTTTGGGCAATTGCCGTAAGGCCGTTCTGCGCGGCTTTAAGGTTTTCTTCATCCCCGGTATATAAATAAGCCGTCATTTTTACCAAATCGGTAATAATGTTAAACTGCGTGCCGCCGTTAACGCCGCTTACCGTAAATACCAGCGGCTTAAGCGGATTATTTAAGCGGCTTACAAGAGCCTGCGCGTTTAAAATAAAAGACGATGCCGCCACAATAGCGTCTTTGCCTAAATGCGGCGTAGAGCCATGCGCGGAACTGCCATGAACGGAAATATTAATTTTAGAATAGTACATAGCCATACTCCTTATAAAAGCGGCTGCCCGTTAAGCAGCCGCTGTATTTGCGTTTAAATTATCAGTTAAGGAAAATACCGCCGCCTGGGCCAAGAGGAATATCGAGGAAAATCCATACCAGAAGCTGGATAATCCAGATAACCGTAAAAGTAACGGAAAACGGCACCATGTTGGCGATAACGGAACCAAGCCCCATCTCCGGCGCATACCTGCGTACAAAGCCCAAAATAACCGGGCAGTACGGGAACAGCGGCGACAGCGGGTTGGTAATGGAATCGCCTATGCGGTAAGAAACCTGCGTAACGGCCGGGTCAAAGCCCATCAGCATCAGCATCGGCACAAATATCGGCGCCAGAATTGCCCACTTGGCGGAAGCAGAACCGATAAGAATATTAACAATGCACGATACAAAAATAAGACCAATCAGAAGCGGCGCACCGGTAAATTCCATTGCTTTTAAAGCTTCCGCGCCTTTAATTGCCATTACAATGCCCAGGTTGCTCCATGCAAAATAGCTGGTAAACTGAGCGATAAAGAAGCACATAAAAATGTAACCGGCCATATCCTTAAAGCCAAGAGTTATATCGGCAAATAAATCGCGGTCATTTTTGTATTTACCGCAGCCAAAGCCATAGCAGGCACCAACAACAAACAGCGCAACGGTAACCGTTAAAATAATGCCGTTCATAAACGGAGAACCGTTAGTCATAACGGAATGTGTTTTGGGGTCTGCCAGAAGCGGGTCATCACCTATGCAGGCGGCAACAAGCGCAATTACAAAAATTACAAGTCCGATAACAGCCCATTTTAAGCCGCGCTTCTGTGCCTCGGTAATCTGCCCTTCCGATTCGTCAAAATTATATTTTAATAAATCTTCTTTGGTTGTCGGGAAACGTTTAACCATAAATTTTTCCGTCAGCAGCGTGCCAAAAATAGAAAGCACAAAGCACGAAGCAATTAAAAAGTACCAGTTAATGGCCATCGTTGCCTGGTAGTTAGGGTCAATCATGCGTGCTGCGCTTTCGGTAAAGCCGTACGCCAAAGCGTCCGTCATGCCAAGCATAATATTGGCACTAAAACCGCCTGCGCAGCCGGCGTAGGCAACAATCATGCCCAAAACAGGGCTGCGCCCCATGCCCATGTAAATAACGGCAGCCAGCGGCGGCATAACGATAAAGCCGGCATCACCCGCAAGGTTAGCATTAATTGCCACAAAAATAATGGCAAAGGTAACCATCCACGATTTGGCGTCACCCATGACATGTTTCATCATCGTTACCAAAAAGCCGCTCTTTTCGGCAACTGCCGCACCAATAATGCACACCAGCACCATTCCCAGCGGCGCAAAGCCGGAATAGTTGGCAACGGCCTTGCTGTACATATCGCGGAAACCATCTTTAGTTAAAAGATTTACTACCTGAATGGTTTTGCCGGTACCGGGATGCACAGCACTATAACCCATGCTTCCCAAAATTGCCGACAGCACTACTACCACGATAGCCAGGATAATAAACAGGCTGACCGGGTCCGGCATGGCGTTGCCGATTTTTTCGATAAAGTCCATGGCTTTGTCAAAAAAACCTTTTTGTCTTTCATCTGTTTTTGCCATACAATCACTTCCTCACCTTCCAAAATATTAAAAAAGAAGGGACTCCACCAATTTGTGAAGTCCCCGTTGACTAAATTTATTATAACATTTCAGCCTGCTAAAATAAATAGATTTTAATTTTATTTTTAAGGTTCGGAGGCATTATTTTATATCAACTGCCAAAATATCGCTCAAGCCGTCCAGCGGAATGGCAAAAGTTACAACGCCAGCCGCATAAGGAGCAACTTCATAAGGCGGATAGGCAATTACAAGATTTTTGCCGTCCTGAATATAAAAACGGTCGCCGTCTTTTACTTCTACCGGCCCGAAGAACATTCTGGAGTCTTCGGCTACTTTGGCTGCAACAACTTTATTGATGCGTTCCAGATAGTTGCTGCCGTTTTTAAATAAATCGGCCAATTCAAGCTCCCTGCCGGTGTTTAAATCAAACGTTGCCGCATTAAAAAGCGTCATGCCGTGGGCGCCGCCGGTATAAATGTAGCCGCGCTGCTCAACGCTTAAATAATTATCGCCTTTAAAATGCACGGTATACTGCCCCTGCAAGTCATAGCTAGGCACGCTGGTGCCGCCGTACTGTTTTACATCTTCAAGGTCGCAGCGCAGTTTAAAATTAACAAAACCGGCCACGTCTTCAACAAATTCGCGTGCGTCTTCGCTGCCGTCTTTGGCTTTAAAGGTTTTATCGTAAGCGGTGCGCATAACGTCATCGTTTCTCATGCTTAAAGGCAGGGCTGTATACAGCTGCTTTAAAACATAA
>OIDP01001025.1_pt1 | contig 10360 bp, 9 predicted proteins | sample 1581591 | NCBI WGS metagenome assembly OIDP01 (sample SAMEA3882552, study PRJEB24775) | human gut metagenome | biome: human-associated habitat; feature: intestine environment; material: feces | place: Netherlands | collected 2009/2010 | reverse complement strand
ATTCTCGCCCAACTGCTCGATGAGCTCGCGCTGGTACTCCGCGGCGGCCTCGGCCAGCACCGCATCGGTCTGTTCGGGGGAGGCGGCGGCGATCTCCTCGGGACGACCCAGGCGACCTACGGGAACTTTGGCCCGCATGCCGTCGAGTACGTTCTCAGGCATCTTGGCAACCATTTCGGTTTCGATGAAGCCCGGGGCTACAGCATTGACCGTGATACCCTTACGTCCCAGTTCGCGGGCCATCGTTTTGGTCATACCGATCAGGCCGGCTTTCGTGGCCACGTAGTTGGTCTGGCCGAAGTTGCCGTAAAGCCCTACTACCGACGAGGCATTGACGATGCGACCGTAGCCGGCTTCGAGCATATAGTTCAACACGGCCTTGCAGCAGTAGAACGTGCCCGAAAGATTGACGTCGATCACGTTCTGCCACTGTTCGACGGTCATTTTCTTGAGCGTGCTGTCGTTGGTGATGCCGGCATTGTTGATCAGGATGTCGATCTTGCCGAACTTGTCGGCGACGCGCTTGGCCGCAGCGGTTACCGCCTCGAAATCGCTCGTATCGACCTTGTCGAAGGTGATGGCGAGCCCTTCGGCTGCGGCTTTTTTCTCCATTTCCTTACCGCGGGCTTCGTTACGTGCCCATACGACTACCTGTGCGCCTTCGCGTGCGAAACGCAGTGCCGTTGCTTCGCCGATACCGGCCGTGCCGCCCGTGACGATGGCGACTCTGTTCTCAAGTCTTTTCATGGTTATCTCTTTTTAGATGAATTCTTTGTTGTGTTTGAGTTTGGCGGTGCCCGTGATGCACTCTTTGCCGGCAGCATCGAGCAGCAGGCATTTGATCGTACCGATGTGTTTTTCGGTGTTTACGTCGATTACTTCGAATTCGGCCGTATATTTCTCCCCGGCGAAGACGGGTGCACGGAACGACATCTCCTGCGAGAGATAGATGGTGCCCTGTCCCGGGAAGAGCATTCCGAAGACCTTCGAGAATACGGAGGCCGAAAGGAATCCGTGCACGATGGGACGGCCGAACGGGGTTTTGGCTGCGAATTCCGGATCGAGGTGGATCGGGTTTTTGTCGCCCGTGATTTCGGCGAAAGCGATCACGCCTTCCTGCGTATAGGTCACTTCGTGACGGTATTTATCTCCTGTTTTGATCATGGCGGGCCTATTTTTTCATGGGTTTAAGATCCTTGGACACGATCAGGTGCGCTTCGGTAGCGGCCTGAACCTGTTCGACGGTGAATTCGGGATTGATTTCCGTCAGCACGATGCCTTCCGGGGTAATCTCCATGACGCCCATTTCGGTTACGATCATGTTCACGGAGCCTTTGGCCGTCAGCGGCAGCGTACATTTCTTGAGGATTTTGGGTGCGCCTTTGGCCGTGTGCTCCATGGCAAGGATCACCTTGTCGGCACCCGTGAGCAGGTCCATCGCACCGCCCATGCCGGGAGCTTTCTTGCCCGGGATGATCCAGTTGGCCAGGTCGCCTTTTTCATCGACCTGCAAGGCTCCCAGTACCGAAGCGTTCACATGACCGCCGCGGATGATGCCGAACGAGGTGGCGCTGTCGAAGCACGAGGCGCCCTCGAGGGCCGTGACGAATCCGCCGCCGGCATTGATAAATTCGGGGTCTTCCTCGCCCGGTGCGGGGGTCGGGCCCATACCGAGCAGGCCGTTTTCGCTCTGCAGGAAGATTTGAACGCCTTCCGGCAGGTAATCGGGGACGGCCGTCGGCAGTCCGATACCGAGGTTCACCACGTCGCCGTCTTTGAGTTCCATCGCCACGCGTTTGGCGATGATTTCTCTGATCTGTTCCTTTTCCATAGATTTATGTCGTTTTTGTCTGTTCGTCGTACTGTCTTGAAACGGGGCGGTTCTGGAATCCGGGACCGTTTCCTATTTGCGGTGCATTCTGCGGGCCATCTCCTGGGCGATGAACGACGCCACGTCGTCGGCGTAGGTGTTCATGCCGAAGCCGGCGTCATAGCCCAGCTCTTTGGCCAGTTCGTGCGAGATGCGCGGGCCGCCGCACGCCAGAATCACTTTGTCGCGCAGCCCTTCGGCTTCGAGCATTTCGACCAGCTCCGTGAGGTTCTTGATATGGATATCCTTCTGGGTCACCGTCTGCGAAACCAGCAGGGCGTCGGCCTTGAGTTCGATCGCTTTGGCGATGAACTCTTCGTTGGTCACCTGGCTGCCCATGTTGAGGGCTTCGAACATCTCGTAGCGCTCCAGTCCGTAGTGGCCTGCGAAGCCTTTCATGTTCATAATGGCGTCGATACCTACCGTATGGGCGTCCGTGCCGGTGCTGGCGCCGATCACCACGATCGGGCGGCCGATCTGCTCGCGGATGAAGCTGTCCGTTTCGGCCATGTCCCATTTGGTCGATTCGACTTTCGGGACATGGATATTCGAATAATCGACCGTATGGGTGCAGCTTCCGTAGCAGTTGAAGAACGTGTAACCGGCCGTCAGCTCCCGGTGGAATACCACCTGCGGGTTCTCGAAGCCCATCTTTTTCATCAACTGTTTGGCCGCTTCGATGGCTTCGTCGCCGGCGGGCACGGGCAGTGTGAAACTCAACTGCGTTTTGCCGTCGTTCATTGTGTCGCCGTAGGGCTTTATCTTTTTCAGGTCGAGGGTCTGGTCGAAATCCCTGCCTTCGGTTGAATATAATCCTCCACTCATAGAATCAATATGCTAATATAGTTAAAATAAGGCGTTTGGTCGTACTTGCAGCATCGGAATATCATTTTTTCGCTGCGGCGCGACTGCCGTTTTTCATAATCTCCACGAAGGGGTTGTAGTAGTTGCGGCCCTTGCTGCTCACGCCCTCCAGACCCTTGCCGCCGTTCATGGGGCGTTTGATGTCGGCGAAGATTCCCTTCTCGAGCGCCGAGAAGAGTCCCTCTTTTTCGAGGCGTTCGAGAAGTGCGGTAGCTTTGTCCAACACCTCCTTGGCACGTTTGCGGATCAGTCCGCCTTCCTTGAACTCCACTTCGTCGCCGATGTTCTTCATGTTGTTGAAGATGTAGCGGGCGTTCTCGATGGAAAGGTAGCGGTCCGACATGAACGGGGTGTGGATGGCTTCGGTCGGCATACCTAACAACTGAATGCCCTGCGAAGTCCAGATGCCCACCATGTTGAACAGTGCGTCCTGGATATGTCCCCGGAAGATGTTGCCGGTCATGAACTTCGTCGGCGGCATATATTTCAGCGGAGCCTTGGGGAAGATCTCGCGGGTCATCTGCGCCTGCGCCAGCTCGTAGAGGAAGCCGTTTTCGAGCATCGGATCCATCTCGAAGGCGTGTCCCAGACCCATTTGCTCCTCGGGCAGGCCGGCCAGCAGGGCCAGTTGTTCGTTGATCAGGTCGGAAGCCAGCACCGTGTGAGCCTCCTCGACCGCGTCGGCTGTGGTGAGGTAGTTGTCCTCGCCCGTGTTGATGATTACGCCGGCGAAGCCGTTGATTACGCGCGACATATATTGATCGACCAGCGTGCGCTGCATGTTGATGTCGCGGAACAGAATGCCGTACAGAGCGTCGTTGAGCATCACATCCAGACCTTCGAGTGCGCCCATTACGGCGATCTCGGGCATGCAGAGGCCCGAGCAGTAGTTGCACAAGCGGATGTAGCGGCCGACCTCTTCGCCTACTTCGTCCAGAGCCTTGCGCATGATGCGGAAGTTCTCCTGGGTGGCGAACGTACCGCCGAATCCCTCGGTCGTCGCGCCGTAGGGCACGTAGTCGAGCAGGCTCTGGCCCGTGGTGCGGATTACGGCGATGATGTCGGCGCCCTGTCGGGCTGCGGCCTGCGCCTGTACGACATCTTCGTAGATGTTACCCGTCGCTACGATTACGTAGAGGTAGGGGCGCGGCCCTTCGCCGATGGTGGCGATGTAGTTTTCTCGACGCTGGCGGTTGGCTGCGATTTTGGCGATGCTGGCGTCGATATACGGTTTCAGCGCCGCTTCGCGCTCGGCTGCCGTACATACGGCCGAGCGGGTGATGTCGAGTTTGCCGGCAGCGATCTGCTCGGCGATTTGCTGGGGCGTGAGTCCCGTTTCGACGATCGCGTTGCCGAGGAAGAACAGGGCGCCTTCGCCCAATACGTTTTTCTCCCGCAGCTCTTCCACCACCACGTTCGGCAGCGGTACCGCGTTGGCATCCACGCCGTCGATGCCGATCAGACGGCACAGCGTTCGCTCGACGGCTACCGTCGTATAACCTTCCACAAAATCCTGCACCCCGTCGGCGATCTTGCGCGCTACGCTCCGGGCGTGTTCCACCTGGTTAAAGTCTATTCCTAATTTGCTTTTCATATCGTTCATGTAGGCTGTGCCGTACGGTTGCCGTCATTGGTTGTTTTTGAGTTCTTCGTTGCGTTCGATTCGCCGGAGGATCTCCGGGTCGATGCCCAGAATACGGGCGATCCGGATCGCTTCGTGCGGAACTTCGTCCGTCGTGACCTCCTCGAGCGAGTAGTCTATGAAATCGTTGATGTTTTTCAGCGTGATCTTCTCCTCCGCGTTCGTTTCCGAGAAGCCTTTTACCTTCAGCTTGCAGCACGGAGCCGCGATGCCGTTGTAGTGGGTGGTCACGAGCGAAGGGACTTCGTAGTCGGCCAGAAATTCGAGGACACCGTTCACGATCGCCCTTCCTTCGACCGGATTGGTCGTGCGGGCCGGTTCGTCGATGAGAGCCAGCACCCGCCTGCCTGCCCGGACGCTTTTGGCCAGTTCGTCCATCCGCATCATCTCGGCCGCGAAGGACGAAAGGCCGCTCAATTGATCCTGTCCGTCGCCGACGGAGCAGTGCACTTCGTCCACAAGGGCTATTTCCGCCCTTTCGGCCGCAATGTAAAATCCGAATTGCAGCATGTACTGGGCCAGCTCGACGCTGTGCAGCAACACGGTTTTGCCCGACATGTTGGCGCCGGTGATTACCGTAGGTCCCGTCGTCAGGCGGATGTTCACGGGCTTGAACAAGCCTCGGAAGGAGGTCGTGTCCTGCGTTATCGCGGGACGGGTAAGGCCCCAGTCGCGGGCCTGCATCGCCTTGGCGATCACCACATCGAGCCATCCCATCCGGTCGAGTGCCTGTTGCAACGCTTCGTGGTATTTCCGCAATTCGACGGAGAGTCTCTCCCGAATGCGGTCTTCGATTTCCACGCTGCGGAAATAGAGCTCCTGCACTTGAGACTCGTCGGCTCCGGCCTGTTTGCGTGCTTTGATCTGTTTGCGCAGGGTCGTCAGCTCCTCCGAGTAGGCGTCATAGACGAAGAAATGGGGGAGCCGGTTGCCTTCCGGATCGAGCAGATCGACGACCCCGTTCAGCTCGGGAAGTTCCGCAAGATGCCCTTGCGAAGCCAGTGGTCGAAGCTCTTCCGCCAGCAGCGCGAAAAACTTCAATTCGAACAGTTCGATGTCGTCGAATACGCAGTTGCCGCCCGTGCGTTCGATCGTTGAGCGGATGTCGCGCAGCAGGGCCAGTTTGCGGCGAATCGTTTCGGTGCGGTCGCGTCCCTCTTCGGTTTCGAGCAGGCGCAGCACCGAGGCGATACGGTCGTGTTCCTCCGTGATCGCCGACTCCTTGTCGAGCCATGTCATTTCATGGAGCATACGTCGCCCGACGGAGGAACAGATCTCCATTCCTTCGACGACGCAGCGCAGTCCGCTGGTATGTTGTATGGCCTCTTTGAGTCGCATTCGTTTTCTGGTTATTCGATGCAATTTTGCACGGTTTCGCGTATTTATTTCACGGCCTTCTGCCGTGTCAGAGCGTCTGACCTTCCTTTGACTCCCCTCCTCGGAGGGGATTTTAAGATCCTCGATTCTGTTCGTGGGAGCCGTATTCGTTCCTATTCGGGCATTTTCTTTACGTCGTAAACCGGTATTTGCAACGCCTCCTGCATCGCTTCGCACAACCGTCGGGAGTCGAGCACCAGCCCCGACGGAGCCGTCGGATTGACCGTGACGGCCAGCAGCCGGCTGCGGTGTACCACCCTGATCCGGTGTCCCCGGCGCAGGAAGGCGTAAAACGCTTCGGGCGAGGCGAACACCCGCGTAAAGTCGCGGACGATCAACTCCACTTCCCGTTGTTGCGTTCGCAGCAGTTGGAACAGCTTGTCCGTGACGATGCCGGTGGCGTAAATCCGCCGGCCGTGCCGGAACAGGTTCTCTCCGCTCCGTTCGAGCATCAGCACCGAGGGTAATTCGAGGTCGATCGGTTCGCCGCCGTCGCTGACGGCCCACACCCCCTGTGTCAGAGGATCGAGCCGGGTACGCAGCGCCTCCTCTATCTCTTCGATTCCGATCAGTTCGTAAACGTATTTCGTCTTGCGGACCAGTTCGGGAATATTTCCCGCGACGGCAGCTCCCGTGGCCAGGATCATCGCTTCGGTGACCGCTGGCGAAGCCAGGCTCAACCGCGACAGGGCGCCGTCCACGATCGTCGTGCCTACGCCCCGGGCTTTGAGCCGGTCGATCAGGGCTTTCAGGCCCGCCGTGTCCGAAGGTCCGGAGAGCAGCAATTTGCCGCTCATCTTCGCGCGGGCCGTTATCAGCCGCCCGAGCGCCGTCCGTTCCAGGCTCACGTCGAGGACCTCGGCCGCGAGCCGTTTTTCCCGGTAGTGTTTCTCCGAGGTGACGAAGATCATTCCCTCGGGAATCTCGATCTCGGGCTTCGCTGTCTGGCACACCTGATCCCGGCTCTCGCCGTCGATTCCGACCGAAGTCAGGGCGAAACGGTCCGCCCGACCACCGAGTTGTCCCAGAATGTAGTTCAGACATTCGGTTTTACCCGTGTTCTTCTCCAGGCCGACGATGGCCAGGCTGCCGAAATCCGATATGTTCGTTACGAATCCCAATCCGGTGCGGGCTGGTCTTGCAGCGTTACGTTCTAATGGTTGTGGTTACGGGTCTTGCGGCTCAATTCGGACGGCTCGAGCGAAAGACGTCCGCCGCTCAACAACTCGGCCACGCCTTCCTTCCGACGTGCTTTCTCGCACTCTTCGCAGTGGCATTCGTCCTTGTAGTCGGTCGGTTCCGTATAGGTCGTGATCACACCTTCGTAGTTGCGGAGTACCACGCGGTTCGGAGCCTGCGAGATGACATAGTTCGGCATGACAGGAATCTTGCCACCACCGCCCGGAGCGTCCACGACGAATGTCGGAACGGCGTAACCCGAGGTGTGTCCCCGGAGGTTCTCGATGATTTCGATGCCTTTCGATACCGGAGTGCGGAAGTGTCCGATGCCCAGCGACAGGTCGCAGATATAAATATAGTAGGGACGCACACGCATCTTCACCAGTTCGTGCACGAGCTTTTTCATGATGTGCGTGCAGTCGTTCACACCGCGCAGCAACACCGACTGGTTGCCCAGGGGAATACCGGCGTCGGCCAGACGTGCGCAGGCCTGCTTCGATTCGGGGGTCACTTCGTTCGGATGATTGAAGTGGGTGTTCAGCCAGATCGGGTGGTATTTCTTGAGCATGTTCACCAATTCCGGTGTGATGCGTTGAGGCAGCACGACCGGGGTGCGCGAGCCGATGCGGATGATCTCCACGTGGGGAATGGCACGCAGACGGCTGATGATATATTCGAGTTTTTCGTCGCTCACCAGCAGGGCGTCGCCGCCCGAGAGCAGCACGTCGCGTACCTGCGGTGTACGGGCGATGTAGTCGATGCAGTCGTCGATCTGTTTCTCGGGGGTTGCACAGTCGTGCTGGCCGGCGAAGCGGCGGCGCGTGCAGTGACGGCAGTACATCGAGCACATGTCGGTAATCAGGAACAGTACCCGGTCGGGGTAACGGTGCGTCAGACCCGGTACGGGCGAGTCGCTGTCCTCATGCAGGGGATCTTCCAGGTCGGCGGGCGAGCGCTTCAGCTCCTCGACGGTAGGAATGGCCTGCTTGCGGATCGGGCAGTGCGGATTTTCCGGATCGATCAGCGTCAGGTAGTAGGGCGTGATGGCCATGCGGAGCGTTTTGAGCGATTCGCGGATGCCTTCCTCCTCTTCAGCGGTCAGCTTGATGTATTTCTTGAGCTCATCTACGGTCTCAATCCTGTTTTTTACCTGCCAGTGCCAGTCGTTCCATTGCTGGTCGGTCACTTCGGGAAAGAATTCTTTTCTGCGGCTCATTGCGGGTGTGAGAGGTGTCATTTGATTTTATTTGTTTCGTTCGATTGTTACGTTGTTGCGGTTTGTGTTTTTTCGCCGATGTAGCGAGCGTTTGTTTTCGCCGTCCGCTCATCGAAAACGAATGCGGCGGACGGCTATTTTCGATGAGTGCCTCCTGCCTCGGTAAGTCGGATCCGTCCTGCTTTTTTAATTTGCGCCGGGCGGGGACGATGAGGAAAGGCGGCAGGTGTCGTTCGTATCGGTTAGGCGTACAGCTCGGTGAATATCTTTCTCAAGGCTTCGCATTCGCGGAACTCCTGAAGCGTGATCTCCGCATGTCCCTTCGTATAGCCGTTTCCGATAATCATCGTCACGTCGCTGCCGACGCCTTCGGCGCCGAGAGCGGCTTTCGTGAAGCTCGTGGCCATCGAGAAGAAATAGACGATGCCCGTATTCTTCGTACAGAGGATGCTGGTCATTTCGGTGTCGGGAACATTCACATTGTTGATGGTGATGTCGCACATTTCGCCATTGGTCAGCTCCGTAATCTTTTCGAGTACCGGAATCGGCTGACGAGCGTCCATGCAGACGACCTCGTGGCAGAAGCCCAACTTGTCCAGGCGCTCCTTCTCCTCGGGACTGTAACAGAGTCCGATCACTTTGCCCGTTACGCCGACCCGCTTGCGAGCCTCGTAGCAGCAGAGCATGCCGGATTTGCCAGCTGCGCCGATAATCAGCACCGTGTTGCCGGGGCGAACCAGTTTGGCTACCTGTGCCGGAGCTCCGGCCACGTCGAGGGCCGACATTACCAGCTTTTCGGGCAGGTCGGAAGGTATTTTGGCGTAGATGCCGCTTTCGAACAGGATCGCCTTGCCATCGATATCGACCTGATCGACATCGGGGCGAATCTCCTTGATCTTGTCGATCCGCAGCGGAGTAAGCGACAGCGAAACCAGCGTGGCGATCTTGTCGCCTACCTTGAGGTCGGTCTTGCCGACGAGCGCGTCGCCGATCTTCTCGACCGTACCCAGCAGCATGCCGCCCGATCCGGTTACCGGATTGCGGTGTTTTCCTTGTTTTTCGACGATGTCGAGCATGATCTCGGCGATCTTGGCTTTGTCGCCTCCGGCCTGGTTCGAGATCTGGGTGAAGCTGGCCGAGTCGATGTTGAGGGTCTGTACGTCGATTAGGATCTCGTTGTCGTAGATCTCGTCCATGTTGTTGTCCAGCTTGTCTGCCGGCTGGGGAAGCACGCCCTTCGGGGAGATTACCCGGTGTGTGCCGTATTTATGTCCTTTTTTCATTATGGTGTTTTGTTGTGTTGCAGTGTTGATGTTTTTTGGGTGATCTTATTTCTTGAGTCCCAGAATGCGGCGAGCTTCGTCCGGTGTAGCGACCTCGCGTCCGAACTCTTTGGCCATGCGAACGACCTTCTCGACCAGTTCGCCGTTGGATTTGGCCGGAACGCCTTTGGAGAGATAGACGTTGTCCTCGAAACCTACGCGCACGTGGCCGCCGTCGATGATCGCCAGGGCCGCCAGCGGAAATTCGTAGCGTCCCACGCCGGCTACCGTGTAGGTCGCATCGGCCGGAATGCTGCCCCGCAGGAAGACGAAATCCCGGATGTCGCCTCCGATGCCGCCGTTCACACCCATCACGAAGTCGAAATGCATGGGGGCGGCGATATAGCCCTTCTTGTGCAGGCGGAGCGCCATTTCGATCATACTCTTGTCGAAGACCTCCAGTTCGGGTTTGATGCCCCGCTCGATCATCTTCTGGCCGAAGTACTTGATCGTGTTCTCCGTGTTCTCGAAGATTTCATCGCCGCCGAAATTGAGCGTGCCGCAGTCGAGGGTCGCCATTTCGGGGAGCAGCTCCGTAGGTTGCAGCCGTTCGTCGTTGGTCATGCCGACGGCACCTCCCGTCGAAGGCTGGATGATTACGTCCGGGCAAACCGCACGGATAGCGTCCATAACCTGTTTGAAGCGGTTTTTATCCTGCGTGGGTTGGCCGTCGTCGTTGCGCACGTGCAGGTGGATGATGCTCGCGCCGGCATCGTAGGCCGACTTGGCCTCCCGGGCGCACTCTTCCACCGTGTAGGGGACTGCGGGGTTGTGTTCCTTGAGTACTTCCGCTCCGCAGATCGCGGCCGTTATGATCAGTTTTTCCATGGGGTCTTTGGTTGAAAAGTTTGAAAATGGTTGAATTCCGTTGCTTTGTCCGATGTGGCGGC
>OIDP01001017.1_pt1 | contig 10393 bp, 10 predicted proteins | sample 1581591 | NCBI WGS metagenome assembly OIDP01 (sample SAMEA3882552, study PRJEB24775) | human gut metagenome | biome: human-associated habitat; feature: intestine environment; material: feces | place: Netherlands | collected 2009/2010 | reverse complement strand
GTGGTTAAGGAAATGGCAAAGCAGGCGGCATTTGCACCGGTGCTTTCCGAACATAAAGTATGCATTATAGACGATGCCGGGCAGATGACGGCAGAAGCGGCCAACAGTCTTTTAAAACTTCTGGAGGAACCGCCTCCGGGCTGGCTGTTTATTTTAATTACGCAGCAGGCAGAGCGTCTATTGCCGACGGTGCTGTCGCGCGTGGTGCGCCTGCGTTTTGACGCTCCGGACAGCAGTGCCGTTCAGCAGATACTGAAAGCAAAAGGCATTACTCAAAATACACAGGTACTGGCGGCTCTTGCAGGTGGTTCGCCTGGCAGGGCGTTAAGTTATAATCAGGCAGATATTTTTGCAATCCGCCGTGAGGCGCTTGATTTACTGAAAAAACTGCCGCTGCAAAACCCTTTTGGTTATATTGCGGCGCTGGGCTGGGGCGAAAAATACGACCGTGCGGCTGCGCTGCTTTTAACGGAACAGTTTATTTACCTTCTGCGCGATGTGCTGCTTGTGCAGAGCGGTGCAGGCGGGCAGGTGTACAACACGGATATTATGGCCGGGCTTGACGGCATTGCCGCATATTGGCCTTTACATACAGCCAGGCAGGGCGTAAACGCTGCGCAGGAAGCCTGGCAGAATATAAATAAAAATGCAAGCGCAAAAAATGTTTTGGAGGCGCTGGTTTTGAAACTTGATTTACTGCGGAAGGAGTGAAAATTTTGCTGAAAGTAGTAGGCATTAGGTTTAAAAAAGCAGGTAAAATATATTATTTTGACCCGGTTGATACCGGCGTGGAAGTTGGCGACCATGTAATTGTGGAAACGGTGCGCGGTTTGGAATACGGCACGGTTGTTATTGGCGCGAGAGAGGTTGAGGAAAACAAACTTGTTTCTCAGCTGAAACCCGTTATGCGCAAGGCAACCGAGCAGGACGCGCTGAAGGTGCAGGAAAATAAAGTGCGCGAAAAAGAAGCCTTTAACATTTGCCTGCGCAAAATTGCCAAGCACGGGCTCCCCATGCGGCTGATTGACGTGGAATTTACTTTTGACGTTAACAAGATTATTTTTTATTTTACGGCGGACGGGCGTATCGATTTCCGTGAACTGGTTAAGGATTTGGCGTCCGTATTCCGTACCCGTATTGAACTGCGCCAGATTGGCGTGCGCGATGAAGCAAAAATGCTGGGCGGCATCGGCAGCTGCGGCAGGCCTTTGTGCTGCGCTACCTTCCTCGGTGATTTTGAACCGGTATCCATCAGGATGGCCAAAGACCAGAATCTGTCGCTGAACCCGGCCAAGATTTCCGGCGTGTGCGGCAGGCTGATGTGCTGCTTAAAATACGAAAACGATGTGTATTGCAGCGGCTGCTGCGGCAAACGTTCCGTACCGGAACGCGTGGAAGCACCGAAGGTTGGCGTTATGGTTGTTACGCCGCTCGGCGAAGGCCGCGTTATGGGCGTTAACCGCGCTATGCGTACTGCTTCCGTACAGCTTACGCCGGATAATACCATTCAGGTGGAATGGGACGAAATTGTGGATGCTTCCAAGGCGGATAAAATTTAATGGTACACAGCGGAATCAGGCGCGATTCATTGCCGGGCTGTGGTTATGTAGTCTGGCAGGACGCCGGTGAATTTACTTTTACAACGGATTCTGTGTTCGTGGCAGCATTTGCCCATCTGGTAAAAAAGGCGCAGGTGCTGGAACTTGGCAGCGGCACAGGGGCAATAAGCCTGTTTTTGGCGGCCCGCGGCGCGGAAAAGGTAACCGGGATTGAGTTTAACCCCAAAGTTACCGCCCTTATGGAGCGCAGCATTAAAGATAACGGGCTTGAAGAAACAGTAAAGGTAATTGGCGGCGATTTGCGCGAAATTAACAAATATTTTAAAACCGAAAGCATGGATTTGGTAATTGCCAACCCGCCTTACCGCAACAGCGGCAATACCCGCAAAATTGGCACTGCCGCCTGCCACGAGGTAACGGCGGATTTGCGCGACTTTTTTAAAGCGGCGGCGTATACCGTGCGTTACCGCGGGCGCTTTGCCATTGTACAGCTGCCCGACCGTTTTGCTGAGTGCATGCAGCTGGCGGCGGAGTTTGGCTTGCAGCCCAAACGTTTGCAATGGGTGCACAGCGCGGTTGACAAACCTGCATGGATATTTTTAATGGAAATGGTTAAGGGCGGCAGCTACGGGCTTGATGTTTTGCCGCCGCTTGTAATGTACAATGCTGACGGAACTTTAAGCGCGCAGGCACTGGCGTATTACGATAAATCGAAGGAGCAGGCAAAATGACGGAAGCCGGAACTTTATATCTTTGCGCAACGCCGATAGGCAATCTGGAAGATATTACGCCGCGCGTACTGCGCACTTTAGGCGAAGCCGATATTATTGCGGCAGAAGATACGCGCCATACCTTGCAGCTTTTAAACCATTTTAATATTAAAGGGCATTTGGTGCGCTATGATGAGCACAGCAAGGATAAAAACGGGCCGAAGCTGATAGCAGAACTTTTGGACGGCAAGAATGTAGCGCTTGTCAGCGATGCGGGTTTTCCCGGCATTGCCGACCCCGGCGAGCAGCTGGCACGCGAAGCGATTGACGCAGGCATAAAAGTTGTGCCGCTGCCGGGCGCAAATGCTGCACTGTGTGCACTGATTGCTTCGGGGCTGCCGTCGTCACCGTTTTTTTTCGGCGGGTTTCTGCCCAAAAGCAAAAAGAACAGGGCTGATCAGCTGGCGGCGTGGAAGAACATTCCTTCGACAATAATATTGTATGAAGCGCCGCACCGTATTAAAGATGTGCTGAAGGAAATACTGGCGGCGTGGGGTGACAGGCAGCTTGCCGCTGCGCGCGAGCTTACCAAGCTGCACGAAGAATTCTTCCGCGGCAGCGTAACGGAATGCCTGGCATGGCTGGAAGTGCAGCCGCCGCGCGGTGAGTTTTGCCTTGTTATAGCGCAGAGCGAGGATGATGTGCAGGAAGAAACGCAGGCAGCCGACCCGTTGGACGAAGTAAAGGCACTTGTTGCGCAGGGCATGGATAAAAAAGCAGCGCTGGCACAGGTTGCCAAAGCGCGCAAAGTGCCAAAGCGCGAGCTTTATAACAGATTACTGGATGAAGAATAAAAGGGTTTACTTTTATTTTTAATAAGGGTATAATAAAAGCACAAAAGGTCAGGGTTGTACTTAAACGCCATGGTACACCTAAAAAAACAAAAAACCGGGAGCGGCAACTCCCGGTTTTTTGTTTTGGGCCGGCTGTGATTATAAGTACCTGTCCAACCACTTGCAAATATAGTACGCCACTATGCTTGCCGCAACAGATACAGTAAAGGTCAGGATAATATCTGCCATGATACACCTCCTTTCCGCTGGAAAGGATCACAGCTTTTCCATTATGCCCAAAAAGTAAAGTTCTGTCAATGATTTGCCAAAAAGAAGTAAAACTTTTGCACAGCGGCGCAGAATGTGATAAAATTACAAAGGAATTGTCTGCAAAAATCAGCATTGCAGGCGCTTACACCGTTAAAACAATATTAACATAAAAGAAGGGAAAGCACATGAGCAAGAACAGTTTTTATATCACTACCCCAATTTATTATCCCAGCGATAATCTGCACATTGGCCACGCTTACTGCACAACCATTGCCGATACCGTTGCCCGTTATCACCGCGCGAAAGGCGAGGATGTATTCTTTTTAACCGGCAGCGACGAACATGGCCTGAAAATTCAGCGTAAAGCAGCCGAAAAAGGCATTACGCCGATTCAGTATGTTGACGCGATTGTTGCCAACTTTAAAAAACTGTGGAAAATGCTGAACATTTCCAACAACGATTTTATCCGCACCAGCGAAGAACGCCACCATAAAGTAGTGCAGGCTGTACTGCAGAAAATTTATGACCAGGGCGACATTTATAAAAAGAATTATGAAGGTTTGTACTGCGTTCCGTGCGAATCTTACTGGCTGGAACGCCAGCTTGTAGACGGCAAATGCCCGGACTGCGGCCGCCCGGTAGAAAAAATGGCGGAAGAAAGTTATTTCTTTAAACTGTCCAAATATCAGGATAGAATTCTGGAATATATTGAAACCCATCCTGATTTTATTCAGCCGGTTTCCCGCCGCAACGAGATGATTAACTTCATCAAACAGGGCTTGGAAGATTTGTGCATTACCCGCACAACTTTTGACTGGGGCATTCCCGTTCCGTTCGACCCGAAACATGTTGTTTACGTTTGGTTTGATGCGCTCTTAAACTACTTTACCGCTATCGGCTACGGCACGGATGAAGAAAAGTTTAAAAAATTCTGGCCTGCCAATATTCACCTTGTCGGTAAGGAAATTGTACGTTTTCACAGCATTATCTGGCCGATTATGCTGATGGCAATGGGCGAAGAACTGCCGAAACAGGTTTACGGCCACGGCTGGCTGGTTGTTGACGGCGATAAGATGTCCAAATCCAAGGGCAATGTTATCGACCCGATTGCTTTAATTGAAGAATTCGGCCCGGATGCTATCCGCTACTTCCTGCTGCGCGAAATTACGCTCGGCAGCGACGGCAACTTCTCGCGCGACGCGCTGATTAACCGCATTAATGCCGACCTTGCCAACGACCTTGGCAACCTGCTGCACCGTACCGTAAGCATGATTGAAAAATACCACGGCGGCGTTGTAACCCATAAGGAAGGTACGGAAGCCGTTGATAAGGAATTTATTGCCCTTGTTAACGAAACTGTTGCCGGTTACAGTGATGCCATGGACCATATGGAACTGAACCAGGCTATTAAGGATGTATGGAACCTTATCGGCCGCGCCAATAAATATATTGATGAAACCGCACCGTGGATTCTGGCAAAAGACCCTGCGCAGGCAGAACGCTTGCAGGCAGTTATGTACAACCTTGCCGAAGCGCTGCGCATTATTGCAATTTTGATTGCGCCGTTTGTGCCTGTTACCGCGCCGAAAATTTACGAACAGCTCGGTCTTGGCAAACCGGAAAGCTTCTTTATGGCAGATGCTGTTTGGGGCAAACTGGCAACCGGCACCAAAGTGCAGAAGGGCGAACCGCTTTTCCCGCGCATTGAAGTTACCGAAGCCGGTGAAACCGTAATTGCGGCTACCAAAAAAACTGCCGCCAAGGCAATTAAAGCCGAAGCTCCGAAGGCTGAAGCAAAAAAAGAAGCAAAACCTGCAGCGGCAGCAGCCGGTGAAATTACCATTGATGATTTTGCAAAGATAGATTTGCGTGTGGCAACCGTTATTGCCGCAGAACGCGTGCCCAAAACCGATAAGCTGATTAAATTGCAGGTTAAAATCGGCGATGAGGAACGCACCATTGTAAGCGGAATTGCCCAGCATTATGAACCGGAAAACCTGATTGGCAAAAACGTTATTGTTATTGCCAACCTCAAACCGGCCAAGCTGCGCGGCATTGAAAGCCGCGGCATGGTGCTGGCAGCCAGCGACGGTGAAGGCAACCTGGTACTGGCAGACGCACCGGGCATTGCCAGTGGCAGCAAGGTGAAATAAAATGTCGCGTACAGGTTTGTGGGATTCGCATGCTCATCTTGACTCCGATTATTTTACCGACGACCGTGACGAGCTGATTGCCAAAATCGGCGAAGAAATGGAAGGCTTTATCAACCCCGGCTGTGACGAGGCAAGCTCCGCTTTTGCCGTACAGCTTGCAGAAAAGTATGATTTTGTTTATGCCGCTGTGGGCTGGCACCCGGAAGAACTTGCCGGCATTAAGGATGAGCATTATCTTGATAAACTGGCGGCGTGGGCTGTGCATCCAAAAGTTGCGGCAATCGGCGAAATAGGGCTTGATTATTACTGGAAAGAAAACGAGCCTAAAGAAGTACAGAAAAAGCGCCTTTTGGAGCAGATTGACCTTGCCGTACAATTTGATTTGCCGGTAATTATTCATGACCGTGAAGCACACGGCGATATTTTCGATATTTTCCGCAGCGAAGTGCCTGCGGGAACAAGGGCTGTGTTCCATTGTTATTCAGGCTCGCTGGAAATGGCAAAGGAACTTGCCAAACGCGGCTATTACTTTGGCTTTGGCGGTACAAGCACCTATAAAAACGCAGCCAAAGTGCGCGAGGTACTTGCATTTGTGCCGGACGAACTGCTGCTTTTTGAAACGGATTCGCCGTATTTAACGCCGGTGCCTTACCGCGGCAAGCGCAATAATCCGCTTTATACGGAACTTGTGGCGCAAAATGCGGCGCTGGTACGCGGAACAACTTTTGAAGCGCTGGCAGCGCAGACAACGAAAAACGTTAAAACTCTTTTTAATAAAATTAAATAATGCTGACGCGGCAGTCTGCTACTGCTGCGTCTTTTATTTACCATAAAAGTGCTTGTGCATAATACTTTTCACAAAGAATTGTTTTATTTTAAACTAAAAGTACCTTCAGGGAAGATGGCTTGACATTATAAAAAAGGCTGTGATAAAATACCCCCGAATTAAGGAGGTAATATTATGCCTAAAAATGTTACAGTTTTCAGAAGAACCATTTTGATAGCCATAATGTTTGTAATTTTATTCAGTGGGCATACGCATCTTGGTTTGGCGGAAGCACCTGTTACCATTTTAAAGTTTGACGGTACGGAAAGAACAGTTACAACGGAACTTTCCGACCCGCGCGCTGTTTTTAAAGAAGCAGGTATTGCCGTAGGGCAGGCAGACCGTATTGAAGAAAAAACGAGCGGCCGCGGCAAAGTGCTGGTTTTAAAACGTGCCGTGCCGGTTATTGTTGTGCGCGGAGATTCGCAGCAGAAGTTTTTTACCAATAAAGACACCGTTGGCGAAGCGTTAAAAGAGTTAAACATCCGCTTTAACAAAAAACGCGTTTACCCTGCCGCAGATACTCCGGTTACTGCCAATGTGGAAATCCATATCCTTAACAAAGGAGATACTTTAAGCTCCGTTGAGGCCGATTCGGAAATTCCCGTAAAATACATTGATGACGAGAATATTCCTTACGGGCAGGAGCAGCTTGTGGAACAGGGCAAAGCCGGCAAGGTAAAAGTTGTAAAAAAATCCGTGGTAAGCACGGGCAAAGCACCGAAAGAAGTGGAAATTGCCCGCGAAGTTCTGGCTGACCCCAAATATTCCGTTATCAGGCGCGGCATTGGCATGTCGGTGGAAACGCCGGAGGGCAGAAAAAAATACAGCCGCATCATTACTGCTGAAGCAAGCGCCTATACCGTACACTGCGGCACCGGCACGGGCCTTACATCCATCGGCCTTGTGGCTGCTCGCGGCATTGTTGCCGTTGACCCGCGTGTAATACCGTACTATACCAAAATGTATATTCCCGGTTACGGCATTGCCATTGCAGGCGATACCGGCGGCGCTATCCGCGGCAACCGCGTGGATTTGTTTATGGACAGTTACGAGGAAGCAATTAACTGGGGACGCCGTAATGTGGAAGTTTATATTTTAGAGGACTAATAAGTGCTGAAAGAAGTTATTGTAGTAGAAGGAAAAAGTGACACCGCGGCAATCAGGCGCACGCTGGAAGCCGACACGATAGAAACGGGCGGCTTTACGCTGGCCGCGTCTACCCTGCGCAAAATTGAAGCAGCGTATAAAAAGCGCGGCATTATCATACTTACTGACCCTGACGGAGCAGGCAACCGCATACGCCGCTTTTTAACGGAGCGTTTTCCGGAGGCGGGGCAGGCTTTTATACCGCGCATTGATGCAACCGCCAACGGCGATGTCGGCGTGGAACAGGCAAGCCCCAAAGCTATTTTAGCGGCACTGGGCAAAGTGCGCCATCATGAATTTATGCCGCAGAAAGAATTTACAGAGCGTGATTTAATGCTAAACGGGCTCAGCGGCGGCAGCATGGCAAGCGCAAGGCGTGATAAGCTGGCTGCGCTTTTGGGAGTCGGTTACGGCAATGCCAAATGCTTTTTGCAAAGGCTTAACACCTACGGCGTAACGCGTGAAGAATTTAATTCCGCACTGGCGGAAATTGGAGAAGTTGAATGAAGAAACCTGTAATTGCTACACCGGAAGTTACTAATTATATATTGCGCAGGTTTAACCTGCATGCCGATAAAAAGCTCGGGCAGAACTTTTTAATTGATGAAGACATTGTGCGCCGCATTGCCGCTGCCGCAGAACTTGCACCCGGCGAACCGGTGCTTGAAGTAGGGCCCGGTATTGGCACGCTGACGCAGGCCCTGGCAGAAACCGGCGCGGACGTAACTGCTGTTGAACTGGATAAGCGTCTTTTACCGGTGCTTGAAAAAACGCTGGAAGGCTATGAGAACGTGCGCGTTATTAATGCCGACGTGCTTGAACTTGACGTTAACAGCGCCATGGGCGGCAAAACCTTTAAGGTTGCAGCCAATTTGCCGTATTACATTACCACGCCGATAATTTTTGCGCTGCTTGAAAAAAAGCTGCCGCTTGAACGCATGGTAATTATGGTGCAGAAGGAAGTTGCCGAGCGCATAACGGCAGCGCCGGGCGGAAAAGATTATGGCGCACTTTCGGTTGCCATGCAGTATTACACAGAGCCGGAAATTGCCTTTATTGTGCCGCCGTCAAGTTTTATTCCGCGCCCGAGCGTGGACAGTGCTGTTGTGGTGTGCAAAAACCGCACCGTGCCGCCGGTGGAAATTTGTGATGAAAAACTGTTTTTCCGGGTGGTAAAGGCAGCGTTTTCGCTGCGCCGCAAAATGTTAAGCAATGCACTGAAGAACATGGGCATTACCTCGCAGCAGGCGCAGGAATGGCTGAACCTTGCGGGTATTGACCCGAAACGCCGCGGCGAAACGCTTTCGCTGCAGGATTTTGCAAACTTAACCAATACCTTTGAAAAAATAAAATAGCAATATTAAATTTAGCAGGCTCGAAAGGCCTGCTTATTTTTTTGCAAATTTTTTGGTTAGTTATTGACAACCGCATAAAAAAAGAGTATAGTGTTCTTGAACAGGAACAATATACAAGGGGCTGAATGAGGGGAATGGAAATCGTAGAACGCTTAATGCACTTTAACCTTACACGCCAGGAGGCAACATTATACCTGCTGCTGGTAAAAGCCGGACGCCTTACAGGCTATGAAGCGGCCAAGCAGACAGGCATATCGCGCTCCAACACCTATACGGCACTGGCCGGGCTGGTGGAAAAGGGTGCTGCCTATATAATGGAAGAAGGCAAAGTGACGCGTTATACGCCGGTTGCACCGGAGGAGTTCTGCAATAATAAAATCCGCCGCCTGGCGGAGATGCGCGACGCGCTTATAAAAGAACTGCCCGGTGTAAAAAATGAAGCCGAAGGTTATATAACCATTAAAGGCAATGCAGAAATTATCAGCAAGCTGCAAAACACCGTACTTAATGCCAAAGCGCGCATTTATGTATCGGCAAATGCCGCCGTAATGGAGCTTTTGCGTACTGAACTTGAGGACGCACTTGGCCGCGGCTTAAAGGTAGTGGTTATTACCGGCAGCGATTTCCTGCTTCCGGGGGCAATTTGCTACAACACCGTTAAACAGACAGGGCAGATAAGGCTGATAGCCGATTCGCAGACGGTGCTGACCGGTGATTTGGATGAGGGGGCAAATTCAACCTGTTTATATTCCTGTAAGCGTAACCTAGTGGATTTGTTTAAGGATGCGCTTAAAAACGAAATTAAACTGATTGAATTGCAGAAAGGTTGAGATTAATGTCTGAAAAAATTCCGTTTGTTACCAAAGAACAACTTGAAGATATTGCATCACGTTATGCAACGCCGTTTTATTTATATGACGAAAAAGGCATCCGCGAAACTGCGCGCAGGGTAAATAAGGCATTCAGCTGGAATAAAGGCTTTAAGGAATATTTTGCGGTAAAAGCAACGCCGACGCCGGGCATTTTAAAAATTTTGCATGAAGAAGGCTGCGGCGCAGATTGTTCTTCTTATACAGAGCTTTTAATGGCTGATGCGGTTGGCTTTAAGGGTGATGAAATTATGTTTTCATCCAACGATACGCCTGCCGAAGATTTTCAGCTGGCACGCAAACTTAATGCCACTATAAATCTGGATGATATTACCCATATTGACTTTTTGGAGCGCGTGGCTGATATTCCCGATACCGTATGCTGCCGCTACAATCCGGGCGGGCATTTTGCCATTGCCAACAACATTATGGACAACCCGGGCGACGCCAAATACGGCATGACGCGCGAGCAGCTTACCGAGGCTTACAAACGCCTTATGGCTAAGGGCGTAAAACACTTTGGGCTGCATGCGTTTTTGGCAAGCAACACCGTTACCAACGATTACTATCCGGAACTGGCACGTATTTTATTTAAAGTAGCCGTGGAATTAAAAGAAGAAACCGGCGCTTCCATTGAATTTATCAATCTTTCCGGCGGTGTCGGAATCC
>OIDP01001011.1_pt1 | contig 10439 bp, 8 predicted proteins | sample 1581591 | NCBI WGS metagenome assembly OIDP01 (sample SAMEA3882552, study PRJEB24775) | human gut metagenome | biome: human-associated habitat; feature: intestine environment; material: feces | place: Netherlands | collected 2009/2010 | reverse complement strand
TCAATATTGTTGATGTTCAGGTCTTCCGGCTTTACATTGGCGGAGACGGGAAATTCCATGATGATGTTATATTCCTTGGTATCTTTTTTGAACGGACCGTTCTCAAGGGTGTTGATACGCTTTTCAGTATCGGTATACTGACTTCCCCACAATTCGGTGCATGCATCACTGAAGAGGAGATAAGTGGGGATGCTTTGCTTATTCTCGAATGATACGTCTTTTCCATTGGTTCTGAACTTGTCGGGCTTTATATCTTGAGAGAGTTTAGTGAAGCGGATACCGGCCCCCAATGTCTTGGCTGCACCTGCGGCTCGCAGTTCAAGAGTCATTCTGAGGCGTGTCACTATACCGTTTTTATCTACTTGCAGTTTTTTTCCGGACATTACGATTACAAGGTCGTTCATGTCAAAATCGCCATATGCAGGCCAATTGTCCTCAAAAGCAAACGTATACACGTCGCTGTCTTTGATTTCGATGGGGAAGTCAGGGTCTTTCTCTTCTTCACCCTTATTGCCTTCGTCATAGATTCCGCCGCAAGTCTCGATGGTGTATTTGGATTCATCATAACCGGTATTGACGCTTTCGTTCTTCTTAAACGGGTGATACTGGCTCAGACCCTCTATTTTTCCTTCTATGACCAGATTGTTGCTTAATAATTGGACGTTGGTGGGCTCTTCGAATTTAATTTTTTCGGCCTTAATCATTGACTTGTCATTGTTGGTGACATTCACTGCCTGGAAAATGACGTCACCGCGTTTTACTTCGAACTCTCTGGCTTTAATCATGGAGCCGTCTATCAGCGTGAATTTGGAGTCGGTCAGGCTTTCTATTTCGGGTACAGGCAGCCACTCTGTGTCAGTTTCGTTGGCACGGCCGGCGGTAATGGCCCCCTTGTTTAATGTTACGTTTCTGAACTTGAATTCCTTTTTCACAATAACGGTGCAGCTATTGTATAGGACATCGGATGATGAGTTTGTAAATTTAGATGTTTCGATGAAGCCATCGTTGTACACAGACAGGCCACCTTCTATTTCATAGCCGCTTATCCGGGCCTCATAATGGTTGATGATGACGGTTGCGGTGGAGTTGTTGGTTCTTGTCTTACCGTCAGTTTCATCGAATCTGACACTGCCGTAATTGAATAGCCTGCCGCCATTGAGTTTTATATTCGTAGCACTGTTTAAGTCGGCCTTATTCAAAATCCTGGCATCGATGAAGTTGAGTTCATGAGCGTTTAATGTGCCGTGATTGATGACGTTGCTGCCGTTGATGGTGATTTTGTCGGCGACTTCGATTTTTCCTGCGTTGAATAGTTCCGGTTGCTTGCCAAGATTCATTGTCAGGCTTCCATTGGCTGAAATTGTACCGAAATTCTTGGTAGGACATCCTAAACTGAGAGAAGTGCATTCGAGGCTGCCGTCATGTTGCAGGGTAAGGGTGTTTTCATTACCGATGGTGAGATTATTTGCAATGATTCTGCCTCCACCCATTACATATATATCGAGGTTTGAATTAAGGCTGCTCCAACCGCTTAATTTCCAGACGCCCTGTACGAATACAGTTGCTCTGCCGCTGTTTGTTTTTAGCTGGATGGTATAAGGAGAATCCGATGTGTATTCTTTTCCTATGATATACTTCGCTCCGTTGGCAAGTGTGCCTGTATTCCAAGGGTCAATGTAACCATCCGATACACTTGGAACGGCTGGTATCACTTCCGCTTCCTTATATTCTTTATCGGCGATTTCCGTTATGCCGGCTGCCTGTGCCGCTTCGAATGCCGAGTGGGAATTACCGGCAGTCTTGTTTGCGGCTCTTGTTCTTGTACCGGTTGAAACATTGTACAGTTTGCATTCCAATATACCTCCGTTTTCAGGGATACTGTATTCGTATACTTCTTTGCGTTGCTTGGGATCGGTTTGACGGATAAACAGTCTTGTTGCGGCTTTGGAGACGTTGATTTCCGCGTTGTAATTTCCGTTCTTGTTGGCAGTGCCCACCGCAATGGGGACAGCGCTTATGTCGGATATCGGGTTGGCGGTAAAGATTTCAATAAGATACTTATATCGCCCGTCAAATTCATCGTTTATCTCAACATTCAGATTTACGGTGTTGACCATGGACCAGTCAAAACCATCGGGGGCGGTAAAGTCTTCTCCTAAGGGATTTTCTTTCGGTTTTGTCTGAATGCCCCTTTCAGGATCGTAAACATCATCCGTACAACTGGAAAGTGCCAAAGTGCTGACAATGGCTACCACAACTGAAAAACGGTAGAATAATTCCATAGGCTGATCTATAATGTTTTTATGTTTTGTTTGCTTGTTGAATAAAATAATCAACTTTTAATTGAATATGCCGCAAAGATAGCCATAATATTCGGATTGTTACTTGTGAATATTGTCTTTTTTGATAAAACAAGGCGAATATTTTGCTGAATCCGACCATTTGCCCGTTTTGAAAACTTGTAAATATTGTCCGGGGCGAATAAAAAGGAGAAGTCTGAAAGGGAGTAAAGAGGAAAAAAAAAGAGGAAATTACTCTTTGGTAATTTCCCCTGCCAAATCCGAATTCATCCGGCGACGGATTTCCGCCTGGCTAAGTCCGTGCCCGAGCAGGAACATGAGTTTGGTAACAGCGCATTCGGGCGTACTGTCGTAGCCGCTGATAACGCCGGCTTCGAGCAGATGCAGTCCGGTTTCGTAGCGTCCCATCTCAACACCGCCGCTTTGGCATTGGGTAATGTTGACAATGACGATGCCTCGTTCTGTTGCGTCCTTCAGTTGCCGGATGAACCAGTCCTTTTGCGGTGCATTGCCGGAACCGAATGTCTTGAGAACCACTGCTTTCAATCCCGGAACGTGAAGTACAGAATCGATGATGCTTTCCTGAATACCCGGAAACAGGGTGAGGACTACGACATTGGTGTCGAAAAGATAATGCGGCTTCATCGGTCGTGCAGGGTCGGGGCGACGGATGATGTGTTCGTTGTAACGGATATGGATTCCTGCTTTTGCCAGAGTGGGGTAATTGAAAGAGCGGAAAGCGTTGAAATTTTCGGCATTGATTTTGGTAGTCCGGTTGCCGCGCATCAGTTCATTTTCAAAGAAGATGCACACTTCGGGGACAAGGGCTGTGCCGTCCGGACGTTTGGCGGCAGCTATTTCGATGGAAGTAATCAGATTTTCCTTTCCGTCCGTGCGCAATGTCCCGATGGGTAGCTGCGAACCGGTAAGGATAACCGGCTTTGCAAGGTTTTCGAGCATGAAGCTGAGTGCCGATGCCGTATATGCCATAGTGTCGGTTCCGTGCAGGATGACAAAGCCGTCGAAGTTTTCGTAGTTGTCATTTATAATCGCGACAATTTTGGCCCACAGGGAAGGTTCCATGTCAGAGGAGTCGATAGGCGGATCGAACTGATAGGACGAGATGTAATAGTTGAAGCGCTTCAATTCGGGAACATGCTTGAGCAGGTGGGCGAAATTGAAATTTTCCAGTGCACCTGTTTCCGGATTTTCTATCATTCCGATAGTTCCGCCCGTGTAAATCAAGAGAACGGAAGGATAATCTGCTTTCATAAATATCTCTTTTTTCTTTTTTTCGGGCACAAAGATAATGTAAACCGATAACAGAATAAAATGAACTTGTCCATTTTTTATGCTGAAATGTAGCTTATCTTCGTATTATTCACAGAGATACGTAAAAAAATGGAATTTAAGTTGTCTTACTGTCCTGCCGCTTTACCGCTTTTACCCAAATCTTCTTTCAGATGTGAGATGGCTTTTTGTGCGTTTCCTTTGTATTCGTCGAGCAGGGTAACGAAGCGGCTTCCGATAATGGCTCCGGACGCATGGGAGCAGGCTGTATCGAACGTCTGCCGGTTACTGATGCCGAAACCTACCATGCGTGGATTGCGCAGGTTCATATCTTGAATCTTCTTGAAATAGACTTGTTTCCGGGCGTCGAAATCTTTCTGCGCGCCGGTGGTGGCTGCTGATGATACCATATAGATGAATCCGTCGGTATGGGCATCTATTTCGCGGATGCGTTTCTCGCTGGTTTCGGGGGTGATGAGCATGATGACCCGGATGTCGTATTTCTGTGCGACGGCCTTATAATTTTCTTCGTATTCCCTGAAAGGCAGGTCGGGGATGATTACTCCGTCGATGCCGCATTCCGTACATTTCCGGCAGAAAGCCTCAAAGCCGAAGTGCATAATCGGGTTGAGATAGCCCATTAATATCAACGGGATACGGACATCCCGGCGGATGTCCTGCAACTGCTCAAAGAGGATGCGGAGAGACATTCCGTTGCGCAGGGCGCGGGTGGCGGCATCTTGAATGACGATGCCGTCTGCCATCGGATCACTGAAGGGAATGCCGATTTCTACCATATTCACTCCGTTCTTTTCGAGTGTACGGATTACATCGGCTGTGCTGTCGAGCGTGGGGAAGCCGGCACAAAAGTAGACAGACAGCAGGTTTTTGGGGCTGTCTTGGAAGAGTTGGTTGATACGATTCATAGTGAGTTTGTTATTACAGATTTATTGATGACAGTTACGTTATCTGCCGGTCGGCGGTTATGTCGTCAGCCGGCAGTTTCACCGGTTCTTATTGCCTGGAGGAATTTTCCGATGCGTTCTACATCTTTGTTTCCCGGAGCCGTTTCAAAGCGGCTGTTGATGTCGATACCGGCTAGTTTGGGGTGATGAAACTCCCTGATGGCTTTAACGCTGTAAGGGTTGATTCCGCCGCTGAGCAGAAAAGGCGTCATTCCGCTGTAACGGTGCAGCAGGTTCCAGTCGAACTGGTTGCCGGAGCCGCCATACAGTGATGTCTTGGCATCAAAGAGGTAATAATCGCATAATCCCTTGTAGTCGGAAACGGTTGCCAGGTCTTTTGACTGTGAAATGGAAAAAGCCTTGATAAGGTGCAGACCGCTGCTGCGTAAGGAACGGCAATATCCGGGCGATTCGCTGCCATGAAGCTGGATGTAGTCCAGTGCAAAACGGTCGGCATACATCAGGATAGTTTCCTTGCTTTCATTGACGAAGACTCCCACGCGCTTTGCGCGAACCGGAAGATATGCCGGTATCTCGCACAGGCAACGGGGAGACTTGGGATAGAAGATAAAGCCTATCATATCTACATCCAGTTGCTCTACATTGCGGATATTTTCCGCTTCGGTCATGCCACATACTTTTATGATAAGAGGAGCCATTTTTTTAATGATTTATATAATTAATACTTCATTTTCAGGAACGGAGTGGAGAAATGAAATCTTTTAATGCATCTCCCGGCCGGCGGGTTTTCATAAAGGTTTCTCCGATAAGGAAGCCGCGGAAGCCTGCAGCGCGCAGCCGGCAAATGGTTTCGGGATGTGAAATTCCGCTTTCCGAAACAAGTAGCGGCAGGCTTGGGCTGTCGGAAGAATCCAGGGCTGTGGCCGGTATCTGCCGGAGTTTTTCGGCTATATGGAAAGAGTTTTTCACATCGGTGACGAATGTGCCGAGATTACGGTTGTTGACGCCTACCATATCCACATCCGCGTTTACATAAGCGAGTTCGGAAAAAGTGTGGATTTCGAGTAACACTTCCAATCCCAGGGCATGTGCCCGGGCAGTGAGGGTGGCACATTCTTCTTGTGTCAGGCAAGCGGCGATAAGCAATACTGCATCAGCTCCTACGATACGTGCCTGGAGCAGTTGGTATTCGTCGATGATGAAATCCTTTCGCAAGATAGGAATGCCGATCAGTGGGCGTGCCATGCGTATATCCTGCAGCGAACCGCCAAAGAATTTTTCGTCCGTAAGGATAGAGACTGCGGAAGCACCGGCTGTTTCGTATGCAGCGGGTATTTCTTCGGCACGGGCAGTCTCGTGTATCCATCCTTTCGAAGGAGAACGGCGTTTGAATTCGGCAATGATTCCCGTGGGTGAAGAAGCAAGCGCCTGTTTCATGCTGCGGATGGGTATGGTGACGGAAGTTCCGGCAGTGGCGTCTTTCTGCATCATGGCGGCAACCTCTTCTTGCAACCTTTCGAGGGAGACGGCTTGCTTTTGCAGTTCTATTTCAATTCGTTTATGAGCGATGATTTCCGATAAAATATCTTTCATGGCTGTTTTAGTGAAGAGTTACGGGATATGCGGCTATAAATACCTTTTCGCACCTCATCCCTTACTGGTTAATTTCTATAAACTTTTTCAATGTTTTCAGTGCCCGTCCGCTTTCCAGCGATTCGCGGGCTATGGCAATACACTCTTCAATCTCCTTTTCCGGTTCCATGACCTGAATGGCGAAGGCGGCATTGACAATAACACATTGAGTCTGGGCGGCTTCTGCGCGGTTGTTCAGGATATTGTCGAAGATACGTGCCGCATCTTCCTTGCAGGTTCCGCCGGAAAGTTCTTCGGGACGTACTGCGCTGAAACCGAGAGCTTGTGGGCGATAGATGCGTTCATAATGACGTGTCATCACTTTGAATTCATCGGTCAGTGAGATTTCATCGTAATTGTCCAGACTGTTGACTACGGCAAAGTCGATGCCGAGTCTGTAGAAAACGTTCGTATAGAGACGCATTTGTGCGAGGTCGGCTACGCCCAATAGCTGATAGGCGGGCTGACACGGGTTTACCAGCGGTCCCAGCAAGTTGAACAGTGTGCGTACTCCCAAGGCTTTGCGGACAGGACCTACGAATTTCATGGCTGGATTGAACAGTTGGGCGTGCAGGTAGGCTATGTTACACTCTTCCATGCTTCGCTTCAATATGTCGGGATTGTTGGTGAAGCGCACGCCATGCTGTTCTATTACGTTGCTTGCTCCACTGACGGAAGTAGCGCCGTAGTTGCCATGTTTGGCTACTTTATAACCTGCTCCCGCCACAACGAAACTGGCGCAGGTGGAGATGTTGAAGGTGTTCTTCCCGTCACCGCCTGTACCTACGATATCAATGGGGCGGTAAGGCGCAAAGTCTATCGGAATTCGTGTCTCCATAAGTGCTTCGCGGAAGCCTGCCAGCTCGTCTACTGTGATGCTGCGCATTTGAAAAACCGTGAGCAGTGCGGCAATCTGTGCTTCGGAATACATCTCCCGGCTGATGTTGAGCAGGATTTGTTTGCTTTCTTCTACAGTGAGTTCTTCATGGTTGAAGAGCCGGGTTAATATTGTTTTCATCTGATTAAGTTTGTGGTTTAAAAATAGGTTATTCTTCCAGCCAGTTCTTCATAATCAGCTTCCCGTCCGGGGTAAGAACGGATTCCGGATGAAACTGTATGCCTCGGACATCATATTCCCGATGTTTCAACGCCATAATCTGCCCTTCGGGACTGACAGCTGTAACGGCAAGCGTTTCGGGTAGTTTTTCAGTATCTACTACCCAGGAGTGATAGCGTCCTACGGCTATATCTTGGGGTAATCCCCGGAAAATGTAATCCGGTTCTGTCAGCCGTATAATGGTCTGTACACCATGAAACACTGTGCTGAGGTTGACTAACTTCCCACCGAATGCCTGTCCGATGGCTTGTTCTCCCAGGCATACGCCCAGTATTGGTTTCTTGCCTGCGTAGGTGCGTATTACATCCAGCAGTAATCCTGCTTCTTCGGGCACACCGGGACCCGGTGAAAGGATGATTTTATCATATTGTTCCAATTCTTCTATGCTGAATTGGTCATTGCGCAGTACATCTACCGCTACGCCGAGTTCTTTCACCAAGTGCGCAAGGTTATAGGTGAAAGAGTCATAATTGTCTATGATTACTACCATTGTTATTAACTGTTTGATTAATTTACTTTTGATACTCTTGTTGATTTATACAATTGGTCGATTTTCTGTTTTACAAGAAATTTTCCGCCATGGCAATTGCCTTCTTCAATGCTCCCAGTTTGTTGTTCACCTCTTGCAGCTCGTATTCGGCATTACTTTTGGCTACGATGCCGCCGCCTGCCTGAAACCATAACATCCCGTTGCGGCTGACGAATGTACGGATGGTGATAGCCTGGTTCAGGCTGCCGTTCAGGCCGATGAATCCGATACAGCCACCGTATGCGCCACGGTTATGCGGCTCCAGTTCGCTGATAAGCTGCATGGCGCGAACTTTTGGTGCGCCGCTCAAGGTTCCGGCCGGGAAGGTATCGATAAATGTCCTGATAGAGTCTGTATCATTGTTCAGCGTACCGCTGACGCGGCTCACGAGGTGAATAACGTGACTGTAATATTGCATCTCTTTGTAAAAGTCCACTTTTACGTCATGGCAGTTGCGGCTGAGGTCATTGCGGGCAAGGTCTACCAGCATCACGTGCTCTGCATTTTCCTTGGGATCGTCTTGCAGGTACCGGGCATTTACAGCATCCTGTTCCGGATTTCCGGTACGTTTGGCAGTGCCGGCGATGGGATCTATATAGGCATGGCGGCCTTCAATGCGGCAGTGCGTTTCGGGAGAAGAGCCGAAGATACGGAAGCCGCCGAAATCAAAGTAAAACAGATATGGAGATGGGTTGATGCTGCGCAAAGCACGGTAAAGTTTGAAGTCGTCGCCTACGAAACGCTGTTCGAAACGGCGGGAGAGGACTATTTGGAAAACATCTCCCCGCATGCAGTGGGCTATTCCTCGGCGGATATTGGCTTTGTGTTCCTCATCGGTCAGTGAAGAAGTGGTTTCGCCAACAGCACGGAAGTCATAGGCTGTGTAGTTGCGGTTGTGAATGGCTTTCTGCACCTTGTCCAGTTCGCTCTTCTCATCGGGAGCAAGCATCTCCAGTAACAGCATTTCATTTTTGAAGTCATTAAAGACAATAAGATACTTATATAAGATGTATAGTATATCCGGTGCATCGTTGGTGGCTTCGCGACTGTCTTTTACGGCGATGTTCTCAAAATAGCGTACAGCATTGAAAGATGTGTAACCGTACAGACCGCAATAGTCGCTGTATTCTCCTTCCACGTGAAAGCGGTTGAGGAAATCGCGTAACGCATTTTCCGCATGGTATTCTTCGGTAACGGGATGTTCCTCACGTGTGCCGTCGGGCAGACAGAATACGGCAACAGCGTGGTCTATACTGACGCTTGCTACCGGGCAAAGTCCGATGAATGAGCGGTTGTTTTCACTGCCATGATAGTCGGAACTCTCCATGAGTGCGCTTTGAGGAAAAATGTCGCGCACCTTCAGATACGTGCTTACGGGTGTATGTAAGTCGCCGAGCATCGTGCGGCTCACTGTCTGATAATCATACTTCATATTTTGTATTTTATTCTTTATACATCAAATACGTTTCTACATCCTTATCCCCCCGTCCCGAAACGGTCAGTACCACCACATCATCGGTTTTGAAGTTCAGCTTCTTCAATGCACCGAGGGCGTGGGCGCTTTCCAATGCGGGGATGATGCCTTCGAGCTTAGTCAGTTCGTAGGCGGCGCGGATGGCCTCGTCGTCATTTACGGAGAGAACGATGGCGCGCTTTTGTGCGGCAAGGTTGGCATGCATGGGGCCGATGCCCGGATAATCCAGTCCGGCGGAGATGGAGTAAGGCTCTTCAATCTGCCCATCCTCGTTTTGGATAACGTAGGTGCGTGCTCCATGGATAATGCCCAATTTGCCTAAGGCAATGGTAGCGGCAGTCATTCCTGTTTCTATCCCTTTGCCTCCGGCTTCGGCAAGGACAATCTGTACCTGGCGGTCGTCCACATAGTGGTAAATGGTTCCGGCAGCATTGCTTCCACCGCCTATGCAGGCTATGAGATAGTCCGGAGACTCGCGTCCTTCTTTTTCCATGAGCTGTTTTTTGATTTCCTCACTGATAACCGATTGCAGGCGTGCCACCATATCGGGGTAGGGGTGCGGACCTACGGTGGAGCCGATGATGTAGTAGGTGTCGGCGGGGTGGCAGCACCAGTCGCGTATGGCTTCGTTGGTGGCATCCTTTAAGGTCATGTTTCCGCTGGTCACGGGCACTACGGTTGCACCCAGCATCTTCATCTTCTCTACGTTGACGTGCTGGCGTTCCACATCGGTCTTGCCCATATATACGATGCACTCCATATTCATCAATGCACATACGGTGGCTGTGGCAACGCCGTGCTGTCCGGCACCTGTTTCGGCTATGATGCGGCGTTTGCCCATACGGCGTGCCAGCAGAATCTGCCCGATGGTATTGTTGATTTTGTGTGCGCCGGTATGATTCAGGTCTTCCCGTTTCAGGTAAATCCGGCAACCGTACTTTTCCGACAGACGCCGTGCCTGGTAGAGCGGTGAGGGACGTCCTACGTAGTCGCGCAGCAACCGGTCGTATTCCTGCTTGAAATCTTTACTTTGCAGGACTGTGAGATAAGTTTTCTGCAATTCCTCTACACACCTGTGGAGTATTTCGGGAACGTATGCTCCGCCGAATTCTCCGTAATAACCTTCTTTGTCAACTAAGAAACTAACCATATATTGTTTTATTATTTAATT
>OIDP01001005.1_pt1 | contig 10486 bp, 4 predicted proteins | sample 1581591 | NCBI WGS metagenome assembly OIDP01 (sample SAMEA3882552, study PRJEB24775) | human gut metagenome | biome: human-associated habitat; feature: intestine environment; material: feces | place: Netherlands | collected 2009/2010 | reverse complement strand
TGGTGGTAATAGCAATCGTTTCCTGGGTGTGCCGGGGTATTGTACCAATGTGGCACTTACGGTGAGCAACTTCAAACTGCCGACTGATAAAGTTCAGAATCGTCTGATGGTATCTGTTCATTTCTATGATCCGAATGAATATACACTGGATGCAAAGTATTCGGAGTGGGGGCATACCGGCGCTGCCGATAAGAAAGCTAACTGGGGAGACGAAGACAATGTGAAAGATGTATTCAATAGTTTGAAGACAACGTATATAGATAAGGGCATTCCGGTATATATTGGTGAAATGGGATGTGTAAGCCGGACGACTGACCGTGCGGAATCTTTCCGCAAGTACTATCTGGAATATATATGTAAAGCAGCGAAAGAATACGGATTGGCTCCTGTTTATTGGGATAATGGCGGTACAGGTAGTGGAAAGGAAGAATCAGGCTTGTTTAATCATGCTACCGGTGATTATCTGAATAATGCAGCGGAAATAGTAGAAGTAATGAAAAAGGCCATCTTTACAGAAGATGCATCTTATACATTGCAATCCGTCTATGACAATGCACCGCAATAGGTTTTCATAAATACCCCTCGTGTATACAGGGATTGTTGTTAATACAGGTTTTTTTTTGATTGGTTTTGGGAAGTAGCTTCTGTGAGGGAAGTTACTTCCTTCTTTTCTGTCCGGGAAACAAATGATGGGGTATGAAATGATAAAAAAACACATTGAAAACCTTGTTTTTACGATTCCTTTTTGTTTCATTTGCAATATGTTAACGATATTCCTATATCTACTACTATGAAGAGATTGATTTTACTTATCGTTTCAGTCGTTGTGGCATGTTTTTCTGCCTTTTCACACGACTTTATGTTCAAACATCTGGAGGTTAAGGACGGAATGCCCAGCAACCAAATCAATGCCATTTATAAAGATTCAAGAGGTTTTATGTGGTTTGGCACCGCTGCCGGACTGGCACGTTATGACGGATATCGTTTCAAGATATTCCGGAGCACTGACAATGGTTCTGCGTCTTTACCTGACAACTATATTGAGAAGATAGTGGAAGACAGTGAAGGACGTTTATGGATACGGACGGGAGAAAACGGATATGTCATTTATAACTGGGATACGGAGAGCTTTGTCTGTGATGTTCGTTCCCGGATGTGGGATATAGGGATAGACGGAACACCCCGCTATGTATTTGTCGACAAGCAAAAGAATACCTGGTTTGCCATAGATGGGAAAGGGTGCTACTGCTATCGTCCCGGTGAAAAGAATGCTGTATCCCTGCCTTTCGGTGAGAAAGGAATACCCGAAGGTGTCATTATAGACATGGCTGAATGTAAGGATGGCATTCTGTTGGTATATGATAACGGGCGCGTAATCTGTATCGACCGTGAGACGGTACGTGTAAAATGGGTTTTGACAGATATTGCAGAGCACATGGGAACGCGTACTGATATCTTCTTCCTGTATGTGGATAAGGATGAAGATTTATGGATATATGGTGCCCCGGGTGTATGGGCTTACGATTTGTCTGACAGGAAGTGGCATTCACAATGGAATTTCAGCGATAGAGGTCAGGCTCATATCGTAGCAGTAGCTCAGGATAAGCAGGGACGTATTTGGTTTGGAAAGGACCAGGATGGCATCGATATCTGGAATAAGGCGACTGGTGAAACTGTCTCGCTTACGTATGATGTGGATGACGAACGAGGTTTGCCCAATAATACCATCAATGTGCTTTATGAAGATGAAGGCGGTGTGATGTGGATAGGTACTTATAAGAAAAGTGTGGCTTATTATGATGAGGGCATTTTTAAGTTCGGCATCAACCACTTGGGGGATATTAACTGTCTGGAAGAAAGTAATGACGGTTCGTTGTGGTTGGGTACCAATGACGCCGGGTTGATACGTTGGAATCCGAAGACGGATGAAAAGAAACTGTATGCATACTCACCGGGAGGAAACTCTATTGCTTCGAATGTCATTGTAAGTTTGTTGCAAGCTAAGGACGGCAAACTCTGGATAGGGACATTTTGGGAAGGATTGGATTGTTTCGACGGCAATCGCTTCGTGCATTACCGGAACAGACCGGGAGATGATAATTCGCTGGCTAATAACAATGTCTGGTCATTGGCAGAAGATAAGAACGGAAATATCTGGATTGGAACCTTGGGAGGCGGTTTACAATGTCTGAATCCGGGGACAGGTGAGTTCACCACTTATAAGATAAGTAACTCCGGAATTATTTCCAATCATATAGCCTCTTTATGTATGAGTCGTGACAATCGTCTGATAATCGGTACTTCTTCTACGGGGGTATCCATAATGGATCTGACTACCCGGAAAATAACGAATCTGGTAGGCAACGAGTCGGGAAGTATCCGCTTTTCCAATCAGAGCATTAACCAGGTCTATGAGGATAGCCGGGGATTGATATGGGTGGGAACACGTGAAGGACTGAATCTCTATAATCCGAAGAACGACCATTTACAGGTAGTTCCTCTTTCGCAGAACGATTCTAGGGTATTTATTACCGGTATCGTAGAAGATGATAATAAAAATATGTGGGTGACTACGGCCAATGGTGTAGTGAATGTAATTCCTTCTATCGATACAAAAAACGGAGATTATACTTTCAACTATTATAGGTATGATGATAAGGACGGTTTGCAGGGCTGTGAGTTCAATCAACGTTCCATTAAACGTCTTTCCTCGGGTGAGATTGCAATGGGAGGTATGTATGGATTGAATACTTTCAGACCGGAGAATATCAAATATAACCGGACGTTGCCCAAGGTGATGTTTACCGGCTTCCAGCTTTTCAATGAAGAAGTGGAGGTTGGAAAGGAGTATGGTGGACGTGTTTTGCTGCGTGAGTCGCTGAATAAAGCCAGAGAGGTGAAACTTGATTATAAACAGAATGTCTTCACTGTATTGTTTGCATCGGATAATTACGTCTTGCCTGAGAAAACCCAGTATCTGTATAAACTGGAGGGATTTAATGAGGATTGGATGGCAGGTGCGGCTGATATGCACCGCGTTACTTATACGAATTTGGCACCCGGTACTTATACGCTGAAAGTGAAGGCAATCAATAGTGATGGATTTGCCGGAACAGAAGAGTCAAGCCTTAAAATAGTAATCCTACCGCCTTTCTGGATGACTCCCTGGGCGTATGTTCTGTATGCTATGTTATTGATAGGCACATTGCTGCTGGCTCGCAATGCTGTGCTGCGCCGTGAACGCAATAAGTTTAGGATACAACAGATGGAACGTGAAGCGGAGCGGAATGAAGAAGTCAATCAGATGAAATTCCGTTTCTTTACCAATGTGAGCCATGAACTGCGTACACCGCTGACGTTGATCATTTCTCCGTTGGAAGGAATGATGAAAGAAACCCATGATGAACGGAGGCAGGAGCAATTGAAACTGATGCATCGTAATGCATTGCGGTTACTGAATCTTGTGAACCAATTACTTGATTTCCGTAAAAATGAGGTGGCAGGGTTGCATTTGAATCTTTCGGAGGGGGAGGTTGTATCGTATGTTCACTCTATATGCAACTCATTCCTGATGCTTTCGGAAAAGAAAAACGTGCATCTCACTTTTTTCTCGGCAATCGAATCGCTGAATATGTCGTTCGATGAGGATAAGATAGGTAAGATAGTGATGAATCTGCTCTCTAATGCGTTTAAGTTTACTCCGGATGGAGGGCGGGTGGATGTTTCTCTTGAACTGATAAAAGGAACTACGGAAACATTGGAAATCAAAGTATCCGATACGGGGGTAGGTATCAGCGACCTTGATAAAGAACGTATATTCGAACGTTTCTATCAATCGGAGCGTATAGGTGATAGTAACCCCAGTACGGGGAGTGGTATCGGTTTGAGCCTGGTACGTGATTACGTTACGCTGCATGGCGGTGTGGTGCGCGTGTTCGACAATGTGGGTACGGGCAGTGTATTTGTGGTAGATATTCCGGTGAAACATTCGGTGGTGAACGTAGCGACTCCACTCTCGGAAGAAGCTGCAGAAGAGGATGCGGTGGCACTTGCTTCAGTGGAAGAATTGAATGAGGAAGAACGGAAGAAGCCACTTGCACTGATTGTGGATGATAATGAAGATTTTGTTTCTTTCATGCGTTATACGTTGAGTCTGTATTTCCGTATAGAATCTGCCGGAAACGGAAAGATAGCCTGGCAGATGATACCGGAACTAATGCCGGATATCATCGTTTGTGATGTGATGATGCCTGAAATGGACGGGAACGAACTGTGCCGTTGGGTGAAGGCTGACAAGCGTACAAATAATATTCCTTTTGTATTGCTTACGGCCAAGCAATCCGTAGAGAATAAAGTGGAAGGTCTGACGATTGTGACGAAACCTTTCAATATGGAGGTACTGATTTTGCGCATGCGTAAACTGATAGATTTGAGCAGCAAAAATAAACTTCGCACCCGTATTGATCCCGAACCGAGTGAAATCGTTATCACTTCGATGGACGAAAAGCTGATTGAGAATGCGATAAAGTATGTGGAGACGCATATTGCCCGTCCCGATTTATCTGTGGAAGAATTGAGCCATGAACTGGGCATGAGCCGGGTGCATCTCTATAAAAAGCTGTTGCAGATTACCGGTAAAACTCCGATAGAATTTATTCGTATTATCCGACTGAAACGTGCGGCACAACTTCTGCGCGAGAGCCAGCAGAATGTGTCGGAGGTTGCCTATCAGGTGGGCTTCAATAACCCCAAATATTTCAGTAAGTATTTCAAGGATGAATTCGGTGTTTTACCCTCTGTATATCAGGAAAAGGAGGGTAAATAACAAAAAGTACCCATTGTTGAAACATCTGATATTTCTATAAATCAAATAAGCCCTTTCCTTTCAACATCGGGAGGGCTTGTTTACTGTATGATTTCCTACTTTTACACTCGGAGAAAATAACTTTAAAAACAAAGATATGAAATTGAAAAACACTTCAGTTTGTTTGCTCGCAGGATGGATGCTGATGGCATGCTCCGGAGGCGGGTATGAGAAGACGAGTAACGGCATTATTGTAAATGTCGAACAACAGCAACCGACGGATGTGCGAAAGGTGAAGGTTGAAGTGATGGGAGAGAAGTTGATTCATGTGTCAGCCACTCCCGAAAAAAACTTTTCAAAGGCGGAAAGCCTGATTATAGTTCCCCAAAAAGATAAGACGGACTTCAGCGTGGAAGAAAGTGAAGATGCCGTTTCGGTAAAAACCTCAGAGGTGTGCGCCATTGTATCCAAAGCCACGGGTGAAGTACGCTTTACCGATGCTTCCGGTAACCTGATTTTGGCGGAAGATGAGAAAGGCAGGAGTTTCAAGCCTATCGAAGTGCAGGGAACAAAGGCGTATACGGTACGTCAGGTATTCCAGTCACCCGATGATGAGGCATTCTACGGACTGGGACAACACCAGGCTGATGAATTCAATTATAAAGGTAAGAACGAGGAACTTTTCCAGTATAATACAAAGGTTTCCGTACCTTTTATCGTTTCCAATAAGAATTATGGTATTCTGTGGGATAGTTATTCGCTTTGCCGTTTCGGCGATCCACGTGATTATGCACAGTTAAGCACAGTTTTCAAACTCTATGATAAGGAGGGTAAGGAAGGTGCTTTGACAGGAACATACGTACCCTCTCAGAAATCAACAGCGGAGACACTGGTACGCCGGGAAGATTCTGTTTATTTTGAACATCTGAAATCGGAAGATTTGTCGAAAGTCGTGAACTTACCAGAAGGATTTCCTTTCATGGGTTCGCAGGTGACGTATGAAGGAGAAATTGAGCCGATGGAGAGTGGTAGGTTCCGTTTTATCCTCTATTATGCAGGATATACGAAGGTATACATTGATGGTGAACTGGTGGTTCCCGAACGTTGGCGTACGGCTTGGAATCCGAACAGTTATAAGTTTGCCGTAGATTTGAAAGCCGGTAAACGTGTTCCATTGAAAATTGAATGGATTCCTGATGGATATGTATCCTATTGCGGTTTGCGTGCATTGTCTCCTGTATCTGCTGAAGAACAGAACAAACAGTCGTGGTGGGGAGAAATGCAGAATGAAATCGATTATTATTTTGTTTATGGCGAGGATATGGACGAGGTAATCAGTGGATACCGTGCTCTGACCGGAAAATCACAAATCATGCCGAAGTGGGCGATGGGATACTGGCAGAGCCGCGAACGTTATAAGACGCAGGAAGAAATACTGGATGCTTTGAAGGAATTCCGTAAACGTCAGATTCCCATTGATAATATTGTGCTCGACTGGAGCTACTGGCCGGAAAATGCCTGGGGTAGTCATGAGTTCGACAAAGCTCGTTTCCCTGATCCGAAAGGAATGGTAGATTCTATTCATGCTCTGAATGCCAAGATGATGATTTCCGTTTGGCCGAAATTCTATATGACTACGGAACATTATAAAGAGTTTGATGAAAAAGGCTGGATGTATCAGCAGGCCGTTAAAGACAGCATTCGTGACTGGATTGGTCCCGGCTACATCGGTTCTTTCTATGATGCTTATGCTGAGAGCGCACGGAAGCTGTTCTGGAAACAGATGGAAGATCATCTTTATCCCCTCGGAATTGATGCCTGGTGGATGGATGCCAGTGAACCGAATGTACGCGACTGTACGGATTTGGCTTACCGGAAAGCTTTGTGTGGTCCGACTGCTCTCGGTCCGTCCGACCAATATTTCAATGCGTATGCGTTGATGAATGCTGAGGCTATTTATGACGGACAACGTGCCGTAGACAATGACAAACGTGTATTCTTGCTGACTCGTTCGGGATTTGCCGGATTGCAACGTTATTCTACCGCAACATGGAGTGGCGATATCGCTACCCGTTGGGAAGATATGAAGGCGCAGATTTCTGCCGGACTGAATTTTGCAGTCAGCGGTATTCCTTACTGGACGATGGACATTGGCGGATTCTGCGTAGAAAAACGCTATGAAGACGGACAAAAGGAATTCAATAAGACCGGAAAAGAGAATGCGGACTATAAGGAATGGCGTGAATTGAATACACGTTGGTATCAGTTTGGCGCATTCTGCCCGTTGTTCCGTGCACATGGACAGTATCCGTTCCGTGAGGTGTGGAATATAGCTCCCGAAGGACATCCGGCTTATAGTTCTATAGTGTATTATACGAAGTTGCGCTATACGATGATGCCTTATATTTATTCATTGGCCGGGATGACTTATTTTGATGATTATACGATTATGCGTCCGCTGGTAATGGACTTTACGGCAGATACAAAGGTGAATAATATCAGTGACCAGTTTATGTTCGGTCCGGCGTTGATGGCGGCTCCGGTGTATGAGTATGGTGCACGCACTCGGGAGGTCTATTTCCCGGCAACTTGCGGTTGGTATGATTTCTATACCGGTAAGTACATGGCCGGTGGGCAACAGTTGAAGGTGGACGCTCCCTATGAACGCATGCCGCTCTATGTACGCGAAGGGGCTATTGTGCCTTACGGACCGGAAATGCAGTATAGTGATGAGAAGCCTGCGGAAGAAATCACACTATATGTATATGCGGGTAAAGATGGTGAGTTCACTTTGTACGAGGATGAAGGTGTGAATTACAACTACGAAAAAGGACAGTATGCCACCATCCCGTTTACTTACAATGATGCGGAAGGCACTCTGACTATTGGTGACCGTGCAGGAGAATTTCCCGGTATGCTGAAAGAACGTACATTCAACGTTGTAAAGGTAAGTAAGGATAAGCCGCAACCTTTTGACGCGAAGGCTAAGGGAGTGACGGTGAAGTATGATGGGAAGCGGCAGAGTGTGTCAATATCATGAAACAACTATTAATAATACCAATATCCTGTTTGCTCCTCTTCTCAGTATTGGGAGGTTGCACCTCCGCTGAACGGGTTACTGATAACCGTCGACAGGACTTCACCGCTGACTGGACTTTCCATCTGGGAGATGACTCCGCGGCATCCCGTCCCGATTATGACGACACGGCATGGCGGATCCTCCATCTTCCACATGACTGGGCTATCGAGGGAGAGTTCAGCAGGGATAATCCTTCCGGAACAGGAGGAGGGGCATTACCCGGTGGTATCGGTTGGTATCGCAAAACGTTTACTGTTGACAAAGCGGATGAAGGCAAGCGCCTGTATATTGATTTTGACGGTGTATATATGAATTCGGAAGTCTTTATCAATGGTCATTCCCTTGGTGTACGTCCTTATGGATATGTTTCGTTCAGTTACGATCTGACTCCCCATATCAAGTGGGGCGGAAAGAATGTAGTTGCCGTACGTGTGGACAACGCGGAACAACCTAATTCCCGCTGGTATTCGGGATGTGGCATCTACCGTAATGTATGGCTTACGAAACTTAACCCCGTGCATATAGCGCAATGGGGCACTTTTATCACGGCGCAAGATGTGTCGAAGAACAGTGCACGACTAAACATACGTACTAAAATACAGTATGATGCGGCCGCTCAACTGCAAGATTCCGTGAAGCAGGCGGATGGTACGTATGTTGTTTTTGATTCGGAAATTGTTTCCTTGGCAGATGTTGTGTTGCAGTCACGGCTAATGGATGCAGAAGGGAATGTTGTGGGTGAGGTTGCATCGGAACTGCAAGTGATACCTGCCTGTCCGAACGAGGTAGAACAGGAAATTGTAGTGAAGAACCCTAATCTTTGGAGCGTGAACACTCCTTATATATATAAGGTGAACAGTATCCTTATTGATAAGACAACCGGTAAAGTATTGGATAACTACTGTACGAATACCGGTATCCGTACCTTCCGTTTTGATGTACAGAAAGGGTTTATTCTGAATGGAGAACGGCTGAAGATCAATGGTGTATGTATGCATCATGATCTGGGGTGTCTTGGGGCGGCAGTTAATATCCGCGCTATCGAGCGCCAGTTGGAGATACTGCAAGAAATGGGCTGTAACGGCATTCGCTGTTCTCATAACCCTCCCTCACCAGAACTGCTCGATCTTTGTGACCGTATGGGATTTATCGTAATGGATGAGACGTTCGATATGTGGCGCAAAAGAAAAACGGCTCATGATTATTCCCGTTACTTCAACGAGTGGCATGAACGCGATCTGACGGATTTGATACTTCGCGACCGTAACCATCCTTCTGTTTTCATTTGGAGCATTGGCAACGAAGTGCTGGAGCAATGGTCGGATGCAAAAGCGGATACGCTGACCTTGGAACAAGCGAACCTGATTCTGAATTTTGGTCATGATCAGAGTATGCTGGCGAAAGAAGGTGAGATGAGTGTGAACTCTTTACTGACGAAGAAACTGGCAGATATGGTAAAAGCTCTCGATTCTACCCGTCCCGTTACGGCTGGCTGTAATGAACCGAACCCGAATAATCACTTGTTCCGTTCGGGAGCATTAGATCTCATCGGCTTTAATTATCATGATGATTGGTTTGCCGGTGTACCTGAGAAATTTCCCGGTAAACCGTTCATTGTGGCAGAAAGTGTATCAGCACTGATGACGCGTGGCTACTACCGGATGCCGAGTGACGAAACTGTTATTTGTCCTGAACGTTGGGATAAACCTTATTTTGATGATAGTTTCTCCTGTTCTTCGTATGATAACTGTCATGTACCTTGGGGGAACAGTCATGAGGGCACGATGCGCCACGTGAAAAATAATGATTTTATCAGCGGACAGTATGTCTGGACCGGGTTTGACTATTTAGGTGAACCGACTCCTTACGGTTGGCCTGCCCGTAGCTCTTATTTCGGCATTGTCGATCTGGCCGGTTTTCCGAAAGATGTGTATTATCTCTATCAGTCGGAATGGCATCCGGAGAAAAAGGTATTGCACCTTTTTCCGCATTGGAACTGGGCGCCGGGGCAGGATATAGATATGTGGGCTTATTATAATAATGCGGATGAGGTCGAGCTTTTTGTAAATGGCAAGTCGCAGGGTGTGCGTACAAAAGGTAAGGATGATTTTCATGTCGTATGGCGTGTGAAGTATGAACCGGGTGTGGTAAAAGTCGTTTCCCGCAAGGATGGAAAAACGGTATTGGAGAAGGAGATCCATACAGCCGGAGAACCAGCACAGATACGCTTGACGGCTGATCGGAATGAAATCAAATCAGATGGCAGAGATCTTAGTTTTGTAACAGTGGAGGTGCTGGATAAAGATGGTAATCTTTGTCCGAATGCCGATAATCAGATCATGTTCGATGTGCAAGGTGCGGGATTTATAGCCGGTGTAGACAATGGTAGTCCTGTTTCAATGGAGAAATTCAAAGCTGATCATCGCAAGGCTTTCTATGGGAAGTGCCTGGTGGTTGTTCAAAGTGACGGAAAATCTGGAGGCATCAAACTGACGGCTACATCCGAAGGATTGAAAACGGCAGTGACCGCTATTAAAGCAAAATAAAAGTAACTTGTTAGCAGAATTCATTTATAACGGTATAGGAATGAATAAGACTCACCA
>OIDP01001000.1_pt1 | contig 10517 bp, 3 predicted proteins | sample 1581591 | NCBI WGS metagenome assembly OIDP01 (sample SAMEA3882552, study PRJEB24775) | human gut metagenome | biome: human-associated habitat; feature: intestine environment; material: feces | place: Netherlands | collected 2009/2010 | reverse complement strand
TCACAGAAAACTACAGTTATCAGGTAGTCCATCTCAAAGAGCAGTTCGACATGGCAGGAGGTGAACTGGACCGCAGCGCCGCTTACGATTATGCCCGCGATTATCTGGAACCTTATCTTCAGGAAAACCCGGATATCCAGGTGATCATAGACCTACACCGGGACGGCATCCCCGAAGACCGCCATCTTGTAACAGAAATCAATGGAAAACCCACAGCCCAGATCCTTTTTTACAATGGACTGAGTTATACGACATCCAAAGGTTCCCTGGACTATCTGCCAAATCCCTACATACAGCAAAACCTGGCATTTTCCTTCCAGCTGGAATATCAGGCAGCCCAATACTATCCTCAATTTTACCGGGGAATTTACCTTGCAGGTTACCGTTACAATCTCCACCTCCGTCCCCGCTCCCTTCTTCTGGAAGCCGGAGCCCAGACCAACACTGTTCAGGAAGTAAAAAATGCCATGGAACCATTTGCAGATATCTTAAACAGAGTTCTGAAAGGCAGTGACAAAGAAGGCTGAAATATGATATGATAAAGAGCAGTATGGAAAAATATGCGTTCTGAACGCTTTATACGAGAGAAATTTAAGGAGGACTTCCTGAATGATAGACCAGAGTAAAATTCGGAATTTTTGTATCATTGCACATATTGACCATGGCAAATCCACGCTGGCGGACCGGATCATAGAGATGACCGGCCTGCTGACCCAGCGGGAGATGCAGGATCAGGTCCTTGACAACATGGATCTGGAACGGGAACGCGGCATCACCATCAAAGCCCAGACCGTGCGTATTCCCTATGTGGCGGCCGACGGCAAGGAGTATGAGCTCAATCTCATCGACACGCCCGGCCATGTGGACTTCAACTATGAGGTTTCGCGCTCCCTGGCCGCCTGCGAGGGTGCGCTGCTGGTGGTGGACGCCACCCAGGGCGTGGAGGCCCAGACCCTGGCCAACACATATCTGGCCATGGAGCACGACCTGGAGATTCTGCCTGTGTTCAACAAGATCGACCTGCCGGCGGCGGACCCCGCCAAGGCCAAGCAGGAGGTGGAGGACATCATCGGCCTGCCGGCCATGGACGCACCGGAGATCTCCGCCAAGATGGGCACCAACATTGAAGCGGTGTTAGAGGACATTGTAAAGAACGTGCCGCCCCCCAAGGGGGACCCGGACGCGCCCCTGAAGGCGCTGATCTTCGACAGTCAGTATGACTCGTATCGGGGCGTCATCGTCTACTTCCGGGTCATGGAGGGCACCCTCCGCACGGGCCAGCAGGTGAAGATGATGGCCTCCGGCGCCATTTATCAGGTCATCGAATGCGGCCATCTGCTGCCCCTGGGCATGGAGCCCTGCGACAGCCTCCGGGCCGGCGAGGTGGGCTACTTCACCGCCTCCATCAAGAACGTGAAGGACACCCGTGTGGGCGACACCGTCACAGATGCCGCCAGCCCCACGGCCGAGGCCCTGCCCGGCTACCGGCCCGTGCAGCCCATGGTCTACTGCGGTATCTACACGGAGGACGGCTCCAAGTATCCGGACTTGCGGGACGCGCTGGAAAAGCTCCAGCTGAACGACGCCTCGTTGAGCTTTGAGCCGGAGAGCTCCGTAGCTCTGGGCTTCGGCTTCCGGTGCGGCTTTTTGGGCATGCTCCACATGGAGATCATCCAGGAGCGGCTGGAGCGGGAGTTTGACCTGGACCTGGTGACCACCCTGCCCTCCGTCATCTACCACGTGTACAAGACCGACGGTACCATGGTCACGGTGGACAATCCCCACAACTACCCGGACCCGGCGGTGATCGAGCACGCGGAGGAGCCCTATGTCAAGGTGAACATCATCGCTCCCAACGAGTTCGTGGGCAACATCATGCCCATGTGCCAGGACCGGCGGGGGGAGTTCAAGGACATGCAGTACCTGGACACCAATCTGGTGGAGCTCCACTACCAGATGCCGTTGAACGAGATCATCTACGACTTCTTCGATGCGCTGAAGGCCAACACCAAGGGCTACGCCTCTCTGGATTATGAGCTCTCCGGCTACCGGTCCAGCGAGCTGGTGAAGGTGGACATGAAACTCAACGGCGATACGGTGGATGCCCTGAGCTTCATCGCCCACAGAGACAAGGCGTATCCCCGGGCCCGCCGGCTGTGCGAGAAGCTGAAGGAGAACATCCCCCGGCAGCTGTTCGAGGTGCCGGTCCAGGCGGCCATTGGCGGCCGGGTCATCGCCCGGGAGACCGTCAAGGCCATGCGGAAGGATGTGCTGGCCAAGTGCTACGGCGGCGACATCAGCCGCAAGAAGAAGCTGCTGGAAAAGCAGAAGGAGGGCAAGAAAAAGATGCGCTCCCTGGGAAGCGTGCAGATCCCGACGGAGGCATTTCTCGCAGTGCTCAAGCTGGACGAGTAAGCCCGCCTTCCCGGGCCAGCGGCCCGGCGCCGCGGGAGCGGCGTCAAGCGGTTTCGGAAGGAAACCCTTGGAGCGGGCAGGCTCAGCCTGCCCGCTCTGATTGGATGAGGGGTCCCCGTAGAACCGGAGGTCCTGTGGGGTACGGCAAAGAGAAGATGTGCTCCCTGGGAAGTGTGCAGATCCCGACGGAGGCATTTCTGACAGTGCTCAAGCTGCGTCGTGCATGGAAGACCCGCCGCGGGCGATAGCCTGCGGCGGGTCTTCTGCGTTTATGGGGCGGGGGACGGCGTGCCGGCCGGAAGGCGGCGGCAAGTCACCAGCAGCACGCCGGGCATCCCCTCCAGCGGGGAACACCGCAGATGGTAAGGCGCTCCTTCCGGGGCCGGGAGGACCAGCTCCACAGAGGGAACTGCCTCCAGCTGGGACAAGACAGCCTCCAGGGAGAGGGCTTTCCGCAGGGCGGTCCGCTGGTGGGAGGGCGGCAGCTGCTGGAAATACCAGGCGGCCAGAGACCGGCAGACGGCCTGCGGACGGTCCATAGGCACGGCAGGCACCGGAGCGGGCGTCCGCTGTCAGGACCAGCTCGTAATCCTGCCTGGTCAAGGTATCCAGCAGAGTGCTTTGCAGCCTGGGGAAGCTCCGGTCCCACAGCTGGAAAAAGACTTCCAGATGCAGCGTGTCCGGGTTTTCCGCCATCTCTGCTTCTGTCCGGACCCAGGACGGGCCGCCCTTTCCGGTAGAGATCCAGTGGTCCATGGAGAATTGGAACACGCCTTCTGCAAAGGCATCCGACAGAGCATCCGGAGAGAAGAGAGCCTGGAACCGCGCCCGCTCCTCTGCCTCCGGCAGGGCAGAGGCCATCTGCTGGAGGCAGGCGCCTGCGGTACGGTCGAACAGCGTGCGCAGCAGGTGCCGGGACGCGGCCTTGGCGTCCAATGTCTGTCCGGCGGTCAGATCCAGCCGGGCGGAGGCCAGACAGGCCCTGGCCTGCCGGCGGTGCCGGGCGGCCAACTGCCGGAAGTGCTCCGCAGCCGCCCGGCGGCCGGTCACATCTTCCGCCTTGCCCAGCAGACGGTACACATTTCCGGCTTCATCGAATAGGCTCATCCACGACACCTGATAGCGTCGCCAGCCGGTGTCCTCATAATCCGCCCGATAGGTGCAGGAGACCGTCCCGGGATGCGTGATGGCCCGACGGACCGCGCCTGCCAGCCGCCGCCGGTCCTCCGGGTGGAGGTAGGACGCGGTGAGCAGGCTCTTCAGATAGCCGGAGACGGTGCGGGAGGTCCTGCGGCCGCTGGTGCTGTGCCGCTGGATCTGGGCCAGGTCCCGGGCGGGGTCATAGTCCAGTGTCAGGAGGGAGGTGTGCTCTAACAGCAGGTCGTACATCCGGGAGCGGATCTGATGCTCGGCCTGGGCCGCGGCCTCTTGGGAGATATCGGCACAGGCGATGTATGCCAGCCAGGAGCCGTCCGGCTGTTCCACCCAGGACATGTGGAGAGAGAGGCAGAGTTCCCGCCCGCCGCCCAGGCAGACCCGACAGGCCCGGCGCAGGGGCAGGCCGCACTCCCGGGACCGAACAGCTGCGGCCAGCAGTTCCTCCCGCTCGCCCGTCGGCAGGCCGCTGCCCGGGTCTTCCGCCAGACGGCGGGCCAGAGCTGCGGGCGAGAGGCCCAGCAGCCGGGAGAGAACCTGATTGGCCCGCAGCAGCTCCACGCCACCGTCAGGTCGGCGGCGCAGCAGGCAGAGACCTACCGGCATCCGGTCCAGCAGCGTCTCCGCATCCCGCAGAGCCGTCTCCCGCCGGGAAAGGGCCGCCTGCAGGTCCTGCCCCTCCCGCCAGAGGCGGTCGATATCCAGAAAGACGCCGCGGAAGACCGTGGCCCCCTGGCGGGTCGACAGGATTTCCGCCCGGAGATTCACCCAGACTGCCCCACCGTCCCGCCGCAGCAGGCGGAAGTCGTGATCCACGCCCCGTTTCTCCCGCGCCGCGTCCAGCAGTTCCTGGAGCAGCGCCGGCCAGTCCGCCGGAGCCACCAGAGCGGAAAAGGCCCGGCCGCCCCGGTCCAGCAGCGCCCGCCGGGACCACTGGGTCAGCTGGCACAGCTGCCGGCTGCAGGCAAGGCACCGCAGTCCCTCCCGGTTCAGCTCCAGATCCGCGCCGGGCAGGAGCTCCGGCAACGCGCCGCTCTGGGCTCCGGCCCCCGACCGGGGATCCAGCAGGCAGGCCACCGTGCCGTACATCACCTGATAGCAGGTAACGGTGAGGGTTTGGCCCCCGGCGGTCACATAGGGGAAGGAGGCGGAGGAGCCGGAAAAAGCTACGGCCTGCATGGGCGCCAGCTGCTCCAGCGCCCGCTCTGGCCCGAGCTGGGACAGGCGGCGGCCCTGCACATCCTCCGGGGAGAGCCTCAGAAGCGCCGCCGCGGCAGGATTCAAAAAGCGGCACACCAGATCCATCATCTCCCCGCTGCCGTTGGTCAGTATCTCCGCCAGCGCGAAGGGGATGGGGCTGTCCCGGAAGGGCTGGGTAAACTTGTCCAGATGCTTTGCCACAGGATGCGCCTCCTCCCTGATTTTGCTGCCTTTATTATAAATGGCGGGCCACCGCATGACAACGGCGCCAGAAGAAATTTCTTTGTCCGGCAGTCCAAAATACCTTGCGGCCCGGCTGCGGCGCGTTTTCGGGTGGAGCGGAAGTCTGCCTCCCGCTTCCGAAAGAACGCCCGGCAGACCCGCACATTGTCCAGCGCCGTCCAGAGGCGGGGCCGGGGCGGCGTCGATGCCGCCGTTGATGCAGCGGATGTCCGGCAGGTGGCCGAAGACATCGTCGCTGGTGATGATCCGGCCCTCTTGGGGAATGGGGAGGTGGGTGCTGCGGCAGATGGCAGCAGCGGAATACATGAAAGGGCTCTTTGGCGGTATAGCAGATCCGCTGGTTCCGGGGATCGGAGAAGAATGCCTCTTCGTCCTCCCGGGCGGGCATCCGGAATGCCTGCAGACAGATCATAGGCGCACTCCTTTGCCGGAGCAGTTCTTCCGCCTGTGCAGATGAGCCGCTTTTCCTGCATCATAGCCCATTGGTTACTGCTTTGCAAGAGAGGCAGTGCGGCGGGAAATAGATCGACCTTTGCGAAAATGCACAAAAAGTAATACCTTCATCCCTGGAAAAGTCTACCGTGCCGCACTGCACGGGGGGATTGACTGCTTCAGAAAAAAAACGCATAATAACATCTAATAGGGATTTTCCGGTCGATGCGCCGGAGAGGGAGGACGACATGAAGAAGGGATATCTGGTATTACAGGATGGCCAGGTGTTTGAGGGCTTCCGGTTCGGGGGTCCGGCGGACGCCGTGGGCGAGCTGGTGTTCACCACCGGCATGTGCGGCTATCTGGAGACACTGACGGATCCCAGCTATGCTGGACAGATCGTGATGCAGACCTATCCTCTGATCGGCAATTATGGGATCATTCCGGAGGATTTTGAAGGCGCGTGTTGCGTCCGGGGCTACGTGGTGCGGGAGTGGTGCGAGGAGCCGTCCAATTTCCGCTGCCAGGGAGACCTGGACGCTTTTTTGCGGGACCGGGGCGTGCCGGGGCTCTGGGGTGTGGACACCCGGGAGCTGACCCGGATCATCCGGGAGCACGGCGTCATGAACGCCGCGATCTGTGATGAGGTTCCGGCGGATCTGACGGCGGTGAAGACCTATGCCGTCACCGGCGTGGTGGAGGCGGAGACCTGTAAAGCAGCATCCGCCTACCCGGCGGAGGGAGAGGAGCGGTTCCGGGTGAGCCTGCTGGACTACGGCGCCAAGCGCAACATCGTCCGGGAGCTGCAAAAGCGCGGCTGCACCGTCACTGTCCTGCCTGCGCAGACCAGTGCAGAGGAGGTGCTGGCGGCCAAGCCTGACGGCGTCATGCTCTCCAACGGCCCCGGGGATCCGGCAGAGAACGTCTATCAGATTGAGCAGATCAAAAAGCTCCTGGGCAAGGTGCCCCTGTTCGGTATCTGCCTGGGCCACCAGCTGACGGCCCTGGCGGTGGGGGGCGGCACCTACAAGCTGAAATACGGCCACCGGGGGGTCAATCAGCCCGTCCGGGACCTGGACGGCGTCCGCACCTACATCACCAGCCAGAATCATGGCTACGCCGTGGACGGTACCAGCCTGCCGGTGGGGAAGGTCCGCTTCATCAACGCCAACGACGGCACCTGCGAGGGCATCGACTATCCGGACCTGCGGGCATTCACGGTCCAGTTCCATCCAGAGGCCTGCACCGGGCCCAAGGACACATCGTTCCTGTTCGACCAATTTGTAGCTCTGATGAAAGGGGGTGACCGGTAATGCCGCTGGATAAGAGCATTCAGAAAGTGCTGGTCATCGGCTCCGGCCCCATCGTCATCGGCCAGGCGGCGGAGTTCGACTACGCCGGCGCCCAGGCCTGCCGGGTGCTGAAGGATGCCGGCATCAACGTGGTCCTCTGCAACTCCAACCCCGCCACCATTATGACGGATCAGGCCATGGCGGATGAGATCTACCTGGAGCCCCTGACCGTGGAGACCGTCAAGCGCATCATCAAGAAGGAACGCCCCGATTCCATCCTGGCGGGCCTGGGCGGCCAGACCGGCCTGACCCTGGCCATGCAGCTGGACAAGGAGGGCTTTCTCCAGGCCCAGGGCGTCCGCCTTCTGGGGACCGACGCAGCGGCCATCTCCCGGGCGGAGGACCGGGAGCTCTTCAAGGAGGCCATGGCGGAGATCGGCCAGCCGGTGATTGCCTCCGACATCGCGGAGACCGTGGACCAGGCCCTGGCGGTGGCGGAGAAGATCGGCTACCCCGTCATCGTGCGGCCCGCCTTTACCCTGGGCGGCGCGGGCGGCGGCGCGGCCAAGGACCCCGACGAGCTGAAGATCATCGCGGGCACCGGCCTGGACGCCTCGCCCATCACGCAGATTTTGGTGGAGAAGGCCATCTTCGGCTGGAAGGAGATCGAGTTCGAGACCATGCGGGACAGCGTGGGCAACGTGATCGCCGTCTGTTCCATGGAGAACCTGGACCCGGTGGGTGTCCATACCGGCGACTCCATCGTGGTGGCCCCCACCCAGACCCTGGCGGACAAGGAGTTCCAGATGCTCCGCAAGGCGTCTCTGGACATCATCGCCCACCTGGGGATCGTGGGCGGCTGCAACGTGCAGCTGGCATTGAACCCGGAGAGCTTTGAGTACGCGGTCATCGAGGTGAATCCCCGGGTCAGCCGGTCCTCGGCCCTGGCCTCCAAGGCCACCGGCTACCCCATCGCCAAGATCACCACCAAGATCGCTCTGGGCTACACCCTGGACGAGATTAAAAACGACATCACGGGCAAGACCTGTGCCTGCTTCGAGCCCACCCTGGACTATATCGTGGTGAAGATGCCCAAGTGGCCCTTCGACAAGTTCGCCGATGCCAGCCGGGCCCTGGGCACGCAGATGAAAGCCACGGGCGAGGTGATGGCCATCGCCCCCAGCTTCGAGATGGCCTTGCTCAAGGCTGTCCGGGGCGCGGAGATCGGCATGGACACCCTGAACCGGAAACCGGACCACGGGGACGACGCCCCCATCCGGGAGCGGCTCCGCCGAGTGGACGATCACAGGCTCTTCACGGTGTTCGAGGCGCTGAAATCCGGCGTCACCGTAGAGGAGATCCACGACATCACCAGAATCGACCCCTGGTTCCTCTGCAAGCTGCGGAAGCTGGCGGCGTTCGAGGCTTCCATTGCAGACGGCCTGTCGGAGGCGCAGTACCGGGAGGGCAAGCGGCTGGGCTATCCCGATGAGGCTCTCCGCAGGCTTTCCGGCGGCGGAGAACTGCCGGAGCACCGGGATGCGGTGTACAAGATGGTGGACACCTGCGGCGCGGAGTTTGACGCGGAGACGCCCTATTTCTACTCCACCTATGACCGGTTCTGCGAGTCCCGGGCCTTCCCCCGCAGCGGCAAGCCGGTCATCATGGTGCTGGGCTCCGGCCCCATCCGCATCGGCCAGGGCATCGAGTTTGATTACTCCTCTGTCCACTGTGTCTGGACGCTGAAGGAGCTGGGCTACGACGTGGTGATTGTCAATAACAACCCGGAGACTGTCTCCACGGACTACGACACTGCCGACCGCCTGTATTTTGAGCCGCTGTACCCGGAGGACGTCATGCACATCATCGCCGTGGAGAAGCCGGTGGGCGTGGTGGTGGCCTTCGGCGGCCAGACGGCCATCAAGCTGACGAAATTCCTGGACAGCCGCGGCATCCCCATCCTGGGCACCAGCGCCGAGTCCATCGACATGGCGGAGGATCGGGAGCGGTTCGACGCGCTGCTGGAGCGGTTTTCCATCAAGCGGGCCGCCGGCCGGGGCGTGCTGGGTATGAATGAGGCGCTGGAGGCAGCGAATGAATTGGGGTATCCTGTTCTGCTGCGGCCCAGCTACGTCATCGGCGGCCAAAACATGGTCATCGCCCACAACGATGAGGAAGTCCGCCGCTACATGGAGATCATCCTCTCCGGCAAGATTGAGAACCCGGTGCTGGTGGACCAGTACCTGATGGGCAAGGAGCTGGAGGTGGACGTCATCTCTGACGGCACCGATGTGCTGATCCCCGGCGTCATGCAGCACATCGAACGTACCGGCGTCCACTCCGGCGACTCCATTGCCGTGTACCCGCCCTTTTCCATCGGGGACAAGATGCTCCAGACCATCGTGGACTGCTCCGAGAAGCTGGCCCTGTCCCTCAAGACCCGGGGGCTTATCAACATCCAGTACCTGATCTATCAGGGAGAGCTGTACGTCATTGAGGTGAACCCCCGGGCCAGCCGGACGGTACCCTATATCTCCAAGGTCACCGGCGTACCCATGGTGGACCTGGCCACCCGGGTCATGGTGGGCCAGCCCCTGAAGGCCTTGGGCTATGGCACGGGCCTGTACAAACGTCCGCCCTACGTGGCGGTGAAGGTGCCGGTGTTCTCCTTCGAGAAGATTACCGACGCCAACGCCGCCCTGTCCCCGGAGATGAAATCTACCGGCGAGGTGCTGGGCCTGGGCGCCAATATGCAGGAGGCGCTGTTCAAAGGCCTGGTCTCCGCCGGGTACAAGGTGGAGAAGAGCGGACACGCGGGGGTATTGATCTCCGTGAACCGCCGGGATCAGCCGGAGATTGTCAACATCGCCCGGAAGCTGGATGAAATGGGCTTCCGCCTCTACGCCACCGACGGCACCGCACGGGAGATCTCCCGCCTGGGCACGGACGTGGAGGTGGTGGGCAAGCTGGGCCGGGACAACCGGGTCTTCCAGCTGCTGGAGTCCGGCAGGATCGACTACGTGATCCTCACCGGCTCTACGGAGCCGGAGTATATCCGGGACTTCATCCACCTGAACCACCGGTGCGTCCAGCTGGGCATTCCCTGCCTGACCTCGCTGGATACGGCCGGTGCCCTGACGGACATCCTGGCCAGCCGCTACAACCAGGAGAACACGGAGCTCGTCGATATCTGCCATCTGCGGACGGAGCGGCAGAAGCTGCCCTTCGCCAAAATGCAGACCTGCGGCAACGACTACATCTTCCTGGAGAATTTCAGCGGGGAGATCACCTGCCCGGAGTCCCTGTGCGTCACCCTCTGCGACCGGCACTACGGCATCGGTGCCGACGGCATCATCCTCATGGAGGGATCCCGGAAGGCGGATGCCAAGATGCGGATGTTCAACGCCGACGGGTCTGAGGGCTCCATGGCCGGCAACGCCCTGCGGTGTATGGCGAAGTACCTCTATGACAACGGTATCGTCCGCAAGGAGGAAATGACCCTGGAGACGGACAAGGGCACCAAGACCGTCCGGGTCTACACCACCGACGGCAGGGTGACCTCCGCTTGCGTGGACATGGGCTACGCGACCCTGGACACCACGGCCCTCCGGCTGAATATCCCGAAGCGGCAGGTGGTGAACTATCCGGTGGAGATTGCCGGGCAGCCCTGGGAGATCACCTGCGTGGACATGGGCAATCCCCACTGCGTGGTGTTCTGTTCCCGGGTGGACGGCGTGGATGTGAAGGAATATCCGCTTAAGGTGCTCCGCGATAAAGTGG
>OIDP01000997.1_pt1 | contig 10542 bp, 9 predicted proteins | sample 1581591 | NCBI WGS metagenome assembly OIDP01 (sample SAMEA3882552, study PRJEB24775) | human gut metagenome | biome: human-associated habitat; feature: intestine environment; material: feces | place: Netherlands | collected 2009/2010 | reverse complement strand
TTCCCTGTGCCGCAGTAGGTGTCCGCGATATTCAGCCAGAGCGTACCGTCAGAACGCAGTACCCGGCGCAGCTCGCGGAAAACCTCGGTCAGCCTGTCAATGTACTGCTCCGGCGTGTCCTCCCGCCCAATCTGCATATCAAGCCCATAATCCCTAAGCGCATAGTAGGGCGGGCTTGTGACGCAACAGTGTACGCTTTCCTCTGGAAGCTCCCGCAAGGCATAGAGCGCGTCCCGGTTGATGATTGTGTCAGTTTTCAGCCCGTTCATGCTTCGCCCACTTCCTCCGGCTTCGTCGTCATTACCCGGTAAAGCTCGGTGTCTTTCGGGAAGCGGTCTACAAAGGGCAGCACCACGTTCCCGTAGAAGATAAGCCCCTCGCCCGCTTCGGTGTGGGTGACATACTTCATCTGCTGCGGGGAGATGTTGAGCTGCTTTGCAAGGATAGCCCGGTCGCCCGCCGCCTGATTGAGCATGAGGACAAAATCAGAGTTTTCAAAGATATTCTCCACTTCGCGGGAAGCAAGCAAATCCTTGACATTCTGCGTAATGGCTGTGGGTATGCCGCCCCATTTTCTGAAACGCTTCCAGATTTCAACGGAATAGGCGGCGGTCTGTTCCTCTTTCAAGAGAAGATGAAATTCGTCCATAAAATACCGGGTGGATTTCCTTTCTGCCCGGTTGACGGTGACGCGGTTCCATACCTGGTCCTGCACAATGAGCATACCTAACTTTTTGAGCTGCTTCCCAAGCTGCTTGATGTCAAAGCAGACAAGGCGGTTGTTCAGCTCCACGTTGGTACGGTGGTTGAATACGTTAAGGCTCCCGGAAACATACAGCTCCAACGCCGCCGCAATACGCGCCGCTTCCGGCTCCGGCTGCTTCAAAAGCTCGTTGTAGAGGTCGCCCAAGATAGGCATTTTCTCCGGGTCGGGGTCTGCAAGGAAAGGGCGGTACACGTTCCTAACGGCGCGGTCAATGACGGTCTTTTCCACCGGCTGCAATCCGTCCTTGCTCCCCACCACAATGTCGCACAGGGAGAGGATGAAGTCGGCTTTCAAAGCCAGCGGGTTATCATCGTCCGAGTAGTTGAGGTTGATGTCCATTGGGTTCACATACTGGTTGCTGGTGGGAGAAATTTTCACCACCTGCCCGCCCAGGCGGATCACCAGCGGGGCATATTCGTCCTCCGGGTCACAGATCAGGACATCATCATTCGTCACCAGGAACACATTGGAAATCTCGCGTTTTGCCGAGAAGGACTTTCCGCTGCCCGGTGTACCGAGTATCAGCCCGTTGGGGTTCTTCAGGAGTTTTCGGTCCACCATGATGAGGTTGTTGGAGAGCGCGTTCAGCCCATAGTTCAGGGCCTCTTTGCCATCCTGGAAAAGCTCCTGGGTGGTAAAGGGTACAAAAATAGCGACGCTTGAGGTTGTCAAGCCCCGCTGTATCTCGATCTGGTTATAGCCCAGGGGCAGGCTGCTCATCAGCCCTTCTTCCTGCTGGAAGTCCAGCCGGGTGAGCTGGCAGTTGTGCTTTTGGGCGATGGAACTGGCCTGAAACACATTGTTGGCGAGCTGCCTCTGGCTGTCTGCGGTGTTGAGGACCAGGAAGGTCAAAAGGAACATCCGCTCGTTCCGGCTCTGCAAGTCCTGCAAGAGCTTTTTCGCCTCTATCCCGTAGGTAGCAAGGTCCGAGGGAATGATGTCCATGTCATAGCCGCTGCGGACCGCTTTCTTTTGTTCCTCGATTTTTGCCCGGTCCAGGTCGGTAATCTTGCGCTTGATAGTCTTGATGGCGCTCACCTGGTCCACCGACTGGATATGCAGGTTCACAATCAGGCTGCTTTCCATGTCCAGAAAGTCCGCCAGCATCCGGTCATTCAGCTCCGGCGCGAGGATTTGGACGAAAGAGACAGCCCCGAACTTTTTCCCCATGCAGAAGGTCTTGCCATTGGGGAAGGAGAAAGAGCTGGGCGCAATAAAGTCTTTGGTGGAGAGGCCGGAAGGGGCCAGCCAGTCCCAGGAGAATTGAAACGGCTCCTGCCCGTCCATGTGGAAGATCTGATGCAGCACCCGCAGGCGCTCCTTGCCATTTAACGGTTCCACCACCACGCCCAGCCGCTTGAAGTTGTTCAGCACATCGGTCTCGATGCGCTCCAGCCGGGGCTTGGCGGAGCGGATGCTGTCGGCCTCGATGGAAAAGGTCAGGTATTTGGTCTTGATAAGGCCGTTGTTGCCCCGCGCCAGCTGGTTTTGCAGCATCTGTGTGTACTCCACCCGGATGGGGTCAAAGTCATCCCCCTGGGCCGGGATGGTGATGCTGTTGGCGAAGGTCTCCTGGGACGCCGCCAGGTTCAAAAAGGACAGCTGGAAACGGATGGAGCTGTCGAAGTAGTTGAGAAAATCGCACCAGCCTTCAAAGATGGCGGTCTTGTCCTCGTTCTGGCTCAGCTGGTAGTTGATGTCCTGGAACTGGATGGTCTTGGTGTAGCGGCCATCCGCCACCTTGCAGATGCCGTCCGGCCACATCCGTTCATAGGGGATGCTGTCCTGGGCGGACTGTTCCTTTTTGCCCGTGCGGTTGGCGCGGGCAATCGCTGCCTCGATCTGTTTTCGTTCGGCGCGGGTCAGCTTACGCCGGAGTTTGGTCTGCGGCTGTGCCGGTTCGGCCTGCCGCTTTGTCTTTACCGCGAACAATGTCATACACCTCCTTGTCGAGATTTGCCTGCCGCTCCAACACGGCATAGAAGTTGTTGGTGCGGTAGAGGCGCTGCTTGGGCCGGATGACGGCCACTTTGAGGATGTTGCCGATGATCTTTTCCAGGGGCTGGCCGTGTTTTTCATACATCGCCAGCATGAAGAAGGGCAGCATGACGAGCATCATGCACATGGCCGCCACGCTGTTGCCAGCAGGACCCCGGAGCAAAAAGAAAAGCGGCACGCCGATGAGCGCCCCGCAGCCGAAGCAGACAAGCTGCCTCTTGGTTAAGTTGAATGCGACCTTGGTTTTGACTTTCGTCAGGTCTTTGGGTACGGGTACATAAGCCATTTTGAGCATCCTCCTTGTATTATAGAGTAGTAGTTATTAAAGCCCCTCTCCAAGGGCTATGTGCTACACTGTAAGGGATGCTGTGGATTGGTTGCATCCTCCTACCACGAGATGGTTCCAGAAAGGTTCCAACCACAGCCCCTTACAATTTTGTTGATCAGTTAAATACCGCCAGACGGTTTATGTGGAACAAGGCTACAAAAGTAAGGAGCACTGTGGATACAGCATCACATATTTATCGTTGGAGGTATCTGTTATGATGATTTCTGTTGGCATCGATGTTTCGAAAGATAAGCACGATTGTTTCATTTTCAGCTCCGAAGGGGAAGTCCTGGCGGATGTGTTCACTATCCCGAACACCATGGACGGTTTTCACAGCCTGCTTCAACAAATCTGGAAATGCAGCAATTCACAAGACAAAATAAAAGTAGGGCTTGAGGCTACCGGACATTACAGCTACAATCTGCTCGGGTTTCTCCTTGACAACGGTCTGGCCACCTATGTCTTGAACCCCTTGCGCGCAAATCTTTACCGAAAGAGCCTCAGTCTACGAAAGACCAAGACCGACCGGGTGGATGCACGAACGATTGCTTCTATGCTGTTATCCGATGCGGGCCTCAAACCCTACACAGTTACAGCATACCACAACGAGGAATTAAAGTCACTGACCAGATACCGTTTTGACAAGGTGAAGGAACGCGCCAAACTGAAAAGCTCTATTGCACGGCTGGTCTGCATTCTGTTTCCGGAATTGGAAAAACTCGTTCCTTCTCTGCATATTGCCTCTGTCTACGCTCTGCTGGAAGAGTTCCCTGGGGCCAAACAGGTTGCCGCAGCCCATTTGACGAGGCTGAAAGCACTGCTCGAAACCGCCTCTAAAGGCCGCTACAAACGAGATATGGCCCTTGAAATCCGAGAGGTTGCCAGAAACTCTATTGCTTCCCCGCTGCCTGCCAAGTCCCTGGAATTGCAGCACACCATCCGGCTCATCCGAGAATTGGACAACGAAATCGCTGAAATTGAAGAGCAGATTCAATCCATTATGGATGAACTTCATTCTCCTATAACCACCATCCCAGGGCTGGGGTTCCGCATGGCCGCCATGATCCTGGCTGAGGTCGGCGACTTCACCCGGTTTGACTCCCCGGACAAACTGTTGGCTTATGCCGGGATGTCCCCCTCCACTTACCAGTCCGGACAGCTCAAGAATTGCTACCCTCACATGGAAAAGCGTGGCTCCCGATACTTACGCTACGCACTTTACAACGCAACCAAGTATGTCTGCCACTGGGACCCGACCTTTGCTGATTATCTCGCCAAGAAGCGAGCGGAGGGAAAACACTACAATATTGCCATCTCTCACGCTGCCAAAAAGTTGGTTCGTCTGATATTTGCCATGGAGAAATCCAGGCAACCATATTGCTCAGCGGCTTAAGTGCAGCTACTTGAATAGCCAGCAGGGGTCTGACAAGACCTCAGCTTTGCTATACCTTTCTTGAGCCATCTCTTTTTCACCACCACCATTCATTTTTGGGGTTGACTTTTAATAGTTAATCTTCCTGGCTCAGTGCGCCTGAAACACTGCTTTCGCGAGGCTGCCGGTCTTGAACAGCGTAAAACACAGCAGCACGGTGTAGCCCACGCAGCTCCAGATCGCCATGATGATGTCCTCCTCGGTGGCGATGTTCTGCACCAGCACGGCGTAGATCGCCACGCAGACGATAATCAAAAACGCCTGGAAGCCCAGGGCCAGCAGGCTGCGCAGGTAGTTCTGGCCCATGCCGCCCCATTCCTTGCCCATCATGGTCGCCATCGGGATGGGGGCCACCGACGTGACAAGGTAAATTTCGATCATACGGCCATAAATGACGATGAAAATGCAGATATACAGCGCCCACATGGTAATGCCGATAAAGAGCGACTGGAACCACAGGCCGAACAGCGGCCCCAGGTCCATATCCATCAGCCGGGACTCCATATCGGTCATGACGGCGGAGATGTCGATGGAAGCGTCCGAGCCGATGATGCCGGACGCTTGGGCCACCACGCTTTGGGCCATGTCGAACACGCCCATCACGAGGTTCCAGGTGTTGGTGACCAGCAAAATCGCGGCGGCGGATTTGAACACCCATTTGAAGATCATCCAGGTGTCCACATCATGCAGGTTGTTGCGGTCGGTAATCATCTGGATCAGCTCCAGCGTCATCACGATGGCCAGGATCACGCCTGCAATCGGCACCATGATGGAGTTGGAGAGGCTCTGGATCATGTTGAAAATGTCGCCGTTCCAGCCCTGCGGGGTCTGGCCCACCTGTACGGATATATCCGCGACCTGCTGGTTCACGCTGTCGAACATCCCCGTTAAGTTTCCCATGATGCCGCCCACCAGCATTTCTTTCAGCCAGTTGGTCAGGGCATCCAATAAGAAATCCATACGGTGTCAAACCTCCTTTCTGCCCCTCCCGCTGTGCGCGGGAGGGGGCGAGGATTTCAGCGGGGAACGATCAGACAGTGAACAGGCCGGACAGCAGGGGCACCAGCACCATGCCGACGATGGCGACACCCGCGCCGGCCATGAGCTGTTTCATGCCCTGGCTTTTGGCACCAGGGTTGTCGTTGCCGTAACCTTCCAGCAGGTTGATGACACCCCACACGCCGAGACCGGCACCGAGGGCGATAACGAGGGTCTGGAGAACGGTGATTGCCTGATTGAAAAATTCCATAAATAAAGTTGGCCGGAATCTGTTTTGAATTGGTTTTTAGTCATGGTTCATAGGCATACAAAAGCCGGACAATCCGCCGCCCGGTATCCGGGCTGGCTGACTCCGGCCTTCCTCCTTTTTTATTTTTTGATAGAGATCGTCCGCTTTGTACGCCGATGGCCCCGTCCGGGGCGGTTGTGGCGGATAGATAGGACCCCTCCTTTCATAGCGGAACATCAATCGTCGGCTGCGGCGTCGATCTCATACACGTCGCAGACCTGGTTGGGTTTCAGCTTCAGCCTGGCCCGCAGGAAATCTTCAATGCTGAACGCATTTTTCGGGTCGGCGTCGGCGGTGTACTTGTAGTTGGGGTGCTGGGTGATGTCGTACTTGTCCGACAGAAACGGCCGCACTCCGCGCAGCTGGAGGATGCACTTGCCGCCGTCCATGACGGCCAGCTCATCCTGGCTCATCAGCGCCTTGCCCAATTTTTGATAGTTGAGCGAGTGGGAAGTCTCCCGCCCACGGCTTTCGCCGGTGTTGTAGGTGTCGATGGTTTCCTTGCCCAGCACAGCTTCCAGCTCCTTGAGCGTGGTCGGCTCCTTGCCGCCCAGGAAGATGGAGCTGTCCATATTGCCGATGATGGTGTCGGCGTTGTCCTTGTAGATGGCCTTGAGCTGGCTCTGTGCCTGCAAGACCAGGCAGGCGGAAATCTCCCGGCTGCGAATGGTAGCCACCAGCTTTTCCAGCTTGGGGATCTGGCCGATGTTGGCGCACTCGTCGATGAGGCTCCGCACATGGACTGGCAGCCGCCCGCCGTACACGTCGTCGGCTTTCTCGCACAAGAGGTTGAACAGTTGGGTGTAGCACATGGAGATCAGGAAGTTAAAGCTATCGTCGGTGTCGCTCATAATGAGGAACAGCGCCGTCCGCCGGTCGCCCAGGGTGTCCAGCTCCAGCTCATCGTAGGAGGTGATCTCCCGCAGCTCGGCAATATCGAACACTGCCAGCCGGGCACCGCAGCTCACCAAAATCGACTTGGCTGTTTTGCCCGCGGCCAATTTATATTTGGCATATTGCCGCACCGCGAAGTGGTTGGGTTCGCGCTCTTTCAGCTCATCGAACATCAGGTCCACGGCGTTTTTGAACTCCTCATCGTCCTCCCGGACCTCCATGCTGTTGATCATCTCAATGAGGGTGGAGAAATTCTGTTCCTCCACCGGGGCTTCGTAGTGGATGTAGCCGATCAGCGCGCAGTACAGCAGCGTCTCCGCCTTGACCCAGAAATCGTCCCCGGCCTTGCCCTCGCCCTTGGTGTTGGCGATCAGCGTTGTCACCAGCTTCAAGATGTCCTTTTCGCTATGGATATAGCTGAAGGGGTTATAGTGCATCGACTTCTTGAAGTTGATGGTGTTCAGCACCTTGATCTGGTATGGCTCATACACGATTTTGCCGTGTTTGTCCTTCACCGGCTTGCCGTCCTTGCCCAGCTTGGGCGCACCCCGCTGGAGCATTTTGCCGCACTCCACCAGGATGGTGCCCTTGGGATCGGTGACCACATAGGAGCTGTGCATCTGCATCAAATTCGGCTTCAACCAGAAGCGGGTCTTGCCGGAGCCGCTGCCGCCGATGACCAGCACGTTCTTGTTGCGGGCATACTTGGGGTTCTTGGGACGGCTGGACATGGTAAGCCGCTCGGTCTGGGTCAGAATGACGTTATTCTGGAACACCGGGTCCATGTAGGGGGCAATATCCTCATGGGTGCCCCATCGGGCTGAGCCGTACTCCACGTTATGGCGGTATTTCTTGGCGTTCTTGCCTTTCAGGTACACCGCCAGCCGCAGGCCAGCGCCGCAGCAAAGCCCCACCAGCAAATCCAGCGGGTGCAGGCTGGGCCACCAGCTTGCCAGCGCCACCGGCAGGGTGGAGAAGAACGAGAGCATTTTGGCGGACGCATCCGCGCCGGTCGCCAGCCGCCAGGCTTCCCCCAGGTTGGTGGCAAACAGGCCCAGCAGGAAATAGGGCAGGTTCAGCAGCACCAGCTTTTTCACATTCAGCTGCTTCATCGTTCCAGCTCCTTCCGGCGGCTGCGGTCCACCACGGTATTTTTGAGCAACTCCTTGAACTGGGCCAGCTTCGCCAGCACGGAGGGGCGCTCGGTTTTCTCCGCCTTTTTGACCTTTTTGCCGGTGTACTCGGTAAAAGCAGCGGTCAGGGCGTCGGCGTCGCGGGCTTTGAAGAAGATCAGGTACTTGGGCGGCGATGCGCTGCGGTCCTTTTTCACCGCATAGTCCACGCCGTACTTGCGGGCGATGCGCTCAAAGTCCTTGATGGACGGGTCGTTGATCTCGATGTTGGAAACACCCTGGTTCTGCCCAATGAGCTGCTTCACCGTCTGTTTGCCCTTGGGGGTGACGGGGGAATCCCGGCTGCGCTGCTTTTCCAGCTTTTTCTCCCTGCGGTGGGCCATGTACTTGGATATGGCGGCCTTGAACAGCCGTCCGGTGAACTTGGTGCCGCTGACAATCAGCGTCAAAGTCCTGTTTTCCACTTCCTCCTGCATTTTTCTCGCCTCCCTTCGTCGGTTATGCAGAAAGCGGTCTTGGGTACTAAGGCGGGACCACCAGCCGCCGTAACAGGTGGCGGCCCGTCATACCGTCACCAGAATCAGCGACCGCAGTTCCGCAAAGTGCAGCTTGCCCTTGGGCGTCACCAGCGTATAGGAGCCGGTGTGGCCGTTGCGGCAGAAGTCTTTCACGCAGAACAGCCCCTCGTTGCTGCCTTTGGCGTAGGGCAGCACACAGCCCGACGGGGTGCGGTAGACGTACCGGCGTTCCAGCAGAAAGCGGACGAAGCGCCGCTCCGGCACGTCCAGCTCCTTGGCGGTGGTGCGCAGGTTGGTGCTGTGCCGCAGGTCGATGAACAGGTCGTAGTAGACGGCTTTGCCTTGCAGCTGGGCGTTGTCCGCTTGCAGCGCCGCGTTCTTTTCGCGCTCGGCCAGCAGGTCGGAACAGAGCTTCAGCAGCGCCTCCGGCGAGGTGGCGACCTCCCACAGCTTCTCCCTGGTGAGGTAGGCCCCATGCTGGCGGATGCTGGGCAGGACTTCATCGAACACCCAGCGTTCAAACCGCTCCGCCGAGGGCAGTTTGCTGTGGACGATGAGGCGGTAAACGTCGCCTTCGGGGATAAAGAGCATCTCTACCATCTGTACGGCGGGGGTTCCGTCTGCCTTTTTGCCAGTCTGGACCCCTATGGAACGTTTCGTTCCACAGCGGGTATGGTCGCGGACAGCCTTGCGGGGATTGGTATATCCCAACGCAGTTGCTACGTCCGTTCCGCAGAACAGGTACTTGCCGTCCTCCTCAATGACGCGGATGCTGCCAAACTCCGGGTTTTTGAAAATTTCCATCTGGTTCATATCGTGCCTCCTTGGGCGGTGCAGCAGAAAAGGCGGCCATTACCAGCCGCCTGCGTGCATATCGTGGTTGACCTGGGCCGTGTAGTGGTTGTTCATGGTGGTGGGCGCGTTGAACAGCACGGTCAGCAGGTACTGCTTCATGTTGCGGATTTCGGTGGTGTTGTTGTGCAGGCACTCCATGACGAACTCGATGTGGGAGCTGTCCAGCTTCAAGAACCGGGACCGCACCACCTCATGGGGGAAGTCCGCCCCGGCAATGCGGGTGGTCTTGCGTCTGGCACAGACCGTCTCCACGATCAGCTCCACGATCTCGTCCAAATCCTCCCGGTAGGTCGAAAACTCCCGGCACAGGTGGTCGTACTCGATGTTCTCCAACACCAAATCCCGATAATCCTGCATTTCCTCCACCGACATCGCATCCCGTCCTTTCCGTTCCGGCGGCCTGGCCGCCGCTTTCTCCCGGAAGGGAATGGAATCGGTACTTGGTACATCCGTTGTTTGTTTTTGGGTCTTTGATTTCTCTATATTTAATTCTGCGGGCTTTTCCGTATCCGGTTTTACCATATCCGGGTTTTCCGTATCTGGTGAAGCCGTATCCGGCTGGGGCGTATCCGGCGCTTTGGGCTGGGGCTGCTCGTAGATAACATACTCGGTGTCGCTGATGCGGCCCTGCCGGTCCCGCAGCTGGTGGCGGACGATGTACCCGGCGCTTTCCAGCTCCCGCAGCGCCCCTCCGATGGCGTCCACGCCCTCCTTGCAGATGGCGGCAAGCCCACGGGTGGTGTAGTCCCACTCATCTGTCAGAGAGAGCATTTTGGACAGCAGGCCGATGGCCTTGAGGGTCAGGGCGGTGTCCCGCAGGTGGTAATTGGACATGACCGTGTAATTGTGGTTCTTCTCCACACGAAATACTGCCACGGTGTTCACCTCCCCTCAGAGGGAAAAAGCAGCCCCGCAGATGGAGCGTTCCCCCCTGCTTCGCGGCGGATGAGGCGGCGGAGGGTATATTCCCGCTGTCCGCGTCTTGCGGTAATCTTCAGGGCGTCCAGCCCGAAACGGGCGATGAGCAGGGCGTTGATGAGCAGCCGGAACGCCTCTCCCGGGATGATCTGCGGCTCCGCAAGGTCGCCCTGCGTGACCTCCGCCGTGTGGCAGTAAAGGCTCTTTGCCGCCATAAGCAGCGTGTAGTCATGGGATGAGATGCCGCGCCTGCGGGCGTAGCGGAAGTCGATGCCGCCGCGGAAGAAGCAGTTGAAGGTCCTGTCCGCAAGCTCCTTGTTGGAGGTCAGCAGATACAGCGCGGCGAAGAACTCCGGCGTGTCGCGCTCCTTGCGGCAGCCCAGCAGCAGCCGCAGGGTTTCCATACGCTTCC
>OIDP01000992.1_pt1 | contig 10596 bp, 9 predicted proteins | sample 1581591 | NCBI WGS metagenome assembly OIDP01 (sample SAMEA3882552, study PRJEB24775) | human gut metagenome | biome: human-associated habitat; feature: intestine environment; material: feces | place: Netherlands | collected 2009/2010 | reverse complement strand
CAGCCGCCGAAGCGGTGCTTAAGCCGTAAGGCGGGAATTGTGCGGTGTTGCCTTAGGAGTGAGGAAGTAGGAGTTAGGAGTTAAAGCAGGGCCTAAGTTTTTGCTCTGTAGGGAACGGTCTTGACCGTTCCGAAACATTGCCATATATGCCATAATGGAATTTGCAATCATGCGCCCCTACGGGGGCATCGTAATTTCTAATTGCTCATTCCTAATTGAGATAACTCCTAACTCCTCCCTCCTAACTCCTAACTCACCCCAACGTACTATGGAACAAAAAATCGTCAAATATTCCGTTCTTTCCCCGCTGGCTAAGGTGCCGGCATATGCAACGGCGGGGGCGGCGGCGGCTGATTTGTGCGCCGCGCTGGAAGAGCCGTTGACCATTGCCCCCATGCAGCGGGTGCTGGTGCCCACCGGCCTTGCTATTGAACTGCCGGATGCCGGGTGCGTGGCATTGGTGTATGCCCGCAGCGGACTTTCCATCAAGCACGGGCTGTGCATGGCCAACGGCGTTGGCGTTGTGGACAGCGATTACCGCGGCGAGCTGAAAGTGCCCATGATCAACCTTGGCACCGAGCCTTACACCATCGCCCCCGGTGAGCGCGTGGCCCAGCTGTGCATTGCCCCCGTGTGGCAAGCCGCCTTTGTACCCGCCGCCACCCTGAACGAAACCGAACGCGGTGAAGGCGGGAGGAGTTAGGAGTTAAGAGTTTTTGGGGCCGCAGATAACCTGTAAAGTCTGGCTGTGTGCAAAAAAAGATACCTGTAGGGAACGGTCTTGACCGTTCCGAAACCAAAGGATTTATCTGACAAAAGGCCAATCATCCTAAACCTGCGGAACGGTCAAGACCGTTCCCTACAATTTATTTTATTCTTTGTTGCAAACCTTCAAAAGCACATTTAACTCCTAACTCCTACTTCCTACCTCCTAACTTCCTCTTTTCCCTTTGTTTCGCCGCGGTGGTGCGGTAGAATCTGTTACGAAAGGAACATCCCATTATGTCCTTGATTTTAGCCTCCGGCAGCCCGCGGCGGCGGGAGCTGATGGCGCTGATCACGCCCAATTACACTGTTGCCCCCAGTGATGTGGACGAGAGCCGCATTACCGCCGCAACGCCTGCCCAGCTGGCCCAGGCTCTGGCAGAAGCCAAAGCCCTGGCCGTGGCGCAGCAGCACCCCGATGATACCGTGATCGGCTGTGATACCGTGGTGGACTGTGACGGCGCTGTGTTCGGCAAACCTTCCGGCGAGGAAGACGCTGTGCGGATGCTGCACGCGCTCTCTGGCCGGGAGCACAAAGTACATACCGGGCTATGCGTGGTACACGGCGGCAAGGCGTACCTTGCCACTGAAACCACCCGCGTACAGTTTGCGCCCATTGAGGAAAGCGATCTGCTTGCCTATGCGCGCACCCCAGAACCGTATGACAAAGCCGGGGCTTACGCCATCCAGGGCCATGCTGCGCTGTGGTGCAGCGGCATTGTGGGATGTTATTACAATATTATGGGTCTGCCCGTACACCGTCTGGCACAGGTACTGCGCCAGGCCGGAGCGCTGTAACGGCAGTGCCGCAGCGGCCTGGCTGCTGCGGCGTGTCGTGCGCATTCTTTGTGCGGCCCACCCGCACAAACACATGATGGGGAGATAAAAATGGCAAATCCGATTTTGCAGCTGCTTGAAGCTCTGCGCAATATGTTTACCTGTGATATTGGCATTGACCTTGGCACCGCCAACACGCTGGTGTATATGAAAGGCCGCGGCATTATCATCCGCGAGCCCAGCGTTGTGGCGGTGGATGCCCGCACCGACGAACTGCGTGTGCGCTGCGTAGGCCACGAGGCCAAAGCCATCATCGGCGCAGCGCCCAACTCAATTTTGGCGGTACGCCCGCTGAAAGACGGCGTGATTGCCGATTTTGACATCACCGCCGCCATGCTGCAAAGTTTTATCCGCCAGGCATGCGGCAGCCGCCTGTTCGTGCGGCCGCGCGTGGTCATCTGCGTGCCGTCCGGCGTGACCGAAGTGGAACGCCGCGCCGTGCGCCAGGCCGCCGCCAAAGCCGGTGCCCGCCAGGTAACGGTGATCGAAGAGCCGATGGCCGCCGCCATTGGTGCCGGGCTGCCGACCGCTGAACCGGTGGGCAGCATGATTGTGGATATCGGCGGCGGCACGGCGGAAGTGGCGGTTATCAGCCTTTCCGGCATTGTGGCATCCCGCAGCGTACGCTGCGCAGGCGATGCGCTGGATCAGAGCATTACCAGCTTTATCAAGCGCAAATACAACCTGCTGGTGGGCGAACGCACTGCTGAGCAGATTAAACTGGAAATCGGCTCCGCCTGCCCGCCAGACCCCACCGACACCGAGCATGGCGAAACCACAATGGAGATCAAGGGCCGTAACCTGGTGGATGGCCTGCCGAAAGATATCCTGATCCGCTCCGAAGAAGTGCGCGAGGCAATGAACGAAAACCTGATGCGCATTGTGGAAGCCATCAAGGACACGCTGGAATGCACTCCGCCGGAGCTTTCCAGCGATATCATTGACCGCGGCATCATGCTTTCGGGCGGCGGTGCCCTGCTGCGCGGGCTGGATACTCTGATCCAGAACGAAACCGGCATTGAGGTACACATTGCCGAAGCCCCGCTGGACTGCGTTGCCCTCGGTGCCGGCGCCGTCCTCGACCACCCCGATCTGGCAGGAACCAGACGGGAGGAACTGAGCTACCTGTAAAGGTAGGAGTTAGGAGTTAAGTGGCAGTTTGAAAGTTTGCCGCAACCCCATAAAATAAATGTAGGGAACGGTCAAGACCGTTCCCTACATTTTTGTTTTAATATTCAGACAGAATTTTTGGGTACCTGCAGCCCCAAAAACTCCTACTTTCTAACTCCTAACTTTCCCTCGTCGCTCCCACCGTGCTACCAGGTCCTTGGTCTGAGCTTGCAGGGCTTCGCGGGCGGCGTTCAGGGCCTGGGTGTCCTGGGGGGTCATTTTTTCGGGCTTTTTGTGGCGGGTCAGGCGTTCCAGGTTCTTTTCTGCTTCTTTAATGCGGTTTTTGGTGTCCTTATCCAGCTCCTTGCCCTCTTTACTGCCAAGGGCGGAATTGACGCGGTAGATGGCGGCTTCCGCGGCATTCAGGGCCTCGATGGCGGCTTTGCGCTCCTGGTCCTGCCCAGCAAAGGCAGCGGCATCGTCCATGGCGCGGCGGATCTCCTGCTCGCTCAGGTTGGAAGACCCGGTGATGGTAATGCTCTGCTGTTTGCCGGTGCCAAGGTCACGGGCGCTCACCGTCACAATGCCGTTGGCGTCAATATCAAAGGTCACTTCGATCTGCGGCACACCGGCCCAGGCGCGTTTGATGCCCTTGAGGGTAAAGTTGCCGATGAGCTTATTATCCTTGGCGAACTCCCGCTCACCCTGCAGCACCTTGATTTCAACTGTGCTCTGGAACGGCGCGGCGGTGGTAAAGATTTTGGAATACCGGGTGGGAATGGTGGAGTTGCGGTCGATCAGATGGGTTGCCACACCGCCCACCGTCTCAATCGAAAGGGTCAGCGGGGTAACGTCCATCAGCAGCAGGTCCTGCCCGCCAGCAGCCAGGCCTTCGCCGCCAAGGCGTCCGCCCTGCACCGCAGCGCCAAGGGCCACACACTCGTCCGGGTTCAGCGTTTTGGACGGTTCCAGATCGATCATCCGTATGACCTTGGCCTGCACCGCCGGGATACGGGTGGAACCACCTACCAGCAGCACCTGGTCCAGGTCGTTGGCGGCCAGGTGGGCATCCCGCAGGGCGTTGCGCACCGGCAGGGCCGTGCGCTCCACCAAGTCGGCGGTCAGCTCATCAAACTTGGCGCGGGTCAGTTCCGCCTGCAAATGCAGCGGGCCGTTGGGGCCAACGGTGATGAATGGCAGGTTGATTTCAGTATGAGTGGCAGCGGAAAGCTCTTTTTTGGCTTTCTCGGCTTCCTCCCGCACGCGCTGCATGGCAACGGGATCACGGGTCAGGTCTACCTGGTTTTCGGCGGCAAAGTTCCGCACCAGCCAGTCAGCCACACGAGCATCAAAGTCATCGCCGCCCAGATGGTTATCACCGCAGGTGGCCAACACCTGCACAATGCCATCCCCGATCTGGATCAGCGAAACATCGAACGTGCCGCCGCCCAGATCATACACCATCACTTTCTGGGTCTTGCCGTTATCCAGGCCATAAGCCAGGGCGGCCGCAGTAGGTTCGTTGATAATGCGCTTTACATTCAGGCCCGCAATGCGCCCGGCATCTTTGGTAGCCTGGCGCTGGGCATCGTTAAAATAAGCCGGCACGGTGATAACGGCTTCTGTCACCGGTTCACCAAGATAAGCTTCTGCATCCGCTTTCAGCTTTTGCAGGATCATGGCGCTGATCTCCTGCGGGGAGAAGCACTTGCCGTCAATGGGAATGCGCTCATCACTGCCCATTTTGCGCTTAACGCTGGCAATGGTGCGCGGTGCGTTGGTGACAGCCTGGCGTTTGGCCGGATCGCCCACAAGGCGTTCGCCGCTTTTTGCAAAAGCAACGACCGACGGGGTGGTGCGCTGGCCTTCGGCATTTGGGATAACGGTTGGGCGTCCGCCTTCCACCACAGCCACGCAGCTGTTGGTTGTTCCTAAATCAATTCCGATGATTTTACCCATGTTGCTTTTGGTCCTTTCACACAAGCCGGCAACAGATACAGGGGTTCGCCAGCTTTTGTCACACAGGGAGCACCGCTAAGGCGCAAAACTCCGCCTTAGAGTGTAGCTGAAAGCAAAGAAAATGACAATTATTCTGCAAACACAAGCGGGATTTAAGGCAAAATCCAGCTGTGGTTGTAGAAACAGGCTGAATTTTCGACTTTTCAGGTACACCTTATGGTTTGTTAACATTATTGTAGCGCGCAAAGTGCCGGAATGTGTTGCAAAATCGTAAACTCTTATCAGACAATCATCCAAATGTTGGGGTGTATCGTTGACGGACGGGGGCAACGGTGCTATATTCTTTAGTATACTAAAGAGAAGGAGGTCCCCGGACATGCAGGCATTTTCCAGCCATGACATTTTCCAAACGCTGTACCAGCAGATCATGTTGCTGGAATTAAAGCCCGGCTCCACCCTGCGGGAAAACGCATTGTGCGAGCAGTTCGGGGTTTCCCGCACGCCGGTGCGCAGCGTTTTGCAGGAGCTGCGCATTGCCGGGCTGATTGAAGTCACCCCCTACAAATCCACGCGGGTCACCCAGCTGGATTTTGACACCATCAGCCAGCAGATTTACCTGCGCAACGCGGTGGAGTCCGCCGTGATGACAGACTTTGCCGCTGCCTGCACCCCCGAACAGCTGGCCCAGCTGAAAACCCGCAACGATGCTTTGCGCCGCCTGGCGGCCCAACCCCACCCGGACCCGCGGATGTTTTATGAGCTGGACAGCCGCCTGCACGAAAGCTGGTTTCTTGCCACCGGCAAAGACCAGCTGTGGCAGCTGATCCAGACTTCGCAGAACAGCTATTCGCGGTTCCGCATGCTGGATCTTGTGGCCGTTGGCAATTTTGGCGATATTGTGGCGGAACATGATGTTCTGCTGGATGCCATTGCCCGCAATGATACCGCCGCCATCCGGGCGCAGTGTTCCCGCCATTTGTACGGCGGCGTAATGCGGCTGGGGGAAGAACTTTCGACCAAATATGCGGATTATTTTGTTTCCGGCACCCACTGGCCGGACCATGCAAAGGAGATGCAACCGTGAGCCGCACTGCTACCGTGACCCGCAAAACGCGGGAAACCAACATTACCGTCACCCTGGACCTGGACGGCAGCGGAAAAGCCGACCTGCACACCGGCATCGGCTTTTTTGACCACATGCTGGACGGCTTTGCCCGCCACGGCCTGTTTGATTTGACATTACACTGTGATGGCGACCTGAACGTGGACTGTCACCACACAATTGAAGACTGCGGCATCGCGCTTGGCACGGCCATCCGTGAGGCCCTTGGCGACAAAGCCGGCATTGTGCGTTACGGCAGCTGCATGCTGCCCATGGACGAAACGCTGGCCCTGTGCGCTGTGGACCTTGGCGGACGGCCGTATTTTGTTTATGATGCCAGCTTTGCCGGGCAGAGCTGCGGCGGCATGGATGTGCAGATGGCACGGGAATTCTTTTACGCTGTCAGCTACAGCGCCATGATGAACCTGCACCTGAAGGTGCTGTACGGCGAAAACGACCACCACAAGCTGGAAGCCATGTACAAAGCATTCGCCAAAGCCCTTTCCGCCGCCGCCCGCCATGACGACCGCATTGTGGGCGTGCTTTCCACGAAAGGAAGCATCTAACTACCTCCTAACTTAATTTCGTTTTACCGGGGCGGGGCCCCGTTTTCAGTATATAAGGGTAACACTGAAAGGAGTAAGTATTATGTACAAGGACATGATGGACACCATTGGTTTTGTTTCGGGGTATGACCCGGAGCTGGGTGCGGCCATGCAGCGTGAGCTGGGCCGCCAGCAGGCAAACATTGAGCTGATTGCCAGCGAAAACATTGTTTCCCCTGCCGTTATGGCTGCCATGGGCAGCGTGCTGACCAACAAATATGCCGAGGGCTACCCCGGCCACCGCTATTACGGCGGCTGCCAGTTTGTGGATCAGGTTGAGCAGATTGCGATTGACCGTGCCTGCAAGCTGTTTGGTGCCAAATATGCCAACGTGCAGCCCCATTCCGGCGCACAGGCCAACCTGGCCGTTTACTTTGCCCTGCTCAACCTGGGCGATACCGTCATGGGCATGGATCTTTCCCAGGGCGGCCATCTGACCCATGGTTCCCCCGCCAACATGAGCGGCAAGAACTACAACTTTGTTTCCTACGGCGTTTCTGCCGAAGACGGCCGCATTGATTACGATGCCCTGGCCAAGCAGGTTGCCAAGGTTCGCCCCAAGCTGCTGGTTGCCGGTGCTTCCGCTTACCCGCGCGCTATCGATTTTGAAAAGCTGGCCGAGATCGCCCACGGTTACGGCGCAATGCTGATGGTGGACATGGCTCACATTGCCGGACTGGTTGCCGGCGGCATGCACCAGAACCCGGTGCCCTATGCTGATGTTGTGACCACCACCACCCACAAGACCCTGCGCGGTCCCCGCGGCGGCCTGATCCTGACCAACAACGCTTACCTGATCAAGCGCATCAACTCCGCCATCTTCCCCGGCACCCAGGGCGGCCCGCTGGAGCACGTGATTGCTGCAAAGGCTGTCTGCTTTGGCGAGGCACTGAAGCCGGAGTTCAAGGATTATGCCCGCAAGATTGTGGAGAACGCCGCTGCTATGGCCGACGAGCTGACCGCCCGCGGCGTGAAGCTGGTTTCCGGCGGCACCGACAATCACCTGCTGCTGGTTGACCTGACCGATTCCGAGATGACCGGCAAGGAGCTGGAGCACAACCTGGACGAAGTACACATTACTGCCAACAAGAACACCGTTCCCGGTGAAAAGCGCAGCCCGTTTGTGACCAGCGGTGTCCGCCTTGGCACCCCTGCTGTGACCACCCGCGGCATGGGCCCCGCCGAGATGAAAGAGATTGCCGACTGCATCGCAGACTGCATCTTTGACTTTGAAGGCAAGAAAGACGACATCGCTGCCCGCGTTGCCAGCCTGACCGCTCGCTTCCCTCTGTACGAATAATTCCCGCTTTTCCCGCCTTTTTGAAAAAGGACGGGGCGAAAAGCTTTAATGGGCATCGCACAAATTGATAAAGACACCCCGCAGTGAATCTCTTGCTGCGGGGTGTTTTTTATGGCAGTCTGGCAGGGCTGGGAGCCGAAACCAGCGCGGCATTTCTCATTTTTTTCGCGGGCCTTCTCATTCCTTGCGGACTTTTGCGCAGGCCTTAAAAAATGTTTCCATTTTATAGAATATTGTGATATAATGCAAAGGACAAATAAAATGCCACATAAAAGGAGGCAAAATCATGAAGTTTTTTATTGATACTGCGAATGTAGATGAGATCCGTAAAGCCAATGACATGGGCATTATTGCCGGTGTTACCACCAACCCCAGTCTGATTGCCAAGGAAGGCCGCGATTATGCCGAGACCCTGGCAGAGATCGCCACCATCGTGGACGGCCCCATTTCCGGCGAAGTAAAGGCCACCACCGTGGACGCTGAAACCATGGTTGCTGAGGGCGAAGCCATCTATGCCCTGGACCCCAAGCACATGGTCGTCAAGATCCCCATGACCGCTGAGGGCCTGAAGGCCATCAAGGCACTGTCCGCCAAGGGCATTCCCACCAACTGCACGCTGGTGTTCTCCGCCAACCAGGCGCTGTTGGCTGCCCGCGCAGGCGCTACTTACGTCAGCCCGTTCCTGGGCCGTCTGGACGACATTGGCCAGCCCGGCATTGAACTGATCGAAACCATTCATGACATGTTCCTGAACTACCCCGACATTGACACCCAGATCATTGCCGCTTCCGTCCGCAACCCCATCCATGTAACGGACTGCGCTCTGGCTGGTGCTGATATCGCCACCGTTCCTTACAAGGTCATTGAACAGATGCTGCATCACCCGCTGACCGATGCCGGCATTGAAAAGTTCAAGGCTGACTACATCAAGGTATTTGGCGAATAATTTCTGTCACTCTGCCCGGTACCGGCTGTCTGCCGGGCCGGGCTTTATTTTTGCTTAGTTTCTTGCAGATTGCTTTTTTATCCACTATACTTAGTGATGTAATTAAAAGAGAATAAAGAATAATGAATAATGGTTGTGTGACACCCACGGCGTCACATTTTAGTTAGGTCAACTGCTCCGGCAAAAAGCACTCCGACCAAAGCAGTCAACCTATTTTATTCGCGCCGCCGCGGGCGGCGCACTGACATTATTCTTTATTCATTATTATTTATTATTTTATGAAAAAATAACTAGGATGTAATGGGGGTTCCAACCATGGACCAGCAATGGCTCAACACTTACCGCGAAGAAATCGGCGGCTTTTCCAACACGATTCACTCCTTTGCCCAGGGCGAAATTGCCCGCAAGGACTACAAAGGCATTTCCGGCGGGTTTGGCAGTTATGCCCAGCGCGATGCCGCCAAGCATATGCTGCGGCTGCGCCTGCCGGGCGGCCGGGTCACGCCGGAGCGCCTGCACTTTATGGCACAGGCTGTTCAGCAGTACCATGTGCCATTCCTGAAGCTGACCACCTGCGAAGCGATCCAGATGCACGATTTGACCCCGGACGAGGTGCCTGCCATCATGGAGGCCGCCATCACCTGCGGCATTATCACCCGCGGCGGCGGCGGTGATAACCCCCGCAACATTCAGGCCAGCCCCCTGACCGGCGTGCAGCCCGGCGAAGCTTTTGACGTTATGCCCTGGGCCGAGGCCGCAACGGAGTATCTGCTTTCCATCTGCCGTGACATCCACATGCCGCGCAAGCTGAAGGTTGCGTTCTGCAACGGCGTGGATGACAGTGTGCACACCGCGTTCCGCGATATGGGCTTTGTGGCGCAGCCGGACGGCACTTTTAAGCTGTACATTGCCGGCGGCCTGGGCGGCGGCTGGCGCATGGGCATTCTGGCGGCAGAATCCCTGCCCGCAGAGGATGTGCTGTACTATATCCGCGGCATGATCACCACCTTCTGCCAGCACGGCAATTACCAGAACCGTGCCAAGGCCCGCACCCGCTTTATGCAGGAGACCCTTGGCCCGGACGAGCTGCGCCGCGTCTTTTTGGAGAACGTTGCCGCTGCCAAGGCGGACGAAAGCCTGAAACTGCACCTGACCCCCGCCGCCATTACCAAAACCGGCACCGGCACGCTGGATGACCCGCGCGCCATTGCCCAAAAACAGCCGGGGCTGTACGCTGTGGCGTACCACCCCATCGGCGGCCGCCTGATCCCGGAAAAACTGGTGCAGCTGGACAACCTGCTCAGCACCATCCCCGGCTGCGAATGCCGCGTTGCCCCCAATGAAACGCTGTACATCATCAACCTGACGGCAGACGAAGCTGCCGCTGTGCTGGATGCCACCGCAGATGGTGCCAAAACGCTGTTTGAGACCAGCGTTGCCTGCATCGGCGCTTCCATCTGCCAGCAGGGCGTGCGGGACAGCCAGTCCGTTTTGCAGCGCGCTGTGCAGGCCGTGCGGGAGGCTAACATTCCGGACGGTGCCCTGCCCAAAGTCTGCATTTCCGGCTGCACGTCCAGCTGCTCCGGCCACCAGGCCGCAGCCATCGGCTTCCAGGGCACGGTTAAAGCGGTGCCGGGCGGCAAGCCTGCCCCGGCGTTTGCCATCTTCCTGGGCGGGTCCGATGCTTTGGGCCATGCCCACTTTGGCGATACCATCGGCACCGTATATGAAGAGCAGCTCCCCGCCCTGCTGGTGGAGCTGGGCCAGGCTGCTGCAGCCGCAGGCCAGAACTGGCAGACCTGGAGCGCAGCTGACCCTGATGCGGTGAACTCCATTATTGCCAAGTACGTATAACCGCTGCTCCCGAAGCCTTTTGTTCTCCACAAGTTCCTTAAGGCAATACCGCACAATTCCCGTCTGACGGCTTAAGCACCGCTCCGGCGGCTGCGGCACGGCATCTGCGTTGCCAAAA
>OIDP01000990.1_pt1 | contig 10604 bp, 10 predicted proteins | sample 1581591 | NCBI WGS metagenome assembly OIDP01 (sample SAMEA3882552, study PRJEB24775) | human gut metagenome | biome: human-associated habitat; feature: intestine environment; material: feces | place: Netherlands | collected 2009/2010 | reverse complement strand
CTCCTCTATGAGGCTTTCGTCCACCAGACCCAGGATTTGAAACAACCGCTCCGCTTTCACAAAAACACCTCCTCCTGTTCCAGATAGGTCCGCAGGGCCTTCCGGGTGCGGAAGAGAGAGGACTTGACCTTCCCCTCTCCGCAGTTCATTCCGGCGGCAATATCCGCCACACTCTGCCCGTACCAGTACCGCCGCAGGAAGATGATGCGGCTCTCCGGACTCTGCCGCCGCAGAAACGCGCTGATGAGCGACGCGATTTCCTGGTCCTCCATCGTCTTCTCGGTTCCGTGGGGCTCCGGCACACAGTCATCCAGCTCCCCCAACAGCACCTCCATGCCGTCCCCGCCCCGTTTGGCGGTGCGGCTCTGCTTCCAGCGGTCCAGAGAGAGGTTGCGGACGATGCGCCCCAGCCAGGCCCGGAAGGCGGAGGGGCGGGCCGGAGGAATGGCGTTCCAGGTGCGCAGATACGTGTCGTTGACGCACTCCTCCGCGTCGCTGTGACTGCGGAGGATGTTCCAGGCAATCCCCGCCAGGAAGCCGCCGTATTTGCCGTGGGTCTCGTCAATAGCCCGCTGATCCCGCTGCCAGTACAGGTCGATGATCTCCGTGTCCTCCATGTTATCCTCCTCTCTCCCGCAGCAGCTCGTTGGCAAAGCGGTTCAGCGCCTCGCAGGGCGCATAGGCGGTGCGCCAGCCGGTGCTGTCGATAATCAGAAACGGGTTGTAGGCCGTGACGTTCGCAGCTGTGCCGTCAGCCATGGTCACCGTGAACAGGACGGTCTGTCCGGCATACTCCGAATAGGACTGGTCCGGCCGCGTGATGCGGACATCTGCCAGCAGATCCGCCAGGGTCTCGATCTCCCCGGCATCCAGCTCCAGCGTCACATCCGGGGGGCCCACCAGGACGGTGGCTGCGGCGATGTCCGCCGCCTCCAGACCCCGGAAGGGCCTCCGGCCCCAGAACAGCAGTCCTGCCGCCAGCGTCAGCAGAATGGTCAGCACGGCTCCGCCCATCAATAAGTACCGCTTTTGCAGATTCATGGGATCCTCCTCCTGTCTCCAGCCCGCGGCCGGAGGTTCTCTCACCAACATAGACGAGAAAACGTGATGCCGGTTGCAAAGAAGTGGAAATTTTCCAAAGGAAACCGCTCTGGAGCGCGGACGCTCCAGAGCGGTTTTGAAAGAGAGCGGGGATCAGGCCTCCAGCAGCCCCAGGCTCACCAGGAACTCCCGGGCCACCTCATCCACAGTGCGGCCCTCCACGTCCACCTGGTAGGTCAGCTCCGCCATCTGCTCGGTGGGGATCTTGCCCGCCAGTTGGTTCAGAATGTCCGCCACCTCCGGGTACTTCTCCAGCAGATCGTCCCGCACCAGAAAGACGCCGTTGTAGTCGGGGAAGAAGCTCTGGTCGTCCTCCAGGACCTTCAGCCCGACCTTTTTGTTCAGGCCGTCGGTGGAGTAGACCACCGCCACATCGAAGCTGCCGTTTTCAATGGCGGAGTACTTCAGGCCCATATCCACAGAGACCGCGTCCTGGAAATTCAGACCGTAGAACTTCACAAAGGGGTCATACTTCATGCTGCCCTCCAGGGTGAAGAACTCCTGCTCCGCGCCGAAGGTCAGCTGGTCCGCAATGGGGATGAGGTCGCTGATGGTCTCCAGGCCGTACTCGTCCGCCAGGGCCTGGGGCACGCCGATGGCGTAGGTGTTTTCAAAGCCCAGCTGCTCCAACTGGGTGAGGCCGTAGCTGTCCAGCTCGCCCTGGACGTAGTCGTAGATCGTCATGCCCTCCGGAACGTCCACCGTGTCCTGGCCCAGGAAGGTGGTGAGGATCGTGCCGTCGTAGGAGATCATCAGGTCGCAGGTGTGGCTGTCATCCTTCAGGGAGTTCCAGTTGTTCACCTGGGACATCTGATCCTGAATGGTGACGGTCAGGTCCGTCTGGTCCTCCACCAGCATCTTTACCATGTGGTGCATCAGCTGGGTTTCGGAGTAGTCGCCGTCATAGAGAAGAATGTCGCCGGTGCCGCCGCGGCCATAGGGCAGCAACAGGATGAACGCCAGTACGATGGCCGCCACCGGGATCCACATTTTCTTGGAGCCGCCCCGGCTCTTGCGCATCTGCCCCTCGAACCAGCTCATAATGAGGTCCAGCACCACGGCGATGACCATAAGGACACCGGTGGCCGCCAGAATCAGGGACATATCGGAGATCCGGATGGCCTGGGTGATGACGCCGCCCAGACCGCCGCCGCCCACGAAAGCTGCGAATACCGCAGTGCCGATGGCGTTTACCACCGCGATGCGGATGCCGGTGAACACCGTGGGGAAGGCCAGGGGGAACTCCACCATCAGCACCCGGTAGGGCTTGCTCATGCCCATGCCCCGGGCGGCTTCCTTCACACCCGGGTCCACCTCCTGGAGTCCCAAGCAGGTGTTCCGCACGATGGGCAGCAGGGAGTACAGCGTGATGCCGGTGATGACCGTCAGCTTGCCGGGGTCCAGCACCACCATGATGATGCCCAGAAGGGCCAGGGAGGGAATGGTCTGCAGCAGGTCCACAATCCGCAGGATGACGGGCCGGGCGGTCTTGGAGACGTATGCCCAGATGCCCAAGGGCAGTCCCACGGCGATGGACAGCAGGCTGGCCGCCAGAACGATGAAGAGATGTTGAAAAATCAGGTCCCAGCTCATTTGCCCGCCTCCTTTCGCAGGCCGCGGGGCGTGACCCTTTTCTGCAGCAGGTCAATGACCAGTCCGAAGAGAACGGCCAGTATGGCCGCCGGGATGGCCCCCAGGAGAATCAGCGTGTTGTTGTTGGAGCTGGTGCCCCGGTACACAAAGTCGCCCAGGCCGCCCAGGCCGATCATGGAGGCCAGCACCGCCCAGGAGACGGTGTAGATGGCGGCCATCCGCAGCCCCGAGATGATGACCGGCATGGCCAGGGGCAGCTCCACCCGCACCAGCGTCTGGAAGGAGGACATGCCGCAGCCCTTGGCGGCCTCGATGTATTTCGGCTCTACCTCCAGAATGCCGGTGTAGGTGTTTTTCAGCACTGGGAACATGGCGTACACACTGAGGGCCACGATCACCGTGGGATAGATATTCCCCCACCAGATGAACAGCACGCCGATGAACACCAGGCCGGGAATGGTCTGGAAGATGGAGAGAATGGGGATGATGATGCCCGACAGCCACCGCGGGATTCGGGAGAGGAGGATGCCGAACACCAGTCCCGCCGCAAAGCCGATGACCACGGAGATCAGCACATATATCGTGTGCAGTCCGATGGCCCGCAGCAGGTCGGCGCCGTAGTCCTGGATCAGCGTCATCATTTGGAATCACCCCACAGATTCTCCGCCACGCTGCGGGCCACGCTGGTCTTGGTGACGATACCGGCGATGGTGTCGTCCGCATTCAGCACCACCACGTAGTTGGCACCGGAGTCCAGCAGGTAGTCGAAGCTCTCCTTGGCCTCGTCCCCCACCCGGACGGTCCGGGCAGTCTGGCGGATCAGAGGCTCGATGCTGGTGAGTTCCCGGCCCCAGTGGCGGATGTCGCCGATGGAGATGGTGCCTAAGTACCGGTTCTGCTCGTCTGTGACCAGCAGGGTGTCCACGCTGCCTCGGGCCATGCGCTCGGCGCACTCCAGCACGCCGCGGTCCTTCCGGACGCTGAACACATTGGTGCGCATGAAGCTCTCTACTTTGGAGGGGGCGGTGTCCGGCGTGTGCTTGCCCATAAAGGTGCGGACCAGATCGTTGGCGGGGTGCTCCAGCATCTCCTCGGGGGAGGCCATCTGGACGATTTCTCCGGCGGCCATGAAGATGATGATGTCCGCCAGCTTCAGCGCCTCGCTCATGTCGTGGCTGACGAAGACGATGGTCTTGTTCAGCTTCTGCTGCAGGTTCTTCACCTCATCCTGCAGGGACTCGCGAGTCAAGGGATCGAGAGCGGAGAAGGGCTCATCCATCAGCACGATGGGGGGAGAAGCCGCCAGGGCCCGCAGCACGCCGATGCGCTGCTGCTGGCCGCCGGAGAGCTCGGAAGGATACTTGTTGGCAGACTGCTCCATGTGGACCAGCTGCAGCATCTCCTGGACGATCTCATCGCACCGGGCCTTGTCGTACTTCAGCAGCTTGGGGACCACGCAGATGTTCTGGGCCACGGTCATGTTGGGGAACAGGCCGATCTGCTGGATCACATAGCCGATATGCCGCCGCAGCTCCACCTTGTCCTGGGAGTGGATATCCTGCCCGTCGATGCGGATGGTGCCGGAATCGGGCTCCAGCAGGCGGTTGATCATCTTCATGGTGGTGGTCTTGCCGCAGCCGGAAGGGCCGATCAGGACCACGAACTGTCCGTCGGGAATGGTGAAATTCAGGTCCTTGAGGACCGGGGTCTTGCCATAGCTCTTGGAGACATGTTCAAACTGGATCATATCGCTGCCTTCACTCCTTTGTCGTTACTAGCCGGTGGGCGGCCTCTGCGGCGCTGGGGCTTCCCACCAGGATGATGACGTCGCCGCTGTACAGTTCGGCATAGGGCCCGGGGGAGAGGATCACCGTCTGGCCCCGCCGGATGGCCACGATGGTGCCGCCGGTGGACTGCCAGAATTTCAGCTCCCCGATGCTCTTGCCGATGAGAGGAGAGTCCTTGGGGACAGGGACCTCATAGTTGGGGAGGGGCTGGCCGGCCGCAGCAAATGTGTCCTGCCCTTTTACCAGGGCCGACACGGTGTCCGCCATGCGCCGGTTCACCTCGGCGGACTCCGCCAGCAGCGCCTTCAGCTGGAGGCGCAGGGAATGGATGTCCGCATCCTCGGAGAAGTTTTCGATGTACCGGCGGGCGCTGTCGGCGGAGAGGACTACGGCCCCGCTCTGGGGCTTCACATCCACCACCTTCATGTCCGCCAGCAGCCGCAGGGCCTTGCGGATCGTCTCCGGGGATACCCCGTACTCCGACGCCAGCACCGACCGACCGTAAATCCGGCTGCCCTCCGTCAACTCACCCTGGGCGATGCGGGTAGCCAGATCCAAAGCGATCTGCAGATACTGGGACGGGACAACTGCCTGCCTCAAGCCATCACCTTCTGTTCTGCGATTGTATGGCCCCTATTATACACTGCCAACTTTGAAAAGTAAATAGAGATGGCAGTTAAAAAATTATAAAAATATAGGAACAATTTACGGAAAAAGAAAAAATCGGAAAGACGGCACAGAAAAACGCCCCTCCCGTGAAAACGGGAGGGGCGTTTGACCGGGAATACTGATCAGCCGAAGTTCTCTACAATGTCCACCAATTCCGCGCCGATGCGTTTCTGGGCTTCCTTGGTGCCTGCGCCGATGTGGGGCGTGCAGGAGACAGCCGGGTGGGAGGCCAGGGCCCAGTTGGGATCCTTCTCGCTCAGCCACACGTCCAGACCGGCGGCCTTGACCTTGCCGGAGTTCAGAGCGTCCAGCAGGGCGGCCTCGTTCACGTTGGCACCCCGGGAGACGTTGATGATCACCACGCCATCCTTCATCTTCGCAAGGGACTCCGCATCCACCAGGGGCTTGTCGCCACTGGGGGCACAGAGGACGACGATGTCGGACTGGGAGAGCAGCTCGTCCATAGTGACAAAGTGCATGGTCTCGCACTCGCAGCCCTCCGGCTTGTTGCGGTGGACCACGGACAGCACATTCATGCCCAGGGCTTGACCCTTGGCGCCCACCAGCTGGCCGATCCGGCCATAGCCGATGACGCCCATAGTCTTGCCGGAGAGCTCAAAGCCCTTGGAGTAGGCTTTCTTCTCCCACTTGTTCTCCCGCATGGTGTGGCCCGCGATGGAGATGTTCCGGGCACAGGAGAACAGCAGGGCCAGAGCCAGCTCCGCCACCGCGTTGGAGGAGGCGCGGGGCGTGTTCTTCACCTGGATGCCGTGTTCCTCTGCGTATTTGACTGCGATGTTGTCTACACCGACGCCGGCCCGGATGATGAGCTTCAGGCGGCTGCCTGCGGCGGCGTCGATCTGCGGCTCCTTGATCTTGGTGGCGCTGCGGATGATAACCACGTCGAAGTCCCGCAGGGCTGCGCCCAGCTGATCGGGCTCATAGAACTGCTCGATGACTTCATATCCATCCTTGCGCAGCTGTTCCATTGCGCCAGCATCCATCCCATCGGTAACCAAAACTCTTAATGCCATATATAATACCCCTTTTCATACATTTCCGGCACACCCCAGGGGTGCCAATGTCGGAAACCCCAAACGCCCATTGGGGGACAGGCGCCTCCGTGAGAGTGGAGTTCAGAGATAGGAGCTGCGCGTACGGCAGTCTGCCTGACGCTCCGGACTCCATCGCAAGAAGGGGGAAGGCGAAGCCTCTCTGGCTTCACCGGAGTGAAGATGTGGAGCGTGAAGAGTGGAGATACGCCTGGCGTGTTCCACTCGCTCTCCCACCCGCACAAAAGGAAGGGGGCTGGTAGAAATCGTGGGGGCTACACCGTTACGGCATTGCGATTCCCGGCCCTTTTGGGCCGCCAATCGCGCCGCGGTCTCGAAATCGGCTCGCTTTCGAGACCGCTGGCGGCGCTTCGCCGGTTTCCCCAGTTCTTTTGCCGGAGGCAAAAGAAGAATTTTTAATCCTTTTCCGCAGGGCGTGTACCTGCCCAAAATTCCCCGACTCAGCCGCCTTGGGCGGCGTTCACCAGTCTGCAGACTGACGGGGGGCCTCCATGGGGGAGCAGGTCCTCCATGGAAAGCCGTTACGCGTGCTCTGCCTCGTACTTCTTCAGGAACTCCACCAGGGCCTCCACGCCCTCCTTGGGCATGGCATTATAGATGGACGCCCGCAGGCCGCCCACGCTCTTGTGGCCCTTCAGGTTGTCGAAGCCGGCGGCCTTGGAGGCGGCCACCACATCGGCATCCTGCTCCTTGCTGGGGGTGACGAAGGGCACGTTCATCAGGGAACGGTCCTCCTTGCGGACAGCACCGGTGAAGAACTTGCTCTGGTCCAGGAAATCGTACAGCACCGCGGCCTTTTCCTCGTTGCGCTTGTTCATGGCCTCCAGTCCGCCGTTTGCCAACAGGTACTTGAAGACCTTGCCGCAGCAGTAGATGGCCCAGCAGTTGGGAGTGTTGTACAGGGAGTCATTGTCCGCATGGGTCTTGTAACTCATGTAAGTGGGCACGAACTGGGGCAGGTCCTCCCGCAACAGGTCCTCCCGGATGATGACCACCGCCATGCCGGCGGGACCCACATTCTTCTGTACACCCGCCCAGATCAGGCCGTACTTGGTGACATCGCAGGGACGGGAGAGGAACATGGAGGACTGATCCGACACCAGGATCTTGCCCTTGGTGTTGGGCAGATGGAAATAGGTGGTGCCGTTGATGGTCTCGTTCTCGCAGATATAGACGTAATCTGCGTTGTCGGGGATGTCCAGATCGGAGCAGTCAGGGATGTAGGAGAAGTTCTTGTCCGCGGAGGAGGCGACGATCTTCACCTCACCGTACTTCTGGGCCTCCTTGATGGCCTTCTTTGACCAGTTGCCGGTCTCCACATAGCAGGCCACGCCGTTCTTCATCAGATTCATGGGCACCATGGCGAACTGCACGGTGCCGCCGCCCTGAACGAACAGAACCTTGTAGTTGTCGGGAATGCCCATCAGCTGACGCAGGTCCGCCTCGGCCTCGTCCCGGATCTGCTGAAAGACCTTGGAGCGGTGGCTCATCTCCATGACGCACATGCCGCTGCCCCGGTAATTCATCATCTCGGCGGCGATCTCCTCCAAGACCTCCTCCGGCATCATGGCGGGTCCGGCGGAGAAATTATAGGTACGTCCGTATTTCATACTCATTTCCTCCAAACTTTTTGTTCTGGGGTTTCGCATCGGCGCGCAGACATCTGTCTGTTTCCTCTTCCAGTATAGCACAGAATTGGAAAGAATCAACCGGAAAAGCGGGATGAGTCCGCCTGTGAGAGAGGACGGCGGACAGCCCGTAAAAAGTTTTAGGGGCACAAAAAAACTTGCAGAAAACTTGCTTTTTTGGCAGACTTCGGGTATTCTGAAAAAAATTGCCATTGGTATGACCTCTTGACGGGATCAAGAATTTTGGGAAGGGAGCGCCGCCGCACTGCGGCGGCAGGGAGATAGATGAATCGGACTTGGATTGAATTGGACAGGGAGGCCCTGGCCCACAACATCCGGCGCTACCAGAGCCTTCTGCCAGCGGGCTGCCGGATCATGGGCGTGGTGAAGGCGGACGCTTACGGACACGGGGCGCGGGCGGTGGCCGCCCAGCTGTGGGAGCTGGGCATCCGCCACTTTGCCACTGCCACGCTGGACGAGGCGGTCCAGCTGCGGGAGGCCGGCATCCAGGGGGAGATCCTGATCCTGGGATACAGCGCCCCTGCGTATTTCCGCCTGCTGGCAGAGCACGGGCTGACCCAGACCGCCACCTGCCCGGACCACGCCGCCCAGCTGGAGACCTACTGCCGGGAGAACGGCGTGCGCCTCAAGGTACATATCGCAATGGACACGGGTATGCACCGCATCGGATTCCTGCCGGAGGACCTGGACGCCATCGCCGCCTGGCTGGCAGGGGCGCCCCGGTACTATCTTCAGAACTTTGTGGACTCCGGCAATCTGATCGGCCGGGGATATCACGGCTTTACAGCAGAGCAGCTGCAGGGCTTTGCGGAGCGGGTCCGGCCGTTCTTTGGAGCTGTGGAGCTGCGCGGCATTGACTAGATATGGAAAAATTCAGCGTTTTCACAGAAAATGCATACAAGATATAGTGGCATTTCTAATTGACAAGCCCCCAGGAAGTGGTAGAATGGAAAATACGGGGCGCGTCAGCGCCCATTGACTTGTCAGGAGCAGGGAATTGAATTTATCATAGAGAAAGCAGGGGTTTCATGTATCAGGTCGTCAAGCGGGATGGAAAGATCGCCTCTTTCGACATCTCCAAGATCAGCACCGCCATCACCAAGGCCTTTGAGGCCACCCACATGGAGTACAATCCGGACATCATTGATCTCCTGGCCCTGAGGGTCACGGCGGATTACCAGGATAAGATCCATGACGGCAAGATCACCGTGGAAGACATTCAGGACAGCGTGGAGGACATTCTCAGCAAGGCAGGCTATGCCGACGTGGCCAAGGCCTACATTCTCTACCGCAAGCAGCGGGAGAAGATCCGCAACCTGAACTCCACCATGCTGGACTACAAGGAGCTGGTGGACAACTACCTGCATATCAACGACTGGCGGGTGAAGGAGAACTCCACCGTCACTTATTCAGTAGGCGGTCTGATCCTGTCCAACTCCGGAGCCATCACCGCCAACTACTGGCTCTCTGAAATCTATGACCAGGAGATTGCCGACGCCCACAAGAGCGGCGCCATCCACCTCCACGACCTCTCCATGCTCACTGGCTACTGCGCCGGCTGGAGTTTGAAGCAGCTGATCCAGCAGGGCCTGGGTATCCCGGGCAAGATCAACTCCACCCCGGCCAGCCACCTCTCCACTCTCTGCAACCAGATGGTGAACTTCCTGGGCATCATGCAGAACGAGTGGGCCGGTGCCCAGGCGTTCAGCTCCTTTGACACCTATCTGGCCCCCTTTGTGAAAGTGGACAACCTCTCCCAGAAAGAGGTTAAACAGTGTATCCAGTCCTTTGTGTTCGGCGTGAACACTCCCTCCCGCTGGGGTACCCAGGCGCCGTTCTCCAACATCACCCTGGACTGGACCGTGCCTCGTGACCTGGAGAACCTGCCGGCCATCGTAGGCGGCAAGGAGCAGGATTTCACTTACGGCGACTGCAAGAAGGAAATGGATATGGTGAACAAGGCGTTCATCGAGATCATGACCGAGGGCGACGCCGACGGCCGGGGCTTCCAGTATCCCATCCCCACCTATTCCATCACGCGCGACTTTGACTGGTCCGACACGGAGAACAACCGCCTCCTGTTCGAGATGACCGCCAAGTACGGCACCCCCTATTTCTCCAACTACATCAACTCCGACATGGAACCGTCCGACGTGCGCTCCATGTGCTGCCGCCTGCGCCTCGACCTGCGCGAGCTGCGCAAGAAGTCCGGCGGCTACTTCGGCTCCGGCGAGTCCACCGGGTCCGTGGGCGTGGTGACTATCAATCTGCCCCGGATCGCCTACCTCTCCCAGACGCCGGAGGAGTTCTATGAGCGGCTGGACCACATGATGGACATCGCCGCCCGGAGCCTGAAGGTGAAGCGCACCGTCATCACCAAGCTGATGGATGCGGGATTGTACCCCTACACCAAATACTACCTGGGCACCTTTGACAACCACTTCTCCACCATCGGCCTCATCGGCATGAACGAGGTGGGTCTGAACGCCAAGTGGCTGCGGAAGGACCTGACCCATCCGGAGACCCAGGCCTTTGCCAAGGACGTGCTGAACCACATGCGGGAGCGGCTGATGGACTATCAGGAGCAGTACGGCGACCTCTACAACCTGGAGGCCACCCCCGCCGAGTCCACCACCTACCGCTTCGCCAAGCACGACAAGGAGCAGTTCCCCGACATCATCACCGCCAATGAGAACGGGACCCCCTACTACACCAACTCCTCCCATCTGCCC
>OIDP01000988.1_pt1 | contig 10636 bp, 8 predicted proteins | sample 1581591 | NCBI WGS metagenome assembly OIDP01 (sample SAMEA3882552, study PRJEB24775) | human gut metagenome | biome: human-associated habitat; feature: intestine environment; material: feces | place: Netherlands | collected 2009/2010 | reverse complement strand
TTTGATTTTTCCTATTCCGGGAAAATACTCTTTTGTTGCCATAATGATTAAATGTGTTAATGCGGTAATGCGCCGATGTGCTGACAACGGGCACATTACCCGCGGGTTAATTATTACTGTTGTTTTATTCTTGTTTACTTTTTTACTTTCAATATCTGTTTCAATCTTCTTCAAGAAGCCTTTTATTCAGTTCCTCTGAAATTTCTTTCCGGTCTGTTTTCCTTTTTATTCGTTGCGTAGACGCTCTCATAAAAAACAGCAAGCCAGTCTCAAAAAGAACTTTCCGAAGAATGCAGAACAAAACTTAAGCAGGCCGTAAGCTCTGCATCAGATATTGTTTCCAGCGCGCATAGGCATCGGCATATGCCTGACGGTCGGCTTGTCCGGGTTCGATGATTTCGAGTTTCTCAAGCGTAGCAAAGGCTTCGTTGTTGTCTTTATAGATGCCCGCACCGATACCTGCACCTTTGGCTGCACCTACCGAACCGTCGGTGTCGTACAGTTCGATAACGGCACCCGTTACGCCTGCCAGCGTTTCGCGGAACAGCGGACTGAGGAACATATTGGCTTTGCCCGCATGGATTTTCTGTACGGGAATACCCATCTGCTCCATAATGTCGATACCATACTTGAAAGAGAATACGATACCTTCCTGTGCCGCACGGATAATATGTTGCTTGCCGTGCTGGTTGAAGTTGATTCCTTGAATGGAACAGCCCGTTTCCCTGTTCTCCAGCATACGTTCGGCACCGTTGCCGAAAGGCAGGATACTGATACCGGCGCTTCCGATAGGCGCCTGGGCGGCAAGAATATTCATGTCACTGTAAGAAATGCCTTCGGGAGCAACGGTGCGTTTCACCCACGAGTTGAGGATACCCGTACCGTTGATGCACAAAAGTACGCCGAGGCGGGTTTGTTCCGCCGTGTGATTGACGTGCGCAAAGGTATTGACACGCGATTTCGGGTCGTAGTTCACCTCACCGTTCACACCGTAAACCACCCCCGAAGTACCCGCTGTGGATGCTATTTCACCAGGGTTGAACACGTTCAGCGACAATGCGTTGTTGGGTTGGTCGCCGGCACGGTATGTGACAGGCGTTCCCTCTTTCAGACCCAATTCCTGTGCGGCAGCGGCGTTTACACGGCCTTGCTCGGAGAATGTAGGTCTGATGTCGGCTATCAGCGAGGAATCGAAACCGTAATATTTCATCAGGAAGTCTGCTACCCGGTTGTTCTTGAAATCCCAGAACATGCCTTCGGACAGTCCGGAGACTGTAGTGCAGATTGTACCGCTCAGTTTCATGGCAATATAATCGCCCGGCAGCATAATCTTGTATATCTTTTCATAGACAGCCGGTTCATTCTCCTTTATCCAGGCAAGTTTGGACGCGGTGAAGTTACCCGGAGAGTTGAGCAGATGCGAGAGGCATAACTCCTCTCCCAGCGTTTCAAATGCTTTTTGTCCGTAAGGAACGGCTCTGGAATCGCACCAGATGATTGCAGGACGCAACACCTTTTGGTCTTTGTCCACGCACACCAATCCGTGCATCTGGTAAGAGATACCGATGGCTTTGATGTCTGCCGCATCCACACGCGCATCCGCCAATACGGCTTGCGTTGCCAGCTTCAGGTTTTCCCACCAGTTTTCAGGGTTCTGTTCCGCCCATCCCGGCTTCACGGCTATGATTTCCGCTTCCGTCTTCGGGAAGAACGCGGAAGATACGCACTTACCGCTTTCTGCATTTACCAAGCTCGCTTTAACGGACGAGCTGCCGATGTCATATCCTAATAAATACATGTCTTTGAGTTTATATTGTTAAATTTTCGATTTATTCCGTATCAGGTTTTGAATTCAGGCGTCTTTGTCTACCGCCTTACCTTATTATATATCTTCTTGTCGAACCGGTAATACCGTGCCGCACGATGGGCAACTCCCTGCTGCTTCTCTTCCAAAGGAACCACATACTCCATAAGAGCTATCTTTTTGTGGAAATTGCGTACATCTATCTGTTTCCCGTACAAGAGTTCATACAGCGTACGGAGCTGGGATGCGGTGAACTTACGCGGAAGCAGGTCAAAAAGAGAAGACGGGTTGAACTCGATATACTGGCGGATGTAGGTTATCGCCTCTTTTATGATAAGGTTGTGGTCGAAAGCCAGTGCCTTGATATCCGGCAAGGCAACCCAATTTGCCATATACTCGTCCAGGCCGCGGTTGAGCGTACGGTCTATCTTCACGAGAGAAAGGTAGGCAATGGTCACGATACGCTCTACTTTGGACTGCATGGCACGTTCCAGCCAATGCACGTCTCTGGGGTCTTTGGTGCGGTTCTTGGAGCCGAACGCCTTGAACTGCATCAGGTTTACGTTCTTAAGTCCCGTCAGTTCATTCAGAACCCGCTGGGCAGCTTCGTCCAAATCTTCATCCATATAAATCAAACTGCCGGGCAGCTTCATATCATGGAAGACTTCACCCTCTTCTTCTCCGGCACGTTTAACCAGCAAGACTTTCAACTGCTCTCCGTCAAAGCCAATCACCACACAGTCTACCGAAATATGATTATTTGCCAATGGCGTATTTTGTTCCACGTTTTGCATAATATTTTCGTTTAAGCGCTGCAAATATAATGAGGTTTTTCAAATATGCAATAAGTAAAAAGGATATTTTTACAATGTTATAAAGCATTATTTTTCAAATATATACATATCGTATATCTTACAATATCATCTTATTGTGTTATCGTATAAAATACAATATGTAATTTAAATCCGTAGCAGCAAGGGGTAATTGTAGCAGATACAATAACTATGAAGTACCTAATTCTTAAGGATTTCTATATCCGTACATTTATCTTGCCAGAGGGGGACATATTGTATTGCAGACGTATGTGAAAAAGGTACCCACGGCTCTTTCATTTAAACTTTGATGTAGGTGTATTGATCCTCCCATCCACTTATTACCGAAAGCAGGAACTTTAGTGCATCTGATACATAACATGTTACGAATATGTTGAAATTATAGATTATTTCATTTTTGAGCCAGCATACGCATTATTCCGGTAAAGTTCATAGGACATAGAATCTTTTCTCGGAAGACATCCACAGGCTCGGCAAGTTCGACATTGTCTTCAATCCCGTACCGCAGCATTCTCTGGTTGACTTTCAGCCCGATAAGGAAATCACACCCCTTTCCCGGATTTTGTCTATGATGGCTTTCTGGAAAGACATGGTATCCGCAGCAACGATATTCCCCGACACGATATCGGAATTGCGTCCGTTTTCAAGCACTGTTCTCCTCATTGCCTTGCCGTCAATGCAGATGATACCCTCGCAAAACCGACAAGTTCATTATGAAAACAAGAGGTAATTCAGACATACGGTCAGGACAGGGCTTCATCATCAATATGTTTGAAAATACGGCAGAGTGTAGGTTCGGACAGCACACTGTTCAACAGTATTCCCAAAGACCGGTATAATCAGGTTGCGCTTGCCGAACCTGATTATGCCAGATCTTGTTATATACCTGCCCAGTCGGTCGAGTATTACAAGCAGAAGAATATCTTCCAGTCTATGCCTATAGTTTCCCTTGCCTGTCCTGCGGCAGTCCAATACTGATTTCACAATTTTTTTTCAGGTGTTTCGTTATATTGCCACAACGGAAGACAACATCTTTCCTTTTAACTTATTATACATACAAGATGTTAAAAATCAGAAAAATAAATCATATTTTCACGTAGCAAAAATTATTTTATTTATTAAAGATACAAGAAACACTGAAAGCGGTGCTTCTTGTATCGCTAAGCGCAATAATAATGATTTCCCAGACAATAGCAAGACTCATTGAGTTTATTTTAAATGAAAGAGCCGTGTCTCTGAAATTAGTTTTTTTTTGCAGATTTTATTTGATAAAATAATATTTATTTTTTACTTTGTAACGTAAATAGTGAGGCAGTACAGATTATTCGCTTTATCAAATCTTTGTAATGAAACATTAAACTGAAATAACGAGAATAGTTAACTTTATTTTTCTCGATAAAAATGAAAAGCTATGAGAACAAATCTTATGCGTATCGATCCGTTTGTACAAGAGCTGGAGTGTAAATGCTTGAATGAACAAGACAAGTTTTGCTCTTTGTCGGTAAAGGAGAGCAGTAATCTTCATTAAGTATGGACAATTGCCAATGTTGGAGTAATAATTGTCAATGCAAAGGTAACAACTGCCAATGCAGTCTTGAATCCGACATTGAAGTAAAATTAGTGGAGCAGGGAACACAACGAGGAGTTGGAAAATAAAAAAGACCCGTATTTCCAACTCATCAAAAACCAACTTTTTCAGTATCATTCTTAGTATAACTTAAATATAGATTATTATGAAAATAACACTACATTTAATTGTCGGTCTTTTGCTATTTGGAACAAACCACTTTAATTTGCAGGCACAGACACGTTGCTTTCAAGGCACAGTACGTAACGAAGTAGGTCAAGGACTGGGCAACGCTATGGTATTGCTGGCTGATTCCACATCGCTGGGAGGCAATGAATATGCAGCCGTTACGGAGACCGATTCGATAGGACACTACCAAGCTGAGACCTCAATGCCAGTAAATCGAATCATCGTTAACAAGTTGGGATATGCGCCCGCCATGGTAGCTGTAACCTCAGGGAAAGACTGTTACGATGTGACCTTAGCAGGTAGCGCGGACATGGTGCTGGACGAAGTGACAGTGCGTGGGTATAAACAGGCGGTGAAGATGAAACCGAACGGACTGGAGTTTGATATGAAATATTCTCCTATTCGGGACGGAAGCACTTGGGATGCCCTGCGATTTGTTCCCAATGTAAAAATAGCCGAGGGAGGAAGAGTTTCCATCATAGGTATGAACGACATAGCCATTTACTTGGACGGGCGGAAGTTAAAATTGGAAGGAGAAGCTGCCATGGCTTATATTCAATCGTTTCCGGTAGAACGCATCCAAACAGTAGAAGTCCTTACTGCACCTGACGGCCGTTTTGCAGAGAGCCCTACAACGGGTATCATTCACATTATTACAAAACACAATGAAAACGAAGGGTTTAGAGGAAAGGTAGCAGCACAAGGGTGGAAAACCCACTATTTAAAGGGGAATGGAGACTTCATGCTGGCCTACAACAAAGGAAAATTCAGTGCTGAGTTTTTTGCTACTGCCCAACACAACAGTACTTGGAATACCGCACAGCAGGAAACCGATTATCTTGCAAATGGGAATCAGAGCACCGGTAACGACACCTATGATGCACGCAATACCAACCTAAACCTGCAAGCCCAAGTGAGCTATCGGCTGACGGATTACAGTACTATCAGTGGCCTGGCGGGATTTACTTACGGAAAATCGGACACTGAACAATATGGTAACACCCGTTTTCTCTCCCCGAAAAGGAAAGAGGCCGAAATTGCCAACAACATACAAAACCGGAAAGACAGCAAACGGGCCATTGCCAATATGGAGTACCGGAATTCGTTTGGCAAACAGGGAACACAATTGCAAGTGACCGCCGATTATTACTATGGCAATGTGCAGGCTACATTGGAAAGCCGGATGGACAGTATCAAGGAGGGAAAACCCAATGTCCCGCACAACTATTACAATGAAATCATGCCGCAAAAGGCACATCTGTGGTCCGGTTTAGCTCGCTATACCACTCCTTTGGGGCAAAGAGTCAGCTTCACTGCCGGGTTAAATGGAGATTATACTCTGATTGACAATGATGACCGTTACCAGAAATTCCATAACGGTAATTTTGTGCATGATCCGTTGCGAAGTAATTTCCTGGAGATGAAAGAATGGAGCTTGGAAGCAGCACTCTTCTTCAATATCCGCTTAAGCAACCGATGGAATACTTATTTCGGCATGAGCAACCGATACCGGAAATACCACTCCGAACAAAAGCATACCAGGGAGGCTTATTCCAAGGGATACTGGCAACCTACACCTATTCTATCGGTAAGCTACAACGGAAATAATCATGCTGTAAGTTATAGCGGAGCCTACTACAAAACCAGTCCGAATTTTGGGCATATGAACCCGTTCCGCTGGTATTCATCGGCCACCACCTATTTAGTGGGAAATCCCAATCTTTCTCAAGCAAAAAAGATGTACCACAGATTGAATTATAACTTTTTACAGCATTTTCAAATAGGTGCTTACTATAATTATGCAGATGATTTGATAGAATACTATAGTCGTGTAGTAGAAAACGGCATGATTGAACAACGACCGGAAAACCTGACGAAACAACAAAACTTTAGTTTGACATTGAATGCCAACAACTTGGAATACTGTAAAGGGAAAGGAAACTTGAGCATAAGCGGAACACTTTGGAGGCAATGGTACCACTCTGAACCGCCACAAGGAAGTGCCATAAATCATGTAGAAGACGGATTCTCCCTTAACTTGCGACATTTTGCCCGGTTGTCTGATAAACACCGCATACAGCTAATCAATGACATCAGCTACAATTCTGCTTCCCATACGGCATTCAATGAAAACCCGGCCAACTTTAATTTTTATGTAGAGATGCAAAAGATGCACAAGGCATGGACGTTTTCCCTTTACGGGTTTGTAAACGGATTTATGTATGATGGGGTAAAGATCGACATGAAATGGCGTAAGTCATACTACAACGATCAACTGGTGACTCGTTCTGTACAAAAAGGCGAAGGGTACAGTATTGGAATCCGTATCAATTATGCTTTCGGTAACTCGAAAGTGAAGAACCTGCGCAAAAGCACTTCACCGGCATCCAATGTGCGATCCAGATTGGAATAAGAAATTTAGTGTGGCGCGGATTGCTCTGCAACGAATGCTGGGTGGCCCGCGCTTTGTTTACAGTCCCGGCGGGCTACCATGACAATGCCGCTGCGCTTGGCTCCGGATTCGGCAATCAGGGGGAAGGGATGCGTCATACTATCTTTACACACGGAGAATGATTTTGACTTCGTTTGAGACTGACTGTAAAAGTGACCGGAAAATTTCGTAGCGACTACATGCAGAAAGGGATGCTGTTCCTTGCTACAAAGACAGCCGGCATAGCTTACTTATAGCGCCGTCAGCCATGCCCAAGCGAGGAAGGTGTGGAAGCCACCTCCCTTTGACCAACGTGTAGAAGGCACATCGAAGCCCTTTCCTTTTTCCTGCATACTGAAGAGTCAAGAGCCTGCTCTCCGAAATTAACGCCGAAAATCAGCAAATTGCAAAACAAACATCCAGTTTTATACCCAATAATGTAAAGCTGGGTGTTTTTGGTTTTATTTAAATTTTTCCTATGATGCTCAATAAATCTCTTGCTTTATATCCAGATTTGTGATGGTTTTTGCTACCTTTGCATAGAAAGGCTTAAAGAATATAACGATGGAGTATAATATAAAGGAAAAACTTGAATGGACGGTTATCTTCATTCTTGAGTTCGGGCGCAAGTATGGGTTGACGATGAAGCAGTCTTTCAGCTACCTAAGCCGCTTCAAGGGAATTGATTTCATTGACCGTCATTACGGATATGTTCATACACAGTCGTTTGCTTCAATGGTAGATGATATTGCGGAATATTGTCACCGCCAGGGAGGGGCGTTAGTATGAAGCTTTATCATGGGACAAATAGGGATTTCGACAAGATAGACCTGTTGAAATCAAAACCGAACAAGGACTTCGGACGTGGGTTTTATCTTTCCGCTGCTTATGAACAGGCTTTGAATATGGCACAAGTAGTTGAACAGTTGGAGGCAGGCTGTCCGATTGTACAAAGCTACCTTGTGGATGATGATTCCTTGACTGATTTGTGTGTACTCCGTTTCGATGGCTATTCAGAAGAATGGGCGAAATTCATCCTGCTAAACCGGAATAACCCCACTGACAATCCCGCACATGAGTACGATGTGGTAATCGGTCCTATTGCCAACGACCGTGTAGGCGTGCAATTGTGGCGATATGAAAATCATTCAATAGACCTTTCTACGCTTGTACATAATCTGCAATACATGAAAGGTGTAACATTCCAATATTTCTTCGGTACGGAACGTGCTATCAAACTGTTAAAAAGGATATGAGCGAGAAAACAGAAATGATGGCGGATATGGTAAAGAACCTTGCCGCTCTGCTGACCGAACGGTATAGCAACATGACAATGGAAGAGGCGCTTGCCACTGTCTTTAATTCAGACACTTATAGGAAAGTAATGGATAGCCGAACGCATTTCTATCATCAAAGCCCTCATTATGTATTTGCTTTCCTGGAAGAAGAACTGGCGAAAGGCAAGTTCGAATGACGGCATAGACAAGCAAAAGTCTATAGATAACATTTTGTATATGCAAAGCTGTTTTTCTTTTGAATGATATTGATTCTTAAGTTCTAAGCCCTATTCTTAGCAATAAGAAAGCCCCACTTTAAACAGTAGGACTTTCCTATATGATACAGACATTCGGCAGCTGTCAGTATCAAATCATTGTAATCAAAGCAAGAGAAGATTTTGGGATACTACTCATTTCTGGGCAATAGCCTATATGCACTCTGTATTATTGTAGCATTCAACTGCTTGTGAATATTCCAAGTGATATTCACTTCTGCGGATAACTTCTTCCCAAAGAGGTAATGCCTTGTCAAATTTCTTTTGATTGCAATAGGCAAAGGAATGGACAGGGAATAATCTCATTAACAGGCACTCATAAGAGAGTGCGTTACAGAAAGTTTTACCCCTGCCACAAATAATTATAGCAGGGGTATTGTTTTCAAAAGAGGTATTTGACTTCTTTTGCAAGTCCTTATAAAAGTGTCGCAAAAATACAGATGGAAACCATAAAAGACGAGAAGCAGTCTTTTTAAGAAGTGCTGCAAAGATACGGTTTTCATCAGGAGTCTTGCAAGTAAAAAGCCTTAAAAATCAATGAAGATTCACGGCTCTTTCATTTAAATAAACTCAATGCACCTTGTTATTGTCTGAGAAATCATTATTTTGCATATAGCGATGCAGGAAGCACCACTTTCGGTGTTTCTTTTAATAAAAGAGCCGTGGGTACATTGCACAAAAAACGCCCTTTTGTGCGGTGGTTATCAGAAAAACCTATACCTTTGCACCACTTTTTATTAAACACTAAAAATAAATGAATATGAAAGCATTTGTATTTCCGGGTCAAGGCGCCCAATTCGTAGGAATGGGTAAAGACCTGTACGAAAATTCGGCTTTGGCCAAAGAACTTTTTGAAAAAGCAAATGATATCCTCGGATATCGTATTACAGATATCATGTTCAACGGTACAGACGAAGATTTGCGCCAGACCAAAGTAACACAGCCTGCCGTATTCCTTCACTCCGTAATCTCCGCACTCTGCATGGGCGACGACTTTAAGCCCGAAATGACCGCCGGCCACTCACTCGGTGAGTTCTCCGCATTGGTTGCTGCCGGTGCGTTAAGCTTTGAAGACGGCTTGAAGCTGGTTTATGCCCGTGCCATGGCTATGCAGAAAGCTTGCGAAGCACAGCCCTCTACAATGGCGGCTATCATTGCCCTCTCCGATGAAAAAGTAGAAGAAATCTGCGAGCAAGTAACCGCTGAAGGCGAAGTTTGCGTTGCAGCCAACTATAACTGCCCGGGACAGATCGTAATTTCCGGTTCTATCGAAGGCATCAATAAGGCATGCGAACTGATGAAAGCTGCTGGAGCAAAACGTGCTTTGCCATTGAAGGTAGGCGGCGCTTTCCACTCTCCGCTGATGAATCCTGCAAAAGTTGAATTGGAAGCAGCTATCAACGCTACTGAAATCCACACTCCCAAATGCCCGGTTTATCAGAATGTAGATGCATTGCCTCACACTGATCCGGAAGAGATCAAGAAGAATCTCGTAGCTCAGCTGACAGCTTCTGTACGCTGGACACAGACTGTTAAGAATATGGTTGCTGATGGTGCTACCGACTTCACAGAATGTGGACCAGGTGCTGTACTGCAAGGTCTGATCAAGAAGATTGCACCGGAGGTATCTGCTCACGGTATTGCATAATCCTTAAATACAATATATTTGTAAGGGCTGTCTTTTTAATCAAAGACAGCCCTTTATTTTGTAATCGTACTATCCGCATTCAGAATAGGAAGATAAACAGCATCTCAACAAAACTTTTTCATGTAAGTATGAAAGTTCTACATTCAACTTGCATTATCTTTGCAAAAACATGCATGATATGGAGAAAATCGACGAATACAGAAACATCCTTGCAATGCCTCTTTGCAAACTATCAATAGATAAACTGGTGCAGGAAATATGCCTGCATCCGGAATACCTTAAAGATATATATCGGTTGATTTCCGACGATAAAATTGTCGTTTCATGGCGGGCTATATGGGCATGTGAGAAAGTGAGTGAGAAACATCCCGGTTGGTTTGTTCCATTGCTGGATGATATTATTCAGCGATTATTAGTCTGCAAACATGATGGTTCCAAACGGTTGTTGCTGTCTATATTATATAATGTACCTGCATCTGATCCTGTCTCTGTCGATTTGCTAAATTATTGCCTGGATCATATGTTAGCCCCACAAGAAAGTATCGGTGTGCAGGCGTTGTCTATCAGAATGGCTTACCAGCTTTGCAAGTCTGAGCCGGAACTTTTGAAAGA
>OIDP01000977.1_pt1 | contig 10686 bp, 9 predicted proteins | sample 1581591 | NCBI WGS metagenome assembly OIDP01 (sample SAMEA3882552, study PRJEB24775) | human gut metagenome | biome: human-associated habitat; feature: intestine environment; material: feces | place: Netherlands | collected 2009/2010 | reverse complement strand
AAACCCCAAGGGTTCAAATGGAATCGTAATAATACCTATAATGGCGATAGCTAAAACACGACCTGCTTCCCCATCGGAGGATATTTATGACCGAAACCGCTGCCGCAGCCGCCATCGAGACACGCGACACCAAGCTCGAGATCATCATGGGCCGCGAGGCACTTAATAAACTCGCCAACGCCACGGTGCTGGTACTCGGCTGCGGAGGCGTGGGCTCTAACTGCTGCGAGGCACTTGCCCGCGGCGGCATTGGTCATTTCGTCATTCTGGACAAGGACATCATCGCGCCCAGCAATATCAATCGCCAGGCCATCGCCTTTCACAGCACCGTCGGCAAGCGCAAAGTCGACGTCATGGAGGCTATGATTCACGACATCAACCCTACCGCTACCGTCATCAAGCGCACCGAATACCTGCTGAGCGACAACATCGATGATTTCTTCGCGAGCGTTTTGGAGCAGACGGACGGCAAGCTCGACTACGTCGTCGACGCCATCGACACCATCTCGGCCAAGCTCACCATTGCCAAATATGCTCAGGACCACGACATTCGTTTGGTTAGCTCCATGGGCGGGGCCAACAAGCTCCATCCCGAGTGCCTCCGCTTTGCCGACATTTTCGATACGGTACGTGACCCCATGAGCCGCATTATGCGCAAAGAATGCAAGAAGCGCGGAATCAAGAGCCTGCATGTACTGTTTAGCTGTGAGGAATCGGTTAAGACACAGCCCCGCGACCCTTCCAATATCCACGAGCGTACCGAGCTGGGAACCGCCAGCTTTATGCCGCCCATCATGGGTCAGATGATCGCCGGCGAGGTTATCCGCCAGATCAGCGGTCGCGGCATCGAGCGCGTGCGCGCCGATGGCCAGCGCCTAGACTAGCGGAGCGCACCGAGATGGAGCCCCGGTTATTTGATGCACACTGCCATCTTGATTTAATGGCCCACCCGGACGCCGTTGCCGATGAGGCGACGGCGCTGGGCTTGGGTCTATTTGATTGCGGCGTCGATCCACGCGACTTTTCGGCCGCAAACGAGCGCGCCTGTCGCCAACCAGGCATCATCGCCGGCGTTGGGCTTCACCCCTGGTGGCTCGCCGATGGCCACTGCGGTTTTGCCGAAGTCAATCTGCTTTGCGAAGTTGCTGCCCAAGAACGCTACATCGGCGAAGTCGGACTCGACTTTTCCGCGCGCTTTGCTGGAAGTGAGCCGCTACAAATACAGGCACTTAACCGGCTCTGCGATGCGCTCGTGCAGCATCCTCTTACCGGGCGCGTGATATCAATTCACGCCGTTCGTTCAGCAGGAGCCGTACTGGACGTCCTCGAATCGCATGGACTACTCATCCCAAACCCCGACTCCCCCGCTATCATCTTCCACTGGTTTAGCGGTACTTCGGACGAACTCGTCCGCGCGCGTAATGCGGGCTGCTATTTTTCCGTCAACGAACGCATGCTCGCGACCAAGCGCGGTCGCGAATACGCACGACAGATTCCACTCGATCGTTTACTGCTCAAGACCGATTCACCAGCCGAACCAAACACAGAAACAAGCGCACAGTCGCTCATCAGATCGCTCACAAGGACCTCAAAACGCATCGCCTCACTCAAAAACTGTGACGCAAAGCACATCGAGTCGGCAGTTTTGAGAAATTCACGCTCTGTTTTTGGCCTTCGCTAACCCCTGTGTGCAAAAAATGCCAAATATGAGTACTGTTGCAAATCTAGTCACATTATTTACGGCAAAATAGCATCTTGATAATGCACAGCTGTTCATTATCAGATCGCGTCGGAAATGTTGGTGTAAGCGCGCCGACGGCTGACCGCCAAACGCAAGCGGCCCCTGTCCTAGAATCTGGAATTGCTACATAACACAGGTTCTGGGAAAGGACAGGGACCGCTATGGAGATATTAGCAGACGCGATGCCGGATAAGGCCGCCATCCCGAGGTCGACCGACGGGATGGTCGACATCCAGTCGCTGCTCAGGCTGCTCGCCGAGCAGGTGGTCAACGCCATCATGGACGAGGAGGCCGACCAGCTCTGCGGCGATGGGGCCAACAGCAGGAACGGCTACCGCAACCGCACGCTCGAGACGTGCGTGGGCACGCTCAACCTGAGAATCCCCAAGCTCAGGACGGGCAGCTTCTTCCCCGAGGACGTCCTCGAGCGCTACCAGCGCGTCGACCGCGCGCTCGTCGCGGCGGTGGCCGAGATGTACGCCACCGGCACCAGCACCAGGAAGGTGCAGAGGATAGCCGAGAAGATGGGCATCGAGAGGCTCGGCAGGGACCGCGTGAGCGCGATCGCCGCGACCCTCGACGCCGAGATAGCCGACCTCGCGGAGGGGCCGCTCGATGCGCGCGCGATACCCTACATCTGGCTCGACGCGACCTACGTCAAGTGCCGCCGCGGGGGCCGCGTGGCTTCGACCGCGGTGGTCACGGCGATAGGCTGCGACGAGTCCGGCTGGAGGCGGGTGCTGGGGGTGTCCGTGGTGGACACGGAGTCCTACGAATCGTGGCTCGGTTTCCTGCGGAAGCTGCGCGACCGCGGCGCGACCGGCACCGAGCTCGTCGTATCCGATGCCCACGGGGGCCTGGTCAGGGCCATAGGCGAGGTCTTCCAGGGGGCGGCCTGGCAGCGATGCGCCGTGCACCTGATGCGCGACTGCATGCGCGAGGCCGGCTCCTGGCAGCTGAGGCGCCGCGTGGGGCGCATCGTCTCCTCGGTCTTCCGCGCCGGGGACGCCGCCACCGCCGTGGCCATGTACCACGCGGCATGCGAGATGCTGGAGGGGTGCTGCCCGAGGGCGGCGAGGGTGCTCGAGGAGGCGGAGCCCGACGCGCTCGCGTACCTGGACTTCCCGCCGTCGCACTGGAAGCGCCTGCGCACCAACAACGTGCAGGAGCGCGCCAACAGGGAAATCAAGCGCCGCTCGCGCGTGGTGCAGGTCTTCCCGTCGGAGAGTTCGCTGCTCAGGCTCGTGGGCGCCGTCATGTGCGACCAGGCCGAGACATGGTCCGGCTCGCGCTACTTCTCGGAGAGGAAGATGGCCGAGATGCATGACGCCGCGTTCAGAATGGGTGCCGCGGGCGAGCACGACTGGGCGGAGCTGGAGAAGGCGGCCAGGAAGATGCTCGAATCCAGCCTGGAACTTGCCGACAGCGTGGAGGCGGCCTAGGATATCAACTGATTCCGGATATCGGACACAGGGGCCGCAAGGGCCCTTACACCAACTTTCTCGACACTACCGTTAGTCCGGATGCTGTAAACTTTATTCATTACTAGACAGTGCGTTGGACTGTAAGGGCCGCATTTTCTTCGAGCGTCGCTAAGGGCCAACTATTATTTGGAATGGATGAAACTCGATTGTCATTTGCTTTAACAAAAGATTCAAAAGGATATCCGCGTGTTCTGGTAATTATTCCCGCTTATAACGAGCAGGAATGCATTCTCAATACCGTTGCTTCTATTAAGGTTGCTGGATATGACTATGTCGTAATTAACGACGGCTCACAGGATGGGACACTTAGGCTTTGTCGAGAGCATGATGTCAACATATTGGATCTCCCACAGAACCTTGGTATCGGTGGGGCGGTCCAGGCGGGGCATAAGTATGCTCAGAGATTTGGCTATGATATTGACATTCAGGTTGACGGCGATGGCCAACATGATCCTTCTTATATACCTGAGCTTGTTAAGCTGATTGAGGGTGGGGCGAGTCTGGCGATAGGCTCTCGATTCTTGGTCGAGACCGACGGTTTCCAATCAACCTTTATGCGTCGTGTTGGAATCAGGTGGCTCTCTTTTTTGCTTAAGTTGCTTACAGGTAAGGCGGTCACCGATCCCACTTCTGGCTTTAGAGCCTGCAATAAAGACGCCATCGACTTATTCTGCAAGAGCTATCCTGATGATTATCCGGAGCCGGAATCGATAGCTTTGGCTATGAAGCTTGGTCTCCCCGTTATGGAGGCACCTGTAAAGATGAATGAGCGCCAGGGCGGGCGTTCATCCATTGGGGTTCTCTCTTCCGTCTACTACATGATTAAAGTTACGCTTGCTATTGTCCTTGTGTGTTGGATCCATAGGGGAGACCAATAATGAATTTTTTTCTAAGGATTGGGGCAGCCATCTTTTTTGGTGGGTTCCTCGTTTATGTTCTTCGACTCGTATCCAAAGGAAAGATGCTTCTTAAGTATTCTTTGCTTTGGATTTTAATGTGCATGGCGGCCTTGCTTTGTGATTTATTCCCTCAGCTTATTTTTTATTGCTCCACGGCTATTGGGTTTGTTAACCCGGCCAATTTCCTCTTCCTGGGTGCAATTGTGCTGTTGCTTGCAATCTCTCTATCCCTTAGCGTTGCGGTGAGCCGTCATGTTTTGGCAATCAAAAGCCTTACACAAAGGATTGCCTTGCTCGAAAAAGAGCTTGAGAATCGGTTGGATTATTATGACTGAGCTTGATACAATTATTTGATTCAGTTTACTTTTAGTTCTTCAATGTTGCTAGTTGAGGAAAGTGGAAATCTGCCTTATACAAACGTTGCTTATACCCTTTGCTGAGGTCTGGATCGGTACCAAATCCGATGATTCTCATCGCGGGTTGCCATTTGCTTGTCAATGGAGGCGATATCCCTGCTCCGGCTGCAATGTTGTTTCAGCTGTTATGTCGTGGTCGAATAGTTTTGTATTAATAATGTAGAACAGATAATAGAATCAGCCGGAGGACTCCATTACAAAAGAGCGTAATTCCATTATCGAGCCATTTGGGTTAATTTCGATGTGGTGTGTAGTTACGCATCATTTTGTAATGCATAATGCAGATGATGTATCGGTTTTTGCTAGCCCTTTAACCCGTTAAATTTATTAGGACGATATCACTGGCCTGATGGCTGAACTACTACCACACTACCGCTACGCCCCAGTGGGGCTGGGTTTTAAATACGCCTTTGGAATGATATTGCTTTGGCTATCTTGCGGAAAATAATCTCGAAGAAGAGTGGGCTCCTTGACGTAGGTCGCGTCGAGCCAGACGTAGGGCACTGGCGAGCCCTCGAGCGGCCTTCCGTACAGATCCTCGATGCCTGGTCCAGGCTCGAGGCGATGGCGCTCACCTGGTCCTTCGAGAGCCTGGAGACGCCTATCTTCTCGGCTACCCTCTGCACCTTGCGGGTGCTCGTGCCGGTGGCGTACATCTCGGCGACGGCGGCAACGAGGGCGCGGTCCACGCGCCGGTGGCGCTCGATCACGTCGTCCGGGAAGAAGCTGCCGGAGCGGAGCTTCGGGATGCGCAGCGTCAGCGTGCCGGCGCAGGTGCGAGAGACCTCTCGCGGTAGCCGTTTCGGCTGTTCGCCCCGCCACCGCTCAGCTGGTCGGCCTCGGCGTCCATCGCGGCGTTCACGACCTGTTTGGCGAGTCTGGGGAGCAGCTCCCGCATGTCGATGGCGCCGTCGCTGAAACGGGGCATGGCGAGTATGTCCGGCGCCGGGTCTGACAAGATTTACATAGCGATCTTCGTCTTTTCCCGGAACCTGTTGTTGTGGTGATTTCTGGTTCCGGGACGAAGGCCGTTTTTCGTTAAACGGGCACTAAGGGGTCACCCTTGCACCAACATTTTCGGCGCGATCCATGAGATTGAATTCCGCCATTCTTTTTGGATGCCAATGTGCTTGCTAGTATACTGATACCAGTATTTTTAATTGCGTTCTATTAGTTTCTCGATTATAAGGATTTTTATGACAAGTTCCATAAGATGTAAGCCTTTATTTGTTTTGTTTGCCGTTTTTTTCGCATTCTATTCAGTCTATTGGTATCTAAATAATCCGAGATTACTTGTACTGCTTACAATTACCATCTCGTTGATTCTAATTCTTGGCCTTTGCGCTGCATATGCTAAGGTGTACCATCGTCTTAAAAGTGAATGGGTATTCTTGGCGCTGCTTATAGCATTTCTAATTATTTTTATCTTTATCTTTCCTCCGTTTACGGTTCCGGATGAAGGCCATCATTTTTTTTCAACTTATTGGATGGTTGATAGTCTTCCATTCAATGCGCATGTGACAAATGATGGTGGTTTTCTAGTACGGGATATCGATCTTTCCCTTTATAAGGGTCGCCAGAGTAACGCCATTGACTCCTCTTCATTTGATTCGATTATTCAGAATTATGCTCTGTTTGAGAATGGGAAGTGGACTCCATTCAATGAGTTCTCATTTAGCGTCAGTAGTGAGAACGTTTCTGCGAAAATAGGATCTATCGTTGGGCTGCAAATCGGTCTGTTTTTCGGACTTGGTGCCTATCCTGTGTTCTATATGGGGCGCATTGGTTCGGCTCTGGTTTTTTGCTTTTGTGCGTTCCAGGCATACAGGATTGCACCTAAGGGCAAATCGGTTATTGTTTTTGTTTCGCTTCTGCCTATGACGCTTCACTTGGCTGCTTCATACTCTTATGATTCAGGAATTATTGCGTACTCGCTTTTAGTATTCGCTTGTCTAATGCGCGGTTTGTTTGGAGAGCAGAAATCAATAGGTTGTAAAGAAATCGTCATTTATTTAATTATTTCGGCGTTTTTGGCTCCGTGTAAGGTTGTTTATTCTGGGATGATATTACTTGGTTTGCTTGTGCCCCTTTCGCAGTTCCAAGATGTGAAAGTCGGACGTATCGGTAAGTGCATACTGATCTTTGCTGTTATAGCCTCCGTTCTAGTGCTGCGCATAGCATCAATGAGTACATTGGTGTCTCAGTCTTCAGATGCCTCTCGTGGCCAAGAGATCGGGCGGTTTTATACGCTCAGTGACATCATCATGCATCCAAAGAATAGCTTCGAGGTCTTTTTTAGGACATTAGATTCCCTAGGAGATTTCTATTGGGGATCCACCTTAGGTTATTCGCTTGGATGGCTCCAGAAAAACTTGCAGTTTCCAGCCTTTTTTATGATTCCTTATTTGTTGTTTGGGTTTATTTGTTGTTTGGATTCCGAAGATGAGCCCTCTTTTCTCAGCCCCATTTGTTCCATTCTGTTTATTATCGCTTTTGCTTTGGCTGCCCTTGGTTCCATTGTATCTATGTGGTTGGGCTGGACGTTCAATTACGAGAATGTAATACAGGGTGTTCAAGGACGATATTTTCTTCCTGTTCTACCAGCTTTGTTGTTTGGGTCGAGAACGCGCTTGTTTAAATTCAACTCATCTTCGCTTTCTGTCGTCTCTTTTGGCATGTGCGTGATGAATTGTTTATATCTTATTCGTTTTATTAGTATTGCATCCTGTGTGTAGGCCTTTGCGTAATGCTCTCGGGTTTTTTCTGCTATCTAACAGTTTAGATAGCAGGCGATGATTCGGACGCCGCAGGGTCCCCGAAAGCTATGCTTTTCCAAGCCAAGCAGAGACTTTGACCGAGCGCTGGGTTGGCATGCGAGAGGCCAACATGAGGCCGTGCCGCGGGGCGGACCGCAGGTAGCAAAACGGCACCGGAGCCCATGTCGGGCCCGGTGCCCAAGCGCGATATCGACGGCGCAGTTTCGCGATATTCAACAGCGCCCAAATGAGTAAATACTCATTATCTATAAATGATAATAACGATTCGCGGGTTCCCCGACGGTGAAGTTTGGATTCATATAAGGATCGCCTTTGACGTAATACTTAGCCCATCGATAATTCATGTACGCGACCTCTTTGTGGAAGCGAATCTGCTTCTCCGTATTGTTTTTTTCGCCTCTAGAAATCGACTCGTAGTGATAGAGCTCGACTTCGGGTGTGTATACAATTAGGTCGTTGATCTCGCGTAGCTTTAAGCAAAAGTCAACGTCATTAAATGCAACTTGAAGCTCTTCCGTGAAACCTCCGACTTTCTCATATTCATCACGCTTGGTCATTATGCAAGCTGCGGTGACGGCGCTGAAGTCTTGTTGTGCATCGTTGAGTGCAAAGTAGCCCCAGTTATCCCTTGGCATGCTTTGGCAAAGATGTCCTGCCACGCCACCAGTGACGCATAAGCCCGCGTGCTGGATGGTGTTGTCGGGATAGTAGAGTTTTGCACCAACTGCGCCAACATCCTCACGTGCGCAGATGCCAAGCATAGTCTCAATCCAATTGGGCGTAATTACCTCAGTATCGTTATTCAACAGCAAGAGATAGTCGCCCTTGGCGTGAGCAACGCCAAAGTTCATGAGCTTGGAGAAATTGAATTCGTGCTTCCAAGTTACAAGACGAACGATGTCAGGATATTTTGCTTGCAACTTATCGTAATAATCGAACGTCTCCTTTTCTGTGCTGTTGTTTTCGATTATGACAAGCTCGAAATTGTCGTACGTTGATTTCTCAACAATTGACTTAATGCAGTTGTCCAGAATGTTGGCGTGGTCTTTAGTTGGAATGATAATTGACACGAGTGGATGGGAATCTGGCACAGCGTAGGTTACTTTATATGTAAAGGGACGACGCGCTTGTTCGACCTTCGCATTGAGCCCAAGCCTGTCCAAATGACTCTGGACCGCTTTGATACCTGCGATAGTGGCATACGGCTTGCTATCGGCATTTGCTGCGGTGGAGGTCTCGCTTAGGCGCCAGTGATATAGAACCTTTGCAACATGATGAACTTTCCTTGCCTTTTCCACGGCGTGGAGAGTCAGATTATGATCCTGTGCTCCATCGAACTCTTTCGTGTTCGGTTCTAGAGTGTCAAGCAGAGACTTACGGATGGTAAGCATATGGCAGATATAGTTATTGTTTCTGAGCAGATCGATATTGAAATCCGGCTTAAAGAACGGCTGCGCTAGCATTCCATCGGGCATGAGTTTATCTTCATCACAATAAAGAAGATCGACGTCATCATTGTTTTCAATTGCCTCGGCATATGAGAACAACAAGTCCGGTTCAAGAATATCGTCATGGTCAAAGAAGCTAACGAAATCACCCGAAGCGATGGCAACGCCGGCGTTTGTGTTTTCGGAAATGCCCTTATTCTCGGTAAGGTTAATTGATTTAATTCTGTTGTCGTGGGCCGTCTCCTGCTCAACGCGAGCCTTTAGTTCCTGATTGTCAGGACTTGCATTAACTAGGATGAGCTCCCAGTTTGCATAAGACTGGTTTTTTACGGATTCGGCCATATCGTTAAAGAACGAAATGGGTGTGTTGTATAGAGGGACAATAATGCTGAACTTCGGAGCGCTGTTGAAGACGATTTTTCTCTGCTTCTCCAGAGCGCCGATAGTTGCCTTATGATCCGTGAACCATTCGGGGTATTCAGGGTCAAACTGCGCATGGGTAAAGAGAAAGTTGGTCTCCTCAAGAAGCAAGCCTAGCTTATCGGGTGTTAAGCAGTCGAATGCACTGAATGATGGGTGATTTTGATCGTCAATAATAAAGTAGTAACGATCGAACGCCTTTGGCATTCGAATTGAGAGCTGCGTTTCAAGCTGCTTTTTCTCAGACGTAAATCCAACGCTTGTTACATTCGAGCCGAAATTGACGATGCTCAAATTAACTTCATTAAGGGTTCGATCGAAACAACGAAGTTTGATTTGCGAGTCGCTACGATAAGGAGTTCTCACCGTGCACCTAAGGATATAGTCGCTTGAATCTTCGATGCACTGCCAGAAATCAATCGTTGCCATGTCAAACTCTGAAACGTCATCGTAGTTTCGGAGTTTGCTGCACATGTCAGGTTTAATTTTGTAGTTAAGGCGCGACTCCCATTTGATGTTCTTGCAATTGAGCGAAAGGGAGTCGCTGCTCAGGGTGCGACCGTCTTGGCCGATTTCGCTAAACTCAATTTTGATGGTGCGAGCATCGGGATCGGGGACTACAAGGACGTATGAGTTCGAGTCACAACTATTGTCCCGGAATTTTAGGAGGGATAAAGGTGAGCGGCGGTTATCGTCTGTAGCCGCCTGGGCTGTTACGCTGGAGCCTTTATGGATGCCTTCAATCTTAAGCTGCTGGTAGATTTTCCAGTTTCCTCTGCATACTCCGGTTGTTTCGACTCGCATTGTTTGCCTTTCGTTTGTTGGACACTGCTCATTGTACTTTTTCATTTGTTGCCTCGCTAGAAATGCAGAAAGAGTTGCGTGTTTCTGCTGTCCGATTTAAATAAGAAGACGGGGAGGTTGCTGCCGGTGCGTATAATTTAATTAACTATGCATCTGTAATCAGCGGCTTTTGCTCAACGATTGTCAATCGAGAGGATTTTTATGAAAGGCATCATCCTCGCCGGCGGGTCCGGCACCCGCCTGTACCCGCTCACGCTCGTGACCTCCAAGCAGCTGCTGCCGGTCTACGACAAGCCCATGATCTATTACCCCCTGTCCGTGCTCATGCTGGCGGGCATCAGGGAAATACTGGTCATTTCCACCCCCTTGGACCTGCCCCAGTACCAGCGCCTGCTGGGAGACGGCTCCCGTTTCGGACTGAGCCTGAGTTATGCCGTGCAGCCCGAGCCCGCAGGCATTGCCCAAGCCTTTCTCATCGGCGAGCGTTTTCTGGAATCGTCACCGGTTTGCCTGATTCTGGGCGACAATATCTTTCACGGCCAGCATTTCACCGAAAAACTGCTGCGCGCCGCCTCCCAGCGTCAGGGAGCCACCATTTTCGGCTATATGGTCAAAGACCCCGAACGCTTCGGCGTGGTGAGCTTTGACGATGCGGGCAAGGCCACGGCCATTGTGGAGAAGCCGGCCAAACCGCTGT
>OIDP01000966.1_pt1 | contig 10772 bp, 5 predicted proteins | sample 1581591 | NCBI WGS metagenome assembly OIDP01 (sample SAMEA3882552, study PRJEB24775) | human gut metagenome | biome: human-associated habitat; feature: intestine environment; material: feces | place: Netherlands | collected 2009/2010 | reverse complement strand
CGTAATTCATACGGTCTTCCACTCCCAGAATATGATTGATAGCAACTTCACTTTCACGAATGGCAGTATGTGCCAGCATAGAGTGTCCGGTAATATCACCACAGGCATAAACACGAGGATGGGAAGTCTGCATATGTTCATCCACCTTCACACCGTTGCGCAGCAGTTCAATGTTCAGTTTATCCAAACCGACCTGGGACAAGTTAGCTTTCCTACCCACACTGACGAGTACCTTTTCGGCTTCGATACGTGCAGTCTTACCTTCTTTTTCAATAGTGACACCCTCTTTACCGACTTCAATTACTTTGGCATTCAAATGGAAATTAACCCCACGCTTCTGGTATTCCGAACGCAGCATGCCACTGGTTTCCTTATCCATGGCGCCCAATACTTCGGGCATCATTTCAACAACATGCACCTGCACACCCATGCTATTGAAAAAAGAGGCAAATTCCATTCCGATAACACCACCGCCGATAATGACAAGTGAACGGGGCAAAGTTGTGATCTCCAATGCTTCCTTTGATGTCCAATAATCAATTTCAGATAATCCTTTAATGGGAGGGATCAATGTATCGGAACCTGTACATACCAACAGATAGGTTACTTCATATGCTTCGCCGGCAGCCGAAAGCTGAAAACGTCCGTCCGCCTCCCCCACAATAACGGCTTCCTGCGGCACAATAACAGCACCGTAAGAACTGACGGTCATCTTCACACCACCGGTCAGCTTTTTCACAATCTTATCTTTACGGTCGATAATCTTTTTCATATCGAATGACGAACCATCGGGCACAGAGATGCCATACTTGGACGCGCCTTTCATATTATCCCACAACTTGGCGGAATAGAGCAGAGTTTTGGTAGGGATACACCCCTCATTGAGACAAACACCGCCAATAGCTTTCTTTTCAAACAAAACAGTTTGCAGCCCGTTTGCAGCCGCTCTTTCGGCTGCCGTATATCCGGCAGGGCCACCGCCAATGATAGCTATATCATATTTCATAAATCAGTAGTATTAAGTAAATTATATACTTAACAACAAAAGAGAAGAGCGCAAAGTTCTATGACAACCTATTAAGGAAAGTTACTGTTTTTCAATCACAATAGCCTACATCCTAAAATTTATCTGTACTTTTGCAGAAATTTAAGAAATACTATGGTAGCTCCCGAAATAGCAATTGCTGACTCCAACACCTTATCATGTATGGGATTGCAAAGCCTTCTAGAAGAAATTATCCCGATGGCCGTCATCCGTGTATTCAGTTCGTTCGAGGAACTGATGGACGATACCCCCGATATGTACGCGCATTATTTCGTTTCAGCACAGATATATTTTGAGCATACCGCTTTTTTCCTGCCGCGCAAGCCCAAGACCATTGTATTGGCAAACGGTGACAATCAGCCTCAACTGGCAGGAATACCGACCTTGAATATTTATCAGGACGAGAAAACACTGATCAGAAACATCCTGCAACTGCATCAGTTCGGACACAAAGGCGGACATCCTCATAGCCACCCCCACGGACATCCCCACGGTGTAACAGCACATCCGTGCGGTAATCCTCATGCCGACAGCGAACATGATCTTTCTCCCCGCGAAATAGAAGTACTGGTACTGATAACCAAAGGACTTATCAATAAAGAAATAGCCGATAAACTAAATATCAGCCTGACTACCGTCATCTCCCACCGAAAGAATATTACGGAGAAACTGGGCATTAAATCAGTGGCCGGACTGACGATTTATGCTGTAATGCACGGGTACGTTGAAGCAGACCGTATCTAAATCCTAATAAATGAGGATTGCGGAGACAGGGGAAATGCCCTTACTTTGCAACCAGAAACCTATAAATGATAATTTATCGGCGAGAGAATGGGTACGCGGACTACGCGGATAAGGCGGACGAACGCGGACTTTAATCTTTTAGACGCGGATGACACGGATGACGCGGATTTTTAAAGCTGCGCTATACATACCGGCATATCACACCGAAGGAAAAAAGAATCCGCGTCATCCGTGTCATCCGTGTCTGAAAGATTACTTGCACGCCGAAGGAGAACCTTGCTCCAGCGCTACGCTGGTAAATTATCATTTATCCTAAAAGACAAAGAATGGATAAGAGTAAATTGTTGATTTTTGCCCTGGCACTCCTACCTATAGGAAACATTACGGCAGAAGAAGTGGATACCCTGAAAATAGTGGACGTTGAAGAGGTTCTCATCATTGCAGCACCTAAAGAAAACCGTAAGTTGCGCGAGCTACCCAATGCCGTCACCTTACTTTCGCAACAAGACATGCAAGCTGCACAAGTGAACTCCATAAAGAACCTGACAGCACTGGTCCCGAATATATTTATTCCTGATTACGGTTCGCGACTGACATCTGCCGTCTACATTCGTGGTATCGGTTCTCGCATCAATACTCCCTCCGTAGGCCTCTATGTTGACAATATACCTTATATAGATAAATCCGCATTCGATTTCAATTATTCCGACATCGAGCGTATTGATGTGCTGCGCGGTCCGCAAGGTACATTGTACGGACGAAATGCGATGGGTGGACTTATTAAAGTACATACCAAATCTCCTTTCTCTTATCAAGGTACTGACTTCCGGATAGGGGCAGGTACACACAATCAATACAATACTTCCGTCACTCACTATCACCGGATGAATGAGCGCTTTGCATTCTCGGCTGGAGGATTTTATGAATACGAAGGCGGTTTCTTCCGCAATGCAGCGCTCAACAATAAAAAGGTAGATAAAGGGCAGTCTGCCGGTGGACGTATCCGCGCCATCTACTTGCCCAGCGACAATTGGAAGCTCGACTTTAATGTAAGTTATGAATATGGTGACCAGGGCGGTTACCCGTATGGACTCTACAATAAAGAAACCGGAGATGTAGCCAAAACGGCTTACAATGATGAAAGTAGCTATTACCGCAACCTGTTGAATGCCGGACTTAATGTAGAGTACCAGGCACAGAATTTCACACTCAGTGCCGTAACCGGATATCAGCATCTAAAGGATCGTATGTTTCTGGATCAGGATTTCACAGCTAAAAACACCTATACCCTCGAACAGAAGCAGCGCATCAACACCATCAGTGAAGAAATCGTAATGAAGAGCAAGGAAAGCCACCACTGGCAATGGGCTACAGGCATTTTCGGTTTCTACCAATGGCTAAATACTACTGCACCAGTCACATTCAAAGAAGATGGTATGGCGATGATGGATCAGATGTTGGGAAACTTCATCCCCGCACTGGTTGAGGTACCGATGGGACCCGGAAGAAATATGAACATCATGCCCGCACTGAAAGTAACCAGCGCCCGCCTGCCTATCAACGGAGACTTCAAGACACCGCTTTTGAACGGAGCTCTGTTCCACCAATCCACATTCAGAGATTTATTCGGTATCGATGGAGTATCATTCACTGCTGGCCTTCGACTGGACTATGAGAAAATGAAGATGGATTATAACTCCGGTACAGCAATGGACTACACCATAGGTATTACGGGCCAGATGATGATGAACGGAGCGCCCACAGGAAAGCCCATTTCCATGATGCCGGAAACAGCACTGACCGTCACCTCACGTTATCAAGGCTCCATCAGCAAGGATTATCTGCAACTATTACCAAAGTTCGCCCTGCAATATGACTTCCCGAAGAACCTCGGAAATGTATACGCCACCGTCAGCAAAGGATATCGTTCGGGAGGATACAACATCCAGATGTTCTCCGACTTGTTGCAAGCGAGTCTGAAGAACGATATGATGAGGCTGACCAAAGATGAAATCATGTCCCAGGTTCCCGAAAACCTTAAAGATATGGTGAACTTTATACCCGATGCCGGCGAAAACCCGGATGCCCGGGCTGCCACCGTATATAAACCGGAACAAACCTGGAACTATGAAATAGGTACTCACCTAAACCTTTTCCAAAACCGTCTGCGTGCCGATGCCGCCCTGTTCTGGCTTGAAACGCGCGACCAGCAGATTTCCCGCTTCGCCCAGAGCGGACTTGGACGCGAGACGGTAAATGCAGGAAAGAGCCGCAGCCTGGGAGCAGAAATATCTCTGATGGGTGCAGTTACCACTAACTTTACCTTGACTGCAAGCTACGGTTATACTTATGCCACATTCAAAGATTACATAACAACCAACAGTAAATTAGAAGAAATAAGTTACAACGGCAACTATGTTCCTTTCGTTCCGAAGCACACCCTGAGCCTGGGCGGACAATACATTTTCCGCATCAACCCGGGACATTGGTTGGACCGTATTCAACTTAATGCCAACTACACCGGTGCAGGACGTATCTATTGGACTGAGCAGAATGATGTCAGCCAAGCTTTCTACGGCACATTGAACGGACGCCTCAGCCTGCAAAAAGGCAACGGACAGATTGACTTCTGGGTTCGCAATGCACTGGATAAAGACTACGCTGCTTTCTACTTTGAAAGCATGGGCAACGGATTCATGCAGAAAGGCCGCCCCATACAGGCGGGAATCGAACTACGTTGCAGGTTCTGATAGAGATCATTACTTCCGTCCCCATACATCTCCCTAACCCGTTATGCAAAAGATGGCATCTTTTGTCACAAAAGGTGGCATCTCTAACATCAAAAGATGGCATCTTTCGCAGCAAAAGATGCCATCTTTTACATTACATCTAAGCAGGAAAGAGGGGAAAAGTAAGTATCATAAGCATGAAAGGGTTAAGAGAACTTGCTACACCCTATTATTCATTGATAGCACCACAGCTTGGGCAAGGCCCCTTTTCTTTTAATTTCTGTCCGCAGCACCCGCAACGATAGCGGTAAATGACAAGTGTGGCACACATTCGCTTTAGGAAAAGCCCAAGGAAAACAACAAGGAAAATATAGCCGATATAGATTTGTGTAGTCAGTATAAAGAAGAAATAACAGAAGATACAACAAGATGCCAATCCCAACAGATAAAATACGGCAGCGGCAGGAGTCAACTGACGGAACAAGTCATCGAGTACTGCCAGCAGTACAATTATAAACAACCAGATGCTCAGCAAAAAGACCGAGAGAATAAACGGCACCTTGAAAGGTGAAAGCGTAGGATTAAAATAGAAATGTTCCCACGTTTCGGGCACAAAAACTTGCATCGTCTCATACACCGTAGCACTGAATGCCATCAACAGGCAGAGCAAAAGCGGATATACACTATCAATATCATTGAAATAAACAATCTTCAACTGCTTCCTACGGAACAAACGGAACACCCAGGCACCGACAAACAAGGCGAAAATAATCACGAAGTAAGAAGCATGCGTATCACTGAACAAGTAAATGAATTGTGAGATACTGTCCGTAGGTACAAAAGCTTGCATCATTTCCCGCTCCCCGATCCAGCCTTGTATCTCCTGAGAATGAGCCAGTTTTACCCAAACACTGTCCACACTATCAGCAGAATGAATGGCAAATTCGGCCACTACTACACGGTCTCCTCTATACAGAGTATTGTAGCAATCCTTCACCGGCAGACAGGCAAGCACCACGGAATCCTGCACCACTTCCAGATTCGTATTCAACGTATAATGCCGGTCGTAAAGGTAGGTCAGAGAGTCGCGGGTTTTATCACTGATACCTTCATCATCCAGATTAGGACGGGAGTAACGGCAGGAAACCAGACTGATAATAATCGCTATCACCACAGAGTAACACAGAGTTGCACGGAGTCTTTTCTGATATTTAAGAAACTCAGTGTTACTCTGTACCGCTCTGTGGTGATAACGAATATGTTCTCTCTTATTCCGCATATACTTTCATCTGACAATTCTTACAATCAAACTCCAAGCGGAAGCGCTTACCATCAGTTCCTTGCAAATAATAAGGCTCCCGATAAGGTGAACGTCCCTTCTGATAAGTAGGGCACCAACCCATACTATAACGCAAACAATGCTTGCAGAACATTAAAACAGCACCCGGTACAGATTGTTTCTCATAAGCCGGAGCTACGGTAGCAATGCCGTGATCGGTATAGAAAGAGGCGGCACGGGTATTCATTACATTACCGAGGTACGTTAATGAAGTAGCGGAAGCTGTTGTCTTAGAAGAAGTTCCCGGCAAAGGGAAAACATGAGTTGTAGGTTTCCAGACTGCCACTTCCTGCCGATAATTAATACGGCGAACGGTAACCAGCTTGTCTACGGCTTGACGGCGCCAATCGGCTACTACGGAAACGGGAAGAAACCAGTTATCTGAAAAGCGGATTTCTATGGCGGAATTTGTTTCAGGCGAACGATTATCCGCTAATATTCCGGCTTCAAAAGGAGTATTTCCCAATTTACTGAGTTGAGTACGCAGATTATCTGCCTGCGGGGTACGGGCAGGTTCTTTCTGATGAGGGAAAGAAAGTGTAACGCTATTATCATCCTCATCCGTGACAGTCAGAGCAAAGCCGAAGGCAGTATCTGCCAAAAGCAAGGATACGGAAATCTTTCGTTCGGAAGACTTACGTGCCAGCAACTTCTCAAACTCCTGGTCATAGTTACGGTAAAGCACAGTACGCGGACGGATACGAGGCATCTCACCTGCCGGATAGAGTTTATTTCCATCTACACGGTTGATACGGAAGCCTTGCAGGCGTCCTTGCTCATCGATATAACAAACACCGTCACCGTTGTTGAATGATTTCAATCCGGCTACTGTGAGGTAGTTTCCGCGTTGTTCCTTCATGGTGCCCATCTCTTCACCGAGGGATTTCGGAGTATCAAAAGAGAAGATTTCTTCACTGCGTCCGTGCAGGAAATAATGCGTAAATCCACGACTAAAACTTTTATCTAACTGGGGACGGAATGTATAATTACAAGTACCGGAAGAGGCCCGGGCGTATTCTTTACGGCGTGTAAAGATAGCATCCAGCTTTTGGCGGTAAGCAGCCGTAACATTCTTTACGTAAGAAACATCTTTCAGACGGCCTTCTATCTTGAGCGAAGTGGCACCTGCATCAAGTAACTCTTCCAAAATATCACTCTGATTCAAATCTTTGAGAGATAGCAAATGCTTATCACGTACAATTACTTTTCCGTCGGCATCCACCAGACTGAAAGGTAAACGGCAGAATTGTGCACATTCTCCCCGGTTGGCACTACGTCCGAAACAAGCCTGGCTGACATAACATTGCCCACTATAACTAACGCAAAGTGCTCCATGTACAAATACTTCCAACGGCACTTCCGGACAAGCTTTATGAATATGGCTGATTTCCTGAAGGGAAAGTTCACGTGCCAATACTACTTGCCGGAAACCGGCTTCTGCAAGGAAACGTACTTTCTCCGGTGTGCGGTTATCCATTTGCGTACTGGCGTGCAAGGGAATAGGCGGCAGGTTTAAGCGAGTGATTCCCATATCTTGCACAATGAGGGCATCTACTCCCGCACGATACAAATCCCAAATCATTTTCTCCGTCTCTGCCAGTTCTTCTTCTTTTAAGATGGTATTGACAGTCACATAAATCCGAGCATTATATAAATGGGCATGAGCCACCAAAGCAGCTATATCTTCCAACGAATTGCCGGCTGCTGCACGTGCGCCAAACTTAGGTGCACCGATATACACTGCATCCGCACCGTGGTTAATAGCTTCAATGCCACATTCCATGTTCTTGGCAGGGGCTAGTAACTCTATCTTCCGTTGCTTTATCATATCGTTTTAGTTACAAGTTACAGGCTACAAGCTACGAGTGACAAGACCTTGCGGTGATATTGTACGGAGTTTCCTGATAAACGAAATAGTTCAACCAATTAGAGAACAACAGATTGGCATGGGCACGCCAACGTACCATCACACCTCTGTCCGGATCATTATCCACATAATAATTACGAGGTATTTCAATGGGCAGACCTTTATCCACATCCCTGCGATATTCCGTATCCAGCGTGAGTGGAGAGTATTCCGAATGTCCGGTAACAAAGAACTCACGTCCACCACGTGCTACCACCAGGTGTACGCCTGCATCTTCCGATTCCGAAAGTAAAGTAAGTTCCGGCACTTTCAAGATATCTTCTTTCCGTACTTCCGTATGACGGCTATGGGGTACATAGAACATATCATCGAAACCGCGGAAAATAGCGTGTAACGGATCTAAAGGACGATGCTCGAATATGCCGAACATTTTCTTATCCAACGCATACTTGGGTACTCCATAATGATGATAAAGTCCGGCCTGTGCAGCCCAACATATATAAAGAGTGGACGTAACATGCGTACGCGCCCAATCGAATATTTCCATTATTTCATCCCAGTAAGTCACCTCTTCGAAATCCAATTGTTCTACAGGGGCACCGGTGATAATCATACCGTCGTACTTCTCGCCACGCATCTTTTCAAAGTCAGTATAGAATGTCTGCATGTGTTCTACAGGCGTATTCTTTGATGTATGACTCTTGATTTTCATGAACGAGATTTCCACTTGAAGCGGTGTATTGGAGAGCAAACGCACAAGATCTGTCTCCGTGGTAATCTTCAAAGGCATCAAGTTCAGGATAACGATGCGCAACGGACGGATGTCCTGTTGCGTGGCGCGGGAGTTGTCAATAACAAATATGTTCTCTTCTTTCAGCAACTCTATCGCCGGCAGCTTATCAGGTAAATTTAATGGCATAAGTTATCAGATTATCTTTAATTTAGAGTACAAAGGTACTGATAATTTTGAAATCTCCCGCGAAAGAATGAAAATGTAGGGACAAAAGCTATTCATTTATTCACTTCATACAAAGGAAGATAAAAATACTTTTAACAGAAACTGGTTTATTCTTTCAGATATTTAGATTATTATTTTACCTTTGTCAACCAACAGAGTTAATGAACATTGAAAAACATTAAGATGGAATAGAACTGGAATTCAAGCGTGAATTCAATTAATTAGCATCCCAAAGCCACAGACTTTCTTATACCAATTATGGTCCTTACCCACCTCAGATATTCCGATGCTTTAATTAACAGATAGAGCTACGTACTAACTAGAAATACAACAGTTGTATTTCATAAAATAGCAACAAATGAGCAAAACAACTATTAAAAGTAACAGATTGATTTCTGTTTTATTATGTTCTCTTTTTCTACCTATTTCTTCTTGTGTCAATAAGTTAGATTCAGAGACTTCTCCAGGAACTACCCCTATCACATTTTCAACAAAGATCAATAAAACGAGTACACGAGTGACAAATACAACCTTCGAGAAAGGAGATAAAGTGGGATTATACGCAATGCTATCCTCCACTTCTATTGCAGAAGAAAGGTATATCAACAATTTGCAGTTAGAATGTACAGGAAGTAGTACGCTTATCCCCCAAAAAACAGTTTTCTATCCGGTAGGAGATGCAACTCTTGACTTTATCAGTTATTCCCCTTACCTACCAACAGAGATATCTGCCAATTCTTCCATTATTCCAATCTCTATACAGTCAGATCAAAGCAATCCTATTAAACGTTCACAATCAGATTTTCTAATCGCAACACAGTCAAAAGTGGCAAGTAGTGAAAAAGCTGTTGAACTGAAGTTCTATCATAAATTAGTCAAATTCAACATAACACTTACCCCCAAAGGAGATGAAACTGTTGAAAGTTTACTAAGTGCTAATCCACGAATCATTGCTACCGGATTCTATAATAAAGCCGACTATAATTTGACCACAGGGGAATTTACAAATCATAAAGAAGAAACAGATATTATTCCTTACGGAACATGGAGTATAAAAAACGGGAAACTCATAGGAAAAGAGATTATCATTATTCCTCAAGACATAAAATCCGATATACAATCATTCGTCATGGACTGGAACGGACAACTATACACATGCCCAATGCCGGAATTAACAATAACAGAAAATACACAATGTGACCTGGACATAGCAGCCATGCAGACTACCAGTCATATATTGACAGGAATAACCGGCAACATAGAAGACTGGACATCTGTTGAAGGTAAGGAAACAGATAATAGCGGCAAAACTACAGTAATACATATTGCCGCATTATCTTTTACCCAATCAAATGTTTATAAAGTATATAGTAGCGGTAAACCTATTGTAGAAATTTGCAAAGAGTATCTTAGGTCAGATAATATTAGTTCACAAGCAATCACTATTTATCCTATCGGAGCCGATGAACAAAGCGACCTTACTAATGGAACTGTACTACAACTATTAGATGATGAAAGAGAGATCAATGGAGGAAAAATAAGTTGGAATACAGAAGATAATTCGTTTACATATACTACAGGTACTTCTGGAAAAATTGATAAATTCTACCTGAATGAATCAGGAATAATCACATTAATAAAACCCGAAAAGCCTTTGGATATAAATGTTATACGACATACGATTAGAGATATCAGGAATGGAACTTTAAAAGAATATCCTATAGTAAAAATAGGCATACAATATTGGATGCAGAAAGACTTGTGCGCAACTACATACAGAAATGGCACTCCTCTTACTAAACAAGTAGAATTAGGCAAGGGAGCGGGTTATTTTAAACCCGAAAAAGATGAAATATACTTCTATAATGGAGAAGCTATATTAGCTGGTAACTTAGCTCCAGAAGGATGGAAAATACCTAATAACGGAAATTGGGATTCACTAAGGCAGTATATCAAGAATGATATTTCTGTTTTAAAAACAGGAGATTGGATACCATTTAAGGCGGGAGATATCGTATCCCCTGCCACTAACGAGACTGGATTAAGTTTTTATCCTTACGGAGTGTATACAGAAAGTGGAAATAAAACAA
>OIDP01000959.1_pt1 | contig 10809 bp, 10 predicted proteins | sample 1581591 | NCBI WGS metagenome assembly OIDP01 (sample SAMEA3882552, study PRJEB24775) | human gut metagenome | biome: human-associated habitat; feature: intestine environment; material: feces | place: Netherlands | collected 2009/2010 | reverse complement strand
CCAGCGCACGTTGGCCGCCAGCCGCGATGTGCTGATGGATGGCCGCGATATCGGCACTGTGGTGCTGCCCAACGCAACGGTAAAAATCTTCCTGACTGCCACCCCGGAAGCCCGCGCAGAGCGCCGCTATAAAGAGCTGCTGATGAAGGGCGAAAAGCACGACTACCAGAATGTTCTGGCCGATGTCCGCGCGCGCGACTATCAGGATACCCACCGTGCAGCAGCCCCGCTGCGCCAGGCCGAAGACGCTGTGCTGGTGGATACCAGCGAGCTGAACTTTGACCAGAGCTTTGAAGCCCTGAAAAAAGTCATTCAGGACCGCGCAAAATAAAAGCCGCGCTGCGAGCCGGGGAGAGCGTTGCACCTGGAAAAATGTAGGAAATCTCTTCCGACAATACACGGGGCAAATAACCTGACGGCTCAACGTACCCAAAAACACAGAACAACAAACATTTAACCAATTACTAAGAAATGGTGGAAAACTATGCTGCTTTATTGGATCCTGCTGCCGATCGTCTGGCCGCTGCTGCATATTTTGTGGCGCATTGAGGTGGTCGGCAAAGAGAACATCCCCCGCGGGCGCGCCCATGTTATCGCATCCAACCACCTTTCGGACCTGGACCCGGTCTATATTCTGGAAGCGGTGTTCAGCTGGAAGCGCTATACCATCCTGGCCAAGCAGGAGCTGTTCAAAAATCCGCTGATCGGCTGGTTTTTGAGCTGCATGGGCGCGGTGCCCATTGACCGCGGCAAGGGCGATATGGACACCGTTAATAAAGTGACAGACGAATGCAAAAACGGCACGCCGATCCTGATCTTCCCTGAAGGAACCCGCAGCAAGACCGGCGAACTGCTGACCTTAAAAAGCGGTGCTTTCCTGATTGCCGGCAACGCCGATGCCGACATGGTGCCCTGCCGCATTATTTACGATACGCCGGATAAGCGCATGCACATGTTCTGCCGCATCCGCATCTGCTTTGGCACCCCCATCCCGGCAGAGGAGATGAAGGTAGAGGACCCGCGCCGCTCGGTACCCAAGCTGCGTGCCCTGCGCACCCGCCTGAAAACCGAACTGGAACGCCTGTACGAAGAAAATCACTTCTAAAACGCGATACAGGGAGAAATAACCATGCAAATTATTCTTGCAAAAACCGCAGGGTTCTGCTTTGGGGTAAACCGCGCGGTCAAGCTGACTTATGAATTGCTGGAGCAGGGCCGCCCGGTGGCAACCCTTGGCCCGCTGATCCATAACCCGCAGGTGGTGGAGGATCTGGAAAGCAAAGGTGCCATTACCTGTGACAGTGTGGACGATGTGCCGGACGGCTGCGAGGTTGTCATCCGCAGCCACGGCGTTGGGCAGAGTGTGTATGATAAAATCTCAACACGCCGCCTGGTGTATCATGACGCCACCTGCCCGTTTGTTACAAAAATCCATAAAATTGCTGCGCGGGCTGGTGCGGAGGGCGCCATGCTGCTGGTGGCAGGCGATGCCAAACACCCCGAAGTACAGGGAATTGTGGGCCATACTACGGGAAAAGTGGAAGTGTTTGCCAACTTGGCAGAGCTGGAAAAACTGCTGCCGAAACTTACACAACAAAAATCTATTTTTGCGGTAGCGCAAACCACTTTCAATGTCCAAAGCTGGGAAACTTGCAAGGAATTTTTGAAAAACCAGTGTACAAATGCCAAAATATTTGATACAATATGTAATGCAACGTGGGCGAGGCAACAGGAAGCGGAAGACCTCAGCCAAAAATGCGATCATATGGTCGTCATTGGTGGTCATCATTCTTCCAATACCCAAAAGCTGTTGCAGGTCGCGGCCCGGCATACCAAAGCTATCAATGTGGAGACAGCTGATGAACTCGACAAAGATTGGCTTAACGGTGCCAGGATCGTGGGCGTAACAGCCGGGGCTTCAACGCCTTCGTCTATAATTGAGGAGGTACTTAACTGTATGAGTGAAGAAATCCGTGACGACATGAGCTTTGAGGAGATGCTCGCTGCATCCGAAGCAAAGCCCCTGTACGCAGGTAAGATCGTAAAAGCCAAGGTCATCAGCGTTTCCCCGACGGAATGTGTCGTCGGTATTGATGGTTCCAAGCACACTGGTATCGTCAAGCTCAGCGAGATGAGCCATGACCCCAACGCCAAGATGGAAGACCTTGTTAAGGTGGACGACGAGCTGGATTTGGTTGTTGTCAAGACCAATGACCAGGAAGGTGTTGACACCCTTTCTCGTGTCCGTTTTGAAGCCCAGAAGGGCATGAAGGATGTTTCCGAGGCTGCTGAAAACGGCACCGTTATGGAAGGCGACGTCATGGAAGCCAACAAGGGCGGCGTTGTTGTCAACGTCAAGGGCGTTCGTGTGTTTGTTCCCCGTTCTCAGGCTACCATGCGCCGCGACGAGGACTACACCAAGCTGGTTGGCCAGCACGTTAAGCTGGTTATCACCGAGTGCGCAGGCCGCAAGATCGTCGGCAGCATCAACAAGGTTACTGCTGAAGAAAATAAGGCAAAGCGCGATGAGTTCTGGAAGAACGTTGAAGTTGACAAGCAGTACACTGGCGTTGTCAAGAGCCTGACTTCCTACGGTGCCTTTGTTGACATCGGCGGCGTGGATGGCCTGTGCCACATCAGCGAACTGAGCTGGAACAACATCAAGCATCCCTCTGAGGTCGTCAGCGTTGGCGATACCATCGAAGTGTATGTTAAGAGCTATGACCCCGAGAACCAGAAGGTTTCCCTGGGCTACAAGAAGGAAGAGGACAACCCCTGGGAGAAGCTCAAGAACGAGTATCCCATCGGCTCTGAGTTCGAGGCTCCGGTCGTTTCCATCACCAAGTTCGGTGCATTTGTCCGCATTCTGCCGGGCATTGACGGTCTGGTCCACATCAGCGAGATCAGCAACGAGCGCGTGAACAAGGTTTCCGACGTTCTGAAGGTCGGCGACATGGTCAAGGTTAAGCTGATCAATGTTGACTTTGATCGCAAGCGCATCAGCCTGTCCATGAAGGCTTGCCTCGACGAGGCTGCCGAGGACGCTGAATAATCCCCGAATTGCAGCAGGGGCCTGCCTGGCAACAGGCGGGCCCCTTTTGTTATATGTCAGTGTGCACTGTTGGCGTACACTGGCGAGCAGCGCTGCAAACCTCCCTGCGCTGTGTGGTAAAGGATAAACTGCATGGAAAAATTAAAGGCTTTTATTAAAAAATATTATGAGGGGTTTGCCTACCTGTTTTTTGGCGGGCTTGCCACGCTGTTGAACTTGGTGCTGTTTGCCGTGTTCCAGGCTGTGCTGGGCACGGGCTTTGCAACCGGCATTGGCAATGTGCTGGATAATATCATCTGCATTCTGTTTGCCTACTGGACCAACCGCACCTTTGTGTTCCGCAGCAAAAACAGCGGCCAGGCTGCTCTGGCGGAGTTTGGCCAGTTTGTGGCCTGCCGTATTGGCACCATGGTCATGGACCAGGTCATCATCTGGCTGGGCGTCAGCGTGCGCGTGCTGGCACCGCATGTGGCATTTGCCGCAGCCAACGCTGACCTGTGGGCCATGGGTGTTAAACTGTTCAGCCAGGTTATCGTGATTGTATCCAACTATGTGTTCAGCAAGTTGTTTATTTTCAAAAAGAAATAACAACACAGAACAGATAGAAACCAGAAACAACCAAACCGACGATGATAAGGAGGGCTTTCTTATGACAAACAAAATCCGCGGCGGTGCATTCCGTCTGACCGGCCTGATCCTGGGCATTGTGGGCGCAACGGTCAGCCTGACGGCCATTGTATTTTCGACCATCGGCCTGCACCAGGCGCACCTGTGCAAGACCTGTAAAAAAGGAGAAGAATTCAAATGAAATACACCAAGGAGGAAATCCTTTCCAAAGTTGACCACACCCTGTTGAAACCGGAGGCTACCTGGCCCCAGATTCAGGCCCTGTGCGATGATGCCATCAAGTATCATACTGCATCCGTCTGCATCAACACCTGCTATGTCAAGCAGGCTGTGCAGTATATGGCGGGCCGTGTTGCGGTGTGCTGCGTGGTCGGCTTCCCTCTGGGTGCAATGGATACTGCTTCCAAGTGCTTTGAAGCAAAGACCGCTGTGGAAAACGGCGCCGAGGAAGTGGATATGGTCATCAATATCGGCCGCCTGAAGAACAAGGAATATGACGCTGTGCGCGAGGATATCGCCGCCGTCAAGCGGGCCGTTGGGGATAAGGTGCTCAAGGTTATTATTGAAACCTGCCTGCTGACCGATGAAGAAAAAGAGAAGATGTGCGATATCGTGGTGGAAGCCGGTGCCGACTTCATCAAGACCAGCACGGGCTTTTCTACCGCAGGTGCAACCTTCCATGATATTGAGCTGTTTGCCCGCTGCGTGCGCGGCCGCTGCAAGATCAAGGCAGCCGGCGGCATTTCCACCGTTGAGGACATGGAAAAGTTCCTGGATCTGGGCGCAGACCGCCTGGGCACCTCCCGCGCTGTTAAACTGCTGACGGCGGAATAATTTTGCCGTAACGCAGGGTACACACAAATAAACCAAAGACCTCCATCCCAAGCACAGAACCGTGCAGGGATGGAGGTCTTTTTGTCTACAATCAGCAATAAAATCAGTATTTGTTATCTTGCACAAAGCGAACGGTTGCGCTTACAGCAGGTACGCTTCAAACCGGTGCAGGTCATCCACCTTTACGGTTGCCTTGTAATACACGCCGTTTTCGCGGTATTCTTCAGCCAGAACGCTGCCGCGGGTGCGGAACACATCGGCCAGGGCCAGCTTGTCATAGGGCAACAGTACCTCAATGGTGCGCACACGGTGTGCCAGAATCTCGTCAATCTTGGCCAGCAGGCTGTCCAACCCGTAGCCGGTTTTGGCGCTTACCAGCAGCACATCCGGGTCATAGGGGGCAACACCGGTGCGGTCGCACTTGTTGTAGACCGTCACCTGCGGGATATCCCCGCAGCCAAGGTCGTTCAACACTTCATCGGTCACGCTCAGCTGCTCGGCGGCTTCGCTGTCGCTGGCGTCGGCAATTTTCAATATGATGTCAGAGCAGGCAGCTTCTTCCAGTGTGCTCTTAAAAGCATCCACCAAATCATGCGGCAGGCGGCTGACAAAGCCGACTGTATCCACCAGGATCACTTGTAACCCGCTGGGCAGCGTGCATTTGCGGGCGGTGGGATCCAGCGTGGCAAACAGCATGTCGGCTTCAAAAATTTCTGCGCCGCACAAAGCGTTGGTCAGGCTGCTTTTGCCCACGTTGGTGTAGCCCACCAATGAGATGACCGGAACACCGTTTTTCTGGCGGGCGCGGCGGGTTTCACCACGGCGCTTTTCCAGCTCTTTCAGGCGGCTTTCCAGCTTTTCAATGCGGCTGCGCAGGTAGCGGCGGTCCAGCTCCAGCTTGGTTTCACCGGCACCGCGGCGGGCACCGCCACCGCCGCCGCCACCGCCGCCCTGGCGGCTCAGCGCCTCGCCAAGGCCCTGCAGGCGCGGCATGCGGTATTTCAGGGTGGCCAGCTCAGTTTGCAGCTTGCCCTCGTTGGTGGTGGCGCGCGCACGGAAGATTTCCAAAATCAGCATCGTGCGGTCCAGCACTTCCACCTGCAAAGCCGCGCTCAGGTTGCGGATCTGGCTGCCGGTCAGCTCGCCGTCAAAGATGGCGGCCTCGGCATCGGTATTCAGGCATACCAGGCGCGCTTCCTCCACTTTGCCCTCCCCCAGAAGGGTGGCGGCTTCGGGGGTGCTGCGCTTCTGGCACACGGTAGCAACGGCCTGCATGCCGTTGGCTTCCGCCAGGGCGGCAAGCTCATCCAGGCTGCGCTGGGAGTCAAACTTGCCCTGGTCCAGCGCCAGCAGCACAACGCGCACCGGCGGGCGCTCGCTGTCCAGAGCCTTCTGCCCAACAGGGGCGTCCTCTGCCGGGGCCTGGGTAGCGGTAAAGTCCAGGGTGATGGGGTCCTTCATTTCGTCCATAGGGGTCCTTTCTGGCCGTATTCGGCCAGGTCAGCAAAAGTATGGGGCAGGGGAGTGAATGTCAGACGGTTGTCTCGGCATTCTCCGCTGGTTCCGTTGGTTCTGCCTGTACAGCGGGGGCAGCGGCTGCCGGTTCATCGGATTTCTGGCTGCCGGGGTTCAGCAGGTACCAGGCCAGGCAGGGCACCTCGGTGCCGTCAAAGCGGTGCAGAACGGTATCGTGGTCATAATGGAAGCCGGTCTTGGCCAACACGCGGCTGCTTGCCACATTCTGGCTGGCGTGGAACCCGGCCAGCCAGGGCGCACCTACCATGCCAAACCAGTAATCGCGCACGGCAGCGGCGGCTTCGGTGGCATAGCCCTGGTTCCACCACTTTTTGCCCAAGGTGTAACCGATCTCATACATGCCGCCCAGCAGCTCGGTTTTCACGTTTTTCCAGGCATAGGGCTTTTCACGCTCACAGGATTCGGCGGGGGCAATGCTGATGCTGCCCATCAGCACACCGGTCACTTTATCGCAGATGCCCCAATCATAAAAATCCGGGCGGTCATATTGTTTGACGATCTCGTTCAGATATGCCATCGTTACCACCCAGTCACGGTGGGGCTCCCAGCGCAGGTAGCGGGTCACTTCCGGGTCATTGGCCCAGTTGCCAAACATCATTTCGCAGTCGTCGGTTGTCATACGACGCAGGACCAGCCGCTCGGTGGTCAACTCTTGTGTGCCGCAATGCTTCATCTTGATATACAACCTTTCCTTTGCAGTAGTTATGCTTGGCTGTGCAGCAGATACCGCCGCACAAAGCCCATAAAGATCTGCCACAGCTTGTACAGCTGGGCACGGTAAATGTTACAGTAAATAAACAGGATTGCTGCAGTTAAAACAAACTTGATGATAAAATTGTGGGCGAACACCACGCCGATCACGGCCACACCCACCGCCAGCAAAAAGCCGCAGATCGTCCGGCTGAAGCTGGGGATGGTGCGGTAGTAATACTGCCCGGTCACAGTGCGGTACAAAAACATCGTTGCATTGGCCGCTACCAGGCCGACCGCGGCACCCATTACGCCAAAACGCGGCACCAGCACGGCGCACACGGCAATGTTGGCCGCAACGCCCATGGCGGTTCCAATCGTATCCTGGAACGGCTTGCGGGCAATGGTGTTGCCGTACACCGTGCCTTCGCACAGGATGGAGAACACCACGGCCAGCATCATCAGCGGAAAGTAGGACAGGCAGGCCGATTTGGCCGGGAAGAGGATGAAGATGATATCCTCAAACATGACCAGCAGACAGAAAAAGCCGAAGATCAGCAGGTTCAGCAGATCATGGATGCGGCCAATGCGCTCCTGCTCGGTGCGGTAATGCGCGTAGACATAGGGGCCCCAGTAGGTGGAAAAACCGGCCTGAATGGTGGTGACAAGCTGGGCCAGGGTGTAGGCGAAATCAAACGAACCCTGCTCCGCCGCGGGGGCGTAATTGCCTAAAAAAGAAAGGCAGATGGCGCGGTACAGCGGGATCAGGATGGCCGCAGGTGCCAACACAATGCCGTAAGGCAGTGCCGCCCGGTAAATGTGGGCATAGGGGCGCAGGCCGCGCACAGGGGCCTCTTTCGTTTGACCTTTAGAAGCCCGCCGCCAATAGAACACTGCGACCCCCGCAAAGCTGCACACCGCACCCAGCACAAAAGCGCGGGCGTCCTGGGTAACAAAGCCGGGCAGCAGGTAGATCAGGTTCAGGCAGGCCTGCATCCACAGCGTTTCGGTGGTGTAGGCGCGCACATTGTTTTCCAGCCGGAGCAGCACGTTGAGGTAACGCACCAGCATGTACAGAGCAGCGTTCAGGAACAAAAACGGCACCAGCCCGGCACCGTTGGCCCCAAGGCCAAAGGCCGCCGCCAGCGGCTTGGCGAAAAAGATGCTGCCGATGCCGCCCACCAGCAGCATGACCAGCACCGAAAGCCGGGTACACGCGGCAAACATGCTGCGCCCGGTGGAACCGGCAGGCGGTTCGTGGTAAAAGCGCAGCAGGCTTTGGTCCAGCCCAAGCATGCCCACGTTCATCAGCGACATGGTGTATGCCATGAAGGAAGCAGGAACGGCGTAGCTTTCGGCGGGCAGGACGCCCTTGATGATAAGCGCTGCGCCGGAAATGCCAAAGCCAAGGTAGGTGGCAATGGAGTATTTCATCACATTTCCGGCAAAGCTTTCAGTTTTTTTCGGTTCAGACATGGCAGGCTCCCATTTGCAGCGGGCGCACCGCAGCGCGCCGGAAAAACAACTTTATTTTACATATGGCCGGATGCGCGCTTCCATGCGCTGGATCTCCTCCGGCGGGATATAGGCTTTGTCCACATAACCGTAAATGCGCTGGGCAAAGTTGGCCAGCGGCGGGCAGAAGGCAAACACCCGTTTGGGTTCCCACTTGTGGCGGTACAGCATGTGTACCCCCGCCAGTGCGCAGAACTTGAGCAGGTTGAAGTGCGGCGTAAAACCGGGCCCCATCGGTTCATCCCGCGGGGGATTTTTGTACACTTCCTCCAGCAGGTCGGCCATCCGCTTGTAGGCCGGGGCAGGGGAGGGGTCAAAATAGCCCTCAATCACATCCCGTGCAATGGGGAACGGCGGGTTCGGCTGCGCCATAGCAGCGGCAAACTCCGGGTAGCTAGTCACATAGTGAGCATCCTTGTAGATGACGGGGTCATACTCGTGCTCGATGGGCACCGGGCGCAGGATATGGCAGCTTTTGCCCGCCATGTATACTTCGGCCACAGCGGTGCTCATCCAGATGGAGATGGAATCCGCCGCCACAATCCACTGCTTGACGGAATCCGCAAAAATCACATGGAAGTTGGGGCGTTTGACGGCCAGCTCGTCCAGGGCTTTGCATTTCCATTCGCTGGGGTGGCGGCGGTATACCAGTTCCACCTCCGGGTGGTCACCCAGGTAGCGGTCAAACCAGGCCAGTGTTTTTTCCATCGAAACGCGGTTGGTGCGGGCAAAGCCGGAAAAATCCGTTCCCGCCATTTTGGAAAGCTCGGCCACTTCCTGGTCGGTCATGCTGGCATAGCCAAAGCTGGAAATGTACAGGTGCAGCTGTTTGGCGGGGTCAAGGCCGAATTCCTTGCACAGGGTTTCCTTATCCTTAAAGTAGCCCTTGAACTCCGGCCGCAGAAAGTCCATCATCACAGCGCCGGTCACGGGGGTGTTCTTGGCATCCATGCCATGGGCCTGTAACCGCTGGGCAGTGCGATGGCCCCAGCAAGTCTGCACGCAGCGCTTGGCGTTGCCGTTCATGTTGAACCAATCGCTCTCCTCCTGCGTGTCGGAGAGCATCTGCTCCCAGTGCAGGTTGACGATCTTGTTGCATTTGCCAATGTTGTTGTACACATGGCTGTTGATGGCTTCGTTGTCATACATGCAGCTGGCAACCAGAACTTCCGGCTTGTCTTTGTCAAACAGGCGCAGATCTTTGGCATCCAGCAGCTGGCGGATGCGCACGGTGTATCCGCGGCGCTCCAGCTCCAATTTGAGCAAAAGATCGCTCTCATATTCCCGAACGGTGTGTTCGTACAAAATCAAAAAGTCCAGTGCCACAGGGGACCTCCTTTTTGGGGTGGGGCAGCATCAGCGCTGCATATCATCAAACAATTCGGCTGTCCAGTCCGGCAGGCCGTATTTTTCGTCCAGGTGGAACCCGTCAAAAAACTGGGTGTCATCATCGGTAATGCAGCTGGTGCCCCATTCGTAATTCAGCACGGTAAAATTCTGCTTTTCCAACAGCGGCAGAACTTCGTCCTGCATCACGGCGGTAATGCCAAAGGCATCGCATACCTCGGTGCGCACATTGGCGGCCATGGGGGGCAGCACAATGGTCAGCTCCACGCCGCGGTCTGCGCAGCGCTGGGCCATAGCCAAAAACTCCGCCAGCTCGGTTTCGTTCAGTGTCCAGTTCTGGCAGCGGGTGGTGATCAGCGCCGGGTTCTCATACAGCTTTTTGTGCAGCGGAATCGTGTTCCCGGCATCATCCAGGTAATCCGCCGCGGTCCAGTCGCCGGATTCAATGGTGTCCGGCGTGCCCTTTACGGTGTCCATAAACACGGTCAGGGCGTTCACGTTGTATTCCAGGTTCAGACAGTAGGCCAGCGGGTTGCGCAGGGTAGCTTCCAACGCCGAAAAACGGTCGGTGTTATAGCTGCTGTTTAAGGTGTAGAACGAAAGCTCAAACAGAATGCGGTCCACCTGGTTGCCGGAATTCAGCACATAGTTGGCAAGGTCCACACATTCCTTCAGGGAAGCACCGCCAAAGGCCAGGTTCTGCCAGCTTTGCCCGGTTAGGGAATCCACAAGGTCCATATCAAAGTGGGCCAGGCGGCTGTCCCCGATGATCAGGTTGGTGCCGGGGCTCTGCTCATAGGCGCGCACACGGGCCACCGGCTGGCTGGAAGAGGCTGTTTTTTTGATGCCAAAATAATTGTTTGGCTCAAACGCCACAAAAAAGGCAAACCACAGATAGACCGGCACGAACAGCAGCGCCAATTTTTTGATGATATGCTTCACGCCGGAAATCTCCTTTTTTCCATAAGATTAAAACCCTGCATAGGGGCCGAATGCGTTGGCGTTAAAGCCGCCGCTCTGCATGATGTACCCCACCAGGATAAAAACGATCAAAACAACATACAGCGCATTGCGGTGCTTGGCGCTTGCCAGGGCAACCTCAGCCGGTTTGTTTTTGCAGGCAAAATTGCGCCGGTGATCCAGCCAGATGCCAAGCGCCAGCGCCAGCGCAGCGGTGCGGGCGATGGTGGCGGGTGCGATCTTGTGGT
>OIDP01000957.1_pt1 | contig 10833 bp, 6 predicted proteins | sample 1581591 | NCBI WGS metagenome assembly OIDP01 (sample SAMEA3882552, study PRJEB24775) | human gut metagenome | biome: human-associated habitat; feature: intestine environment; material: feces | place: Netherlands | collected 2009/2010 | reverse complement strand
TATAGTCGTTGGCAGCCATAATCTGGAAATTCCAGCGATAGCTCCAGAACTGGCTTACGGGGCTTTGCGGACCACCTTCACAGAACAGGAGGGTAGGGTATTTCTTATTCGGGTCAAACTGTGGCGGGTAGATAACCCATGTCAGCATCTGTTTGCCGTCTGTAGTCTTCATCCAGCGAGCTTCAACCTTACCCATTTCCAGTTGGTCGTAAATCTGCTTGTTTTCGAAGGTCAGTTGTTTTGCTTCGGCAAAAGCATCCCCGTTGCGGGTGGCAGATACGGCATAGATTTCATCACCCATACTCATTGAGTGGCGTAAAGCGATTACTTTATCTCCTGCAAGGGCGAGGGAAGCATAATCATACATACCGTCTGTCAACTGCGTAACCTTATCGTTGGCAGCAAGATCGATATTGTAAATCTGTGTTTCACCATGCCAGACACCGATGAAATAAATACTCTTAGAGTCTCTATTCCACAAGAAACCATCTACGTTCGATTCGAATTCCTTGCTGACGAAACGTTTCTCACCTGTTTCCAGATTCATGATGAAGAGGCGGTTTAGGTCAGCTTCATAACCGTCACGTTCCATGCTCTGCCAGGCAATGTATTTACCATCGGGAGAGTACTGAGGATTTGTATCATAACCTTTGTTTTCTTCGGTGATATTGTCTGTCTTCTTGGTTGCAAGATCGTAGATATAAATATCCGAGTTGGTGGAGATGGCATAAGCCAGACCGGTCTTCTTACGGCAAGTATATGCCACCTTGTCTCCGGCAGGACTCCATGCCAGTTGCTCGATGCCACCCCAAGGTCTCATCGGGCTTTCGTAAGGTTCTCCTTCCAGTATATCCTTTATATTGCTGATACCGTTTCCATCAAAATCGGCTACAAAAGGATGCGGAGCACCGGTTACCCATTCATCCCAGTGTTTGTACATCAGGTCAGTAACGATGATACCCGTCGCTTTAGGGAGATCGGGATATTTATCCGCAGTACTTTGTTTAGTTTTCACCTGTGCAATGAAAAGCAACTTCTTGCCGTCGGGAGAGAAAGAATAACCTTCGATGTCACCATCATATTGAGTTAGCTGCTTACGCCCGCTGCCGTCCGGATTCATTTCCCACAACTGGCTGCTGCCACCTTCATTGGAAAGGAACGCCAGTTTAGTGCCACCCTTTATCCAGTTCACTTCGTTTTCCTGCCAGGGAGTGTGGGTGATTTGTTTGTTGCCTGTTCCATCTGTGTTCATCACGAAGACTTCACGGTTACTCTTGTTCTCCGGTACACTGTAGTAAGCTACTGTGTAAGCAATTTGCTTTTCATCGGGGGATACGGTTACACCACCGATACGACCCATGGCCCAGAGAGCTTCGGGAGTCATGCATTTGCCTTCAATCTGAATGTCCGACCGCTCGATAAGCGGTACTCCGGCTTGCCCTGCGTCTTTAGTTCCGCCGCAGGCAGCCAATGTCATAGCTGCTGACATAAGCAATAAATTTACTTGTTTCATGTATGTTGTTCGTTACGGTTATTTTGCGACAAATATACAAATTATATGCGTTTTTCTTGCCATCGTCCTCCTTTAATATACCACCAGCAAAGTAATAGTATAAAAATGGAGTATACCATTTCCGATGTCCAGCACAGGGCTACATCAAGTTTCAAGTAAAGAATGATGTATGTGATGTAGGCAACATAGAAGACGAGCGTTATCAGTTCCATGACCAGAGCCGTGCGCGTGTTTCCCGTTCCTGATACTGCCTGGAAATATACATTGGCAGGTACGAGAAACAGATATGCCGAGCACATTACCCAAAGTGAATGTATGGCTGCATCCTGTAAATCGGGTATATCCGTATAGATTCCCAGTATAAGTTTTGGGAACAGTGCAAAAAACAGTGCTAGCGGCAATGTGAACAGGTATGCAATGCGTATATGCTGCCGGATAGTGCCTGCCACGCAGTCTTTGTCTCCTGCACCGATGAGATTGCTGACCAATGAACCACAGGTTGAGGCAAATGCCATCATTACCATGAACAGAATGCCGGATATGCTCCGGACAATGTTCGTGATGGCGAGCGACCGTTCTCCCAGATGCTCCACATAGAGGAAGAACAAGAACCAGGTGGACAAGGAGAAGACGTTCTGTATCATGGTCCAGAAGGAAATGTTCAGCATGCGTTTCAGTATCTCCGGGCGGAACTTCGGAATACGGTCCAGTCCAAACTTACGGCAGTCAATGCGGTAACGGGTGTAGAGGATAAAGAATATCAGTGAAACCAGCTCTGCAAGTGATGAACCGATGGCGGCACCTGCAATGCCAAGCGCAGGAAAGCCGAATTTACCGAAAATCAGTATATAGTTGAAAACTACGTTACTCAATACCATGACTATGGAATTGAGTGTCAGTGTCTTGGTCTGCGTAGTTCCCAGGAAGAAAGCACGGAAGATGACTGCACTGAATGAGAAGAAGGCTCCGAAAACCCGCCAGTTCAGATAACTGATGGCAGCCTCATAGATGTGTTCGGAAGAAACGATTCGTTTCAGTATCATTGGTGAAAGGAAGTAGGAGAGCAGGAACATTACTGCCGCCAGTCCTATCTGAAAGTAAATTCCTTGATAGAAAAGGTCGCCTATTTCCCGGTATTGCTTTTCACCGTTGCGCCGGGCAATGAGTATCTGCGCTCCGATACTGAAACCGAAAGCTGCCATGAATATTACCATGTAGAAGACACCTGCAATGGCTGATGCTCCCAGTTCTACTTCGCCTACCCGTCCCAGGAAGGCTGTGTCTGTCATACCTATCATTTGCTCCATCAGTAGACTGATGAGGATCGGATAGGCTATCATCCAAATCTGTTTGTTGGTATATTTAGTTTTCATTTGAGTTATAGTTATAGTCGTTATAAGAGAAAGAAAGCCGGACAATTACATCAATTGCCCGGCTTTTATTATCAAGTGATGAAAAGCGGAGACTTACTTTTTATTCTGTCTCTCTTTCAACAACTGTTCCTGTTGTTTCTGCATTGCCTCCAGGCGGGCGGCAAAGCCGGTTTTCTTAGCTTTCTTCGGATCTTTCTTTCGGGCTTCCAATTGGGCAAGAAGTTTCTCTTCATTCGTAGTCTTACGCAGAATGAGAGTAGTCACCACACTAATCAATGTCGATATGAAGTAGTAATAGTTCAGACCTGAAGGATAACTGTTCAAGATGAACAACATCATAATCGGCATGAGATACGTCATCCACTTCATTGCCGCCATCTGTGGGTTGGCTCCGGTATCCTGCTGCTGCATCATGAACTTGGAGTTCAATATATTCACAACCGTCATCAGCAAACAGAACAAACTGAGGTGGCTACCCAGGAACGGGATATTGAACGGGAAGTTGATGAATGCATCGTACGTTGAAAGGTCATCAGCCCACAAGAAGCTCTGCTGACGCAATTCAATAGCACTTGGCACGAACATGAACAATGCAATAAGAACCGGGAACTGTACCAGCATCGGCAGACAGCCACCCATCGGACTCACACCGTATTGGCTGTACATTCCCATGACCTCCTGCTGTTTTTTCATCGCATCTTCCTGTTTGGGGTATTTCTTATTGATCTCATCGATTTTCGGTTTCAACACACGCATCTTGGCAGAAGAAATATACGTTTTCCAGGTAGCGGGGAATACGACTGCTTTTACAATCAAGGTCATCAGTAACAATACAATACCCATACTTAGACCCCAACCGGACAACCAGTCGAAGATATTGATGGTGAACCACTTGTTAACCCAGCGTATCAACGGCCAACCCAGATAAACCAAACGGTTCAGTTCCCATTTCTCATCACGTCCCTTATCCAGCGCAGTCAGCGTCTTGTAATGGTTCGGACCGAAGTAGAAGAACATTTGCGTAGGCTGTTTACCTGTCGGGTCAAAGCTCGTGCTCATCTCGGCGGAGTAGTCTTTGATATATCCGCTGCCTTCTCTTTCCATTTTGGAGACTAGCTTCGTTTTTTCAAAGTCAGCGTCTGCAATGAATACCGAGGAGAAGAATTGATTTTTGAAAGCAATCCAGTCCAGACGTTCGGGCACTTCTTTTTCATCATCCTTATTGGCTGACAAGTAGTCTGTGCCATTTCCCAGCATTTTATAAGTCAGTTCAGACAAACGATTCTCATATACATAACCTTTTTCGATCTGGCGGGCGCGTTGTGCCCATTCGATGTCTACATAGTTATTGCTTGCTGCCAATTTATCTGCCATACCTTTAGCATCGATGCTGAAGTCTACCAGGTAGGTATTGGGATGCAATGCATACTTGAAGTCTATATAACTTGCACTGTCAGCTGATAAACGCATTGTTACGGTGCTGTCCGTACGGTTCACAGTGGTGAAGTAATAGTCCTTAGTCTGTATTGTTTCCTTTTTATTATAGAAAAGGAAATTCATGGAAACATCGTTTCCGGTGAATAGGGTTACAGGAGTTTTCTTGTCCTGTTCCATATACTCTTTCAATACAGCGGAGAATATGGAACCGCCTTTGGTGCTGAGGGTCAACTCAGCCACGTCGTTCTGAATCGTAATAAGCGAATCTGTTCCTTGGCGGGCATTGAAGAAGAGTGAAGTGGAATCCACAGTTTCCACATCTTTTTCATTGGCCAATGCTGCATCCGCTTTGGCTTTCAGCGCTTCTTCACGTTGCTGTACCAGCGCAATGGAATCATAATAACGCTGCTGTGCTTCCAATTGCTCTTTACTGGGGCGACTCAGAAAACTGAAGCCGACTAACAAAATTGCTAAAACAAGACCTGTAATGGTGTTTTTATCCATGAATAATTTCTAATTTACAATTTTATAATTATTGAAATAATCTTATTTCTTTGCTTTCTCCTTCTCCTCGAAACTTTCGACAGATGCTTTGATGAAAGCCACGAACAACGGATGGGGATTCAGTACCGTACTGCTGTATTCCGGATGGAACTGAGTTCCGACAAACCACTTCAACTTCGGTATTTCTACGATTTCCACCAAATCAGATTCCGGATTGATACCTACACATTTCATGCCGGCAGCTTCGTATTCCGCTTTATACTGGTTGTTGAATTCATAGCGATGACGGTGGCGCTCCTGGATGTGTTCCGTTCCATAAGCTTCATAAGCCTTGCTACCTTTCTGCAAGATACATTCGTAGGCTCCCAGACGCATTGTTCCACCCATGTTTGTGATGGATTTCTGCTCTTCCATAATGTCGATGACATTATGCGGAGTCTTTTCGTTCATTTCGCGTGAATCTGCATCGGTATATCCCAGCACGTTGCGTGCGAATTCAATGGCGATACACTGCATTCCCAGGCAAATACCGAAAGTCGGAATATCATGTGTGCGTGCGTATTTGATAGCCACGAACTTACCGGAAATACCACGTTCACCGAATCCCGGACCTATCAATACACCTGCCATGCCTTTCAGTGCTTCCGCTACATTTTCTTCTGTCAGCTTTTCACTGTTCACAAAGTCTACGGATACCTTACGATCATTGTATGTACCAGCTTGTGACAAGGCTTCGCGAATGGATTTGTAAGCATCCTGCAAGTCATATTTGCCGACTAATGCAATGTGCAGTGGTTCTGTATTTTCTGCTTTATGGCGACGTTCGAGGAAAGCACGCCATGGACCCAGTCCCGGTGTGTCTCCTACGGGCAGTCCCATTTTCTTCAATATCGTTTCATCCAGTTTCTGAGCCTGCATCAGAATAGGCACTTCGTAGATGGTGGGAGCATCGATGCTCTGTACTACTGCGTTTTCATCCACATTACAGAATAATGCTACTTTTTTACGCAGGTTGGTACCCAATTCGTGTTCTGTACGCAATACCAATATATCCGGCTGTATACCTGCACTCTGCAATTCTTTTACGGAGTGTTGTGTCGGCTTGGTTTTCAATTCACCGGCTGCCGTGAGATAAGGTACATAAGTAAGGTGCACGCACAAGGCATCACGTCCCAATTCCCACTTCAACTGACGGATACTTTCCAGATACGGCAATGATTCGATATCACCCACCGTACCACCGATTTCTGTAATTACAAAATCGAATTTATATTTGTTACCCAGCAACTTCACGTTTCGTTTAATTTCGTCCGTGATGTGAGGGATAACCTGAATGGTCTTACCTAAATAATCACCACGGCGCTCTTTGTCGATAACGCTTTTGTAGATACGTCCGGTTGTAATATTGTTGGCCTTTGTGGTCTGGATACCCAGGAAGCGTTCGTAGTGCCCCAGGTCGAGATCGGCTTCATGGCCGTCTACCGTTACGTAGCATTCTCCGTGCTCATAAGGGTTCAGCGTACCCGGGTCGATATTGATATACGGGTCGAACTTCTGAATTGTTACTTTATAACCTCTTGCTTGCAATAATTTACCGATGGATGACGAAATAATACCTTTGCCCAATGAAGAGGCAACGCCACCGGTGACGAAAATATACTTTGTTTCTCCCACAGCTATACTGTTTTTAAATGTTTTCTCTAAAAATTAAAGCGCAAAATTATGAAAAAAAAGAGGAAGTACATAACAGTTTGGTGAAAACAATTATAAAAAGTGGAATATCTGTGCGTAATAAGGTTCTGATAAACTTTCACTTTCCACCTTTTGTAATCTGAACATTTTGATTTAATTTTGCGTTCAAATATAGATTTTAAGAAAAGTATGAGGAATAGACGTATTTTAATAGGATTGGTTGCCGCACTGCTTTCTTTTCCGGTGATAGCCCAGAATGTTGCAAAGAGTACAAGAAAGCGGGCTGCAACGGAGAATGCGGATACATTGTCGGGTATTTGGAGCCAGAACTGGATATTGAAACTGAAACCCTGCGATAACGGGTACCGGTTGGATACAGTCTCTGTGCTGTATGAAAAATATTTCGGGGTGTTGGATTATTTGAACGATCCGGCTACTCCCGAACGGTATATTGCATACAATCCGGACTATTACCGTATGTTTGTTCCCACCACTTATTATTATGCTCCTATGGAACGCCTGTCGCAGGTTGGCTGGACTTTCCAGAAGCCGGATACGGTACCTGCGATGACGAAAGAACTCTTGCCGTTCGATACATTGAGCTTCTTGTCGAAAGAGAATGCGAATAGGGTTGTGGATCGTGTGATGATGAATACGTACGTCAATCGTCCGGACTTGGTGGTAATGACCGAGAAAGAGATTAAAAAGAAAAAACTTTTCAAGGACAATATCGAAAAGGAAATCTCTTCCAAGCCTTCCGTGGTGAAACTCTTTGCCCAGGAGAACATGGCAAGAGTGAAAGAAGAGGCGGAAGTCGTGATACAAAAGCCCAACTGGTGGGTGACCGGTGGAAACGGTTCGTTGCAGATTACGCAAAACTATATTTCCGACAACTGGTATAAGGGCGGTGAAAGTACGAACTCCTTGCTTGCCAACCTGCAGTTGTTTGCCAACTATAACGATAGGGAGAAACTCCAGTGGGAGAATATGCTGGATGCCAAGTTCGGCTTCAACTCAGCTCCTTCCGATGAGTTCCACGATTACCTGGTAAGTACCGACCAGTTCCGCCTTTATAGCAAATTGGGTATTCAGGCTGCATCCAAGTGGTATTATACCATTACTACGGAATTTAAAACACAGTTTTGCCATAGTTACAAGGCGAATAGCGAAGAGCTGGTCTCAGCATTCTTTGCACCCGCAGATTGGTCGTCCAGTATCGGTATGGACTATAAGTTGAAAAAGGAAAAGTTTAACTTGTCTGTTTTTATCGCTCCGCTGACCTATATGTTGCGCTATGTGGGCAATAAAGAGGTGGACGAAGTGAAGTTCGGTCTGGACGAGGGTAAGTGCGTCAAGCATAATTTCGGTTCTCAAATACAGCCTACGCTTTCGTGGACTATCATACCTTCTATCGTTCTGGATTCACGGTTGGACTTCCAGACCAGTTACGAGTGGACACGTATTGAATGGGAAAACACCATTAATTTTGTGCTGAACCGTTATCTCTCCACCAAACTTTATGTGCATGCCCGTTTTGATGACAGTGCCAAACCGACCGAAGGCGACAGCTATTTTCAGGTGAAGGAATTGTTGAGCTTCGGTATCAATTACAAATGGTAACCATATCTGTTGCGAATGATTAAAGGGGGCGCTCCGCTGACAGCGGGGCGCTCTTTTTTGTTTTTCAGAAGAAAAAATAGCGAAAAACTGCGAAAAACAGGAAAAAGAGCGTTTACGTACACAGAAAAAGCAGTCTAATCCCTTGCAGTTCGCAAATAATGCGTAAATTTGCCGCGATTTGTAATGCACACTTTGCAAAATGGCGGATACTATAAGACATCAGGGTATTGTGGAAAACATAAACGGAACTCATCTTCAGGTGAGGATTGTTCAAACTTCAGCATGTGCTTCATGCAGTATCAAGGGACATTGCAGTTCTGCCGATACAAAAGAAAAGCTTATCGATGTTATAGATGAAAGTTCTTCTTATCAGCCCGGCGACCATGTATGGGTTGTCGGAGAATTGTCTATGGGGGTAATGGCGGTTTTGCTTGCGTTTGTGTTTCCTTTTCTTGTTTTAATCTTTTCCCTTTTTGCTTTTATGGCTATGTGGCACGACGAACTGGTCTCTGCACTGTGTTCGTTAGGGCTTCTTATACCTTATTATTATATATTGTGGCTGAACAAGTCGCGATTGGGAAAGAAGTTCTCTTTCTCGATAAAACCGATGAACTAACTAATACATAAAACAAATAATTAATAAACAACTAATTTATGAATGTAATTCTGATTGCAGTAATTTCATTGGGGGCCATAGCGCTGGTTGCGGCGGTTATTCTTTACGTGGCTTCCAAGAAATTTGCCGTGTATGAAGATCCGCGAATTGCACAAGTGGCAGCAGTGCTGCCTCAGGCAAACTGCGGTGGATGTGGTTACCCGGGTTGTAGCGGATTTGCCGATGCTTGCGTCAAGGCAGGTTCGTTGGAAGGTAAACTTTGTCCGGTGGGCGGACAGCCTATCATGACGAAAGTTGCCGAAATCCTGGGATTGGATGCTGCTGCTGCCGAACCGATGGTTGCAGTGGTAAGATGTAACGGAACGTGTGCCAACCGCCCTCGTGTCAATCAATACGACGGTGCGAAGAGCTGTGCTATCGCAGCTTCTCTTTACGGAGGCGAAACGGGATGCAGCTTTGGCTGTTTGGGATGTGGCGACTGTGTGTCTGCCTGCCAGTTCGGTGCTATCCGCATGAATCCCGAAACCGGACTTCCCGAGGTGGACGAAAGCAAGTGTACTGCTTGCGGCGCATGTGCCAAGGCTTGTCCGAGAAATATTATCGAAATCCGTCCGCAAGGCAAGAAATCCCGCCGCGTTTATGTGCAGTGCGTCAACAAGGATAAGGGTGCTGTAGCCCGTAAGGCCTGTACCGTAGCCTGCATCGGCTGTGGCAAGTGTGTAAAGGTATGTCCGTTCGAGGCAATTACGCTGGAGAACAATTTGGCATACATCGACCCGAACAAATGTAAGTCTTGCCGTAAATGCGAAGAAGTTTGTCCGCAAGGTACGATAATCGCCCTCAATTTCCCGCCGCGTAAACCGAAAGCGGAAGGAGAGGCCGTCGCTTCCAAGGTTGCAGAGCCGGTGAAGAAAGTTGCGGAAGCTGCGAAGAAGCCAGTGGAAACTCCTGCAAAGCCCGCAGAAGCTCCTAAAAAAACAGCGGAAACTTCCAAAGCTTCTGAAACTGCTGCTCCGGAAACTCCGAAAACTGAAGCATAATATTAAAAGAAATTAAATGACTAAAAATACAGAATTGTATGTTGAAGACATTTTCAATCGGTGGAGTTCATCCACACGAAAATAAACTTTCAGCACATCAGCCTATCGTACAGGCAGAGATTCCGGCAAAAGCCGTTATCTTGTTGAGCCAGCATATCGGCGCTCCTGCAAAGCCTATCGTTGCTAAAGGTGATGTTGTGAAAGTAGGTACAAAGATTGCCGAACCCGGCGGCTTCGTATCAGCGGCTATCCATTCGTCTGTCAGCGGAAAGGTCGCAAAAATCGACACTATCGTCGATGCCAGCGGATACGCCAAACCGGCTGTATTCATTGATGTAGAGGGGGATGAGTGGGAAGAGACCATAGACCGTACCGATACATTGGTAAAAGAGTGCAATCTCACAGCCGAGGAAATCGTGAAGAAGATTGCGGATGCCGGTATCGTAGGTTTGGGAGGCGCTTGTTTTCCTACACAGGTGAAGTTGTGCCCGCCGCCTGCATTCAAGGCGGAATGCGTCATAATCAATGCCGTGGAGTGCGAGCCGTATCTTACTGCCGACCACCAGTTGATGCTGGAGCATGCCGAAGAAATCATGGTAGGTGTTTCTATCCTGATGAAAGCCGTTAAGGTGAACAAGGCATTCATCGGTATTGAGAATAATAAGCCCGATGCTATCCAGCTGATGACGAAAGTAGCTGCCGGCTATGCCGGTATCGAGGTTGTGCCCTTGAAAGTGCAGTACCCGCAAGGCGGTGAAAAGCAGTTGATAGACGCTGTTATCAGTCGCCAGGTCGCTGCCGGTGCATTGCCTATCTCCACGGGTGCCGTTGTACAGAATGTAGGTACTGCATTTGCCGTATATCAGGCTGTTCAGAAGAATAAACCGCTGTTTGAGCGTGTCATTACCGTTACCGGCAAGTCTTTGTCCAAGCCTTCCAACTTCCTGGCACGTATCGGTACGCCGATGAAGCAGTTGATTGACGCTTGCGGCGGTCTGCCCGAAGATACGGGCAAGATTATCGGCGGTGGCCCGATGA
>OIDP01000951.1_pt1 | contig 10878 bp, 5 predicted proteins | sample 1581591 | NCBI WGS metagenome assembly OIDP01 (sample SAMEA3882552, study PRJEB24775) | human gut metagenome | biome: human-associated habitat; feature: intestine environment; material: feces | place: Netherlands | collected 2009/2010 | reverse complement strand
CCTTCATGACGAGCCATAATATCTCTGTCAGTGGTGGTAACAACAAAACCACTTATGCTTTTAGCGGCGGATTCCTCGATCAAGACGGTATTGCATTAGGGTCCAGCTTCCGACGTCTTTCCCTGCGCGCCAATATCGATACTGAAATCAAATCGTGGTTACGCGGAGGTGTAAACTTCTCGTTTGCTGAATCCAAGCAAAATGTCGGTACCGACAATAATACGATTATGAGCGCACTGATACAGCAACCTACGGTCGCCGTTACATCTCCCGATGGTTCCTTCGACGGTCCGGACGATGTGTGGATGCCTGAAAATCCCGTAGGACTTGCTTCCATACGCACCAACAATAACCGTAAAACCAACTTCCGTTTCAATACCTATCTGGAAGCAAACCTACTGAAAGGATTGACTTTCAAGACGGAATTATCAGCTGACTGGAACTTCAATAACTATTATTATTATCAGCCAGACTACCAGTTCGGTATCAAAACAAGCGACACACGTACCTCACGTTGGACCAAGACCAACACCAAATACTGGTCATGGCGCAATATCCTTACTTATAATAATACGTTTGCAGAAAAACATAACATCAACGTAATGGTAGGTCAGGAAATGTCACACTCCAACTGGGAGACACAAGTAGGTACAGCCACAGGATTCCTGAGTAATACAACTCCCGACCTGAGTGCAGGTGATGTCACCACTTCCACTACCACCGGTTCACGCGTGGTGAATTCCATCGCTTCCTTCTTCGGACGTGCCTTCTACTCTTTTGACGAACGCTACCTGCTGACCGCTACCATTCGTCGGGACGGTTCCTCCAAATTCGCCAAAGGCAATAAGTGGGGTTGGTTTCCGGCAGTGGCTCTTGCATGGCGTGCGTCACAGGAATCATTCCTGCGCAACAACGCAATTATCAACAACCTGAAACTCCGCGCAGGTTGGGGTGCCACGGGTAACCAGAACGTTAGCGACTATGCTTATATGGCACTGCTCTCTTACAAAACCACTCCCTGGGGAACCGGTGTACTGACAGGCAATACCGCCAACCCTGACCTGACATGGGAAACCACTCATTCTTATAACGTAGGTATCGACCTCGGTTTATTCCAGAACCGTATCGAAGTAATCGCCGATGTATATTATAAGAAGACTAAAAATCTGTTGCTGCAACTCCCCTTGCCCGCCTATCTCGGTTCAAGTGGACAAGGTGCCGCTTCCAATCCTTGGGGTAATGTAGGTTCTCTTGAGAACAAAGGTATCGAGCTTACCGTGAATACGACTAACATCACAAACAAGGATTTCCAATGGACATCCAACCTCGTATTCTCACTCAACCGTAACAAAGTACTGGAACTCGATACGGACAATTCTTCCATTGAAAAGAGTTATCAACCCAGTTCCGCAAGCTACATCGTAACCAAAACGACCGTAGGACAGCCTATCGGACAATTCTGGGGCTACAAAGTAATCGGACGTTTCGATGAACCGACGGATTTCTACTACAAAGATGCCGATGGCAACGTGAAGCAAGTGGCCATACCCGAAGGTAATACAATTGCCAAGAACAGTACGTGGATAGGCGACTATATCTATGAGGACCGCAACGGTGACGGTGTCATCAACAACGAGGACTGTACCTACATCGGAAACCCGGAACCAAAGTTCACTTACGGTATCGGTAATACATTCTCTTACAAAGGATTCGATCTGACAATATTCTTCTCGGGGTCTTACGGCAACAAGGCTTTGAATCTGACCCGCTACCGTATTGAAGATCCCCGCTCTAACGGTAACATACTCAAATCTTCGCTGAACTATGCACAGATAGGCTTGATAGACCCCAACGGTCCGGATGACGACTATCGTAACCTCCATGTAGTAAACGGCTCTGCCACTACATTGCCGGCTTTGCAGGAATCGGATGCTAACAACAACTTCACCCGTATCAGCGATATGCTTGTAGAAGACGCTTCTTACATCCGCCTCCAGAATATTTCCATCGGCTATACATTCCCCAAGAAATGGATAAACAAGATTTTCCTCAACAATGCGAGAATCTATGCCAACATACAGAATGTATACACCTGGAGCAAATACAAAGGCCTCGACCCTGAAGTAGGTGCCATCTATGGAGATGCATTAATGACAGGTGTGGACTACGGGCGTTATCCTTCGCCACGCATCTACACATTCGGATTAAACATATCCTTCTAAATCCTTTAAAAAGAATTATACGTATGAAAAATAAGATATTAATCATAGCAACATTGGCCGGTTCATTGGTATTGAGTTCCTGCGAGGACTTCTTGACACACGATAATACCACCAGTGCCAACCAAGAGACCTTCTTCGACACTGACGAGGCTCTGGAAGCAGCTACCGCACCGCTTTATAACTATGTGTGGAACAGTTTTAATGATAAAGCCTACTATAGCATGGGAGACGGACGTGCAAACAACATCACCGCCCGTTGGTCAGACTATATCTATCCTTATACTAACTTTACGGAAACAGCATTGAGCCCGGGACTTGAAGATGCCTGGGGGTCTTTCTACTCCGTAGTGGCACAATCCAACTACGCCATCAACAATATTAAGGATTATTCCGGTCCGCAAGTCAGTGAAAAAGCCAAAGTACAAGCTTATGCCGAAGCACGCTTCATGCGCGGACTGGCATACTGGTACATCGGCTCTTTATGGAACAAAGGTATCATCTATGAAAATACGGCAGAACAAGTAAATAACTCTGTGGTTCCTGCCAACCGTGGTGTGGATGTGATAGAATTCGCTATCCGCGACCTCGAATATGCAGCAGTCAACCTCAGCAAGACAGCATCTGATGTAGGTCGCGTCACTTGTTACAGTGCTTATGCTATTCTGTCGCGTATGTATCTCTCTATGGCAGGTTTGACTACCGAAGGCGAATACAACGGCAGTAATATAGCTACTGATTTCAACCGCGGTTCGCGCAACACGTACTATCTGGATATGGCGCGCAAAGCTGCCACGAAGGTGATCGAAGAAGGCCCGTATTCACTTCTCGACAACTATGGAGACCTCTTCGCACCAAGCACATGCAACAACAACAGTGAAGCCATCTTCCAGTTGCAGTGGTTGCAGGGTAGCACGGATGCCATCGGTTGGGGATGCAATAATTCCATATCAACCTATTTTGGCTGGTCTACTATGGTAAGCGAACAGAACTGGGGTAATGCCACCTATGCCTCTTATGACCTTGTACGCGCTTACGATCCTCAAGACCGTACCCGCCGCCATTACACTATCGCCACCGTAGGTGAATATTATCCGGATCTCAACACCAAGAACGGAGGGTACACGTATAACGTCACCGAAACCGGTTATGACAACAAATGTAACTTCAAGAAATACGTGATAGGTAAGATTGACGACAATGGCCAAAGCTATGCACAAAGCAGTGGAATGAATACCTACATGATGCGTCTGGCAGAAGTATATCTGAATCTTGCCGAAGCAATTCTTGGAAATAATGCTTCGACCAGCGAACAAGCAGCTTGTGACGCCTTCAATGCGGTGCGCAAACGTGCCGGTATGCCGTCCCTGACAACCATCACATATTCAGATATCCATTACGAACGCCGCATCGAGCTTGCTCTGGAAGGACAGTACTGGTACGATCTGCTGCGCCGTTCCTATTACCAGCAACAAGAAGTGGTGAACTACCTCAACAGCCAGGAGCGTAATGCCGGTTACGAATGGGATGAAACAGAAGCCTGCCAGTATGCAAAGACTTCTGACGGAACCGGAGTTTCAACCGCTACATCGGCCAATCTGACACTGCCTATCTCGGATGTAGACCGCGGACGTAATCCGCTTCTGAATAACGACCCGGTAGCTTACGAATTCGGTGCAAAAGAAGTCACAGAAAATGATTTGTTCAATGATTAACAAACTATAGAAGATATGAAAAGCTTAAAATATATATGGATATTATGCTTGTCATGCCTGGCCGCAGGCCTCACCTCATGCAATGAGGAGGATAAATACTTTGACAGCAAATACCAAAGCACAAAGATTGTGGTTGACCAGATCTATCTGGAAGATTATGAATCGTCTGTACCCGACCGACCGGTTACTTTCGCACGCCTCGGACAGTTGATCCGTGTAGAAGGTAGCGGACTCTATGGCATGAAGAAAGTCTACATCAACGGATATGAGACTTACTTTAACCGCGCCTACGTAACCGACCACTCCATGTTGATTCAGATCAACAGCAATACCCCCGTTGAAGACGCTGAAGAGGCAGACCGCAATAAGATCCGCTTTGTAAAAGATGACGCCACGCTGGAGCACCCCTTCATCATCCGTGCAGCATCTCCTACCATAACAGGCATCAGCAATACTTTACCTAAGGACAAGGAGAAAGTAACCGTATACGGCACCGGCCTACAGGAAACCACCAAAGTAACCCTGCCCGGCGGAATAGAAATCACAGCCGACATTGAAAGTGATGAAGACGGTGAATGGTATTCATTCATCATGCCGGAAAACTATTCAGGAAGCGGTTCCATCTATTCGGAAGGCGCCAACGGACAGGCAGCCACTCCGGCTTACTTCAACTTTGCAGACTGTATGATACTTGATTTCGATGGCAATGGCAGCCAAGGGTTCTGGAGCTGGAGCGAAACCGGTTCGATGATAAATGCTGACGACCTTGTAGAAGATCCTTATGATAGCGGACGTGGCAAATGCGTTCAGATTGTTCCCGAACGTTTATTAAAAGCAGGAGTTATATCCGGCAAACCGCGTGTATCCGAATGTTGGACAGCCGGCAATGACGATGCAGCAGATGATTGGAGCCGTATGTATTCTTATATACCGGCAACTACCCCACTGACCGAAGTAGCATTGCAATTCGACGTTTATGTGCCCGAAGCATGGAGCGGCACAGGACATCTGCAAATATGCTTATTCAACAACTTCAATTTCGGAGGTATAGGTTCCGACGATGATGGTGCTTCCAATCAAGTGGCATTCTATGTTCCCTGGATTCAGGAAGGTGCTATCGTTCCATTCTCAACCACAGGTTGGCAGACTGTAACTATTCCGTTTAGCCAGTTCAACAAATACGCCACCATGATAGAAGATAAAGAAAGCCCGGTATTCCAAAATGTGGTAGAAGACCGCAATGCCGCCACTTACAGAAACTTCGGTATGGGATTTGTCAATACAGACTTTACTTACCAAGATGTAAGCATCACATCCACAGCTTTCTCAAGCCGTATCTATCTGGACAACTGGCGTGTAGTACCTTACAAGACTGTCACAATCTCCGATTATCCTGAAGATGAAGAAACTACGGAATAAACTCAGTAGAAACCCATTAAACATTAAGAATTATGAAACTAAATAGAATTATTCTTCCACTGATGGCTTGCGCACTGACATGGAGTAGTTGCGATGACCAGATAATGGAATGGAAAAACTCCGACGGAAGTATCACAGCCTCCGACATTCCCCTTGCATTAAAGGAAAAGATAGCAAATTATGACTACATAAAATCGTATGTGGCACAATATGCTCCTAACATGAATGTAGGACTTGGCTTAGGAGCCGACCTATACATCAACGATGCGGCATACAGAACCATAGCCGATGCTAACTTCCAGATGTTTACAACCGGAAACGCCATGAAACATTCGGCTGTAGTGAAAGCGAACGGTGAATTGAATTTCACAACAATCGACGCATTCCTGAACCTGGTTCCGGCCGACATCCAGATATATGGGCATAACTTCCTCTGGCATACTCAGCAAAAACAGACATACTTGAAATCACTGATCGCACCGGAAGTTGTCGTTGAGGTAGGTGATGATGATGTATGCGAGAATATTGTCAGCAACTACGGATTTGAAGGAGGCAATGCAAATGGATGGACAGGGTTATGGGGCAAATACAACTATGCCGTAGAGCAGCCGGGCCATGACAGTGACTACGCCATTCGCTTCACCATGACCAACGAATCAAATGCGAACTATGACTGCCAGCTGTTCTGGCCTACCGGAATGCTCGAAATAGGAGTAACGTACGCTTACTCATTCTGGGTGAAATCGGATCAGAACATAGCCGTTCAGTTCATAGGCCAGAACTCTTCTTATGGGGGCATCTACAAAGATACATTTACGGCACCTTCCGAGTGGATTCGCTGCACAGGCGAATTTACCTATGCAGAGAGCGACACTAAGGACATCGAGCGTGTGGGCATCCAATTCGGCGGAACACCGGGAAGCACGGTATGGGTGGATGATTTCAAGTTCGGAAAGAAGATAGAGGAAAAGATGATCAATATCATAGACGATGGAAAGTTTGAAGACGGAACTCTCGGCTCATGGTTCGGTTGGGGAAATGGCTCTACCCGTACTATCTCAGAAAAGGGACAAGGTTACAACAGTGATTACTGCATGGTGATGGTCAATCCTTCCGATGGAGATTCCTGGAGTGCTCAGACCGCTCACTCATTCCCAGAGACATTAACCGTTGGAAAGACCTATATGTACTCTGGTATGGTAAAGGCAACCGTCATCAATCCCGACTTCACACTCCAGGTACAAGACGCCAATGGCGGTAACGGTGAAGGATACGTAAGTGCTGCAACAGCCGTTGATCAGTGGATACCTATTGAAGGCGAATTTGTTTGTAAGAATGAAGGTATAGCTCGCCTCTGCATCAACTACGGAAAAGTTGCCGGAACTTACTACATTGACAATTTCAAATTCGGTGAAAAGAAAGAAACTGCAACAGCCCAGACTTTACGTGCATCAACCCGCGCCGGTGGCATAAGTTACAAACTGAAGACTCCTGAAGAGAAAAAAGCCGCTTTACTGGGTGCAATGGAAGCATGGATTAAAGGTATGCTGCAACATCAGGGAATGGAACGCGTAAAAGAATGGGATGTCATCAACGAACCTATTGCGGACAACAATCAATGGCGTGGCATAGACGGTAACTTCATGAGTAATGGTGATGACGCGCCGGACACTGCACCGGTAGAAGACGAAGAAAACGGTCTGAACCTGAACTGGGCAAACGATCACTTCTATTGGGGATACTACATCGGTAAGGAATATGCCGTGAAAGCATTTGAATATGCACGCAAGTATGCAGCTGCCGACGTTAAGCTCTATGTTAATGATTACAATCTGGAGACAAACCCAAGTAAGCTTGCAGCTTTGATAGACTTCGTAAATTACATCGAAGACAATGGACAAACCGTTGACGGTATAGGAACCCAGATGCACGTGACTGCTTCCAGTATCACAAGAGAACAAATAGATGCCATGTTCAAGACAATGGCTGCCACCGGAAAACTGGTTCGCGTAACAGAATTGGATGTAGCATTAGGAACATCCAGCCCCTCTGCCGAACAACTGGCAACTCAGGCCAACGTTTATCAGATGATCTTTGAATCATACAAAGCAAACGTTCCTGAATCTCAGCAGTCAGGTATTACCATCTGGACGCTGAGCGATAATGCCGCAGAACATGAATATTGGCTGTCAGGCGATGCACCGAACCTTTTCGACGCAAACTATGAACGCAAACATGCCTATAAAGGCGTATGCGATGGTATTGCCGGAAAAGATATCAGTGCAGATTTCAGCGGTGACGACTGGAAGAATGCGTATGAAACAGAAGGAGAAGAAACTCCGGCTGAATAAAGTGTGAAGACAGGAAATCCGGTAAGGCTCCGGCCTTACCGGATTCCATTCATCAAACCATTTACCAAACTATTCCCGAATACGGTAAAAACACCTATTTTACCCCCTGAAACAGGGAAATGTACGATAAACAAAAAATTATGTTACATCATTGAGGAATGATGTAACCGAAATGAAGTTTTCTGCAACACTGCGAAAAGCTTTCTAAATTATAGCTCACTATCTTTGTTGCAATGGAAAACATCTCAAATCAATACCAGAGACAAACGATGAAGAATTGGATTTTAATTTTAGTTTTGAGTGTAATGACAGTTGGGTATGTAAATGCTCAAAAGAGTACATTACAGAAACAAGGCACCGCTACTCAATTAGTAGTAGACGGCAAACCATTTCTTATTTTAGGCGGTGAATTAGGAAATTCATCGGCAGCATGCACAGAAGATATCGAACGTATCTTCCCGAAGCTGCAACGGATGGGACTGAATACAGTACTCGTTCCCGCATACTGGGATTTGATAGAACCGCAGGAAGGACAATTCGACTTCACCCTCACAGATAAAGTCATCCGTCAAGCCCGGCAGAACGATCTGAAAGTAATTTTTCTTTGGTTCGGTGCCTGGAAGAACTCCATGAGTTGCTACGCTCCCCTCTGGTTCAAAGAAAACTATAAGAAATACCCGCGTGCTTATACACAAAAAGGAAAACCACTCGAAATAGCCAGCGCATTCTCTGAAAATGTATTCCAAGCTGACAACCGCGCTTTTTCTCAATGGATGGAACACGTCGCAGCCATTGATAAAGAGGAAGGTACCGTCATCATGATACAGATAGAAAATGAGATAGGTATGCTGGAAGATGCGAGAGACTATTCTAAAGAGGCCAACGCACTGTTCAATGCACCGGTGCCCGCTGAATTAATGAGTTACTTGCAGAAAAATAAGAAAACGCTCCACCCCCAAATGCTTGAGAAATGGGAAAGCCAAGGTAGCAAGAAGCAAGGCACCTGGCAAGAAGTATTCGGAGCCGATATTTACACCGATGAATTATTTATGGCCTGGCACTACGCCCGCTATGTGGAAAGAATGGCACAAAGCGCCCGGTCCATCTACAATATTCCACTATACGTGAACGCTGCCATGAACAGCCGCAACCGGAAGCCGGGAGAATATCCTTCTGCCGGTCCGCTGGCACACCTTATTGATATATGGCATTGCGGAGCGCCCAACATCGACCTTCTTGCTCCCGACCTGTACGACAATGGCTTTACAGACTGGGTAGCTAAATATAAATTACACAACAACCCGTTGTTTATCCCCGAAATCAAACTGACAGACAATAATGGAGTAAGAGCTTTCTATATCTTTGGTGAACATGATGCCATCGGTATCAGCCCGTTCTCCATCGAAGGAGGTTCCGACTCCCCCAACTCTCCGTTGGTGAAAAGCTATCGTACGCTGAAAGAGTTCATGCCTCTGCTCGCTAAGTATCAGGGTAAAGGCGCAATGAAAGGATTACTCTTCGATCAGGAAAATAAAGAACGTATCATTTATCAGGATGATCTGAAGATAACCTGTCGCCATTTCTTTACTCTTCCCTGGGATGCGCGTGCCACCGATGGCAGTGTATGGCCCGAAGGTGGAGGTGTATTATTAAGACTGGCACCCAATGAGTATATCGTGGCAGGTAGCGGTATCGTTATCGAATTTGAGAAAGCTACAGAAAATCAGGCCAAAGTTCGGGCGTTGGGCGAAGACGGATTTGCCCAGACAGGAGGAAAGGGTGATGGAGTGATAAGTGATAAGGTGATGTGGAAAGGGGCACGATGCGGCATCGGTTCCGTAGATGAAGTGAAAGTGAACAAGGACGGTACGCTCTCTTACATCCGCCGTCTGAATGGTGATCAAGACCATCAGGGACGCCATGTGCGCATCTCAGTGGGAGATTTCCAGATACTTCATGTGAAGTTGTATGAGTATAAGTAGGTAGTAGCTAAGTAGTGAATAAAAAGATAAATTAGATATGAATCAGGTTAGTTTTAATAAAGTTAGGTTGAGTCTGGCAGTGTTACTTTGCCTTTGCGCTACTTCCATGGTAAACGCAAAGTACGGCAGATGCCGGAGAAAGCGTACAGGTAAAGTTCCTGAAGAACGCCACCCCTACAGGTGTAAAAGGTGGGAAACTAAAAGCTACTTACACAGCCACAGCAGATGAAAACGGCCAATGGTCCCTCACCCTGCCTGCCATGAAACCCGGCGGGCCTTACATCCTTCAAGTAAATGACATCGAACTGAAAGATATTCTGGTGGGAGATGTATGGCTATGCTCCGGTCAATCCAATATGGAACTGCCCGTCAGCCGGGTTACGGATATGTTCCGTGATGAAATCTCCGCTTACGAGAACACGAATATACGGCAACTGAAAGTACCCAATATCTTCAACTTCCATGCACCGCAAACGGACTTGCCGGATTACGTTGCCTGGAAACCACTGACGCAGGAAAACGTCATGAACTTCTCCGCTCTGGGCTATTTCTTTGCCAAAGCCATGTATGAAAAGAACAACATACCCGTCGGACTGATAAACTCCAGTTGGGGCGGAACTCCCGTTGAGGCATGGATAAGCGAAGAAGGACTAAAAGAATTTCCGAAGTATATTAATGATAAACGGCAATATGAAGATGATGCCTATCTGAAAAGCATTAAACAGACAGAAGGTTTGAGCTTCTATCGCTGGAACACTTCCCTATACCGGGGAGATGCAGGACTGCACGAAGCAACACCTTGGTATGCCGCCAACTACAATGATAAAGACTGGAAGACCGTTGATCTATTCTCTACTGACTGGGGAACCAACGGTTTGAATCCGATAAACGGTTCGCACTGGTTTCGCAAGGAAGTGGAAGTGCCGCAAGACTGGAACGGAAAAGAAGCGACCTTGCGTTTAGGTTGCATCGTAGATGCAGACTCCGTCTATGTGAACGGTACATTCGTAGGTACTGTTTCCTACCAGTATCCTCCACGCATCTATACCATTCCGGCAGGTGTGTTGAAAGCAGGAAAGAATACAGTAACCATACGCCTCATCAGCAATAACGGTTATCCGCACTTTGTAAAGGAGAAGCCTTATAAAATTGTTTGCGGAAATGAAGAAGTAAGCCTGCAAGGAGAATGGAA
>OIDP01000942.1_pt1 | contig 10939 bp, 9 predicted proteins | sample 1581591 | NCBI WGS metagenome assembly OIDP01 (sample SAMEA3882552, study PRJEB24775) | human gut metagenome | biome: human-associated habitat; feature: intestine environment; material: feces | place: Netherlands | collected 2009/2010 | reverse complement strand
TATCAAGCTGGTCGGCTCTCTGCAACTGGACAGCGAAAGCATCAATACTTGGAAGAACGGTGTGGAACGCGCATTGAAGAAATACATAACGGACGGCACAGAAGCCAAAGGCAAGAAATGTCCGAACTGCGGCAACGAAACACTTGTATATCAGGAAGGTTGCCTCATTTGTACCACTTGCGGAGCTTCACGTTGCGGATAAAAACAGCTCTGCGAAATGCAAGCACAAACGTTTGCATAGGAATTTAAAAAACTTAGATAGCGGTAGCTGCTTGATTATGCGGAATAATGTCTATACTTGCATAATCAATGCAGCTATTACTAAATCTAATATTATATGATACTATCTTTTCATATCGAGTACCGCACAAGTTGGGGTGAAGAGGTTAGAGTCTTAGGATCTATTCTTGAACTGGGCAACAATCAGCCCGGTAAAGCCATACCTTTACAAACAGTGGATGGCATTCACTGGACTTTAGATGCGGACATTCAAGCGCCTGAAAACGGCATCGTACAATACAGTTATCACATTTATCGCGACGGCAAAGATACACGTACGGAGTGGAACAGCCTTCCCCGCACGCTCTATGTATCGGCTGACAAGAAGAAAGTCTACCGCCTGCAAGACTGCTGGAAGAATCTGCCCGAACAGCAATACTTCTACACGTCTGCTTTCACGGAGTCCCTGCTTGCACATCCCGAACGTAACGCCGCTCCAAAGAGCCACAAGAAAGGATTATTGATCAAGGCGTATGCTCCATGTATCGACAATGATCACTGTCTGGGCATTTGCGGCAACCAGAAAGTTCTGGGAGATTGGGATGCGGATAAAGCCGTTCTGATGAGCGACGCCAACTTCCCGGAATGGCAGGTTGAAGTAGACGCCTCGAAAATCAGCTTCCCGCTGGAGTATAAATTCATCCTTTATAATAAGAAAGAGCGTCGTGCCGTGGCATGGGAAAACAACCCCAACCGCTACATGGCCGATCCGCAGATAGGCGCTAACGAAACACTGGTGATCGGTGACCGTTACGTTTACTTCGCCCTACCCGACTGGAAAGGTGCCGGAGTAGCCGTACCCATCTTCTCGCTGCGCTCCGAAAAGAGCTTCGGAGTAGGTGACTTTGGCGACCTGAAACAAATGATAGACTGGGCTGTACTTACCCGCCAGAAAGCCGTACAGATATTACCTATCAACGACACCACCATGACACATACATGGACGGATTCTTATCCGTACAACAGCATATCCATTTATGCGTTCCACCCCATGTATGCCGATCTGAAACAGATGGGTACGTTGAAGGACAAAAAGGCAATGACAGAATTCAATAAACGGCAGAAAGAGCTGAATGCTTTGCCTACCGTAGACTATGAAGCAGTAAATCAGACAAAATGGGAGTTCTTCCGCCTGATATACAAACAGGAAGGCGAACAAGTTCTGGCATCCGATGCCTTCCGGAAGTTCTTCGAAAACAACAAAGAATGGTTACAGCCATACGCTGTGTTCAGCTATCTGCGCGATGCCTACAAGACACCCAACTTCCGCGAATGGCCGAAATTCACAGAATACAAAGCAGAAGAAATAGAAAAGTTATGCCAGCCGGAATCTGCCGACTATCCGCATATCGCCATCTACTTCTTCATCCAGTTCCACCTACACCTGCAACTGCTGGCTGCAACGGAACACGCACGAGCCAATGGTGTAGTACTGAAAGGTGACATTCCTATCGGCATCAGCCGCAACAGCGTAGAAGCGTGGACAGAACCCTACTACTTCAACCTGAACGGACAAGCGGGCGCACCACCCGATGACTTCTCCGTGAACGGTCAGAACTGGGGCTTCCCTACTTACAACTGGGACGTAATGGAAAAAGACGGTTATTCCTGGTGGATGAAGCGTTTCCGCAAGATGTCGGAATACTTCGATGCCTACCGTATCGACCACATCCTGGGTTTCTTCCGCATTTGGGAAATCCCGATGCATGCCGTACACGGACTGCTGGGCCAGTTTGTTCCCGCCCTGCCAATGACGCGCGAAGAAATAGAAGGCTACGGAATGGCATTCCGCGAAGATTTCTTCACGAAACCCTATATCCATGAATACTTCCTCGGACAAATGTTCGGCCCGCATACTGATTATGTAAAGCAGACCTTCATAGAGCCTACGGAAACATGGGAAATATATCGCATGCGTCCCGAGTTCGACACACAGCGCAAAGTAGAGGCTTACTTTGCCGGAAAGACGGACGAAGACAGCATCTGGATACGCGACGGACTGTACGCATTAATCAGTGACGTACTGTTTGTGCCCGACCGTGAAGACCCGCACAAATTCCATCCGCGCATCGGCGTACAACACGATTACATTTACCGTGCCCTGAATGATTGGGAGAAGGCAGCATTCAATCGTTTGTACGATCAGTATTACTATCATCGCCACAACGAGTTCTGGCGCGAACAAGCCATGAAGAAGTTGCCGCAACTGACGCAATCCACCCGTATGCTGGTATGTGGTGAAGACCTCGGCATGATCCCCGATTGTGTAGCTTGGGTGATGAACGACCTGCGTATCCTTTCCCTGGAGATACAACGTATGCCGAAAGACCCGAAACAAGAATTCGGCCACACAGACTGGTATCCATACCGTTCGGTCTGCACCATCTCCACGCACGACATGTCTACCCTGCGCGGCTGGTGGGAAGAAGACTTCCAACAGACGCAGCGTTACTACAACACCATGCTCGGGCACTACGGTGCCGCACCGGCAACGGCCACGCCGGAGCTCTGCGAAGAAGTGGTTCGCAATCACCTCCATAGCAACTCCATCCTCTGCATCCTCTCCCTGCAAGACTGGATGTCCATGGACGGCAAATGGCGCAACCCGAACGTGCAGGAAGAACGCATCAATATTCCTGCCAACCCGCGGCACTACTGGCGCTGGCGCATGCACCTGACACTGGAACAACTGATGAAGGCAGAAAGCCTGAACGAGAAAATAAGGAGCATGATAGAAAGCACCGGAAGATAAGAAAGGATTCTTAACAAAGGGTTATTTTAGGCACGGATTACATGGACAATCACGGATAATATTGAAAGTAACCGTGATAACCCGTATAATTCCGTGCCTAAAATAATTCGATAAGTTCATTCCGGCCCTCACATAATTGTATTCTATAAAAAACAATTTCGCGCTATTTTTATATTTTACAGAATACAATCCACAGCCTGAATCGTAATAACCGGATACTGATTTGCCCGTACCACAAAATATCAGTAAGTTTGCAGAAAACAATCTACAAGTAATGACCAGTTATATTTTCCTTGACACGCTTCGCTTCTTCGCCCATCACGGCGTGGGCGAACAAGAAACCGTGGTAGGCAATGAGTTTACCGTCAGCCTGCGCCTGCAAGTTGATATCCGGCGTGCGGCAGAAACGGACGACGTAGCCGACACCGTGAGCTATGCCGATGTACATACAGCTGTGAAGGCAGAGATGGACATTCCTTCCAAACTATTGGAACATGTATGCGGGCGAATTATAAACCGATTGTTCCACGACTTCCCACAGATAGAGGAAATAACCCTCAAGCTGGCAAAGCGCAATCCACCGATGGGCGCGGATATAGAGGCTGCAGGAGTGGAAATATGCCAACGCCGCGGAGAATGACAGATTGCCGAATCACCCCATTCACTATTGATACACAGACACTTCCCACTGCAAAGACACTGCATGCTTTTTGCAGTGGCGCTGCACATATATTTGCAGTAGTACTGCAATAGCTTTGCAGTGACGCTGCAACAGATATGCAGTAGCACTGCAAAATGTATACAGAAGTTCTGCAGTGAGCATGCAGCAACTTTTCTGCCGTAGAATACAACCATTGATACCAATATTCCGTACCTTTGCCCCATCATCAACAAAAAGTCAATGAGAAACGCTATACAACGACTGGCATTACTCCCCATCGTCGCTCTCTTCCTGCTACCGGCCGCTTGCTATCAAATACAGCTCCGAGTTTCATTGGAGAAATGCCCTCTACCTGCCCACCCCTTACGACTTTACAAACCCATACAACTATGCAGACTTCAGAAGGAATGAACTATTGAAAATAAACCTCACAGAGTTCCGCTTCCCCTACCAATACCTCAACGACATAGAATGGGCAGATTCACCAACACCATTATTGTGCAACTCTATGACTTCAAACGGCAAGGGTGGGCTATCGCACCAGTGTGGGCTGTCCATGAACGAAGGGTAGCGATAGATTAAGAATGCCCAGTAGAACCGAGTTTCATCCTTATTTTTGCCGTTTCCGCTTCTTTGCCGATTCCACCGCTTCGGCCACCACCGGCTTATTTGCAAACCGCTTGGTGTAGTTGCTGTAATCGGGAACAGTGCGTTCATACGTCGGGTCGACAAACAACGGGCTGGAAATGATATGGTCTGCCGTACTGCGGTTGCAGCAGAACACGATGTTCTCCACACCGGCAAGGCGGGTCAACGCCTTCACATCCGTATCGTGCGGCTGAAGGGTCATCGGGTCGGTGAAAAAGAAAAGATAGTCAATCTCTCCGTCCACAATGCGCGAGCCCATCTGCTGGTCACCGCCCAAAGGACCGGATTTAAGGATAGTGAAATCCCACTCCACATCAGGATGTTTCTCCCGGAGGGCTTCGAGGATAAGGGTACCCGTGGTGCCCGTACAATAGAATTTATGCCCCATCAGCAATTCCGAGTTCCACAGTACCCACTCGATGAGGTCTTTCTTCATGGCGTCGTGTGCCACTAATCCGATTTTTCTAACTAGTTTTTCCATAATTCAAAACCTTTAATAGATTGAACAATTATAAAAGGCAACAGTTCCTACAATTGGGAAAAGAATTTCTTTCCATGCAGATAAAACTGCGCCAATATACTGTTTTTTGTCCGTTCCGGTATTACGGCAAGCGTAGTTTTTTTCAGATTCTCTTTGCGGGACGCTGCCAATGAAGTGCGGAGGGAGTGGTAGGCACGGCGCGCACGGAATACGGCCAAAGCATTGGGTAACTGGCCTTTCAGCATGAAACTGAACGCAGCCACATAATCGAGCACCGCACGTACACGCATCACGGACGCCAAGTCCTCCTGCGGCAGATTCTTATAAAGCATGACAAGGTTATTACGAAAATTGAGGAAGGTCTTGCGCGGATTCTCCTTCTTCAAAGTGGCCCCTCCCACATGAAATACCACACTCTGCGGTATACATGCCAACTGTCTGCCACGGGCACGAAGCCGCCAACATAAATCTATCTCCTCCATGTGGGCAAAAAAACGTCCGTCCAGCCCACCCGCTTCCCGGTAGTCTGCCAGACGGATGAACAGAGCCGCCCCCGTAGCCCAGAAAATGGGTATCACCGTGTCGTATTGCCCCTTGTCCTCTTCTACCACGCCCATAATACGGCCGCGGCAGAAGGGATAGCCATAGCGGTCGATGAAACCTCCCGCAGCTCCGGCATATTCAAACTGCCCCTTGTTACGCCAACTGCGTATCTTCGGCTGGCAAGCGGCCGTCTCCGGATAGGCATCCATATACTCTGCCAACGGGACAAGCCAGTGCTCGGTGACCTCTACATCGGAGTTGAGCAGCACTACATATTCTGCCTCCACCTGCTTCAATGCCAGATTGTATCCGTCGGCAAAACCGTGGTTCTCTTCCAGCAGAATCAAGTGCACAGAAGGAAACTCGCGACGGAGCATTGCCACGGAAGCATCCGTAGAGCCATTGTCCGCCACATACACCACAGCACCATCCACCTCCGAAAAACGCACAACAGAGGGAAGGAAGGAACGGAGCATATCACATCCGTTCCAATTCAATATGACAACAGCAATCTTATCCATGTTGCACAGATTCTTTTCGTTTATTTTTCCAGCGTTTATGAGACCAGAACCAATAAGCCGGTTCGCGCCGGATGGTCTGCTCCAGACGACGGGCGAAGCACTCGGTTATCTCGCCATCCGCCGTCTGCTTGGGAGTTTCGGTAACCAAATCGAAGAGCACTTTGCAATATCCCCTGGATGTCCGTTCCAATTCACAATAAAAGACGGGGAAGTCCATCAGCTTGGCAATGCGCTCGGCGCCATCCATGAACACGGTGTCCTGATTCAAGAAAGTGGTCCAATAATGGGCCTCGCTGCGGTTGGGCGACTGGTCTGTAATCAGGCCGATGGCTATCCGCCTGCCTTCACGGCGAAGCTTTATCACTTCGCGTGCCGTGGAATGTTTCGCCACATTGTATCCTCCGAACCGGGCGCGGATATGCTTAAACATCTCGTCCAGATACTTATTGCTTAGCGGTTTGTACACCTGCACCGGGATGTCGCCCGGATGCATGATGGCCCCCATGCCTATAATCCACTCAAAATTGGCATAATGGGGAATCAACAGTACAATGCCTCCATGCTTCTCTATCATGGCAAGGTATTCTTCCTTATTATCATACTTCATCCGGCGGCAGAGCTCCTCGAAAGACATGCGCAGCATCTTCACCTCTTCCAGCATATAGTCGCAGATATAATGGTAGAACTTGCGCTCTATCTCCATCAATTCGGTTTCCGACTTCTCCGGAAAGGAATTGCGAAGGTTGCGGCGAACGACTTTCTTCCGATAATGCACGACGTGGCGCATCAGGAAGTACAGCCCGTCAGACAATGCATAAAGCGCCCGGAAAGGCAGAAGTGCCACAAGCCACATGCCCGCATAAGTCAACCAATAGACAATTTTTGATTTCACTTCGTCAGTTATGAGTTATAAGTTATGAGTTATTTGTTGCAAAGGCGGCATTCCTCATTCCATTACTCCCAAGAGTGCGGTGCCGTCGGCATTGAAATCGCCCAGGCGCACAGACACGAGCTGGTTGTCCAAGGCAGCATCATGAGGGACTTCCACACGGATATAATTGGGAGTGAAGCCGTGCATCGGCAGTCCGGGTTTGGGACGTTCCAGCAACACCGGCATCGTCTGCCCGATATGGCGCGCATAAAAAGCACGGGTCTTTTCGTCCGAAAGCTCCAGCAATTGCTGGCTCCTGCGGTGCTTTTCTTCGGGTGCCACCACGTGGTCTATCTTCAAGGCCTGCGTGCCGGGACGCTCCGAATAGCTGAAGACATGGAGCTGCGTCACGTCCAGGCTCTTGATAAACTCATAAGCCTGCCCGAAATACTCCTCCGTCTCTCCACGGGTACCCACAATCACGTCTACCCCTATAAAGGAATCGGGCATCACTTCCTTTATCTTCTTTATCTTCGAGGCAAACAAGGCGGTATCGTAACGGCGTCGCATCAGCTTCAGCACCTCGTCACTGCCCGACTGCAGCGGTATATGGAAATGAGGCATGAAACGCCGGGAACGGGACACGTATTCTATGATTTCATCTGTCAGCAGATTCGGCTCGATGGAGGATATGCGGTAACGCTCAATGCCTTCCACCTCGTCCAGCGCCTTCACCAAGTCGAAGAAAGTCTCACCGGTAGACTTGCCGAAGTCTCCGATATTGACGCCGGTCAATACAATTTCCTTTCCACCTTCGGCAGCCGCCTGGCTGGCCTGCTCCACCATAGAAGCAATGCTGCCGTTACGGCTACGTCCGCGGGCAAAGGGAATGGTGCAATAGGAACAATAATAATCGCAGCCATCCTGCACTTTCAGGAAGAAGCGTGTCCGGTCGCCACGCGAACAAGACGGGGCAAACGAACGTATATCCTTCAAAGCGGAAGTGTAGGCCTCGCCGGTCTCGTGCTTCTGTAGATTGCCCAGGTAGTGGAGCAGGTCCTTCTTCTGCTCGGCTCCCAGCACGACGTCCACACCTTCTATCTTTGCCACCGTCTCCGGTTTCAGCTGGGCATAGCAACCGGTCACCACGACAAATGCACCCGGATGTTGCTTCACCAGTTTGTGGATGGCCTGGCGGCACTTCTTGTCTGCCACTTCCGTCACCGAGCAGGTATTCACTACACAAATATCCGCTTTCTCACCCTTGCGCGCCGTACGTACGCCCGCTTCCCGCAAAATTTTACCGATAGTAGAGGTCTCCGAGAAGTTCAGTTTGCACCCCAACGTATAGTAAACCGCCGTCTTATCTTGAAATATATTGGTATCTATCATGAGCTTATAAACACATTTATGCTGCAAATATATACATTATTAATCTATTTTTCCTACTTTTGCACACTCAACTAAAATTTGTGCAATGATACAAGAGAACTTTATCAAACTATACGAGCATAGTTTCCGCGAGAATTGGGACCTCCCCTGCTATACCAACTATGGAGAAAATGAGAGCTATACTTATGGCGAAGTGGCACAAGAAATAGCCAGACTGCATCTTATTTTCAAGTACTGCCAACTGCGCCGCGGCGACAAGATAGCCGTCATCGGCAAGAACAATGCCCGCTGGTGCATCGCCTATATGGCCACCATCACCTACGGTGGTATCGTAGTCCCCATTCTGCAAGACTTCAACCCCAATGATGTCCATCATATCGTAAACCACTCCGAATCGACGTTCCTCTTCACCAGCGATGCCATTTGGGAACATCTGGAAGAAGAACGGCTTACTGGACTTCGCGGTGTGTTCTCGCTGAGCGACTTCCGCTGTCTGTATCAGCGGACGGCGAAACCATCCAGCGTTTCCTCAAGCATCTGGGCGATGAGATGGAAGCGACCTACCCGAACGGGTTCCGTAAGGAAGACATCGTTTACACGGACCTTTCCAACGACAAGGTCATGCTGCTGAATTATACCTCGGGCACCACCGGATTCAGTAAGGGCGTCATGCTGACGGGAAACAACCTGGCCGGCAACGTCACCTTCGGCATACGTACCGAGCTGCTGAAGAAAGGGGACAAAGTGCTCTCTTTCCTGCCTTTGGCACATGCATACGGCTGCGCATTCGATTTCCTTACCGCCACGGCCGTCGGCACACACGTCACACTGTTGGGAAAAGTGCCTTCCCCAAAGATTCTGATGAAAGCTTTCGAGGAAGTGAAACCCAACCTGATTATCACCGTCCCCCTTGTCATTGAAAAGATATACAAGAATGTCATACAGCCCATCATCAACAAAAAGACCATGAAATGGGCGCTCAGCATTCCCTTGCTCGACGGACAGATATACGGGCAAATCCGCAAGAAACTGATTGACGCACTGGGCGGACGTTTCAAGGAAGTCATCATAGGAGGCGCAGCCATGAACCCGGAAGTGGAAGAATTCTTCCACCGCATCAAGTTCCCCTTCACCATCGGCTACGGCATGACTGAATGTGCCCCTCTCATCAGCTATGCTCCCTGGAATGAATTCGTCCCGACTTCCTCCGGACGGGTACTCGACATCATGGAAGCCCGTATCTGCAAGGAAAACCCGGACGACAAACTCGGCGAAATACAAGTACGTGGCGAGAACGTGATGACGGGTTATTACAAAAACCCCGAAGCCACCAAAGAAGTCTTCACCGAAGACGGATGGCTTCGCACCGGCGACTTGGGTACACTGGACGACGACAACAACCTATACATACGCGGACGCAGCAAGACCATGATTCTCAGTTCCAGTGGACAGAATATCTTCCCCGAAGAGATAGAAGCACGGCTCAACAACATGCCTTTCGTCCTGGAAAGTCTTGTCATCGAACGGAATAAAAGACTGGTAGCGCTGGTTTATGCCGACTATGAAGCCCTGGATTCCTTGGGACTAAACCAGCCGGATAACCTTAAAACCATCATGGATGAGAATCTCAAAAATCTGAATAACAGCGTGGCAGCCTACGAAAAAGTAAGCCAAATCCAACTTTATCCGACAGAATTTGAGAAAACGCCCAAAAGAAGTATCAAGAGATACTTATACAACAGCATTGCCGAAGATTAATATGTTGTAAAACATATAGATAGGGATAAAAACAGCCGAAGCTCCAAAAAAAATATAAAAAAAGTTGGGGTTTCGAGAACAACATATTCAAAAAGTACATACCTTTGCAACGTTTTAATAAAGCAATTGATTGTATTACGTTTTAAAAGTAAAGAAAATGAAAAAATTAGTTTTGATGGCCGTAGCTATCGTAGCAGTATCTTTCGCATCTTGTGGTAACAAAGCAGCTAACGCTGAACAAGCAACAGCTGATTCAATCCGTATCGCTGACTCAATCGCAGCTGTAGAAGCTGCAGCAGCTGAGGCAGCAGCATCAGTAGCTGATACTACTGCAACAGATAGCGCAGCAGTTGTAGCTGAATAATTTCAGAACAACAATTAGAGAGAATTGAAAGTCTGACGTACGAAAGTACGGACAGACTTTTTTTTATATCCAATCAGCACAAGAAGACATCTTGCCATTTAAACATCTGTCTTATCATGAAACATCACTCCATCCCAAATGAATAACCGGGAAAGAGAGAAAATCAAAAAAGTCCGGCTTCTTTTCAGAAACCGGACTTTTCCTTTTATATAGAATTCTATATTTATGCTTCCTCAGCAACAACTTCGAAAGGAATCTCTACAGAAACTTCCTTGTGCAGCTTAACGATAGCTTTGTACTGGCCAACTTCTTTCACAGCGTCTTTTACAACGATGATCTTACGGTCAATTTCATGACCTAACTTAGCCAATTCTTCTGCAATCTGGATGTTACCAACAGAACCGAAGATAGTACCGGTTGAGCTAACTTTAGTAGCGATCTTCAAAGATACGCCTTCCAATTTAGCTGCCAATGCTTCAGCATCCTTCTTGATTTTTTCCAATTTGTGAGCACGTTGCTTCAAATCTTCAGCCAACATTTTCTTTGCAGCAGGAGAAGCAATCACAGCTTTACCTGTCGGGATGAGGTAGTTACGACCATAACCGGACTTAACAGTTACGATGTCGTTCTTATAACCCAAGTTTACAATGTCTTCTTTCAATATAATTT
>OIDP01000941.1_pt1 | contig 10954 bp, 15 predicted proteins | sample 1581591 | NCBI WGS metagenome assembly OIDP01 (sample SAMEA3882552, study PRJEB24775) | human gut metagenome | biome: human-associated habitat; feature: intestine environment; material: feces | place: Netherlands | collected 2009/2010 | reverse complement strand
AGCATCATCTGGGTGTTCTCCTCCGGGCTGACCGGAACCCCTGCGCCGTACTTGAAATCCACTACATGGAGCAGGCCGTCGCCGATCAGCAGGCAGTCGCAGGTGCCGAAGCACTCCGGGACCCAGCGGGTCATCTTGACGTGCTGTTCTACACATACCGTGGGTGTGTGGGGGAAGCCAACCCAGAGGGTGTGGATGAAGTCCGCGTACAGTTCCGCGGCGTTTTTCATCTCGGTGGGGTACTCCGGGTTGTCCAGCAGGTCCTGCGTGGGTGCTGCCGGCAGCCCCATCCAGGCGGGAACGCTGCGGCGGACCAGCTGCTCGCATAGGTAGTGGGCCTTGGTGCCCTCCTCCGCGTAGACGCTGGTTTCGTGGGGCATGTGCTCGGTAAGCCTTGCACTGGGCGGGCAGCCCAGCCACATGGCGCTGCTGGAGGGCCCCAGCAAAGCGTGTTTACTTGGTGCCATCGTCTGCCTCCTGCGTGTCTGCGAACGCATCCATCAGCGCGGCTTTGAAGTACCCCATCAGGAAGTTGCGGCCCTCCTCAGTGGGCGCGCTGCGGTGGATAGCGATTGCGGTGGCAAAAGCAAGCGCTTTCAAAACCTCCCCGCATTCGCCATCGACTTCCGCTCGCGTGCGTTCCTTGTTGCGGGTGATCTTTACGGTTGTGGTGATGTTGGGAAGCTCCTCTTCTACTACTTCCAGCCAGCGCCCGGGGAAAGCCCAGGGGTGATCATCCTGGAGGTTGTCCCACTTGACCCAGTAGACGTTGTTGGTGGGGGTGCGCTTATCTACCGTGCCAAGGCTGCCCGGCACCGGGTAGCACTCAGGCATGCCTGAGTGCAGTATCCGGGTGTTTTCGTTGTCCACTACGCGGACACGATCTCCAGTCTTAACCATTGATGTTTTCCTCCATTTCGTTCAGCGCCTCGGGCCAGTGTTCGCTGGGGATGTCAGAAAGCTTGCGGACGCGGTATTTGCCCAGAATCTCTCCGAGCTTGTCCTGCTTGCCTGCCAGTGCAAGTTTGCGGCCTGTGGTCTGCAATTCTTCCAGCGTTACCGGCTTAGCGGCGGTTTCTTCCTTGGGGGCCACAGCGGGCTGCTGCGGGGCCTGCGGTTTGGTGAAGGGAATCTCTCCGTCCGTGGGCACATGTGCCTGTACGGGGGCTGCCTGCGGGGCAGGGGAGGGCTTCGCGGGAACTGCCGGAGCCTGAATGCCCGCGTTCAGGGCATGCAGGGCATCCTGGTACTCTGCCGGGGTGCTTGCGCTGATGCTGATGCAAATTTCCATCACTCTACCTCCTCGTTCTCGTCAAGCGCGGCCATGTTGCTGATGGCGTATGCCACGCACTGTTCGACAATGTCGCCCATGTCGGTGTCGGCCATGCTCGAAAGCATCTTGATCCACTGGAATGTCGTGGGGGTGAGCCGGACTGTCGGCTTCGTCAGGTTGCCTTTCTGCTGGATGAATACTGGGCGACCGTTCTTATTTTTCAGAATGAACTTTTCCATTTTTGACCTCCGTTGTTTTGAGCAGCGCACCGCAGATGACGTTCAGGGCCAACGCGGCGGCAATCACGCCGGGAATGTTCAGGGATCCGAGCGATGCAATCCCGTAAACCAGGGTTGCGGTGCCCGCCAGCTTGAGAATGTGTGCCATCGTTAGTACCTCCGCTCTGTGCTGACCAACTGTCGGGCCAGCGTTGTTGCCGGAATGACGCGGCCCCTGTGTTCACCGATCCAGCCGCTGATGACGTAGCTGACCCGCTTGACGGGCAGCCCGGTAATGGCTGCTGCTTCGGTGATGGTTACTAGCTCGCCTTTTGCCTCCCGGCGGACGCGCTCCAGCGCATCTCTGTAACCCTCGGGCTCTCGCATTTCGGTGTCCTCCTTTTACTGCTTGCAGCTTTCGATGAAAGCTGCAATGTCTTTGCCTGTGATTTGGATGGTTCGTCCGTCGCCAAGGTTGGCGGCGGGCAGCCGGCCCTCTCGGATGTAGCGGTCGATGCTTGCAATGCTTACCTGCAAAACGTCCGCCGCTTGCTCACGGGTGTAGACCCGGCTTTCAATCAGTTCCATTTGCGCCCTCCTTTCGGCTAAGGGGCAGCGCAGACTTGCAAAGCAGGGAAAACTATGTTATATTCAGTGTGTCTAGGTCTGAATAGGTTCTGTGATGCTTTACAAGGCTGCATTGCGTCCTGTTCTTGTTCCGTATGCCTTAGTTCGTTTTGTTTGGTTTCGGAACGCCTCTTATTCTACCCTACGAATGTCGGGAAATCAAGCATATTCCCTAAATTTGTAAGGATTCTACGTTTTGCACAAATAGGAGGTCTTAAAGTGCTACGAATTGACCGATTGCTTGAAAGAGCAAAAGCGCGGGGGGTCTCGCAGGCGCATCTGGCCGAATTGGTGGGGCGTAAACGCTATTACATTTCGGATTTGACCCGCGACGGAACCCAGCCATCCGCAGAGACAGTTGAGGTCTGGGCTGACGCTTTGTCTACAACTCCGGCCTATCTGCTGGGGGAAACCGATGAAAAAGAAAAGCCCACCGGCACGGTGGCCGGTGGGCTGGATAAAGCGGACGCGGAAATCTTGGATATTATTCATCATCTCCCGCCGGAGAAATATTCTGCGGCGATTGCGATGCTTCGAGGTCTTGCAAATACTTGAGGTATTCTGCTTTATTTGGTAGCTTGTGTAGCAATTCCACTATTTCTTGGTCGGTGAGTTTTTGCATGATATCCGCTCCCTTTTTGGTGTGAATCGGTTGTTTGATACAACTATACAAAACCTATGGTTGTAATTCAATTAGCAATTTGCACAAATCAGGAAAGATGTGCTTAAAAGTCCGAGTTATTGTATGACGGGAGGTGGCGGCATGGGCCAACGCAAACGCCGGGCCGATGGCCTGTTGGAACGCAAGCGAACCATTGACGGCAAGGTCGTGCATTTTTACGGGCATACTTTGGCCGAGGTTGAACAAAAAATTGACGACTACAAAGCCGCCCTGGCTGAAACGAAAGCCCAGGGTGAGAAATTCTCGGTCGTCTACGATGACTGGATGAAACTCCGCCGCACGCAGATTAAACCCTCCACGCTGTACTGCTCCTTCGCAGCCTGCGCCCGCACGCGGGAGGAATGGGCAGACTACCGAATGAAAGAAATAACGCCAACGCGCATTGCCGCCTGGTATCAGCGCTTGGGGGATCAGGGCTATGCAAAGGGCACCGTGCGCAACCATCAGGATATCCTTGCCAGCGTGTTCCGGCATTGGATTGTCTACTTTGGCGGCGACTTTAATCCTTGCCCTTATGTTGATGTGCCGCGTAACCTCTCCACGAAAGTGCGCATGCCACCCACTGACGCGCAGCTTGCCGCAGTAAGAGCACACCCGGAGGGCTTTGGTTTTGTGGCCTGGCTTCTCATGTATACGGGTATTCGTTTGGGTGAGTGCATGGCGCTGCAATGGCAGGACGTGGACTTTGATGCAGGGGTTATCCATATCACAAAATCTGTATGGTGGCGCAACTGCAACCCAGTTATTACCACCCCCAAAACCAAGAATGCCATTCGTGATGTGCCTATTCTCGCTGTGCTGCGCCCCTTGCTGCTAGAGCATCAGGGAGCGCCCACGGATTATGTTACCTCTGGGCGGGCCACGCCCTTTACCTCGTCTGAGTATCGCCGCAGATGGGCCGCATATTGGCGCTCCCTGGGCTATTATCATTCGGACGGCTCTGGGGCGTGGGATGCGGATGTGTCTGCGCATCAGTTCCGCCACGGTATGGCTTCCACCCTGTATGCTGCGGGCGTTGGCGAAATGGAAGCGCAGAGAATTCTTGGCCACGCATCCATCACCACCACCCATGAGGTGTATACCCACCTGCGGCAAGCCCAGCTTTCTGCAGCTGCTGACCGCTTGAATGATTTTATCTCGACCGGGTTGTAGGTCGTATAAAGGTCGTGAGGTACTGAAAATGAACCGATACAACGTTATTAAAATAATGGTTGACGAATAAGCGATGCCGAAGCTGACACAGGTAAAAGAAACAAAAAGAGGCCGCTATGCGCTGTTCTTTGACGGCGAGTTTGCCTTTTCGCTGGACGAGGACACCTTTGCCATGGCGGGGCTGCATACCGGGGATGAGCTGGAAGAATGGCAGATCCATGACCTGCAGACCAAAAGCGACACCCGCAAGGCTGTGGATAAAGCCATGGACCTGCTGGCCCTGCGGGACCATGCAGCCGGGGAGCTTTATCAAAAGCTCTGCCGCAGCTTTGACCCCCACAGCGCTGCCGCCGCCGTGGCAAAAATGCAGGAGCTGAACCTGCTGGATGACGCCGGTTTTGCCCGCCGCCGTGCGGCGGAGCTGCTGCGCAAGCGCAAGAGCCGCCGTGCAATTCTGGATGATCTGCACGCCAAAGGCATTGACCGCGGCGTGGCCGCCGAAGCGGTGGAAGCTCTGTTTGCCCAAAGCGAGGAGGACGAGGAGGAAAACCCGGAGCTGGCCAATGCCCGCGCACTGGTGGAACGCCACTATGCCGCAAAGCTGGCACAGGGCAAATGGCAGCAGGTAGCTGCCGCTTTGGCACGGCGCGGGTTCTCCCACAGCGTGATCCGCCAGGCATTGGCAGATGCCGAGACAGAAGAAACCGAAGCGTAACACAAAAAAGTACACACCGCAGGGGCAAAAAATGCTCCTGCGGCATTGTGGTATCAATGCACCGAACGGATAGCTTTGCCTGAATTTTGCCCAAGCAAGCGGCAGAGCCCAACATAACATACTGAAAAGAGAGACAGGAACAACCATACATGAATATTGCAATTATTTCCCTTGGATGCCCCAAAAACCAGGTCGATGCTGATGTATTCTGCCACGCGCTGATCAAGGCGGGCCACCAGACGGTTGCGGACCCGGAACAGGCGGACATTATTATTGTCAACACCTGCGGCTTTATCCAGTCCGCTAAAGAGGAAGCCATTGAAAACATTTTGATGGCCTGCCAGTATAAGCAGCAGAACCCCAACCTGAAGGTGATCGTGACTGGCTGCCTGGCTGAGCGCTATAAAACCCAGATTGTGAGCGAAATGCCGGAAGTGGACGCCGTTGTGGGCATTGGCTCCAACGCCGCTCTGCCCGCCATTGTGGAGCGCCTGACCGCCAACGGCGCGGGCCAGGTGGAAAGCTATGGCCCCAAATGCGATATGAAGCTGGGCGGTGCCCGTGTTATCAGCACGCCGCGCCATTATGCTTACCTGAAAATTGCCGAAGGCTGCAACAACCGCTGCCATTACTGTGCCATCCCGCTCATCCGCGGCCCGCTGCGCAGCCGCCCCATTGACGACTGTGTTGCCGAAGCTCGCTGGCTGGCCGGGGAGGGCGTGAAAGAGTTGATCCTGGTGGCGCAGGACCCCACCGCTTACGGCGAGGACTGGGGCAAACCCGGCGCAGTTTGCGAACTGTTGGATAAGCTGAACACCATTGAGGGCATCCGCTGGATCCGTGTGCTGTACGCCTACCCGGAGCGTATCTCCGATGAATTCATCGCAGCCCTTGTGCGCAACAATAAGGTTGTGCCGTATCTCGATCTGCCCATCCAGCACTGCGATGACGAGGTGCTGAAAAACATGAACCGCCGCGGCGGCCGCAAAGAAATTGAGGATGCCATCCGCCGCCTGCGCGCGGCCATCCCCAACATCACGCTGCGCACCACCCTGATTGCAGGTTTCCCTGGTGAGACCGAGGAACAGTACAGCGAGCTGTGCGACTTTGTCAAAACCGTCAAGTTTGACCGCCTGGGCTGCTTTGCCTATTCCGCCGAGGAAAACACCGTGGCCGCCAAGATGGACGGCCAGATTGAGCAGGAGGTCAAGGACAAGCGCGCCGAGCTGGTGATGCAGATCCAGACCGGCATCATGGCCCAGAAACAGGCGGCCAAGGTCGGCCAGACCGTCCGGGTCATCTGCGACGGCATCGATGACGAGAGCGGCCTGTACCTCTGCCGCACGGCGGGCGACGCGCCGGAAGTGGACGGCAACGTCTGCGTTTCCAGCGAGGAGCCGCTCTACCCCGGCGAGTTCTATGACATTCTGGTGGACGACAGTGACCTTTACGATCTGTATGGTACGGTCGAAAAATAACAAACAGGAGGGTATTTTGTATGAATCTCCCCAATAAGCTGACTCTGAGCCGCATGATTCTGGTGCCGGTCTTTATGATCTTTGCCTCTATGACCCAGCTCGGCACCGACAACTTCAACGCTTTGTGGTATCTGGCCGCGGGCATCGTCTTCGCCATCGCCAGCTTTACCGACTATCTGGACGGTCATCTGGCCCGCAAGTGGCACATGGTCACCGATTTCGGCAAGTTTGCTGACCCCTTGGCCGACAAGCTGCTGACGACGGTCGCCTTCATCTACATGATGCGGGACGGTGTGTGCAGCCCGGTGGTGCTCTGCATCATTCTGGCCCGCGAGTTCGCGGTGTCCGGTCTGCGGATGGTGGCCGCCGGTGCCAAGGACGGCAAGGTGATCGCCGCAAACATGTGGGGCAAGGTGAAGACCGTGCTCCAGATGCTGACCATCATCTTCTACTTCTTCGGCGTCTCGTTGACCTATGGCCACACCATGATCGGCAATCTGGACGTCTGGCTGATCTCCCATTGGCTGTGCTGGCTGGTAGCCGCGGCTACCGCCATTTCCGGCATCAAGTACCTGTGGGATAACCGCAGCTTTATCAATACCGCAAAGTAAGCCCTCTCAGTCATGGCTTCGCAATGCCAGCTGTCCACCCTCTGTCGCATACGCGACATCTCCCTCCGGCCGGAGAGAGTCTTTCCCAAAAGGGGAGCTTTTTGCGGTAATTTGATTACAAATTGGAGAAACATGAAACAACATTCGCTTTTGGACAAGCTGCGCCGGGTGCTTTCCATCCTGCTGAACTTGGCCGTCGTGTATATGGAGCCCATCGCCATCCGAATGAGCTGGGAGGCTGTGGGCGACCAGACCCTGACCTTCTATACCGAGAACTCCAACATTTTTTCGGCGGGGGTCTGTCTGCTGGTGGCGGTGTGTCAGGTGTGGGCGTTGATCTCCGGGCGGGAGCTGCCCCGGTGGGTCAAGCGGCTGAAATTTCTGGCTGCGTGCTGCCTGACCATGACCTTTCTGACCGTGGTCTTCGTGCTGGCCCCCTACTACCCCAACGAGGGCGGCGTCCGCTTCCTGCTGACCGAGAGTTCCATGCTCTACCACCACCTGCTCAACCCGCTGTGCGTCTTCGTCTCCTTCGTTTTCTTGGAGCGGGAACCGCGGCTGAGTGCCCGGAACATCCCGCTGGCACTGGTGCCGACGGCGGTGTACGGAGCCATTGCGCTCTGGGCCAACTACCAGCGGCTCTGGACCGGGCCGTATCCCTTCCTGCTGGTCTATGAGCAGACCACCCGGCAGACCGTGCTGTGGAGCGTGGGCATCCTGCTGATGAATCTGTTCTATGCGTGGCTCGTCTGGCTGGCGGGCGGAAATCGCCGATAAACTGCAACAAAAAGGCCCTGTTTTCTGACGGTGGATGCCGCCGGGAAACAGGGCCTTTTTTGTGTGAAGCAGAGGGAGACGAATCAGTTTTCTTTCTTGTATTCTGCCTTCATTGCAGCATAGCCGATGAGGACGGTCCACACATAGGCGCAGGTCTTGGGGATCATCAGCAGACCGATGACCGGGATCACATCGCCCCACAGCACCACCGGGATATAGAAGCCAAAGCTCAGCACGATGGTGAGCCACATCCAGCGGAACGCGGTGTCGTGGTTCTCTTTGGCGCTGCGGTAGAACAGCACGATGACCAGCAGACCCAGCAGCGCGAAGGGGAGGTTGCGGTAGATGCCCCAAGACAGGGGGGAATGGTTGGTGAGCCACTGGTTCTGGGGCATCATGCAGAGGATCACACGGGCAGCCGACAGAGCGTAGACGGCCAAGGTCACGGCCTTCTGGCCGTGGATGTGGTAGCGCTGACGCCAGACGTAGTACAGCAGCACATAGAACACCGTCATGGTGACCGAGGTGATCCACTTGCCCAGACCCAGCTGGAAGGCATAGCTGTCAAGGCCGGTGGTGCACAGAGCCAGTGCGCGGGGCACCAGATGGAAAGAGTCACCGGCACCCAGTACCACAGCCATCCAGCCAAACAGCTGGAACTGGGCGGAGCCTTTGCTGTTCCGGATCATGCGGATGCCCACGGAAAGGACGGTGAGCAGATAAAAAATGTCAAAAAGCGTTTCAAAGATCGCACGCATCGTAAAAATCTCCTTTGTTGTGTGAAATGGGTGGAATGCAGCGGGGTCCTGCCTGAGGGTCCGGAACATCACCTCCTTAATTGAACAATGTTCACTTTGACGGATAAAAAATCCCCACGAATCCGTGGGAAGTTTTTTAATAGAGGGTTCGTCGGACGATCTCCAGCACCATGGACGGGTCGAAATCCTGCTGCACCAGCGCGGACAGCATCTGGGAAAACAGGACCCCGGCAAACCGTTCGGCGGTGAACTGGTCATTGAAGGCGTCCGGCCGGACGTTGGGGTCCTGCTGCAGGACGAGATGCAGCTGCCGCAGGATGTGCTGCCACGCCTGCTGCATCTGCTGTTTTCCATCTGCCGTGCCTTGGTGCATAAAGCCAAGGGAGTGGTGCGTGAAAAAGCCGGGATACTGGGCGCAGCCGTATTCCAACTGCCGGTACATCCAGCGGACACAGGCCAGCGTGTCCCGGAAGACGGCTTCGTCCTCCGGGCGGTGGAAGATATCGTTCCAGATGCTTTCCACCGTGGCGCTCACCAGCTCGGTCTTGGAGCCAAAATAGTTGTAGATGCAGCCCACCGACACACCGCAGGCCGCAGCCACGGCGCGGATGTTGACCGCAGCCCATCCATTTTGCTGGATGAGGGTACGACTGGCTTTTAAGATATCCTCTTTGGAGGTTGCGGTAAGATTCATGTGATCACCTCAAAATGAACTGCGTTCATTATAGACGGAACACAACGTTCTGTCAAGGGAAAAAGCAAAAAATTTTTGGGATTTTTTCACAGCGCAAAAAGAGGCTGTTGCACAGGGATATAAGCCAGTGCAACAGCCACCTTTTTTAGCTGGTAAAAATGGAACCAATAAGTATATTGGATCAACTGAGATGGTTTTCATTTTCAGCATCGGAATCTAAGCTTGTACCTTGAACAAGCTTCATATTTGCAATTTTATGACTTAAATCATTATCTTGGATTGCTTTTACAATTTTAACAGGCTCTTTAACATTCTGCAGTTGATGGCTTCTTAAAATGTTCTCTGCCATAATATGAGCATTTTCTAACTGCTCGTTTTCCATGAAAGAATTTTTACTCATACTTTTTATATTAGCTTTATAGGCATTCATTAGGTTCACCTCGCTTGAATTATACTATACAAAGTATTGTAAAATGGGTGAACTCAATACTTGGCTGAAATTTCAAGGAAAGAAAATACAGCCGCTCGATTTCGAGTGATTTAACTCCTTTCTATCGATATCCTTTTCCTTGATTATATCATAGGTACGACTATAATGCAAGAATTTGAAGGGTTTTAGACGATAGGAAGCTTAAAAAAGACATGGCGACCCTTGATAGGATCGCCATGTTGCCATTCTGGTCGGAGTGGCGAGACTCGAACTCGCGGCCTCCTGCTCCCAAAGCAGGCGCGCTACCAACTGCGCAACACCCCGGAAAGATACTATATTAGTATATCGCGTTTCGGGGCGTTCGTCAATGCTGAACGGGCAAAAATCCAACAAAAAGCCCGGCCGGGGCGCTGTACGGGACAGCGGCTCCGAGCCGGGCAGATGCGCTGGGATCAATCAGAAGGGAAGAGGATTACAGGGCGAAGTAACGCTTTGCGTTGTCGAAGCAGATGCCCTTGACGATCTTCTCCAGAGCCTTCTCGTCGTTGGGATACTCGCCGTCCTCGACCCACTGGCCGATGATGTTGCACAGGATGCGGCGGAAGTAGTCGTGGCGGGTGTAGCTCAGGAAGCTGCGGCTGTCGGTCAGCATACCGACAAAGTTGCCCAGCAGACCGAGGCTTGCCAGACGAGTCATCTGCTCTTCCATGCCGATCTTGTGGTCATTGAACCACCATGCGGAACCGTGCTGGATCTTGCCGGGGACCTCATTGTTCTGGAAGCAGCCCAGAATGGTGCCGATCTGTGCGTCGTCGCCGGGGTTCAGGCTGTAGATGATGGTCTTGGGGCACTCGTCGGTGTCGTTCAGAGCGCTCAGGAGGCTTGCGATCTCGCCGCCGCAGGTGGCGGTGTTGATCATGTCGAAGCCGGTATCGGGTCCCAGCAGGGTGTTCATCTTGCGGTTGACGCCGCGCAGGCAGTTGTAGTGGATCTGCATGGCGACGTTCAGGCGGTGATACTGTTTGCCCAGATGGATGAGGATGTAGGTCTGATACTTCTCAGCCTCTTCCGCGGTGACAGCCTCACCAGCCATGGCCTTCTGGTAGATGGCGTTGACCTCTTCCTTGGTGGCCTCGCGGTAGGGCACATAGTCCAGACCGTGATCGGAAGCGCGGCAGCCCATCTCGACGAAGAATTCGATCCGCTTGGTCAGTGCATCGCAGACGCAGTTGATGCAAGCCAGCTTCTCCTTGCCGACGACCTTGGCCAGCTTGCCCATGTACTCTGCGAAGCCGGGCTTCTGGATGTTGATGGCTTTATCGGGGCGGAAGGAGGGAGCCACGGTGAACTTGATGGTGGGGTCTTCCTTGATCTTCTTGTGCCACTCCAGATCGTCGGTGGGGTCATCGGTGGTGCCGATGAAAGCAACGTTGGACTGCTCGATCAGGCCGCGGACGGTCAGCTTGGGATCGTGCTGCAGCTTGTCGTTGCACAGGTTCCAGACTTCCTCAGCGGTATCGCCGTTCAGAACGCCGTTGT
>OIDP01000938.1_pt1 | contig 10980 bp, 6 predicted proteins | sample 1581591 | NCBI WGS metagenome assembly OIDP01 (sample SAMEA3882552, study PRJEB24775) | human gut metagenome | biome: human-associated habitat; feature: intestine environment; material: feces | place: Netherlands | collected 2009/2010 | reverse complement strand
GCAGATGTATAAGCTCTTTATTATTGGCATCAAGAATGTATATACCGGAACCTAATGTGCCCATCCATGTCTTCTGTTGCTTGTCCTTCATTATGGCAAAAACTGTAGGTGGCCAGTTTTTCCAGCTATTCATCGCAATCTTGTTTATAGTCCCTTTACTATAAGTATATAACCCTATTTCACTGCCTATCAGCATTGTCCCGTCCTCATCTTCATAGAAAACACGGATATCCAAGTTATCCACATCCAAATCCACATGGCTGAAAAAGCCAAAGATTATTGTTTTTATCTTTTTCTATGGTATAAATGACCGAATAGGAACGATACATATATGTGGAAAGATTCACGCGTCTGGATATCTGATGTCCGTCATATAGGGACAATTCATTTTCTCCTCCCAACCATACAGTGCCATCCGGATTGGCTTTTACTCCATAAATTCGTTTCCGGATTTTTGTTTCACCTATTTCATAGAAATAAGGTATGATATGAAAGTTTGATTGGTTATGGCTGATAAAATCAAGACCGGAACTGTAGTTGCCAATCCATACATTGCCAAATTTATCTTCTTGTATCATTCGTGTGTTGGGAGAAGACAGACTGCTGTTAAGATGGGTAATATTCTTAAACTCTAAATTCTCAACATTTTGAGTACTAAAATTATGTAAATCCAGTAGGCTGATTCCTCCTAAATCGGAAGCTATCCAAAGATTTTCATCCTTCGTCTCTGTGATGCAATGAATGTTGTCTCCTACCAGTGAATGCTCATTTTTGTTGTCGTGTCGGAAACAGGTGAATGTCTCTGTCATCGGATTGAACAAAGCCAGTCCGCCATTGGTTCCCACCCATATATTTTTCAGGTGGTCTATGAAGATGGAGCGTACATTATCTCCGGGAATACTTTGAGGATCATCTGGTTCATGAAGATATTTTTTTGCAGTTTTCTCCTTTAAGTTGATTATTGTCATTCCATTCCCTATGTGACCTACGTATAAAGCTCCGTTCTTGTCATCTCTGCAACAGCGGTTTCTTCCGGTCAATCCCGGAATGTTTCGGCTATTGTATGAGATGATTTTCTTTGTCTGTTTGTCATAGAAGTCTATTTCCCCACTTAAATATGCAATCCATACGCCTTTATCCCCAGCTGCCGGCATAATGTCGGTTACACTATTGCTGGACAATCCTTCATCTGTTGTGAAATCTTTGAATTGTTGCGTCCGGCAGTCGAACAGACTGATACCTTCTTGTCTGGAGCCAACCCATAGTATATTCTCGGATGGATCATAATACAGGGAGGTAAGTTCATTACTTACCAGTCCGGAATTACTTTCCTTATATACAATATTGCTCCCATTGCCGACCCATTTATTCAACCCCGCTTCCGTTGCAACCCAAACACATCCTTGTTGGTCAATTGCCATATCCAATACAAAATCGTTGGACAAGCCGTTTTGCGAACTGATGTGCTTAAAGTTGTAAGTTGCTTGTCCGGCCAAATTTTGGAGTATGGACAAGCTGATGATAAGATATGTCAATAGATTCTTCATGCACTGTATTTTTCAATGATACAATTAAGCATTTGCCATTGATATGGCATAATAATTTGAATAAAGAAAGAAAAACAACCCTAAAAGATGGATTTCCATCTTCTTTAACGCCTTTATAGGCGTGGAATAGTATTTAGAAAGAATACTAACTTCAAAAAAGAACTTTCCATCCCCCTTGTTCACGGTAAAACCTATAATTTTGTAGGGTCACTTTTGACATAACTCTTAATACATATATTTTATGACAAGAAAAACATTGCTGGTATTTCTCAGCTTCCTGCTTGCAACGGGTATCAATGCCCGTTCAGTTGGTTTGTTCGGACATGACAAGCTGGATGTGTCCGATACCGTTCGGTTTGCGGTCAATCCGTTTACCGGTGCCATTGACGAATTGACTGTTGAAGGCGACAAGCATCACATGAACTGGATAGTGAAAACTGACGGCAGTCAATACCCTTGGATTACGGAAAGATACAGTTGGGGATTGGGCTATTTCACGCAAGTAAAAGGACATGAAAGCCTGAAAAAGGAATGGATGCGCCCTCTTGTAGTAGAGGACGAAGGAAAAAAGGTTCTCTATAAGGAGGGTGACGTACTTATCCGTGCCGAACGCAGCATGGATGGTGGTGATTTGATAGAAGAGTACACTTTTACGAACAAGGGCGGAGAGCGGATCTGGTTGTACGATATAGGCATTTACACTCCATTTAATGATAATTATCCGAATTCTCAAACCTGCATCACCAATCGTTGCCATGCGCATGTATGGAATGGCGGAAGCGGTGCATACGTCAATGCGTTGCGAATGGGTTTTGAAGCCCCCCATGTAGGGATGATGCTGACCGAAGGAGCCATTGACAGCTATGAGATATGGGGACGGGGCAGGAAAACGAGCAGTTCGCACATGCGTGGTATATTTGCCATGAACCTGCCGGACATGCGTCTGAATCCGGGAGAGTCGTATCGCCTGAAATGGCGGTTGTTCTCGCATGGGGGAAAAGCGGACTTTCGTGACAAAATGTTGGACAAAGGCGGTGTGCTTGTCTCATCAGATAAATATGTATATGAAATAGGTGAAATGGCTTTTGAATTGCAAGCCAAACTATTGCGGATACTCGAAACGGGAGAATATATAAAGATAGGAGACACCAAGCCGACACGCGTCAATGTGCGTATCATAGCCGCAACGAATCGTAATTTGCCGGAAGAAATAGCCAAAGGACGTTTCCGGGAAGACCTATTTTATCGTCTTTCTGTATTCCAGGTGCATCTGCCGCCATTGCGTGAGCGCGCAGGAGATATCCGTCTGTTGGCAAAGGCTTTCGTGAAGAACTTTTCCGCACAACTTTCCCGCCCGGTAACTGAAATAACCCCTGACTTCCTCGCTACTTTGGAGTTACAACCGTGGAAAGGAAATATCCGCGAACTCCGTAATGTGATAGAACGCAGTCTTATTGTTTGCGAAGGCGAACAGCTGACTATTGCCGATCTGCCACTTGACATCCAGAATGCCCACTACGAACAGTCGGATGAAGAGACGCCTGGCAGCTTCGAACTTTCGGCTATGGAGCGTCGTCACATTGCGCGCGTATTGGAGTACACGAAGGGGAATAAGACGGAGGCCGCCCGTTTACTGAAAATTGGTTTGACTACGCTGTACAGGAAGATTGAGGAGTATAGGATATAGCTTGTATTCACAATCAGATCTGATATGACAATAAGATACCAAAATGGGAAGTTTTGCTGCTATATGTTGAACTTTTATCGTTATTAATAACAAGCGTTCCTGCTGGAAAGCTGCTTCTGGAAGAATATAACATTAGTTTATAAGGATTATATCATCTATTGGCAGCCCACAGATGATCTATTCAGCCCATATATATCATCTGTTTTAATCAAACAGATCATCAATTTCACTCAAACGGATGATGTGATTCGCAAAAGGGCTACACCTTTTGCTTCATAAGGCTACACCATCATCACTAAAAGGTTACACCATCTTCCAAAAAGGGTGTAGCCTTGTCAAAAAGCGGTCGATATTTCTCTATTTCAAAGAAGATAAGCAACGGAATCTAACAATCGATTTTGTGGGAATATATTATATATGCAATTAATAAGAACTAAATATGACGAAATCGGTTTCTAAAATATACTTTCTTTCTCGGTTTTAAGTCATATTGGATTTTTCTAACAGGAAATACTTGCGTTTTTTTGCAGCACAACAAGTATTGGTGCGAAAGAAAGAAATCTCAGATATCACGATTTACATTTTGACATTTTGATTAAGTTGCACAAAGTCCGATAGAAAAGTTCGACGCATGCAACGGGGGTATTGGGTAATCCGGAATCAGACAGAAATCGCCCAATAGTATTGTTTCTTTTCCTTATTCTTTCCCTCAATTCTTTTCAAAATAGATAATACCTTTTCATTTTGAAAGGGTGCTCTTTAAGGGAGTATCCTGATTCGCTTGTTGCATAAGGCTGTTTATTAGATGTTTATGAGTTTGTCCATCCTTCTGGCACGCTATTGGCACATAACCTTCCGATAAAATAAATAGTATTAATTCAATAAAGGTAAAAAACATGGGACTAACGATTTCATTTATTTTCTGCCTGCTGAGTGGCTTGTTCGCTTTCTGGCTGTTTTGGAAATGTGTGGACTGGTTTGAAAAGATTTAAGAAGGAGAGAGAATTATGTATACAGCATTATTTGTATTGGGTATTGCGGTTTTCGGGTATTTGATTTATGTACTTGTGAGACCGGAGAAGTTTTAAAGTAGAAAGAAAATGAACACAGAAATTTTAGGCGTAGCGTTGCAAGTTATCCTGATGGTGGTATTGGCTTATCCATTAGGAAAGTATATTGCAAAAGTCTATAAAGGACAAAAAACATGGTCGGACTTCATGAAGCCGGTCGAGAGATTGATATTCAAAGTTTCCGGTATCAATCCACAGGAGGAGATGAACTGGAAACAGTTCTTGAAAGCATTGTTGATATTGAATGCTTTCTGGTTTGTGTGGGGCATGGTACTGCTGGTTACTCAACACTGGCTGCCTCTGAACCCTGACGGTAACGGACCGCAGAGTCCGGACCAGGCATTCAATACCTGCATCAGTTTTATGGTGAACTGTAACTTACAGCATTATTCCGGTGAAAGCGGATTGACTTACTTTACGCAATTGTTCGTCATCATGCTGTTCCAGTTTATTACGGCGGCAACGGGTATGGCGGCTATGGCAGGTATCATGAAGTCCATCAGTGCAAAGACAACGAAGACAATAGGTAACTTCTGGAACTTCCTTGTATTGAGCAGTACACGTATCCTGTTGCCTCTTTCCTTGATTGTGGGCTTTATCCTGATTCTTCAGGGCACTCCAATGGGATTCGATGGCAAGATGGAGGTGACCACGCTGGAAGGACAGGAACAACTGGTTTCGCAGGGACCTGCGGCGGCCATTGTGCCTATTAAACAATTGGGTACCAATGGTGGCGGTTATTTCGGTGTAAACTCTTCGCATCCGTTGGAGAATCCTACGTATCTGTCCAATATGGTGGAATGTTGGTCTATCCTGATCATACCGATGGCAATGGTTTTCGCACTCGGTTTCTATTCCAATCGTAAGAAACTAGCTTATTGTATATTCGGTGTAATGCTCTTTGCCTATCTGGCGGGTGTTGGTATCAATGTCTATCAGGAGATGAACGGTAACCCGCGTATTGACGAACTGGGTATTGCGCAGGATGGCGGAGCGATGGAGGGAAAAGAGGTACGGCTTGGTTCTGCTGCAACAGCCTTGTGGAGCATTACGACCACCGTCACTTCCAATGGTTCGGTGAATGGTATGCACGACTCTACGATGCCGCTCAGTGGTATGATGGAGATGCTGAATATGCAGATTAATACCTGGTTCGGTGGTGTCGGGGTAGGTTGGATGAACTACTATACATTTATAATTATAGCCGTGTTTATCAGCGGACTGATGGTAGGACGTACACCGGAATTCCTCGGAAAGAAGGTGGAGGCACGCGAAATGAAAATTGCGACCGTTGTGGCGTTGCTTCATCCGTTTGTGATCCTGGTAGGAACGGCTCTGTCTACGTATCTGTTTGCCCATCATCCCGATTTCGTGGCGAGTGAGGGCGGATGGCTGAATAATCCGGGTTTCCACGGGCTGAGTGAGCAATTATATGAGTTTACTTCGTGTGCAGCTAATAATGGGTCCGGTTTCGAGGGACTGGGAGATAATACTTATTTCTGGAATTATTCGTGTGGTTGGGTACTTATTCTGAGCCGTTTTATCCCGATTGTAGGGCAGGTGGCCATTGCCGGTTTGCTGGCGCAGAAGAAATTTATCCCGGAAAGTGCCGGTACACTGAAGACGGATACGGTGACATTTGCAGTGATGACTTTTGCGGTTATCTTCATTGTGGCTGCCCTGTCATTCTTCCCGGTGCATGCGTTGAGTACGATTGCCGAACATTTTAGTTTGTAATTCATAATTAGTAATTAGTAATTTCATAAAATGAAAGATAAGAAATCAGCTTCTTTGTTTCAAAAGGAGCAAGTAATGGAAAGCTTGAAGCAATCATTCGTGAAGTTGGATCCACGGGTGATGATTAAGAATCCGATTATGTTTACGGTGGAGCTTGTGACGCTGGTGATGCTGGTAGTCTGCATCCTCTCGCTGGGAACTACGGAATATGGAACATTTGGGTACAACTTTCTGGTGTTCGTCGTTCTCTTTGTTACTCTGTTGTTCGCTAACTTTGCTGAGGCTATTGCCGAGGCTCGTGGTAAGGCTCAGGCCGACAGCTTACGCAAAACGCGTGAGGAGACTCCCGCTAAAATTCTGATTGATGGCAAAGTCTGCAATATCAGTAGTGCACGCCTGAAGAAAGGTGATTACTTTATTTGCGAAGCCGGTGATACGATTCCGGCTGATGGTGAGATTGTAGAAGGACTGGCTTCCATTGATGAAAGTGCCATTACAGGCGAATCTGCCCCGGTAATCCGTGAGGCGGGTGGAGATAAGAGTTCTGTAACCGGTGGTACGAAGGTGCTTTCTGATAAGATAAAGGTATTGGTAACCCAACAACAGGGTGAGAGCTTCCTGGATAAGATGATTGCATTAGTGGAAGGTGCTACCCGGAAGAAAACACCGAATGAAATAGCGCTGACTATCCTGCTGGCAGGTTTCACACTGGTATTCGTGATTGTTTGCGTCACGCTGATTCCAATGGCGGATTATACAAATATAGAGCATCCGGGAACGTATATCTCGATTGCAGCTATTCTTTCCCTGTTTGTTTGCCTGATACCGACCACGATCGGTGGCCTGCTTTCTGCTATCGGCATTGCAGGTATGGACCGTGCGCTTCGTGCCAATGTGATAACGAAATCGGGTAAGGCAGTGGAAACGGCCGGTGATATTGATACGTTGCTGCTGGATAAAACGGGAACTATTACAATCGGTAACCGTAAAGCTACGAAGTTCTATGCAGCTCCCGGTGTGGACGAACGTGATTTTATTGAGGCTTGCCTGCTGTCTTCCATCTCCGATGAAACGCCGGAGGGTAAATCAATTATAGAACTGGGACGGGAAACAGGTCGCCGTATGCGTGATTTGAATACTACCGGTGCTCATATGATTAAGTTTACAGCCGAAACAAAATGTTCGGGTGTGGATTTGCAGGATGGTACTCAGATACGTAAAGGTGCATTCGACGCTATTCGCAAGATTGTGGAAAATGCCGGAAACAAGTTCCCGAAAGAGATTGAAGAGGTGATTGCTGTAATTACCAGCAACGGTGGAACTCCGCTGGTGGTATGTGTCAATCAGAAGGTTACCGGGGTAATTGAGTTGCAGGATATTATCAAACCGGGTATTCAGGAACGTTTTGAGCGTCTTCGCAAGATGGGTGTGAAAACTGTGATGGTGACCGGTGACAACCCTTTGACAGCCAAATACATCGCAGAGAAAGCTGGAGTGGATGATTTCATTGCTGAAGCCAAGCCGGAAGACAAGATGGAATATATTAAAAAAGAACAGCAGGCCGGTAAGCTGGTGGCTATGATGGGTGACGGTACAAATGACGCTCCCGCCCTTGCACAAGCTAATGTGGGGGTGGCGATGAACAGCGGTACGCAGGCAGCCAAAGAAGCCGGTAATATGGTGGACCTTGACAACGACCCGACGAAGCTGATTGAAATTGTGGAGATTGGCAAACAGTTGTTAATGACACGCGGTACGTTGACTACCTTCTCCATTGCGAACGACGTTGCCAAGTACTTTGCTATTATCCCTGCTTTGTTTATGGTAGCCATCCCTCAGTTGGCTCCTCTGAACATTATGGGACTGCATAGCCCTGAAACGGCTATTCTCTCGGCTGTCATATTCAACGCTATCATCATTCCTATCTTGATTCCGTTGGCTTTGAAAGGTGTTCGGTATAAGCCGATCGGTGCCAGTGCGCTACTTCGTCGCAATCTGTTGATTTATGGTGTGGGTGGCGTCATTGCTCCGTTTGTCGGCATCAAACTGATAGATATGATAGTTAGTCTGTTTTTTTAAAACTTGGATAAAATGAAAACTCTTTGGAAATCATTTAAAATAACAATTGCATTTTGCATATTTTTCTCTCTGTTCTATATCCTTGTCTTGTGGATATTTGCACAGTTCGCCGGTCCCAACAAGGGAAATGCAGAGGTGGCAACCCTCAATGGTAAAGTGGTAGGTGCTGCCAATGTAGGCCAGATGTTTACGCAAGATATTTATTTTTGGGGACGCCCGTCTGCGGGTGATTATACAGCCGATGCTTCGGGTGGTAGTAACAAGGGGCCTACGAACGATGAATACCTGGCAGAAGTGGAAGCCCGTATCGATACTTTTCTGGTACATCATCCTTATCTGAGCCGCAAGGATGTGCCTGCTGAAATGGTAACCGCCAGTGGTTCCGGTCTAGACCCACATATCACACCTGCTTGTGCTTATGTACAAGTGAAGCGTGTGGCTCAGGCACGTGGCATGAACGAGGCTGAAGTGAAAGCCATTGTAGACAAGAACATCAGCAAACCCTTTTTAGGACTGTTTGGTACGGAAACTGTAAACGTGCTGAAACTGAACATTGCATTAGAAGGAGTCGATCAGAATAAATAATTTTTTTAGTTGTGTTTGTCATGTGTTATGGGCAGGAACGGAAGTATTTCTGTTCAGGCAGTGAAAGGCTGTCATTTTACAGGGGGAGCCGAAACTTCCTTCCTGCCTTTCAACGATTGATTAGTAATGGTAAATAAATAGTTGGATATGAAAAGTCTAAAAATATCAATTTTAGTTTTTGTGAGTATGGTGGCTGCTTGTTTTATAGGAATTGGCAAAGTGCAGGCTCAAGAATTTACAATACAAGGTGATTTGGTCAGTTCTTATGTTTGGCGTGGCTTTTACCAGACGGGAGTCAGTTTTCAGCCTACTTTGGGTTTTGGGGTCGGTGATTTTTCTCTGACAGCATGGGGTTCTACCGATTTTGACGGAGCTTCTTCAGGAGAAGGGGCTGCGGCTAAGGAGATTGATTTGACGGCTGCCTATGCTTTGGGAGAATCAGGTCTAATTTTTTCTGTTGCCAGCTTGTGGTGGGGCGGACAAGGAGCAAGAAAGTATTTTAATTTTAAGAGCCACGAAACAGCTCATCACTTTGAAGCGGGATTAGCCTATACATTGCCGGTTGAAAAGTTTCCTTTGTCAATCGCTTGGTACACTATGTTTGCCGGAGCTGACAAAGATGATAAAGGCAGGCAGAATTATTCTTCGTATGTTGAACTCAACTATCCGTTCAGTGTTAAGTCTGTAGATTTGAACCTGACTTGCGGATTTCTGCCTTATGAAGCTGGGGTAGGAGTATATGGCGTTCCTAACAGCGGGTTTGCTGTAACCAATGTGGCACTGAAAGGCATTACGGAAATCAAGATTACTGACAGTTTCTCAATACCTGTATTTGCACAAGCCATTTGGAACCCTCGTATGGAAGATGCACATCTGGTATTCGGCGTTACTTTAAGGCCATGATTTATTTAGATATAACTTTAGAACTCATGAATTAGTGTTGGATGCCCGTGGCGGTCGTGATGATCGCTACGGGTTATATGGTATATATAGACAAGTAAAAAAATAGAAGAAATGAGTAGGGAAGAAAGCGTACAGCATTTTCTTGATTTGATTAAAAAGTCGCGGCGTGGCAAGTTCAAGGTCTACATCGGCATGATTGCCGGTGTAGGTAAATCTTATCGTATGCTTCAGGAAGCACACGAGTTACTTGACAACGGAGTAGACGTGAAGATAGGCTATATAGAGACACATGGGCGTGCCGGTACGGATGCCATGTTGGAAGGATTGCCCGTTGTTCCTCGTCGTAAGATATTCTATAAAGGGAAAGAACTGGAAGAAATGGATTTGGATGCCATTATCCAGATACACCCTGAGATAGTAGTGGTGGATGAACTGGCACATACCAATGTGGAAGGTAGTCGGAATGAGAAACGCTGGCAGGATGTGATGGATTTGCTTGATGAGGGCATCAATGTGATTTCTGCCGTTAACATCCAGCACATTGAAAGTGTCAATGAAGAAGTGCAGGGCATTTCGGGTATTGAGGTGAAGGAACGTATTCCCGATAGCGTTTTGCAAGAGGCAGATGAGGTGGTGAATATTGACTTGACTGCGGAAGAATTGATAGCCCGTCTGAAAGCTGGAAAAATTTACAAGCCGGAAAAGGTCTCTACTGCCTTGAACAATTTCTTTAAAACGGAAAATATTCTCCAATTACGTGAACTGGCTTTAAAAGAGGTGGCTTTACGGGTGGAAAAGAAAGTGGAGAATGAAGTGGTTACCAGTGTGGGAGTCCGTCATGAGAGATTTCTGGCATGTATCAGCAGCAACGAGAAAACACCACGACGCATCATTCGTAAAGCTGCACGTCTGGCAACCCGCTACAATACTGCGTTTGTTGCCCTTTATGTGCAGACTCCCAGAGAAAGTACTGACCGCATCGGTCTGGCAAATCAAAGGTATTTATTGAACCACTTCAAATTGGTGACCGAACTGGGAGGGGAGGTCGTTCAGGTGCAATCGCCGGATGTGCTGGGAAGCATTGTTGATACTTGTAGGGAGAAACAGATAACAACTGTCTGCATGGGAAGTCCGTCACTTTCTTTTCCGAAATCATTGTTTATGATATTGAAATACCGAAAATTTGTGCGTGATTTGGCACAAGTAAACATAGATTTGATTATACTTGCATAATATTAATTCTTAGGAACATTATGAATATTCGTACAAAATTGATACTCAGCGTAGGGGTGTTGGCTGGAATGATTATTTTGCTAGTTGCTCTTTCTGTGGTGAATCTACATATACTGACGGCTACGGAGCCGGATAGTCC
>OIDP01000936.1_pt1 | contig 10987 bp, 8 predicted proteins | sample 1581591 | NCBI WGS metagenome assembly OIDP01 (sample SAMEA3882552, study PRJEB24775) | human gut metagenome | biome: human-associated habitat; feature: intestine environment; material: feces | place: Netherlands | collected 2009/2010 | reverse complement strand
GCCCGATGAACTGCCCCCACCACATGATGATCTACGCCAACCGCCCGCACAGCTACCGCCAGCTGCCCATCCGCATTGGCGAAATTGCCCACGACTTCCGTTATGAGTCCAGCGGCACCCTGAAAGGCATTGAGCGCGGCCGTCATTTCTGCCAGAACGACGCCCACCTGTTCTGCACCCCGGAGCAGATCAAGAGCGAAGTTGCCAATGTCTGCAGCCTGATCTTTGACGTCTACAAGGATTTCAACATCACCGATTACCGCTGCGTGCTGTCCCTGCGTGACCCCGCCGACAAGAAGAAGTACCATGACGACGACGCCATGTGGAACCATGCCGAGAACGCTCTGCGCGAAGTTCTGACCGAGCTGGGCATCAACTTTACCGAGGAGATCGGCGAAGCTGCTTTCTATGGCCCGAAGCTGGACGTCAACGTTAAGCCCGCTGTCGGTGCAGAGTACACCCTGTCCACCTGCCAGCTGGACTTCTGCCTGCCTGCCAAGTTCCACCTGACCTACATCGACAAGGACGGCAGCGAGAAGACCCCCGTTGTGCTGCACCGTGCCATCCTGGGTTCTCTGGACCGCTTCATGGCTTATCTGATCGAAGAGACTAAGGGCCGCTTCCCCACCTGGCTGGCTCCCACCCAGGTCAAGGTTCTGCCCGTCAGCGAAAAGACGCTGGATTACGCCCGCACCGTTGCCGACAAGCTGACCGCTGCCGGTGTGCGCGTTGTGCTGGATGAATCCAATGAGAAGATCGGTTACAAGATCCGTGAAGCCCAGCAAGTTGACCGCGTGCCCTACATGCTGGTGCTGGGCGCTAAGGAAGCCGAGGCTGGCAACATCAGTGTGCGTGATCGCAAGGGCGAAACCACCACGCAGGAGCTGGATGCCTTCATCAACAATATCGTGACCGAGATCAAGGAGCGCCGCTACAACTAAGCGTTCCGCGGTTCCACCGAGCTTTACAGCTCCCGATTGCTTCCAGTCGGGAGCTGTTTTGGTATCAGGCCCGCAGATCGTTCATCATCAAGGTTGTTTACCATTCTAAGGAGGTGCAGCATTGAAACGTAAGTTTTTGACCCTGATCGCCGCCGTGGCTGCCGCCATGGCGCTGGCGCTTTCGGCGGGTGCCGAAGCCGCCACGCCGGAAACTGCCGGCAGCCTGACCCCGCTGATGCCCATGTTTGATACCGCTGACACCGGCATTGCCGAATACTCCGGCGATATCGTCCAGGAAGACGCCGCAACGTATGACGCTTCTTATAACACCAATGAGGATGTTGCCGCCAACGAGCGGGATGTTTACAACTACCTGACCGGCACCATGGGCATGAACAGCGCCGCCGCCAGCGGCGTGATGGCCAGCATGTACCGCGAATCCCGTTTTTATGTGGACATTACCAATGACTACGGCACCGCATACGGCCTGTGCCAGTGGTACGGCGACCGCTGGACCAATTTGCAGAACTACTGCAACAACAACGGTCTGGACTGGCATACCCTGTACGGCCAGATGCGCTTTTTGGAATATGAGCTGAACAGCCTTTCCAGCCTGCGCTCTTACATGTATGGTATCAGCAATGATGCCAACGGTGCTTATCATGCTGGGTACGAATGGTGCCGCGTGTATGAACTGGGCGGCAACACCTCTGATACCACCCGTTGCGATTCCCGCGGAACGCTGGCGCGCGATACCTTCTGGCCCAAGTACCAGAACGGCAGCACCGGCGGCTATACCGGCTGGCGCAGCGAGAACGGCCGCGATTACTGGTATGAGAACGGCGTAAAGCAGGGCACCACAGGCCGCGGCAAGGAAATTTACGATTCCGGCAGCAACGCCTGGTACTGGCTGGATGCCAACCAGGGCGGTGCCAAGGCCGTGAATAAAGACGTTTATCAGGAATCCAACGGCGGCAAATGGGTGCGCTATGATGCCAACGGCCACATGGTAAAAGGTGAGGACTGCCAGAACGGCAAGTGGTACTATTTTGAGCCGGTCACCGGTGCCATGATCAAAGGCCCCTGGACCCTGCCGGATGGCCGCAAGGTGTACTATGACCCCAAGACCGGTGTTATGCAGTATGGTTCCGTTGCGGTAAACAACCAGCTGTACTACTTCGACCCCGTTTACGGCAAAATGACCAGCGGCACGCCGGGCAACTTCTGGTACACGATTGATGGCAAGAGCTACTGGTACGAAAACTGGGTGCGCCAGGGCTGGCAGCCCAGCAACGCCAACTACCGCGGCAAAGAGATCTATGACCCCGCCAGCGGTGCCTGGTACTGGCTGGACAGCGTGCAGCAGGGTGCCAAAGCCGTAAGCAAGGAAGTATACCAGGATTCCAACGGCGGCAAGTGGGTGCGGTATGACGCCAACGGCGCTATGATCAAAGGCTGGTACGCCCAGGATGGCAAGCGCTGGTATTACGACCTGAACACCGGTGCCATGTACAAGGGCTGGAGCACCATTGATGGTCAAACCTACCACTTTGATGAAACCACCGGCGTACTGATCCAGTGATATACACAGGCAAAACCACATAAAGAAAAATCAGCGCCCGTACCGGATTCTTACAGTCCGGTGCGGGCGCTGCTGCATATCAGGATTATTATTTCTTTATTCTTCGTCTGTCCGCTTTTCGCGGCCCACTTTTGTGGCAACGCCGTGGCGCAGGCGGCTGAGAGTGACCGGGGTAATGCCCAAAAACGATGCAATATAGCGGTTATTGACCATATCTACCATGCCGGGATACTCCTTGCAGAACCATTCGAACCGCTCGGTCGCGTCCCCCTGGCTCAGGCTCACGGCGCGGGACTGATAGATCATGCCCCACTTGACGATCTGCTCCTGATAGACGCGGATCACCTCCGGCTCATCTTTCATGTTCTGCAACACATAATCAATGGGCAGCAAAATCAGGGTTGATGGAACCAGTGCCTGGTCCGTGCTGATATGGCAGCCGGTCAGGTCCATGTTGGAAAGCACCACATCGCCGCGGTTCATGGTAAAGCCCAGGGTTTTCTCTTTGCCCTCACTATCCAAGGTAACGCAGCGCATCATGCCTTCGATCAAAAACGGCAGCATGGTCTGGCGTTCCCCTTTTTTATTCAGGATCTCCCCTTTTTGCAGCGTTACCGCCTGGGATACCGCCTCCAGCTTATCCAACAGTTCTTCGGAATGGACCCCAAGATCTTCCCGGTAGAACTGCCGGATATCAACATTCAGTGCTTTCTCCATGTGTTTTTCTCCCCTTCAGGCATATCTTTTTTTCTCTCTTCACATCCGGGGCACACAGCCAGCCCACAACTTGCTGACAGTGTTACCCCCCCCCCATAAATAATATACGCTCCTGTTTTCTTCGTTTTTGTTCATAGCCAACATATTTGGTATTATAACACATATGACTTCCGCATTTCATTATCATATGTTAACATTGAAATTTTTTCTTCATTATTTCCATTTTGCACAAAAAAGAGGCCCAAAAACTGTCTTTTCGACAGTTCTGGGCCTCTTTAACTTTATTTGAGTGCTTAGTCAACGATCAAGCTCTTACCGGTCATCTCCGAGGGTACCGGCAGGCCGATATAAGGCAGCATGGTGGGGGCAATATCTGCCAGGCAGCCGCCCTCGCGCAGCTTCACATCGCCGCAGCCGATGGCCACAAACGGCACCGGGTTGGTGGTGTGGGCGGTAAACGGGGTGCCGTCCGGGTTCTTCATCTTTTCGGCGTTGCCGTGGTCAGCGGTCAGGAACACGCAGCCACCGGCGTTCAGCACAGCGGTCACAACCTCGTTCACAGCAGCATCAACAGCTTCCACAGCCTTGACAGCGGAATCAAACACGCCGGTATGGCCGACCATATCGCAGTTGGCAAAGTTCAGGATGATCACATCGTACTTGCCGCTCTCAATGCGGGCCTTGCACTCGTCAGCAACCTCCGGGGCGCTCATCTGGGGTTTCAGGTCATAGGTGGGCACATCCTTCGGGCTGGGGATCACCTTGCGGTCCTCGCCCTCATAGGGGGCTTCCACACCGCCGTTGAAGAAGAAGGTCACATGGGCGTACTTCTCCGTCTCCGCGATCCGCAGCTGGGTCATGCCCATCTGGCTGAGATACTCCCCCAGGCCATTGCGCACCGTCACCCGGGGGAAGGCCACCTCCACATTGGGCATGGAGGCGTCGTACTCTGTGTTGCACACGAAGGTCACGGGGAAAAACTGGCGGGTGAAGCCGTCGAACTCCGGGTCCACCAGGGTCCGGGTGATCTCCCGGGCCCGGTCGGGCCGGAAGTTGAAGAAGATCACGCTGTCATTGTCGGAGATGGTGCCCTCGGCATCACAGACCACGGGTTCCACGAATTCGTCGGTGACGCCCCGGTCATAGGACTCCCGTACCGCGGCCACCGGGTCTGGATTCTGCACGGCGCCCTCGCCGTACACCATGGCGTCGTAAGCCGCCTCCACCCGGTCCCAGCGCTTGTCCCGGTCCATGGCATAGTACCGGCCCATGACCGTGGCGATCTTGCCCACGCCGATCTCCCGGCACTGTGCCACGGTCTGCGCCACAAAGTCTGCGCCGGAGGTGGGGGATACGTCCCGCCCATCCAGAAAGGCGTGGAGATACACATGCTCCAGGCCCCTTCGCTTCGCCAGCCGCAGCAGGGCGAACAGGTGCTCCAGGTGGGAGTGGACGCCGCCGTCGGACAGCAGGCCCATCAGGTGCAGGGACGTGCCCTTCTCCAGGCAGGCGTCCATGGCGTGCCGGTAGGCGGGATTTTCATCAAAGCTCCCGTCGGCAATGGCCTTGGTGATCCGGGGCAGGTCCTGGAACACCACCCGGCCGGCGCCGATGTTGGTGTGGCCCACCTCGCTGTTGCCCATCTGCCCGTCCGGCAGGCCCACGTCCAGGCCGGAGGCCCGGAGCGTGGTGTGGGCATACTCCCGGAAAAACTGGTCCAGCCGGGGCGTGGCGGCGGCGCGGATGGCGTTGCCCTCCGTCTCCTGCCGCAGGCCGAAGCCGTCCATGATGATGAGGGTTGTTGGTGTTTTGTTCATTGAAATCTCGTCTCGCTCGCTTTCTCACAAAACCGCTCTGCCGGAGCTCACTCCTGGTTGGCTGCGTTGATGATGTCCACGAACTGGTCGGGCTTCAGGGCGGCACCGCCGATCAGGCCGCCGTCGATGTCCGGCTGGGCCAGCAGCTCCGCCGCGTTCTTGGGGTTCATGGAGCCGCCGTACTGGATGGTGACGCTGCGGGCCACCCGGGCGCCGTACAGGCTGCGGATGGTGGCACGGATGTTGGTGCAGACCTCGCCGGCCTGCTCGGCAGTTGCGGTCTTGCCGGTGCCGATGGCCCAGATGGGCTCATAGGCGATGATGCAGCGGCGCAGCTTGTCGGCGGGCACGCCGTACAGGGCGCTCTTCACCTGAAGGGCGATCCACTCGTCGGTGATGCCGGTCTCCCGCTGCTCCAGGCTCTCGCCCACGCAGATGATGGGGTTCATGCCGGCGTTCAGCACGGCGTGGACCTTCTTGTTGACGGTGGTATCGGTCTCGCAGAAATACTGCCGCCGCTCGCTGTGGCCCACGATGACGTACTTCACGCCCAGGTCCTTCAGCATGTCGGCGGAGATCTCGCCGGTGTAGGCGCCCTTCTCCTCAAAATACACGTTCTCGGCGCCCACGGAGATCCGCAGGTCCTTGAACGCCTTGGCGGCGGTCTGAATGTTGCAGGCAGGGACACAGATCAGGGTGTCGCACCACTTGGCCCGGGGCATGATCTTCTTCAGCTCCTCGGCGAATTTCTTCGTCTCAGTGGCGGTCATGTTCATTTTCCAGTTTCCGGCGATAACCGTTTTGCGATATCTGCGATTCATGGTGATCTCTTCTCCTTTATGTCTTCATCTATCCGCAATCGCGTTCTCCGCGATCTGATGCGCAGGTTTTGGCCGTTTCCAGGGCATTTTCCCCGAAAGGCCCTTTTTTTTATACAGAATTCCAGCCCGTTTGTCAAGTCAAATGAAGCGCGTTTGGGGACGGATTCGGCGCGGCCGCCGCAAGCGGCCGCAACATTCAAATTCATTTTCGCCTCAGGGCGCGCGTGGCGAAAATACTTTGCCTCAGCCGCCCTGGGCGGTGTCACCAGTCCGCAGATTGGTGAGGAGGAATGTAAAGGGGGGACACAGTCCCCCTCTTTAAGCATCCGGGAGGCAGGCCACGCGGGGCAGCTCTTTGCCCTCCCAAAATTCCAGCGGCGCGATTGACGGCTCCGGGAGGAACCGGGAAACGCAATGCCGCAACGGTGGATCGGCGGCACAGCAGCTTACTGATCAAGGAGGCAGGCCACGCCGGGCAGTTCCTTACCCTCCAGGAATTCCAGGGAGGCCCCGCCGCCGGTGGAGATGTGGGTCATCTTGTCGGCGTAGCCCAGCTGCTCCACAGCCGCCGCGCTGTCGCCGCCGCCGATGATGGTGATGGCGTCCGTACGGCTCAGGGCCTCGGCCACAGCCTCAGTGCCCTTGGCGAAGGCCGGGAACTCAAAGACGCCCATGGGGCCGTTCCAGATGACGGTGCCCGCGTCCGCCACGGCGCCGCAGTACAGCTTCATCGTCTCCGGACCGATATCCAGGCCCTGCCAGCCGTCGGGGATCTCCCCGGCCTTCACCACCTGACTCTTGGCGTCGGGGGCGAAGGCGTCCGCGCAGACGGTGTCCACCGGCAGCAGCAGCTTTACGCCCTTCTCCTTTGCCTTCTCCACCATCTCATTGGCGTAGCTCTCCCAGTCGGCCTCCAGCAGGCTGTCGCCCACCTTGCCGCCCTGGGCGGCGGAGAACGTATAGGCCATGCCGCCGCCGATGATGATGGTATCGGCGATGTTCAGCAGGTTGTTGATGACGCCGATCTTGGAGGAGACCTTGCTGCCGCCCAGGATGGCCACCAGAGGCCGCTTGGGGTCGGCGATGGCACCGCCCAGGAACTCCAGCTCCTTCTGGATCAGGAAGCCGGAGACGGCGGGCAGGTACGCCGCCACGCCGGCGGTGGAGGCGTGGGCCCGGTGCACGGCACCGAAGGCGTCGGACACATACAGATCCGCCATGTCGGCCAGCTTCCTGGCCAACTCCGGGTCGTTCTTGGTCTCGCCGGGCTCGAAGCGGGTGTTCTCCAGCAGCAGGATCTGTCCCGGCTGCAGGGCGGCCGCCTTGGTTTGGGCGTCGGGGCCCACTACGTCATGGGCGAAGATCACTTCCCGGCCCAGCAGCTCGCTGAGGCGCTTCGCCACCGGGGCTAGGCTCAGCTTGGGGTCGGGGCCGTTCTTGGGCTTGCCCAGGTGGGAGCAGGCGATGACCGCCGCCCCATTCTCCAGCAGATACTGGATGGTGGGCAGCGCCGCCACGATGCGCTTGTCGCTGGTGATGGCGCCGGTCTCTTTGTCCTGGGGCACGTTGAAGTCACAGCGGAGCAGGACCTTTTTGCCCCGCACCTCCACATCCCGGACCGTCTTTTTATGGGTATTCATCTGAGATGTCCTCCTATCTGATCTCGTTCCATTGGATTCCTCATGATTCATTCCAACGCAGCCGAAGCCGCAGAGGCGTTCGGCGGCGGTGTCAGCGCGTTCAGGGACTAGTATGGACCGAAGGATAAAATTCACCCCCGGCCGTCCCCCCGCAATGCAAGGCCGCTCCGCGCCCTGCAAAAGCAGCCGGGCCTCCCCAGCGGAATCGGCGCCGCCCGGCGGGGCTCAGCCCCAGGCCATCTCGCCGGTTCCCAGCAGGCCCGGAAAGCCGTTCTGCCGCAGCGCCTCGTAGACGCAGACGGCCACGGTGTTGCTCAGGTTCAGGCTGCGGGCCTCGCTGACCATGGGCAGGCGGACGCAGCGGTCCCGGTACCGCTCCCGGAGAGCCAGAGGCAGCCCGGCGGTCTCCTTGCCGAAGAACAGCCAGCTGTCGGCGGTGAACTGGGCCTCCTGATAGGACCGGGGCGCCTTGGTGGTGGTGAGCCACAGGTCCCGCTCCGCCTCGGGGCGGCGGCGGAAAAAGTCCTCCAGATTCTCGTAATCAAAAACCTCCACCAGGTTCCAGTAGTCCAGGCCAGCGCGGCGGACGGCCTTCTCCGAGATGTCGAAGCCCAGGGGGCGGATCAGGTGCAGCTGGCTGCCGGTGGCGGCGCAGGTGCGGGCGACATTGCCGCAGTTCTGTGGGATCTCCGGCTCCACCAGTACGATATGAAGCATAGACAGCTGTCCCCCTCTTTTCATGCAGTCAAAACACATTGTACCGCGTCGCCCCGGCAAATTCAACTGTAATGTGTGAAGAAAACCGGATTTTTAGAAAAAATCACGACAAATCCAGCTGGATTTCTGCAAAATGCCGGAAATGACAGAAGGAGGGGGCGCCGCAGGAGCGGATCTGTTGTCTCCCACAAAAAAACGTCCCTGTACAAGAAAAATCTGGAGGAAATTTCTTTTATAAATTCGCCGGAAATACTGGATTTTCCCAAGATATTTGTTATAATAAAAAATACGAACGAACAAGGAGGAGAAAACCCATGGATTTTCCGCAGCGCGCCGTGTTTTTTCTGGAAGAGGACTCCTCCCTCCCGGCGCACTCCAAACCGCTGATGCTGGAAGCCGTGTTATTTTGCCCGATCCTAAAATGGATGAGTGACAAGCTGTTGGCCGACGGCGTGCAGCGGTTTTTTGCTGTCTCCAGCCCCCGCTTTGCCCAGGAGGTCCGCGCCTGCTTCCCGGAGGACGCAGACGTGACCATCTCTGAGCAACACAGCGAGCTGCTGGACTTTTTGAACACGCCGGACCCGGTGGCCGTGTTTGTCCGGGCCGCCCTTCCCATGGAGGAGGCGGGCCCCGGCTTTGTCTACGGCGCCGCCGGCTACGAGCTCCAGGCGGTCTGGCAGGAGAAGATGACCAATGCCGTCTCCGCGGCGGAGCTGATCCCCGGCTGGGTGCCGGTTTTCAGTCTGGAGACCGTGGCCGAGCTGGAGCCCCTGCTCCGGGAGCGGATCGTCCGGCGGCACATCCGCGCCGGCGTCCGGGTGCTGGACCCGAACGCGGTGTATATCGACCCCCGGGTCACCATCGGCCGGGGGACCATGCTCCTGCCCGGCACCATCCTGCGGGGGGAGACCGCCGTCGGCTGCGGCTGCACCATCGGTCCCAATGCCGTGGTGCGGGATTGCGTCATCGGCGATGAGACAGAGATCAATGCCTCCCAGGTGAACGAGAGCACCATCGGCAGCCGCACCTACGTGGGGCCCTTTGCCTACGTGCGCCCCGGCTGCGCCATCGGGGACGACATCAAGGTGGGCGACTTTGTGGAGGTGAAGAACTCCGCCATCGGTGACGGCACCAAAATCTCCCACCTGACCTATGTGGGGGACAGCGACGTGGGCCGCAAGGTCAACTTCGGCTGCGGCACCGTCACCACCAACTATGACGGCGTGAAGAAGTACCGCTGCACCATTGAGGACGGCGCCTTCATCGGCTGCAACACCAATCTGGTGGCGCCGGTGACTGTGGGCGCGGGTTCCTATATCGCGGCGGGTGCCACCATCACCAAGGATGTGCCCGCGGACGCGCTGGCCGTGGCCAGGGCCAAGCAGGAGAACAAGGAGGGGTGGGCCAAACGGCGGCGGAAGCTGTACGGGCAGGAGCACTGATGCTCCTTCGGCTGATCGATCCTACTGACAGAAACCAAGAACATTCAGAACATAGAAAGAGGGCGTTCAAACAATGATTTCTCACGGCAAGGACATCAAGGTGTTTTCCGGCAACGCGAATCCGAAGCTGGCGGAGGAGATCTGCAAGTTGATGGGAACCAAACTGGGCGAGGCGGAGGTCGGTACCTTCTCCGACGGGGAGATTTTCGTCTCCCTGTACGAGACGGTCCGCGGCAGCGACGTGTTCGTGGTCCAGTCCACCTGCACCCCGGTGAACAACAATCTCATGGAGCTGCTCATCATGATCGACGCGCTGAAGCGCGCCTCCGCCGGCCGCATCACCGCGGTCATCCCCTACTACGGCTATGCCCGGCAGGACCGCAAGGCCAAGGCCCGTGACCCCATCACCGCCAAGCTGGTGGCCAACATGCTCACCGCCGCGGGCGCGGACCGGGTGCTGACCATGGACCTGCACGCCTCCCAGATCCAGGGCTTCTTCGACATTCCTGTGGACAATCTGGCGGGCAACCCCATCTTTGTGGACTACTACGCCAAGAAGTACGGCTCCGAGTGCGAGAACATGATGGTGGTCTCTCCCGACGTGGGCTCTGTGTCCCGGGCCCGGGCCTTTGCCCAGAAGCTGCACATGAATCTGGCCATCGTGGACAAGCGCCGGCAGAAGGCCAACAGCTGCGAGGTCATGAACGTCATCGGCGACGTGCGGGACAAGGACTGCATCCTCTTCGACGACATGGTGGACACCGGCGGCAGCCTGTGCAACGCCGCCAAGGCCCTGATCGAGGTGGGCGGCGCCAAGAGCGTCCAGGCCTGCGCCTCCCACGGCGTGCTCTCCGGCCCGGCCATTGACCGGATCAACGACAGCGTCATCACCGAGCTGGCCCTGCTGGACACCATCCCCGCCATTGATCCCAAAAAGAGCAGCAAGATCAAATACCTGCAGGTGGCCCCCATGTTTGCAGAGGCCATCGAGCGTATCTACCAGGAGATCTCCATCTCCAAGCTGTTCCGCTGAGAAGCGGCGGAGCTCCGGCATTTCTGCGTATCAATAATGGACTGGTCAAGGCGGGGAAGGGAACTTTCCCGCCTTGGCTGACGTTGCAAAGGAGTTTTTTTCATGCTGTTAGGCGCCAAATCCGCCGCCGTGGACTGGCTGGTGGTGGGCCTGGGAAATCCCGGGAACCAGTATGCCGCCACCCGGCACAACATGGGCTTTATGGCCCTGGACCGTCTGGCGGACCGGGAGGGCTTCCGCTTCAATAAGCTGCGCTTCCGGGCCTGGACCGGCCAGT
>OIDP01000925.1_pt1 | contig 11034 bp, 10 predicted proteins | sample 1581591 | NCBI WGS metagenome assembly OIDP01 (sample SAMEA3882552, study PRJEB24775) | human gut metagenome | biome: human-associated habitat; feature: intestine environment; material: feces | place: Netherlands | collected 2009/2010 | reverse complement strand
GGCCAGCAGGGCCAGCTGCTCCTCCTCGCTCATGGCGGGCAGCTTGTTCTTCAGGTCCATGGCCTTGTAGAGCTGTCCGGAGGTGTTGAAGAACCGCTTCAGGGGCAGGCCGCTCTCCTGCCACCAGGTCCGCAGCTCCTCCTGAGTGGGGTTCTCCGTCTTGATGTCCCGGAGGGTGTAGGAGATTCCCTTCTCGTCCAGCCACTTCTTGGCCTTCTGACAGGTGGTGCACTTGGGATAACAGACAAACAGCATTGAAATTCCTCCTTTTGATTGAACAGGCGGCCGCAAGCCGCCCCTGCAAAAACAGCCCCGGCACACGCCGGGGCTGTCGTCCGTGATACGCTTAATAATTCATCTGCTTGCGGCGGGACAGGTTCATGGTGCCGTCCTGCATCTGGTCCAGGCTGTCCAGGCTCTTGCCGGTGCCCTCGGCCACGCAGGAGATGGCGTCCTCGGCCACGTGGGTCTCGATGCCGGTGTGGGCCTCAATGAGCTTGTCAAAGCCCCACAGCAGGGAGCCGCCGCCGGTCATCACGATGCCGTTGGTGGAGATGTCCGCCACCAGCTCCGGCGGCGTCCGTTCCAGTACGGAGTGGATGGCCTCCATGATCCGCTCCACCGGCTCCTCAAAGGCATCCATCATCTCCGTGGAGCTGACGGTGACCACCTTGGGCAGGCCGGTCAGCAGGCAGCGGCCCTTCACGTCCATGGTCTCCTCCTCGTCCTTGGGGAAGACACAGCCGATCTGCTTCTTCATCTCCTCAGCGGTGCGCTCGCCCACCAGCAGGTTGTGCTTGCGGCGCATGTACTTGACCACGGCCTCGTTCAGCTGGTCGCCGGCGATCTTGATGGAGGCACTCTCCACCACGCCGGACAGGGAGATGACAGCGATGTCCGCGGTGCCGCCGCCGATGTCCACCACCATGTGACCGTCGGGCTGGGTGATGTCGATGCCAGCGCCGATGGCTGCGGCCACCGGTTCTTCAATGAGGTAGACCTTCCGGGCGCCAGCTTGGATGCCCGCGTCGATGACGGCGCGCTCCTCGACCTCCGTAATGCCGGAGGGCACGCAGATGATGACCCGGGGCTTGAAGAAGGACACGCCCGCCACCTTGTGGATAAACTCCCGCAGCATCCGCTCCGTCATGTCGTAGTCGGAGATGACGCCCTCCCGCAGGGGGCGGATGGCGATGATGTTGCCGGGGGTCCGGCCCAGCATAGCCTGAGCCTCCGCGCCCACCTTCAGCAGCTTGCCGGTTGTCTTGTCCATGGCCACCACGGACGGCTCGTTCAGGACGATTCCCTTCCCCTTTACATATACCAAAACCGACGCGGTACCCAGATCGATACCGATATCCTTCGTCATGGACATACTGACTCCACCTCATTTGATCTTTCTGTCTTATAGTATAAGCGGTTTTCCCGCGAACAATCATACAGTCTTTATTATACTGGCAGTTTCCTGGGAATGCAACACTAATTTGTGAACAATTTCCACCGATTCAGGCCTTTTGCCCGCTGTCCCTCTCCAGCGGCGTCAGGGCCGCTGCGGCGCAGACCACGTCTGCCGCTCCGGCCTCCCGCAGCACCCGGGCGCACTCTGCCAAGGTGGCGCCGGTGGTGCAGATGTCGTCCACCAGCAGGATACGATGCCCCGAGATCCGCTCCGGGTCCACCGTCTCATAGACCCCCAGCACATTGGCCCGGCGGGCGGCAGCTTCCTTCAGTCCCGACTGGGCGGGGTTGTGGACGGTCTTGCGCAGCAGCGGCAGCGGCTTCGTCTCCCACAGGCGGCAGGTGCTCTCCGCCAGCAGGCGGGCCTGGTCATACCCCCGCTGACGCAGGCGCCTGGGGCTGACAGGTACCCAGGTCACCGTGTCGAACGCTCCGGAGAAGTGCTCCGCCGCGCACCCGGCGATCAGCTCTCCCAGGGTCGCCGCAGCAGAGGACATCCCTCGGAACTTGAAGCGGTGGAGCCCCTCTCGGGCCAGGCCCTGGTACCACAGAGGCGCCGCGCAGAGAAAGCCGCCGGGCCCCCGGCGCAGGGCGTCGGCTCCCTCCGTCCAGGGAAGCTCCCCGCGACAGGCGTCACAGATGCCCGGTCTGTCCAAAACACGGCCGCAGAAGGGGCACTTGGCTGGGAAGATGAGGTCCAGGAGGGCGGACAGCAGGCTCATCGTTTCTCTGCCTCCGCCAGCAGTTCGTCATACGTGGTATGCAAAGCGTCACGGATACCCCGGAGCTGGGAAGCCTTGATATGCTGAGCCCCTCGTTCAATCTTCACCAGCGATTCCCGGGTGATTTCCACGCCCTCCAGCTGGAGCAGGCGGACCAGTGCCATGGGCTTGATGCCTCGATTTTTTCGGATCCGCCGAATATTGGCTCCAATCCGGATGTCCTGCTTGATCTTCTGCTCCTCCATAGACGCCTCCGCAACAGGACCTGTTTCGGTCCGATTTTGCTTTATTCTATGGAGGAAAGGTAAAAAAATGGGACCCATATGGGTCCGTGTTGCACGCCTGTTCTATGAAACCGTTGGCGTCAGTTTCCATCTGCAAAACTCAGCCATGACGGCTGGGCGGATACGCAGGGGACGCCGGATGGCGGCCTCGGGGTGTCTGCTCCCGCAGGGGCTGGTCCAGCAGGGATACAGCCCCCGTTTCTCTTTTGTCTTTCCAAAAGGGAAACGGGGGTGCATCTGCCCAGCCAGCAGCATAACTGCCCGTCCCGCGTCCAATGGGACGCACCCCATCCTCCACCGGCAGCAAACCTGGCGGCCTTTATCTCTCCGCCGGATCCGCAAAATGTGCCAGCCTCCACCGGAGGCCGGAATACCGCCGCTGCTGACGGTCGTTGGCCGCCATGGCCCGGATGGCCGCGTCGTCCCCCACCACGATCAGAAGCTCTCTTGCACGGGTCAGGGCCGTGTACAGCACCCCCCGCACCATCAGGGACGGCGCTGCCGGCATGGCCGCCAGCACCACGCACTGGTACTCGCTGCCCTGGGCCTTGTGGACCGTCATGGCATAGGCCAGATCGATCTCATTGAGCATATCCAGCGTGTACGTGGCGATCCGGTCATCAAAGTTCACCACCAGCAGCTCTCCGGACGGGTCGATCTCCACGATCCTTCCCACGTCTCCGTTGAACATGCCGGTGCCCACGGTGCCGTCCGCCTTTTCCCATACCACGTTGTAGTTGTTTTTCGTCTGCATGATCCGGTCTCCGGTGCGGAACAGCCGCTCTCCCCACTGGATCTCCCGTTTGTCCGCCGCCGGCGGGTTCAGCGCCGCCTGAAGGCAGCGGTTCAGATTCTCCGTGCCGCTGGGCCCCTTCCGGGTGGGCGTCAGCACCTGGATCTGGTCCGCCGGGATGCCCATGTGGTCCGGCAGCCGGGTTTTGCACAGCTCCACCACCGTGGAGAGGGTCCGCTCCCCATCCCGGCGGCAGAGGAAGAAGAAGTCTCCCTGGTTGTTGGCCAGCTGGGGCGGCTGGCCCAGGTTCACCGCGTGGGCGTTGCGGATGATGGCCGACTGCTCCGCCTGGCGGAACACCTCCCGGAGGAACACCGTCTCCACCCTGCCGCTGCGGATCAGGTCGGAGAACACGTTTCCCGCCCCCACGGAGGGCAGCTGGTCCGCATCCCCCACCAGCACCAGCCGGGTGCCGGGCCGCAGGGCCCGCAGCAGAGCGGAGAACAGCGCCAGGTCCACCATGGACATCTCATCCACGATCACCGCGTCCGCCTCCAGCGGCTCCTTTTCCGTCTTTTGGAACGTCACCTGATGGGTGACGTCGTTCCAGCTCATCCCCAGCATCCGGTGGACCGTCTGGGCCTCCATGCCGGTCAGCTCGCTCATGCGCTTGGCCGCCCGCCCGGTGGGGGCCGCCAGGACGATCTCCAGGCCCATCCGCCGGAACAGGGCCACGATGCCCCGGACTGTGGTGGTCTTGCCGGTGCCGGGGCCTCCCGTGAGGACCAGCACCCCCGTCCGGGCGGCCAGCTCCACCGCCTGCCGCTGCAGGGGCGCATAGGTGATACCCTGCTGGGCCTCCAGCTCGTCCACCGCCCGGCCCGCCTGGGCGCTGCGGTCTGTATCCGCAGCCAGCAGCCCCGCCAGGCGGATGCAGGCGGAACACTCCGCCTCCCACAGCCGCCGGAGGTAGCAGGCCTCCACATGGGCCACCTGTTCCTGGACCACCGCGCCCCGTTCAATGAGGCTGTCCAGAGCCTGCTCCACCAGCTCCGCCCCGCTGTCCAGCAGCTGGGTCGTGGCGGAGATCAGCTTGTTCCGGGGCAGGAACACGTGGCCGTTGTTTTCATTGTGGCTCAGCTCAAAGGTCACCGCCGCCTGGAGCCGCTGGTCGCTGTCCGCGGCCAGCCCCATGCCCATGGCGATCCCGTCGGTGACGGAGAACTCCACCCCGCACGCCTCGCCGGAGAGGATGTAGGGATTCTCCCGCACCTTCTCCAGCGCCGCGTCGCCGTACTGCCGCCGCAGCTCCATAGCCAGGACAGGAGGCAGCTGGTACTGGGCCAGAAAGGCCATCAGCCGCCGCAGGCCCATGTGCCGGCGGAAGCTCTCCGCGATCTCCTGGGCCTTGCGGGCGGTGACGCCTTTGAGCGTGGTCAGGCGCTCCGGCTCCCGCTCCAGAACGTCCAGGGTCTCCGCCCCGAACCGCTCCACAATCCGCCGCGCGGTGGCGGGCCCCACCCCCTTGCAGATGCCGGAGGAGAGATAGCTGAAGATCTCCTCCTCGTCCTCCGGCAGGCTCCGCTCCAGCTCCACCGCCCGGAGCTGTTCCCCGTGCTGGGGGTGGGTCTCCGGCACGCCGGAGACCGCCAGGTGCTCTCCCGGCGCCACGCAGGGGATACAGCCCACCACCGTAATCACCTCACCCTCCTCCGTCAGGAGGCGCAGGACCGTATAGCCGTTCTCGGCATTTTGAAAAATGATGCTATGTACCGTTCCCTCACAGGTGACCAGCTCTTCCATGCTCTTCCTCTTTCGTATGCTCGTTTTCGTCCAGACGGATCACAGCGCCGTCCGTCAGCGCCACCCCCGGATCCCGGTCCGCCAGATAGGCCGCCAGCGCCCGGGCGTCCCGGGTTAGCCCACAGTCCGCCAGCACGATTCTGGCCCCGGGCAGGCGCCCCCGCAGGCGCCGCAGCTCCCGCACGTCCGCCTCCATGGCCAGGGCCTCTCCCCGCAGGGGCAGCACCAGCAGCAGCCCCGGCACCGCCGGCCGCCCCGCCCGGAAAAAGGCCCCTGCCACGATCCACACCAGGGTGGTCACGCCCACCGCGGAGAGGAACGCGATCAAACCGTCTTGCAGCAATGTCATCCCAAATCACCTCGGGATAGTGTATGCAACGGGGCAGATTCGGTGTTCCGGGGCGGGAGTGTTTGGGGTGCGTCCCATTGGACGCGGAATGGCAGCTATGATGATAGCTGGGCAATGCACCCCCCATTTTCTTTTCGGTCTTGCCGAAAAGAAAATGGGCCGCGCCCGGTCCAAAAGAAAAGGCCGCTTTTGGCGCACGCCGGCGCATTCGCGCCTCTGTGCTGACGGGGGTCGGCGTATCGGTGCAAGCGCCGATTTGGGCTTGCCTTCGGGCACGCTATCATCTTCTACGAGGTCGTGACTGCTGTCCCGTGGCGGATGGTGCCGACAGCGTCGGGGTGCAAGGATGCATTCGACCAGCTTCTCTTTCCGCGCCTTCCGCTTCGCTAGGCGCTGCCTGGTTCTTCGCGGGAGCGTGAGCGGCAGCGGGGAGAGGGGCAGGGGGTATCCCTGTACCTCCCCGGGCTGGAGGTTTCCCCAAGGGCGGCGCGTTTCCGTCTCTGACTGCCGCAAGGGACTGCCAACCTTCCCCCGCCGGCGGCAGGAGGGCTGCGCCTGCGCAGGCCGACCCGCCGAACATGTTTTCTTTTCCACCGGGCGCGGCGCATTTTCTTTTTGATGTCTCAAAAAGAAAATGGGGGGCGCATCTGCCAGACATCATCATAGCTGCCTTTCCCCGCTGAAACGGGCGGCCTTACAACTGCATATCCTCATTTTCAAATAAAGGAAGGTACACAATCATGGATAAGGTTCTGAAAATCGGCATCATCGGCTGCGGCGCCATCGGCAAGGATCACTGCCGCCGCATTATCGAGACGGTCCCCGGCGCCACGGTCGTGGCCGTCAGCGACTATGTGGCTGCTGCCGCCGACGAGACTGCCGCCAAGTACGGCATCAAGTCCTATGGCAACGACTGCGACGGCATGATCAAGGACCCTGAGGTGGAGGCCGTGGTCATCACCTCCATCGATCCTACCCATCACGACTACGTCATGAAGACTCTGGCAGAGGAGAAGTGGTGCTTCTGTGAGAAGCCCCTGAGCCAGAACGCCAAGGACTGCGAGGAGATCATCCGCCGGGAGCAGGAGATCGGCAAGCGGCTGGTGCAGGTGGGCTTCATGCGCCACTATGATCGGGGTTACGCTGAGATGAAGCGGATCATCGCCTCCGGCGAGCTGGGCAAGCCCCTCATCATCAAGGCCTGCCACCGCAACGTCTCCCAGGGCCCGGGCTTCAAGACGGAGAACGGTGTCACCAACGTCGCCATTCACGAGCTGGACATCTGCCGCTGGCTGCTGGATGACGAGTATGAGGACGTGCAGTGCGTGAAGGTCCGCCAGTCCTCCAACTCCGACAAGGGATATGATAACCCCCAGGTGATGCTGATGCGCACCAAGAAGGGCTGCTTCATCGACGTGGAGGTCCAGGTGGCCGACGGCTACGGCTATGACATCCAGTGCGAGGTGGTCTGCGAGAACGGCACCGTCAAGCTGCCCGATCCCTACGCCGTGGTGTGCCGCTCCCGCCCCGCCGGCTGGGACAGCGTGAAGCCCGCCGAGTCCATGCCCATCATGACCGACTGGAAGGAGCGCTTCATCGAGGCTTATGACATTGAGTTCTGCAAGTGGGTGGAGTCCGTCCATGCCGGCAAGCTCACCGGCCCCTCCTCCTGGGACGGCTACGTGGCCTGCGTGGCTGGCGACGCTCTGAACGCCTCCCGCGGAACCTCTCAGTTCCTGAAGGTGGAGACCATGGAAAAGCCGGAAATGTACAAGTAATCTGCAAAATCAAGCGCAAAAAGGCCGCCCTCCCGGGCGGCCTTTTTGCGGGGATCCCCTGGGAAGCGTGAAGGGTCGAGAGTTGAGAACGAAGAGCGCTGCTGTTTGGATAGAAGCTGCCTCTTCGTATCTCTGATTTCCACCCCTCACGTTTTGCTCTGTTGGAGGGCTTGTTTCTTTTTGTTTCCAATCGTTCACAAAATCTCCCTTGTTTTCGCGGTCGGAAGGCTGTACCATAAAAACAGAACAAAGAAGATCAGACGGCCGTCCGCGGCCGGAAAGGAACGATATGAACATACGAAAGAAGATCCTGACTCGCTGCGGCGCCCTGCTGACGGCGGTTCTGGTGCTGGCCCCAACCGCCCTGGCGGCGGAGGCTGAGATACCGTACATCCCCCAGACTGTCCCGGCGGCCCAGCTTGCTCCGGCAGACCAGAGGGGGCAGGAGGACTGGCAGCTGCTGCTGGTGAACCCTTGGCACACGGTGCCGGAGGGATATGAGATCAAGCTGGCCACGTTATCCAATGGACTCCAGGTGGACGAACGGATCTATGATGATCTGGATGACATGCTCTCCGACTGCCGGGAGGCGGGCCTGAACCCCATCGTCTGCTCCGCTTACCGGACGGAGGCCACCCAGACCCGGCTGTACCGGAACAAGGTGGCGCGGGTCCGGGCCTCCGGTGTGCCGGAAGACCGGGTGGAGGCGGAGGCCGCCCGGTGGGTGGCCAAGCCCGGCACCAGCGAGCACCAGACCGGCCTGGCTCTGGACATTGTAGCCGCCGGCTATCAGATCCTGGACGAGGAACAGGAGGACACGGCGGAGCAGAAGTGGCTGATGGAGAACAGCTGGAAGTACGGCTTCATCCTCCGTTATCCTTCGGAGAAGAGCGACATCACAGGCATCGGGTACGAGCCCTGGCACTACCGTTACGTGGGCAAGGCGGCGGCAGCGGACATCTACCGCACCGGCGTCTGCCTGGAGGAGTATCTGAGCCAGGAGGGGCCGGAGGCGGAGCTGGCGCCTGCGCAGACAATCCGGCAGGCGGCCACGGCATCCGGCTCTATGGAGACCGCGCCGCAGGGGGCGGCGGCCATCTGAAACTGCATCCACATACACGGCGGGTTTCCCCGCCGTGTATATTTTCCCTGAATTCCTACTTGACAAATAGGATTTTTTGTGAGATAACTATACCATAGTAATTAACTGGGAAAAGGAGTGAACCAGATGAAGATTTACGCGGACAACGCGGCCACCACTCGGGTGAGCGACACGGCGCTGGCGGCCATGACGCCCTGCTTTCAGGAGATCTACGGCAATCCTTCCAGCCTTCATACGCCGGGACAGCGGGCGGCGGAGAAGCTGGCGGCCGCCCGGGCGATCTTTGCACGGAACCTGCATGCGGATCCCCGGGAGATCACCTTCACCTCCGGCGGCAGCGAGGCGGACAACCAGGCCCTCCGTACCGCGGCGGCCTTGGGGGAGAAGCGGGGCAAACGTCATATCGTCTCAACGAAATTCGAGCACCATGCCGTGCTCCATACCCTCCAGGCCCTGGAGCGGGAGGGCTTTAAAGTAACCCTGCTGGACATTCCGCCGGACGGCGTGGTGACGGCGGAGCAGGTCCGGGATGCCATCCGGCCGGACACTTGTCTGGTGAGCGTCATGTTTGCCAACAACGAGATCGGCACCATCCAGCCCATTGCCGAGATCGGCGCCGTCTGCCGCCAGGCGGGGGTCCTGTTTCACACGGACGCGGTCCAGGCGGCAGGCCACCTGCCCATCGATGTGGAGGCGATGCAGGTGGACCTGCTGTCCCTCTCCGCCCATAAGTTCCATGGGCCCAAGGGCGTGGGAGTGCTGTACGCCCGGCGCAGTATTCCTCTGGCTACGCTGATCCATGGCGGTGCCCAGGAGCGGGGGAAGCGGGGCGGCACGGAGGACATCCCCGGCATCTGCGGCGCTGCGGCCGCCTTTGACGAGGCCTGTGCCACCATAGAACAGAACGCCGCCTACCTCACGCCTCTGCGGGACAGGCTGATCGCCGGCCTTACCGCCATCCCCCACACCGCGCTGAACGGCGATTCGGCCCGGCGGCTGCCGGGGAATGTGAACGTGTGCTTCGAGGGGATCGAAGGGGAGTCCCTGCTGTTGCTGCTGGATGAAAAGGGCATCGCCGCCTCCTCCGGCAGCGCCTGTACCTCCGGCTCCCTGGACCCCAGCCATGTGCTGCTGGCCCTGGGGCGGCCCCACGAGGTGGCTCACGGCTCCCTCCGGCTGAGCCTGAGCCATGAGAACCGGCCGGAGGAGATCGACTATATCCTGGAGGTCCTGCCGGGGATCGTGTCCTATCTGCGGGGGATGTCCCCTGTGTGGGACGAGCTGGAGACCGGCCTGCGGCCGCATCTGATCTGAAAGGAGACAATGACTATGGCATTATATAGTGATAAAGTGATGGACCACTTCCAGCATCCCCGGAACGTGGGGAAGCTGCCCGACGCCGACGGCGTGGGCGAGGTGGGCAACGCCAAGTGCGGGGATATCATGCGGATGTATATCCAGGTGGACCCGGAGACCCAAGTGATTACCGATGTAAAGTTCAACACCTTCGGCTGCGGCAGTGCCATCGCCACCAGCTCTATGGCTACGGAGATGATCAAGGGCAAGCCTGTTTCCGAGGCCCTGCAGCTCACCAACCGGGCAGTGGTGGAGGCTCTGGACGGCCTTCCGGCCCATAAGCTCCACTGCTCTGTCCTTGCGGAAGAGGCGGTGCGGGCTGCTATCCGGGATTACTACGACCGGAACAGCATCCCCTACGGAGAGGAACTGCGGGCTTGCGAAGGACATTGCGATACCTGCGGACATTAAGAAAACGCCCCGGAGCAATGCTCCGGGGCGTTGTTTCTCCCAATCAAAAATCATCGTCCCCGTCTAGCTCGTCCTCGTACGGGTAGCAGTCCGCGAACATCTTCTCAAACCGGCGCTGATTCTTCCGGTCGTTGGGCGTCATCCGATTCAGATTCTTCAGAAAGGACAAAATCATACCGAAGAGATATCCAAAGGTGCCGGGGGCGGCGGTGAGCCAGATCATCAGCGCGGAAATCACGGCCACGCCCAGAAAGCCGATCACCGTGCGCCAGGCGATCCGGCGGAGTGCCAGCGCCAGATCAAAGGCCGGGACCTGGTGCTTCCGGCGTCTGGCCAGGGAGATGGAGGAGCAAAGCGCCACCAGGGCCTGAACGCCGAAGATGCTCATAATAAGAAAACCGGCGACAGCCGCGCACAGAAAATGGAGGGCGATTGAGGCGATATCCATGCAGGGTTCTCCTCCCATGTCCAACTGAGTACGATCATTATACAGGAAAACCGCCGGTTTGACAAGGGGTGTTCACGCGAGCCACCATGTCCGGCCGTCCAACTGTCCGTCCTGGATGGTCACTACGCCATAGGAGGGGCGGGTGGGGGCGCCGATGCTGCCGGGATTCAGGAACAGTGTCCGGCCCCGCCGGTCCACCAGAGGTCTGTGGGTGTGGCCGAAGAGGAAGAGGTCCAGCTGTTGTTCCTCCGCGGCAAACCCCGCGGTCACCAGGGACTGCTTCACGCCGTAGGTGTGGCCGTGGCACAGGAGAATACGCTTGCCCCGCAGCTCCAGCAGCCGTTCCGCTGGCTCTGTGGGACGGAAGTCACAGTTGCCCGGAACCTGTTCCAGGGGGATGGAGGGAAACCTGTCGTGGAGCCGTTCCCCGTCCCGCCAGCAGTCCCCCAGATGCAGAATCAGGTCCGGGGAGGTCTGCTCCACGGCCTGCTCCATGGGACTGACGGCGCCATGGGAATCCGAGAGTACCAGAATCTTCATAGGCATTTCCTTTCCGGAGAGGTCTTTTGGTTCAGTATAGAGGACGGCGG
>OIDP01000924.1_pt1 | contig 11047 bp, 10 predicted proteins | sample 1581591 | NCBI WGS metagenome assembly OIDP01 (sample SAMEA3882552, study PRJEB24775) | human gut metagenome | biome: human-associated habitat; feature: intestine environment; material: feces | place: Netherlands | collected 2009/2010 | reverse complement strand
TTCTTAAGTTAATGACATTGGGAGTGAACAATAACGTAGGAAGAAAACACAAGGTGGAAAACTGAAAATAAGCATTGTAAAAATCCGAACTGTAATTTATAATAAAATTCAATGGTAACGGTTCAATATCTTTACAGTTACAAATAATGAGAAACAAGGAGGAAAACATGAAAAGAGAAACAGTCGTCGTACTGGATTTCGGCGGTCAGTACAATCAGCTGGTTGCCAGACGTGTCAGAGAGTGCAATGTTTACTGTGAGATCTATTCCTACCGTACAGACATCGAGCAGATCAAGGCGATGAATCCGAAGGGTATCATTTTAACCGGCGGTCCGAACAGCTGTTACGAGCCGGATTCTCCGACGTACACAAAGGAACTGTTTGAACTTGGAATTCCGGTTTTGGGACTCTGCTACGGTGCGCAGCTTATGATGCATGTGCTGGGCGGAAAGGTTGAGAAGGCACCGGTGCGTGAGTATGGCAAGACAGAGGTGTTTGTCGATACGACATCGCCGCTTTTCGGCGATGTGTCTGAGAAGACGATCTGCTGGATGAGCCATACGGACTATATTGAAAAGGCTCCTGAAAATTTCCGTGTGACGGCCCATACTCCGGTCTGCCCGGTGGCTGCCATGGAAAATCCGGAAAAGAAACTGTATGCGGTACAGTTCCACCCGGAGGTAAACCACACCCAGTATGGTCTGACCATGCTGGACAGCTTCCTGAAAAAGGTCTGCGGCTGCACCGGTGACTGGACTATGGGCAACTACGCCAAGACTGCCATTGCACAGATCCGGGAAAAAGTAGGCGACGGCAGAGTTCTGCTGGCGCTGTCCGGCGGCGTAGACAGCTCTGTCTGTGCTGCCCTGCTGTCCCGTGCGGTCGGCAAAAAGCTGACCTGCATCTTCGTAGACCACGGTTTCCTGCGGAAGAACGAGGGCGACGAGGTAGAAGCAGTCTTCGGTCCCAACGGTAATTATGACCTGCACTTTATCCGTGTGAATGCGCAGGAGCGTTTCTATAGCAAGCTGGCCGGAGTATCCGAGCCGGAGCATAAGAGAAAGATCATCGGCGAAGAGTTCATCCGCGTTTTCGAGGAAGAGGCGAAGAAGATCGGTGCCGTGGATTTCCTGGTACAGGGAACCATTTATCCCGACGTGGTAGAGAGTGGACTGGGCGGCGAATCCGCAGTGATCAAGTCCCACCACAACGTAGGCGGTCTGCCCGACTATGTAGATTTCAAGGAGATCATCGAGCCGCTGCGCAATCTGTTCAAGGATGAGGTGCGTAAGGCAGGTCTTGAGCTTGGCATTCCGGAGAATCTGGTATTCCGCCAGCCGTTCCCGGGACCGGGACTCGGCATCCGCATCATCGGCGAGGTGACAGCAGAGAAAGTCCGCATTGTACAGGACGCTGATGCCATCTACCGCGAGGAGATTGCGAAAGCCGGACTGGACCGTTCGATCGGTCAGTATTTTGCGGCGCTCACCAATATGAGAAGCGTCGGAGTCATGGGGGATGAGAGAACCTATGATTATGCAGTTGCACTGCGCGCCGTGAATACGGTGGATTTCATGACCGCGGAGGCGGCGGAGATCCCGTTCGAGGTGCTGCAGACGGTAATGAGCCGGATTATCAATGAGGTGCGCGGGGTGAATAGAGTATTCTATGATCTGACCAGTAAGCCACCGGGAACGATTGAGTTTGAATAAATCGAGTTGCTTAAAAAAGCCAGTGTTTATGCGGGTTTCAGCGATTTCGATTAGTCTTTTGATAACAAATTGATAACAGTCATAGCAAGTGCCATTATTCTTGTTATCCAGTGGTTTATGGGTAACGGAACAATTAACAGGTGGCTTGCAGACTAAAGTTCGGAGCTTGGCTCTGAACAAATTCCATATTATAAACTAAGCCCTTAGCTGTGGTTAATAACCATAGTTAAGGGCTTTTTTGTCGTTGCCAAAGCATCTGTAGGGAGCTGCCAGTGGCAGGTCCTGTAGGTGCTTATTTATCTTTCAAGTGGTCTTTGAATGCTTCCACGAGAGCGTCACTTAATTCCTGTGATGGAACTTTTGCCCAACGCTGTGTGGTGTCGAACTCTGGATAATGGTAACGCCAGTTATCGTATTCTTCTCTGTTGATTTCTTCGGAAGATAGCTTGTCTGCCTGTTCTTTCCAAGCATACAGCATTTTGAGGAGTTCATATGCTTCTCTGCCTTTGTCCTTGTTGACCTTTAAGCATACCTCTCCGTCTGCTTCACTGACAGTAAGACCGTAAATATCTTCAAGGGTAAACAGAGTGTGCATAAGACCGATATAGCTGTCTATGTCAGGAACATCAAGAGCCTGTGGAGAAACATCAAGCACCTGTGCCAATGCATTTGTAAGGTCTGCTTTCGGTTTGCGTGTACCAGTTTCGTACTGTGCCAAACGCACATCAGCACTCTTTTCTGGAAAACCGATTGCTGTACCGAGATACTTTTGTGTCATACCACGCATTAGTCTGAAAAAATGTATTCTTTCGCTGATAGCCATAATGATACGCTCCTTTTATATTTAGTGAAATAAGTATAGCAGAAATGTTTAGTGGAAGTCAAGAAAAACCGAAACAAAAATGTTTAATATTTTCTTTGCAACCACTTGACAATAGCAAATATGTTTAGTAAAATAAATTACGAATTAAACAAATATGCTTAATGCGACAACTGAATGACCGTCCGAAAAGCCAAACCGCCAAGACCTCGTCGGAGCAAGTTCCGTATCGTTCGCTTGTGTGCAAGCACAAAAGCTCATTCGCTGCACTGCTCCTCCTCTTCCCCAAAAGTCTCCGACTTTTCGGGAACCCCTATACGAGCGAGCGCCTGATGTACTGCGGTGCATTGGGACAGCACAGCGCCTGCCGACAAGCAGGAGTGCCTGTTGGAACTTTAACACGGAGAAAGCGGCAAGCAAAAAATTATTTTAAGAAAGGAAGAAAAAGGATATGGAAAACAGATTTATCCGAGCCGAAGATGTGGCTCAGGAACTAAACGTATCAAAACCTTATGCATATAAACTCATCAGACAATTAAATGAGGAATTGAAAGCAAAGGGCTTTATTACGATTGCAGGGCGTGTAAATCGCCAGTATTTTTACGAAAGGCTCTACGGAGCAGGAAAGGGGGAAATGTAAATGCCGGTATTTAAGAATGAAGATAACGGTACTTGGTATGTGATGGCAAGGTATGTGAACTGGAAAGGGGAACGCAAGCAGAAATGCAAGCGTGGCTTTGCTACCAAACGAGAAGCACAGGAATGGGAAAGAATGTTCAAATTGCAGACTTCTTCAGACCTTGATATGAGTTTTGAAGCCTTTACGGAGCTTTATATCAATGATGTGAAGAACCGTTTGAAGGAAAACACGTGGCTTACCAAAGAGCATATCATACGCACAAAGATACTTCCGTATTTCGGGAAACTGAAAATCAGCGAGATTTCCACAAAGGAGATTATTACTTGGCAGAATGAAATGCTTGCCTATCGTGATGAGAAGAAAAAGCCTTATTCACAGACGTATCTGAAAACGCTGCACAATCAGTTGTCCGCCATTTTCAATCACGCTGTCCGCTACTATGAACTGCGTTCCAATCCTGCGGCAAAGGTGGGAAATATGGGACGTGAGGAACACAAGGAAATGCTGTTCTGGACAAAGGAAGAATACAAGAAATTCTCTTTTGAGATGATGGACAAGCCTGTTTCCTTTTATGCGTTTGAAATGCTTTACTGGTGCGGTATCCGAGAGGGCGAGCTGTTAGCTTTGACTCCGGCAGATTTCAACTTTGATAAGGAAACAGTCACAATCAATAAATCCTATCAGCGTTTGAAAGGGCAGGATGTGATTACTTCTCCGAAAACGAAAAAGAGCAACCGCACGATTAAAATGCCGAAGTTTCTGTGTGAGGAAATGAAAGAATATCTCGGTATGCTTTACGGATTGAAGAAGAAAGACCGTATCTTTACGGTGACGAAAAGCTATCTTCATCACGAGATGGACAGAGGGGCAAAGGCGGCAGGCGTGAAGCGTATCCGCATTCACGATCTCCGTCACAGCCACATTTCACTCTTGATTGATATGGGCTTTTCTGCGGTGGCGATTGCTGACCGAGTTGGTCACGAAAGTATTGATATTACTTATCAGTACGCACACCTCTTTCCGTCAAAGCAGATTGAGATGGCAGAAAAATTAGATGATTTAGGGAAAGGAGATTTTGAAAATGTCAGCTAAGAACAGAGATAACAAAAATCGTTGGAGGAATATCACAGTAGGGTTTCGAGTATCGCCCGAAGAAAACGAACTCATTAACAGAGCTGTAGCTCTATCAGGATTGCCAAAACAGGAGTATTGTTACCGCCGTTGCTTAAATCAGGATGTGGTGGTACAGGGCAATCCGAGAGTGTATAAGGCGTTGAAAACGGAATTTGCCACAGTCCTTGCGGAACTGAAAAGGATTGAAGCAGGAAAAGGTGTGGATGATGAACTGCTGAGTGTAATAGAACTGATTTCCATTATTCTCGGCGGTTTGAAAGGAGAGGATGCGAATGGAGAATAAAAAAGAAATGACTATTCCAAATGTATCTGCGGCAACAGATGCGGAACAGTCACTTTCCAAATGTACTGACAATAGTATAGTCAATCAGGATACGGATTTCAAGGGGTACGAGCAATCTTTTGAAGAAATGCAAAGGGAAATACTCAGACAGTTAGACCCTTCCTATCTGAAAACAGTATCAATGACAACGCTGTATGATACGGTGTTTGAGGTTCAGACACCACTTATCGACGGTCTGCTCCAAAGGGGAACTTACCTTTTCGTAGGTTCCCCGAAAGTGGGAAAGAGCTTTATGATGGCACAGCTTGCCTATCATATCAGCACAGGCACACCGCTTTGGGAGTATAAGGTGCGTAAGGCAACGGTGCTTTATTTTGCCCTTGAAGATGATTACCCACGTTTGCAGAAGCGATTGTTTCAGATGTTCGGTGCAAAGGAGACAGGCAATCTGTATTTCGCAACGGAATGTAAAACGGTCAATGGCGGACTGGAAGAACAGATAAGAGGGTTTATGAGGGAACACCCAGACACAGGCTTGATTATCATAGACACCTTAAAGCGTGTGCGTGAAGCAGGCGGAGCAGATTACAGCTACGCAAGTGATTATGATGTTGTGGCAAGGCTGAAAGCGTTGGCAGACAGTTACAAGGTTTCAATGCTTATTGTTCATCATACACGCAAACAAAAATCGGAAGATATATTCGATATGATTTCAGGCACGAATGGTCTGATGGGTGCGGCAGACGGTGCATTTGTTCTCAGTAAGGACAAGCGTACTTCCAACAATGCCACACTTGATGTTGCTGGCAGAGACCAGCAGGATATGAAAATCCATCTTGTAAGGGACAGCGAGCGATTGGTGTGGAACTTTGCAAAATCGGAAACGGAGATGTGGAAAGAACCGCCCGAACCTCTGCTTGAGAAGATAGCGGATACGCTCTTTTCGGAAAGTGACAGATGGGAAGGAACTGCTTCGGAACTTTGCGAAAGGCTTGCGGTGGATATAAAGCCGAATGTACTTTCTTTAAGGCTCAGTATCAACGCAAGCAGGCTGTTTCGTGATTACGGTATCCGTTATCAGAACAGCCGCACACACGACGGAAGAAAGGTTTCACTTTGGAAAGAAACCGAGCAGACGGCGTGACAAACGGTGTCAAAGGTGTCAATGTTTTTGAGAGCAGCACGCTGTGAAAAACATTGTCACCATCGTCACACTTTGACACCGGATAAAGTTTAGGGGAGTGTGCAGAGAGTGCCTTTTCAAAGGCGGCTCTTTGGTCTCGCCTGCTGGCTCGGTCGGTTCGCAGGCGTGTGTGCCACCGGCACACGCTCACCCCTCGGAGAGCCTTCGGAGAACGCAAAACCTGTTTACAGGTCGCATTTTTGATGGGTGTACCCGTCAAAAGTGCTTTTGCGTTACTTTTGACAAAAGTAACAAAACCTGAGAATGTTGAAATTTACAGATGGGAGATGAAAAAATGCAGAGAACGATAAGTGCAATGGTCGGTAAAGGCTCGGTCAATCACAATAGCCGAAAGTTCCGAGCAGAAAATGTAGACGGAACTCGTACTCATCTCAATATCGACTACTGCAATGAAAATATAAAGACAGTTTATCACGAATTGTTTGATGAAGCATTGGAAAGATACAATGCCAAGCAGATAAGGTCAGACCGAAAGATAAAAGATTATTATGAAAAAATCCGAAGTTCCAAGCAGGAAAAACCGTTCCACGAAATCATTTTACAGGTGGGCGGTAAGGGAAATATGAACGCCGATACGGAAAACGGAGAACTGGCAAAGCAGATTTTAGATGAATACTATCAGGGTTTTCAGGAGCGAAATCCACAGCTTCGGGTGTTCTCGGCTCATCTGCATATGGATGAAGCTACACCACATCTGCACATAGATTTTGTACCTTTTACCACAGGCAGCAAGCGTGGACTTGATACAAGAGTGTCACTAAAGCAGGCTCTTGCAACGCAAGGTTTTAAGGGCGGCAGTCGTGGCGATACGGAGTGGTCGCAATGGATACAGTCCGAAAAAGAACAGCTTGCGGCGGTGATGGAACGTTATGGGATTGAGTGGGAACATTTAGGCACACACGAAAAACATCTTTCTGTTTTGGATTATAAAAAGCAGGAAAGAGAAAAAGAAGTGGCGGCATTAGGTGCGAAAATCGAGCAGAAACAGATTGAATTTGATGTGTTGTCGGAACGAGTATTGAACTATGATAAGGCAAAAGACGAGCTGTCAAATCTTGAAATAGAGCTTGATACTGCACCGAAATATCAGTTGCCAGAACCAGAGAAATTTATGACTGCAAAGGCATATAAAACCAAAATGGCAGAGCCGGTTGTAAGGAAATTGAAGCAACTTGTCAAAACGGTGCTTGCCCGCTGCTTTGAGGGGTGGGACAACTATCATAGGCTGAATACAGCGAATGCACAGTTATACCGCACCAATCAGCGTTTGGAGAAAGTCAATGAAAGATTGACCGAAGAAAACAAAATCCTAAAAGCAGAAAATAAAGATTACAGCCTGCTCCGTAAGGTTTTTGGTCGCAAACAGATAGATGATTTGTTGGAGCAGGCAAGAACAGTTAAAGGTCGCAAGCGTGATAATACACGATCACGATAGACAAAAATCACAGGAGGAAAAGGAAAATGACAAAGACAATTTTTGAAGAAATGGGCGGAACTTATAGACAGGTGGGTGATTATTTATTGCCGAACATCACAGTACCAGCCGAAGAAGAAATAGAGCCGATTGGTTTATGGGGGAAACGACATGCAAGGCATTTAAAGGAACACTATAAAGTGTTATATATGAACCTGCTGACAAGCGGAAAGCTGCATAGTTATCTTGCAGAAGTCGATAAGCAAGCAGAGGATATGTTTCTTCGACTGGTAAAGGAATATGCCGACAGACAAGATGTGACGGAACAATTAAAGAAAGATAATCCCTACGAATGGATTGGAAGAATGAATAATATTCAGGCTTGTGTGAGGGAAGTTGTAGGAACGGAGTTGATTTACACATAAGCGTTTTACGGTATGGTGCTCCTGCGTTTGCTGGAGTGCTGTGGTTGTGGTTGTAAAGAGGTTGTGAAAGATTGAATTTCGTAATGGTTGGATGTATAATTAGGAAGTGAAAATTTTAATTTGCACTTCCATAAGGTGAAATGTATTGACACAAAAAATACAGTATGATAGTATTGCCATTAGAAGAAAGAAAGGCACATTTTGTGTAAGGTGAGGAAATGATTAATAGATAATTTGATTTAAGTAAGACACATATAGTTATTGAGCCTGTAGAGAATAGGTTTGTTTTGTGTACGCTTAAGTTGGATTATCGCAAGAGGCATTTCCTTTGTTTTCCTTTTGGAAAAGAAATAAGGGTCTATTTAGCGAGTCTATTTTTGCGTATGCAAAAAAGACTCGTTTTTGTGTGTTCAAAATAATAATTGGCTCAGACTTCGAAAAGGAGAAACTTTAATGTTGCAGATAAAAAAATTAAATTTAACACATAAAAAAGACCTGAGAATAATTCTTAATGATTTCAACCTTGTGCTAAATGATGGAGATAAGGCAGTTATTATTGGAGAAGAGGGAAATGGGAAATCGACATTAATGAAGTGGATATACAATCCGTCGCTTGTAGAAAACTATATAGAAGCAGATGGGGAAAGGATAATGGGACACGAACGTCTTGGTTATCTTCCGCAGGAGATGCTCGATGAAGATAAGGAAAAAACAATATACGAATATTTTTCTGAAGAGGAAATATTCTGGGAGAAAACGCCTAAAGAATTGTCTGTTATTGCGGGAAAATTTGGAATGAAAAATGATTTTTTCTACAGTAACCAGACAATGGGTAGTCTTTCAGGAGGCGAAAAAGTCAAGACACAACTTATGAGGCTTTTCATTCGCGATGTTTCTGTGCTGTTGTTGGACGAACCTTCCAATGACATCGACATTGCGACGCTTACATTACTGGAAAAAATCATAAATGACTGGAAGCACATTGTGCTTTTTATTTCACACGATGAAACGCTGATAGAGCGTACTGCCAACATGGTGATACATATCGAGCAGATTATACGAAAAACAAAGGCGAGATATACCGTGGCAAAGCTTCCCTATAGACGCTATGTGGAAGAACGGCTTCATAAATTTGAAATCCAAAAACAGCGGGCACTGAGTGACCGTAGGGAGAAAAAGATTCGCGATGAAAAATATCAAAGAGTTATGCAGAGTGTACAAGGTGCATTAAGAAGTTGTACCAGACAAGCACCGTCTGTTGCCAAAAACTTAAAGGACAAAATGCATACGGTTAAGGCAATGGAACGAAGATTTGAAAAAGAAGATGAAAATATGACTCAGATGCCGGAACAGGAAGAAGCAATCTTTGTCAAATTAGGGGATGAAAACTCACACATTCCCGCAGGAAAAACGGTCATAGAATATGAACTTTCAAAGCTTGTGACTCCGGATGGCAAAAGAATTTTAGCAGAAGGAATTCATTTAAAAATAAAAGGTTCAGAAAAAATCTGTATGATAGGAGCCAACGGGGCAGGAAAAACGACTCTTCTAAAAAAGATAGCGGAAGAACTCCTAAATCGGAATGACATTAAAGCAGAATATATGCCTCAAACTTATGAAGACCTGCTGGATTTGGATGTTACACCGGTTGATTACCTTGATAAAACAGGAGATAAAGAAGAGCGTACAAGAATTAGAACATACCTTGGTTCACTTAAATACACACCAGATGAAATGGAGCATCCGATTCGGGAGTTATCAGGCGGACAAAAGGCGAAAGTGCTTCTCTTGAGGATGAGCTTAAGTGGTGCAAATGTTCTTATTCTGGATGAACCGACAAGAAATTCTTCACCATTGTCCGGTCCGGTAATAAGAAAAATGCTCCGAGAATTTCCGGGGGCTGTCATTAGCATTTCTCACGATAGAAAGTATATTGAAGAGGTGTGCGATAAAATATATCAGCTAAATCCTAATGGATTACAGCTAATTGGTGATTGATAACAAAAAGGATGAAAGACTGACAAATTTCAGGCTTTTAGTGAGTTGGAAAGCATACAAAGATTTGAATTTGGAGGATAGATTATGGTACGTACAGAAGATGCATGTGAAATTATAAAATATGCTTTGCAAAACGAAATTAAAGTATATTTAGATGGCGGATGGGGTGTTGATGCACTTCTTAAAAGAGAATCAAGAATACACAATGATATTGATTTGTTTGTTGAACTGAAACATTATCATGATTATATTTATGTGATTAAGCAGCATGGATTTGAGGAAGTAAATACTGATTATACAACGGATGGTCATACTGTCTGGAAAGATGATAAACAAAGAATCATTGATTTACATTGTTTTGAATTTACAGATGACGGAATTGTTTATGAGGGAGATATATTTCCATCAAAAACTTTTTCCGGTATTGGAAAAGTTGGAGATATAACTGTTTCTTGTATTGAACCATTGAGTCAGGTAATGCTTCATTTGGGATATGAACACGATAAAAATGATGTGCATGATGTGATGCTGTTGTGTGAAACATTTCAAATAGCAATACCAGATGAATATAAGGAAAAGTAAAATTTCAGTTTTGTGTTGAATCTCTAAGCAAAATAGCTTATAATTTGACATGCTACATATAGTTATTATCCACAGTTATCGAGTAGGTGTTATCAATGCCGATAACAAAATGATAACATTAGCTCGTATAGGCAGGATAATATGGATATATCAAATAATCAAAAGAACGAGAAACATTACAGAGAATAATTCCTAAACAAAAAGCGTTAGTCTTTGTAGAGTTTGAGTGAGATGTTAGCCTTGAAAAAGCCAGTATTTATGCAGTTTCCAAACAAATTTAGTTAAGCTTTGGCAACGATTTGGCAACATTTTCTTCTCATTCAATGAATAAAAATACTTTATAGATATTAGGAAACCTTACTGATTTTCAGAATGAAAACTGAATATCGGTAAGGTTTTTTTGATGTCTATTTTTTCTTTTTTGCCTTTTTCTTTTTGGCATTTTCTTCGTAAACGATGTAAATGCCCAATAGCACGTACCTTGTGATGTATCTCAGTTTCTGAGATAATAGACCCAACATCGAAAAAGTCTAAATCGTTTAGTCCGAAAAGTTGACTTTACTTTTTAGACTAAATAAAAAATGGAGGTTAGTCTATGGCATCAAAAGAAAGTCAGGTTGCGGCACAGGTTCGGCTGAACCAATGGGCACAGGAGATTCAGGATTGTCAGAATCGTCCCAAGGATATGACAGTTGACGAATGGTGTAAGCAGCATAACATTAAAAAAGCGAATTATTATTGGCGGTTAAGGTGGATGTGAACAGGCTGTATTATGCGATTGGGAAGGCGAAGATGGGAGACGCGACATAATCGAATTATGTTTGGCATAAATAGG
>OIDP01000922.1_pt1 | contig 11052 bp, 9 predicted proteins | sample 1581591 | NCBI WGS metagenome assembly OIDP01 (sample SAMEA3882552, study PRJEB24775) | human gut metagenome | biome: human-associated habitat; feature: intestine environment; material: feces | place: Netherlands | collected 2009/2010 | reverse complement strand
ATAGGGGTCCATGTTATCCACCTTGTAGGCCACGTGGGGCTGTTTGGAAAGGATCTCCGGGAACCGGGTTCCCTCCTCAAATTTCAGGTATTCAATCTTGTAGTCGTAGGCATCCACGCTCTCATTGACCCAGAAGCCGCCCCACTCGTTGTAGACCATGTTGGGCTTTTTGTTCAGCACGGGGATCCCGATATGCATATACTCCGCTGCCATGGAAAACCTCCTGTCAGTTATCCTGGGCGGCCAACTCCTGATAGAACTGGAAGGCCTCCCGGTCAGTAAATTTCTCGTGCACGATCTTGGCCACCGCCCGGCACATGGCGGCGGGATGCTCACTCTGGAAGATGTTGCGGCCCATGTCCACGCCCCGGGCGCCGTCGGAGATGGCCCGGTAGGCCATGGTCAGGGCCTCGTCCTCCGGCAGCTTCTTGCCGCCGGCGATGACGATGGGCACGGGACAGGCGGCCACTACCTTCTCAAAGTCATCGCAGTAGTAGGTCTTGACGAAGGACGCCCCCAGCTCTGCCAGCATCCGGGTGGCCAGCAGGAAATACTGGGTGGTGCGGGCCATCTCCTTGCCCACGGCGGTGACGCCCAGAACAGGGATGCCGTACCGTTCCCCGGCGTCCACGGCGCGGCACAGGGTCTCCAGGGACCGGGCCTCGCCCGCCCCGCCGATGAAGCACTGGATGGCCACGGCGGAGGCATTCATGCGGATGGCGGCCTCCATATCGGCACCCACGCCGTTGCCGGTGCTCATGTCGTCGATGAGCACACTGGCGTCATGGGTGGCCCGGAGGCAGATGGCATTGTGGACCGTGGGGGGGATGCAGGAGCGGATGGCCCCCCGGGTGGCCATGAGCACGTCCGCGTACCGGCACAGAGGGGCGATGGTCACGTCCATGCGCTCCAGGCCCGCAGTGGCCCCCATGATATAGCCGTGGTCAAAGGCCAGCATCACCGTGTTGCCGCTCTTGGGATTGAACAGGTGGGAGAGCCGATTCTTGGCTCCCCAGTCTCCGTGGCCCAGGCCCTTGGCGAAGAAGCCCTGCTCCGGGGCAGGCACGTCCAGATGGTAGTCGTGGGCGGTCTTGTTTCCGATTGCGTCTGGCATAGCGCTTACTCCTTACTGAACGCCGGGGTGCGGCAGGGGGTGTTCCACAGACGGAGCATCTCCTCGTCCCACTTGGCGATGTTCATCTGAAAGCCTGCGGCCTCCTGGACGGTGAGGATCTCACCCACCATGCTGGCCACGACCTCGATGCCCTTGGCCTTCAGGAACTCCACAGTGTCCTTGAACAGCACCAGCATCTCCATCATAGTGGTGGCGCCGCAGCCGTTAATCATCACAAAGGTCTTGTCTCCGGGCTTCAGGTCCAGGGCCTTGCACAGGGCCTCGGCCACGGTGGCCACGGTATCCTTGGAGGACATCATGGGCACCCGGACGCCGCCGCCCTCGCCGTGTTGGCCGGCGCCGATCTCCATCAGGTCGGTCTCTCCCAGGTCGCCGAAGGACATACCGTTCTGGGGATGGGTGGCATCGGTGGACTTGACGGTGATGGAGGCCATGTTGTCCGCGTAATGTTGAGCGATCTCCGCTACCTCCTCCAGAGTCTTGCCCTCCCGTGCGGCGGCCGCGGCAATGTGGTACAGCGCCACCGCGCCGGCCAGCCCCCGCTTGTTGTCCTCGCCGTTGGGGTCGTACCGGATCTCCTCGCCGGTGACCACCTGACGCACATTGAGGCCGGCCTTCCTGGCCAGCTTCATGGCCTGCTTGCCCGCCAGCTGGTCGCCGGCGTAGTTCAGGGTCAGCAGCAGCACGCCGTGGCCCTTGTCCGCCATCTTCATGGCATCAAACACCAGCTGGCCGTTGGGGGCGGCGAAAATATCACCCACCGCCTGGATGTCCAGCATACCCTTGCCCACAAAACCGGCCTGGGCGGGCTCATGGCCGGAGCCGCCGTAGGTGACGATGGTCACCCGGTCGGCATTGGCCAGATCCTTACTGATGACCAGGTGGCCGTCCACATTCAGAATGTCCGGATAAGCCAGACCCAGGCCCACCAGCTCTTCGTCGGTGACCGTCTCCGGCGCGTTCATGAACTTCTTCATTTTCATACAGCATTCCTCCAGTGATATTTAAGTGGTGCATTGCCAATCCCGCTCCTGCGGGTGGAACAACAGGTTATTCCCGGGCCAGCCCCTGGAAGAACCAGGACATGGACACGGCGCCCGCGTCCGGGGTGCCGATGGTCTTGGTCCCGTAACTCTTGGCCCGGCCGAATTTGGAGACATACTGCTTCGTAGCCTCCGCCCCCTGGGCGGCGGCCTGGGCCGCGGCATCGAACAGCTCGTCCGCGCTGTCTCCTGTATAGGCCGCGACGGCTTCGCTGGCGGGGATCAGGGCATCCATCATAGTCTTGTCCCCCACCTTGGCGCCGGACATATCTTCCAGCTCCTCCAGGGCCTTGGCGAAGATGGCCTTGAGGCCCGCCACGTCGATCTCCTCCCCCTCTGGGGCCTCCTCCTGCAAGCCGTCCAGCCAGGTGTTCCACAGGGGGACGGCGCTGCCGCCGTTCAGGGTCATAACGGCCATGGCCGCGTCATCCAGCATGGACTGGATCCCCCCCTCGGCGGCGTCCACTGCTTCGGAGATAGCCCCGGCAATCTTCGCCATGGTCAGGCCGTGATCCGCGTCCCCAAATTTGGAATCGATCTCCGTCAGCTCCGCCTCAGCGGCGGTCACAGCGGCGCAGGCGTTTTTCAGGCGCGCCGCAAATTCAGCTCTTGTCATGTGATATTGGCCCCCTCTTTTGACAAAATAAACAAATTTTGGAAGACGTCTTTATTCTAACATAGTCATTTCGCTTTTTCAAGGCGCATCGCCCCTCTTTTCTCCCGGCCAGCAGGGACTCTCCGACGGCCTTTCCACCCCGCCCTTCATTGACGGACAGGATTCCCTATTTTGTGTGTTTTGTATATGGATTTCCCATGGCGATTCTTGTAAAATACAATTGTTGAAAAATGCAACGATAGGAGAATGGTATGCCGAATCGGATCGAGATGTTTCGCCGCCTGGAGCGACAGTATTTTCGGGACAGGCTTGGCACCCTGGGCCTGCAGCAGCTGGACGGCATGATTTTGCACCTGCTGGGGCGGGAGGGCCACATGCGGCAGGAGGACCTGGCCGTCCAGCTGGCGGTGGACAAGGGGGCTGTGGCCCGGAGCCTGGCCCGTCTGGAAAAGCGCGGCCTGGTGGAGCGGCAGGTGAGCGCCCGGTGCCGCCGGGAGAAGCATGTCTCTCTGACTCCCGCGGGGGAGGGCGCATATCAGGGCGTCCAGAGGATTCTGGAGGAGTGGGGGCATGTCAAATACCAGGGCTTCACCCCTGAGGAGCGCGCCCTGAACGAGGCGTTTCTGACCCGCATTGCGGAGAATGTGATCGAATTTTGTCGAGGAGAGGGAAGTGAACATGGTTAAGAATCTGACGGAGGGCAGACCGCTGAATCTGCTGTTTTTCTTTGCCCTGCCCATGGTGGCGGGCAATCTGTTCCAGCAGCTCTACAATATGGTGGACACCGCGGTGGTGGGAAAATTTGTGGGCGAAGACGCAGTGGCGGCCGTGGGCTCCTCCTTCCCCATCGTGTTTTTGTCGGTGGCCGTGGCCTCCGGACTGTCCATGGGCTGTACGGTGGTGGTGTCCCAGCTGTTCGGTGCCGGGCGCATCCATGAGATGAAGACCACCATCTCCACCGCCATCATCTCTCTGGGCGTCCTGGGGCTCCTCATCATGGGCCTGGGAACGCTGCTGGCCGGTCCCCTGCTGCAGCTGCTGGGCACGGACCCGGATATCATGGCCGACTCCCGGACGTATCTGCAGATCTATTTCGGCGGCGCGGTCTTCCTGTTCCTCTACAACACTCTCAACGGCATCTATAACGCCCAGGGGGACAGCAAGACGCCCCTGATCTTCCTGATGATCTCCAGCCTGACAAACATCGTGCTGGACCTGCTGTTCGTTATCCGCTTCGGCATGGGCGTGGCTGGCGTGGCGTGGGCCACGCTGATCGCCCAGGGCCTCTGCGCCGTGGCCTCCCTGCTGGTGTTGCTCCGCCGGATGCGGCGGATGCCCTGCGAGCCGGAAAAACAGGGCGTGAAGCTGCCCCTCTTCCACATGGTGGCGGTGAAGCGCATCGCCCAGATCGGCCTGCCCTCCATGCTCCAGCAGTCTCTGGTGTCCCTCTCCATGATGATGATGCAGGGTCTGGTCAACTCCTTCGGCAAAGTGCTGGTGGCCGGATACACTGCTGCCACGAAGATCGACTCCCTGGCCATGTTGCCCAACATGAACATCTCCAACGCCATGTCCAGCTTCACGGCCCAAAACATCGGTGCAGGCAAGTACGAGCGGGTCAAGGAGGGCCTGAAGGCCTGTCTGCTGATGGTGGCGGTATTCTCTCTGCTGATCACCGTCATCATCTTCCTCTTCGGAAACCAGCTGCTGTCCCTGTTCCTGGACCCGGGGGACGCCTTGGGCGCCATGGGCTACGGTCTGGCCTATATGCACACAGTCTCCCTCTTCTATATCCTGATGGGCCTGCTGTTCGTGCCCAATGGGATGCTGCGGGGCGCGGGTGACATGGCAGCCTTCACCTTCAGCTCCATGGCCAACCTGTTCTCCCGGGTGGGCATCGCCTACGCACTGGTGTATCTCACCCCGCTGGGGGCCAACGCCATCTGGTGGTCCATCCCCGCCGGCTGGCTGATCGGCGCGGCGGTCTCCCTGCTCCGGGTCAAGAGTGGAAAGTGGATGCGCAAGGCTGTGGCCGACCGCTGACCCCCGCAGGCGGTCTATTTCAGGAATCGCAGGTGCTGTGGATATGAACAGGAAACAGAATCTGGAGGTCTTTGCGAAGACACCCGTCCGAAAGGCCGTGCTGCTGCAGATAGTCCCGGCCGTAGCCAGTCAGATGGTCACGCTGGTCTACAATCTGGCGGACACCTACTTTGTGGGGATGTTGAACGCCCCCCATGAAACCGCGGCCGTCACTGTGGCCTATCCCTCCTTTCTGATGCTGACCGCCATTTCCAACCTCTTCGGCGTGGGCGGGGCCAGCGCCATCGCCCGGGCCCTGGGCCGTCAGGACGAGGAGGGCGCCCGGCGGATCGCCGCTGTCTCTCTGGCCGGCGGCCTGCTGTCCGCCCTGCTCTTCTCCGCAGCGTTCCGATTGCTGGCCGATCCCGTGCTGCACCTGTGCGGCGCCACCGAGGCTACCTATGCTACTGCCTACGGATACGCCAAATGGGTCGTCATACTGGGCGGCCCCTTCACCATTCTCAACACCCTCCTGGCGAATCTGGTCCGGGCGGAGGGCGGCGCCGGAGCCGCCGCCTTCGGGGTCTCCTTCGGCGGCGTCCTGAATATCCTGCTGGACCCGCTGTTCGTCCTGCCCCAGTTCTTGGGCCTGGGCGCGGTGGGCGCGGGCATGGCTACAGCCCTCTCCAACGGGGCGGCGGTGGCCTGTTTTGCCGTCTATCTGGTCCGCCGCCGGGGCGCCACCTATTTGAACCTGCTGCCGGCGAATCTGTGGTATGCCGCCCAGTACCTGCGCCCCATTCTGGCCATCGGCTTCCCCTCCGCCCTGCAGTATGCGCTGACAGTGGTGGCCACCGCTGCCCAGGCCGACTTTGTATCCCAATACCCCACAGAGGCGGTGGCGGCCCTGGGCATCGTAAAAAAACTGGACCAGCTGCCCCTGTATTTCTCCATCGGTGTCTCCAACGGACTTCTGCCGCTGCTGGCCTATAACCACGCTGCCGGGAATCACCATCGGCGTGCGCAGGCCTTCCGGATAGGGAGCCTGATGTCCTTTGGCTTCGCCGTGCTGTGTCTGGTCTGCTATGAGGCGTTTGCCACCCCCCTGGTCTCCCTGTTCATTGCCGATGCTGCGACAGTCCGCTATGGGGCCGTGTTCCTGCGGTGCATGGTGACGGCAATGCCCATGATGGCCCTGTGCTATCCCATGATCATCCAGTTCCAGGCCATGGGCAGGGCCAGGGAGTCCCTGGTCTGCTCGATCCTGCGCAAGGGTGTACTGGACATTCCGCTGCTCTATCTCATGGACGCGCTCTTTCCCCTGTACGGCTGTATGTGGGTGCAGCCCATCGTGGACGCCATCTCGCTGGCCGCAGCCCTGTGGTTTTACCGGGCCATCCAAAGGGGGAGCGCGGCGGGCGGAACGGCCCCAGCCGGGGCCTGAAACCGGCGTGAGCAAAACGGAACTGTAAGGAGGAGAACGAATCCGTGGCAAGCAAGGAGCACGATTTTTCCGTCGGCAGCATTCCCCGCAACATCATTTCGCTGGCGCTGCCCATGACGGCTGCCCAGCTCATCAACGTGCTGTACAGCGTGGTGGACCGCATCTACCTGGGGCGGCTCCCCGGGCATCTGGCTCTGACGGGCCTGGGGCTGACGCTGCCCATCATCTCCATCGTGATGGGCTTTGCCAACCTGTGCGGCACGGGGGGCGCCCCCCTGTGCTCCATCTACCGGGGCAAGGGCGAGGAGGAAGAGGCCGAGCGGATCATGGGCAACGCCTTCACCCTTCTGCTGATTTTCGGCGCCGCTGTCACAGGGGTGTTCCTGCTGTTCCGGCATCCCCTGCTCTACCTGTTCGGCGCCAGTGACGCCACCTATCCCTATGCCGAGGCGTACATGACCATCTATCTGCTGGGGACCGTCTTTGTCATGATCGGCCTGGGGATGAATCCCTTCATCACGTCTCAGGGCTTCGGCCGCACCGGGATGATGACCGTGGGCCTGGGGGCGGTGGTCAACATCGTGCTGGATCCGGTCTTCATCTTCGCCCTGGACATGGGGGTGCGGGGCGCGGCGCTGGCCACCGTGATCGCCCAGGGCTGCTCCGCCGTGTGGGTACTGAAATTCCTCACCGGGCGGAAGGCCATCCTGCGGCTCCGCCTGCGGAATCTGGCGCTGGGCGCCGGGCGGGTGAAATCCATCGTGGCCCTGGGCCTGTCCGGCTTCTTCATGAATCTCACCAACAGTCTGGTGCAGGTGGTGTGCAACGCCACGCTCCAGGCATACGGCGGCGACCTGTACGTAGGCGTGATGACCATCATCAACTCCCTGCGGGAGGTGTTCTTCATGCCGGTGCAGGGGCTCACCAACGGCGCCCAGCCGGTCACCGGGTACAACTACGGCGCCGGCCGATACAGCCGCGTCCGGAGCTCCATCCGCTTCAGCGTGGCGGTGACGGTTGGTTACGCCGCTGTCTTCTGGGCCGCCGCCATGTTGTTCCCCGGGCTTTTGATCCGGGTCTTCAACAGTGAGCCGGAGGTGGTGGCTGCCGGCATCCCCGCCCTGCGCATTTACTTCTGCCTGTTTATCCCCATGTCCCTCCAAATGGCGGGGCAGGGTGTGTTCGTGAGCCTGGGGCGCTCCAAGCAGGCGGTTTTCTTCTCTCTGCTGCGCAAAGCCATCATCAATGCGCCGCTGACGGTCGTTCTGCCTATCTGGATGGGCACCACCGGCGTATTCACAGCCGAGGCCATCTCCCAGCTGGTAGGCGGCCTGGCCTGCAGCCTCACCATGTATTTCACCGTGTACCGTCCCCTGGGCCGCCTGCCGGACCGCCCGCCGGAGAACATCTGAGACCCGGTTGCCGCGCCGTTGTTCCCTCTCTTACTCCCACAGACTCGCAAGAAAAAGCGGAGGCGCTTTTGGAGGTTTTTCCAAAAGCGCCTCCTCTGCCTGTTCCGGCCCCCTGCGCGTCTTGACAAACAGTTCCGGCCCGGCTATAATCTTCCCCGCAAGTCCCGGCCGCCCCTCTGCGGGAGGTTGGAAGATCCCGAACCTGTTAGGAGCACCGCCATATCATGAGAGCATCCTCTGCATACAGCCTCTTTGATACAGAGAGTGTCTGGGCCATCCTGATGCGGATCGCGCCTCCGGTCATGCTGGCCCAGCTGATCCAGGCCATGTACAACATCGTGGACAGCTATTTTGTGGGCCAGTTCTCCAGTGACGGCCTCACCGCCCTCTCCATCGTCTACCCTGTTCAACTGATCGTCACCGCCATCGCTGTCGGCACCGGCGTGGGCGTCAATACCCTGATGTCCCGGTACGACGGCCAGGGGAACCACCACCTAGCCGACCGGACCGCCGGAACAGGGACGGTCCTGGCGCTGATCAGTTGGCTGATCTTCGCCGTATTGAGCGGCCTGCTGATGCGCCCCTTTGCCGCGATCTCCACGGAGTCCTCCTCCGTGGCGGACCTTGCCGTGACATACGGTACCATCGTCTGCGTGGGCAGTCCGGGTGTGTTTCTGGAGAGTACCTGGAGCAAGGTCCACCAAGCCCGCGGCAACATGCGCCTGCCCATGGCGGCCCAGATCGCCGGCGCCCTCACCAACATCGTGCTGGACCCCCTTCTGATCTTCGGGCTGGGGCCCATCCCGGAGCTGGGGGTGGCCGGGGCGGCCTACGCCACCGTGGCCGGTCAGGTGCTGGCGGCGGTGATCGTCTCCTCCGGATTCCGCAGGCCCCCGGCCCCCAGGCTGTTTCTGGCCTACGCGGCCCGCATCTATCAGCTGGGCTACCCCTCCATCTTCATGCAGATGCTCTTTACTGTGTACATCATGGCCCTGAATCTGATCCTGGCGGGCTTCTCCGACGCGGCCGTCACCGTCCTGGGTCTGTACTACAAGGTCCAGTCCTTCTTCTTCATCCCCCTCAACGGCCTTCAGACCTGCATCGTCCCCCTGCTGAGCTATACATACGCCAAGGGTGCCTACGGCCGCTGCCGCCGGGTGGTGAAGAACTCCGTCCTGCTGGCCATGTCCTTCATGCTGGTGGGGATCGCCTGCTTCGAGCTGATCCCGGAACAGCTGCTGCGCATTTTCACCGCGGAGCCCGCGGTCCTGGAGATCGGCGTCCAAGCCTTCCACATCATCGGCATCAGCTTTCTGCCCGCCGTGCCCTCCCTGATCCTGCCGGTCTTTTTCCAGGCCATCGGGGCGGCGCTGCCCAGCGTCCTGCTCTCCCTGACCAGGCAGATCTTCTGCCTGATTCCCGTATTCTGGCTCTTCTCCAGGATCGATCTGGCCTACACGTGGCTGGCCTTTCCCATTGCGGAAGTCGTGACCGGAACGCTGGGCCTGTGCTTCTATCTCCACCGCATCCACATCTGGGACCGCTGCAAGGGCGCGGCCCTGAAACCCGAACGCAAAGGAGCGACTGCCATGAAACTCATCACCGCCATCGTCAACAGACGGGACACCAGCGAGGTCTGCGCCGCCCTGACAGACGCCGGCTTTTACTTCACCCGCATGGCCTCCACCGGTGGTTTTCTCACCGGCGGCAACTCCACGCTGCTGATCGGCACAGAGGAGGACCGGGTGGTGCAGGCCATCGCCATCATCCGCCAGAACTGCTCCCGCCGGACGGAGAAGATCTCCTCCAACGTGCAGCTGGCCACACCCTCTGCGGCCTATCCCACGGAGGTGACCGTAGGCGGTGCCACGCTGTTCGTCTCCGATGTGACGCAGTTTGAAAAGATCTGAGCCGCCCGCCATATCCGGCGGCCGGGCACAAGCAGGACGAAGCGATCCCCCTCAGTGTGTGCACTGAGGGGGATCGCTTTTTGCATCAAGATCGATCAGGCAGGGGCGAACGCCGCGCCCGGAGACGCGGCCACAGTCCCATCCTCCCGTACGGCCACATATTCGATCATCTCGCCGCTGTCCCTGCGCAGCCGGTCCACCAGAACGCCGCCCTCCTCTTCCCCCAGGATGAAAAAGGCAGTGGAGAGCAGGTCTGTGTAAACGGGCCGCGAGGACAGGATGGAGACGCTCTTCAGTGTCAGCGGCATGGGGTACCCGGTCCGCGGGTCCAGCAGATGGTGGTACACGGTCCCATTCTTCTGGAAGCTGTGCTCATACCAGGAGGATGTGGCGATGCCCGCGTCCTGGAGCTGCACCGTCCCAAACACCGAGCCGGTGTTGTCCGGGTCCCGGATCGCCACCTTCCACGGCCGGGTCCCGCCCTGCGCGTCCTGGTGCGCACCGATCACAAACAGGTTCCCGCCGTAGTCCAGCACGGCCTGCCGGACGCCGCCCTGCCGCAGGCGGTCCACGGTCAGGCCCAGGGCGAAGCCTTTCCCGGCCGCGCCTGGATCCAAACCGATTCCAGAAAGATCAAACGTCACGGTCCGCGTATTCCGGTCCAGGCGGACGTGCTGATAGCCCACCCGGTCCAGCACCGCCCGGATGCGCTCCGCAGAGGGGATCCGGGGCGTCTGGGACAGAAAATCCCACAGCTTTACCACCGGCCCCACCGTGGGGTCGAATGCTCCGCCGGACAGGCGGCAGATCTCCAGATTCTGCTCCAGGAAGGTGTACAGGGTCTCAGAGACCGGCACAGCCTCGCCGGGCCGGATGTCCCGGCAGAGCCTGGAAAGCTCTGAGTCGGGATCGAACATGCTGAGGGTGCGCTCCAGCCCGTGGGCCTCCTCCTCGCACTGCTCCAGCAGCTGCTCCCCGTCCTCCGGGATTTCCGCCGCGATGCGGCAGAGGGTGTCGTACGCCAAAAATGCGCGGGTATGCTCCATAACGGTTTTCCTTTCCGGTTCTTGTCTTTACTGGAAAACGCCGTCCTTGCGCATCTCCTCCAGGACAACCTTGGCCATCCGCAGGTAGTTGATGAACGCAGGATACATCGGCCGGTTCTTGGGATCCATATCCAGATGCGCATGGTCTGGGTTGGGATTGTCCCAGATCATGCCCATATCCCGTCCGGCGGCGTGGGGCAGGCCGGTCAGATCCAGCATGTTCTGGGTGGCGCAGACCTTCTGGTTCAGGTTGTCCATCTGGGTGCGGAAGCCCACCAGGAAGGCGTGGCGGTCCCAGCCGGAGGGGAACGGATCCTCATAGGTGGGGCAGTCGTATTTGGACTGGCGGTAGTACTTCTTCAGCTCGGGGTGGACGATGTCCTCCTCGTTGTCTGCGAAGATCTCGTCAAAGCGGCAGGAGCGG
>OIDP01000912.1_pt1 | contig 11121 bp, 9 predicted proteins | sample 1581591 | NCBI WGS metagenome assembly OIDP01 (sample SAMEA3882552, study PRJEB24775) | human gut metagenome | biome: human-associated habitat; feature: intestine environment; material: feces | place: Netherlands | collected 2009/2010 | reverse complement strand
GGTACCGCAACCCGACATTATCGAGCATTTTGGCAACGCAGATGCCGTGCCGCAGATGCCGGAGCGGTGCTTAAGCCGCAAGGCGGGAATTGTGCGGTGTTGCCCAAGGCAAAACAAAATCGGCCCCTGCCTTGGTGCGGCAGGGGCCGATAAATTCAGTGATTCAAATAACTCAAAAATGCGGAAAAGAAAGCTTTACCGGTCGATGGGGGCAGTCTTGGCTTTCAGCCAGGTCTTTTCCTCTTCGGTCAGGCGGGGGCTGAGCATCTCGTATACATGGGCATGGTAGGCGTTCAGCCAGTTGATCTGGTCACGGGTCAGTTCGTCCACAATGACCGGCTCGGTGGAGATGGGCACCAGGGTCAGCGGCTCAAATTTCAGCCAGTGACCATATTGGTTGGTGCCGGCATCCACGCATTCCAGCTCGTTCTCAATGCGGATGCCGACTTCATCGGTCTCATAAACGCCCGGCTCATCGGTGATGGTCATGCCCTCTTTGAAGACAATGGGGTTCTGGGGGCGCAGGCTCTGGGGGCCTTCGTGCACCGAGGAGATGTAGCCAACGCCGTGGCCGGTGCCGCAGCGGTAGTTGATTTTGTGTGCCCACAGCGGGCCGCGGGCAAAGCTGTCCAGTGCAAAGCCGGTGCAGTAATCCAGGAATACCGCGCGGGCAATGTCAATGTGGCTCTGCAGGGTCCAGGTGTAGTATTTGCGCTCGTTCTCGGTCAGGGGGCCGACGGGATAGGTGCGGGTGATATCGGTGGTGCCGCAGTCATACTGGCCGCCGTTATCCACCAGCAGGAAGCCGCGCGGCTCAATCACGCTGTCCACTTCGCCCTCGGCATGGTAGTGCATCATGGCGGCGTTGGGGCCGTAAGCGGCAATGGTATCAAAGCTGTCCTCAAAATAGCCGGGCATTTCGGCACGGCGCTTTTGCAGCATCTTTTCAATGTCAGTCTCGTGCAGGATTTTGCCTTCGGCGATGGCCTTTTCCAAGTCCATCTGGAAACGCACCATGGCAACGCCGTCACGCACATGGCATTCGCGGATGTTGGCAAGCTCGACCGGGTTTTTGACACCTTTCAGTGCAAAGATCGGGTCGGCACCGGTAACGGTCTTGTGCTCGTTCAGGGCGCAGTACAGGTCATAGTTGGTGGCTTTCTCGTCTACGAGGAACACTTCCTCTGCGGGCAGAGCGTGTACGGCATCGATCAGCTCCGGGTAGTCGCGCAGGGAAACGCCGTTATCGGCCAACGTTTTTGCGTCGGCATCATTCAGGCGGCCGGGGGCGATAAACAGGGTGCAGCTGTCCATCGTGACAAGGGCATAAGCAACGGCCAGCGGGGTACAGGGCAGGTCGCGTGCGCGCATGTTGGTCAGCCAGCCCACACAGTCCAGACCAGTCACGGCCAGGGCGGTGGCACCGGCTTTTTTCAGCTCGTCACGCACCATGGCAATGCGCTGGGCGGCGGTGGCGCCGGTCTGCTCAACAGTCAGCAGCTCGCAGGTGGTGTTGGGCAGGCTGGGGCGAGTGGTCAGGCTCTCCCACAGGGGGGAGACGATATCCTTGCTTTCCAGCTTGGCGCCGCTCTTGGCCAGAGCGGCGGCATAGCCGTTGGCAATGGTGGCAGGCACGCAGCTGCCATCCAGCAGCAGGGTCTGGCCTGCGGCAAAATGGGCGGTCAGGTACTCTTCCACGGTGGGCACCCCGGCAGAACCGGCGTGCATGCACTCAATTTCGGTACCGGCCAGCTGACGGTCACCCTGAACATAAAAGCGGCCATCGCACCACAGGGCGCTGCCGGTCAGGGTGACAACAAGGGTGGAGTTCTCGCCGGTAAAGCCGGAGAAAAACGGCAGGCTGTTGTAATAAGCGGGCAGATATTCACTGGAGTGGGGGTCGCTGGTCATCAGCAAAACACCGTGGGCACCGGCTGCCTGGGCAGCGGCGCGCAGAGCGGCGATTTTTTCATTGGTCGTCAAAATAGTCCTCTCCTTATATGCAGAATGTTGAACAAGTCCATTCTAACATGTTTTCATAAAAGGTCAATACGGGGTGCGGTTCAGCACAGTGCCCAGCAGCGGCAGGCCGCAGCCCTGCAGAAGGTGAGCCGCCTGGCGCAGCTCCTGGTGGGTAACGCCGCCGCTTTGCACCACAAGCAGGGCACCGTCACATACCTTGGCAAGGCTGAGAGCGTCACTGCATTCGCTCAGGGCTGGAGCATCTACCAAAAGATAAGCAAACTTTGGTGCACAGCTTTCCACCATGCGGGCAAAACGGGGGTGTTCCAGCAGCAGGGCCGGGCGGCTGGTGGTGCCGGAGGCCGGAACCAGGCAGGTGCCGCGGATCTCGGTGTGGTAGAGAACTTCCTCCAGAGGAACGCTGCCGGAAAGATAGTGTGCCAGACCCGGCACTTTGTGTTCACCGGTCAGCCCGCACTGGCGGCAGATGCCGGAATGGCGCAGGTCACCGTCAACCAGCAGGCAGCGCTGGCCAAGCCCGGCAAGCAGCTGCCAGAACTGCAAAGCCAGAGTAGTTTTACCTTCCTGCGGGGTAGTGCTGGTGAGCAGAATGATTTTGGCGTCTGGGGCTGTCTGTTCCAGACGCAGGCGCAGCAGATTCAGGGATTCAACCGTCCGGGGTGCCAGCTCCGGCAGGTGGTTCAAAGCAAGTTCTTTCATGGGCGGCCGCCTTTCCGGGTATGGAGGCGGCGGGGCGTGGCATCCGGGATGCAGGCCAGCGGCGAAGAGCCAAGGCAACGGGTCAGATCGTCCGCCGTATAAATGTGGTCATCCCGCAGGTAATGCAGGCAGAGGAAAGCAAAGCAGAGCAAAAAGCCGATGCCAGCGCCAAACGCTGCGTGGAACACAGCCCCCGGCCCGGAAAAGCGCTGCGGCGGGGCTGCCTGCTCCACCAGGCGGGGCGGGGTGGTGCCCATGCGGGCAGAGAGATCATCCAACGCAAGGGCAGCCAGTGCGTTGGCAATATCTGCTGCGCGCTGTGGGGAGAAATCGGCCGCAACAATGCGCAGAATATGGGTATCTGCCGGGTGCAGAATGGTAATCTGGTCTTTTAAGTGGGCAGTATCCGTGGAAAGGCCAAGGGTGGAAATAACGGATTCCAGCATGGTGCGGCTGGTCAAAAGCTCCTGATAATCAGCCGTTAATTGCAGTTCCGCATAGCCGGAGGTCAGCCCCTCCTGTGCGGCGGCAACATACAGCTGGGCTTCGGCCTGGTAGCTGCGCGGGGCAAGGCGTGCGGCAGCAAAGGCCAGAATACCTCCCAGCAGGGTACAAACCAGTACTGCGGCGAAATGGGCGGGCAGCAGGCGGAACAGTTCCACGGGGGTCACTTCGCGCCCGGCGGCGCGGGATGCAGGGGCAGCGGGCAAGGTGCTCACCTCCAAAACAGGGCGTGAACAAGGCAAAATTCCGGTAAAAACAGCATAAATCAAGTGTAACACGCGCCCGGCGCAAAATTCAATAGAAAAAACGGTTTTTCAGGCGATACTGGGCGATTTTTCGGGCAAACTGCTGAAAGGTGAGAGGATTTTGCAGCAAACGGGGGAAACGCCGCGGCAAAAAGGCGCTGACAGGGCAAGAAGTTTTCAAAAATTTCAAATTTTGGCAGGCCCAAATGGGCGAAAAGCTCTTGACGGGTTTGATATAATAAGGTTAGCAGTAAGAAAACAAGATTGCTAACAACACAAACAAACTTTAAGATAGAAGGGAATATTACCATGGCAGAACAGGTAACCAAAATTGATATTTTCTCCGGCTTTTTGGGTGCAGGCAAAACGACCCTGATTAAAAAGCTCATCAAGGAAGCGTTCCAGGGCGAAAAGATCGTGCTGATCGAAAACGAATTCGGCGAGATCGGCATTGACGGCGGCTTTATGCGTGAGGCTGGCATTCAGGTCAACGAGCTGAACTCCGGCTGCATCTGCTGCTCCCTGGTGGGCGACTTCCGCGAGGCACTGAAAAAGGTCGTGGAGACTTATCATCCTGACCGCATCCTGATCGAGCCTTCCGGCGTTGGCAAGCTGAGTGATGTGACCCGCGCCGTTGAGGGTGTGGGCGAGACCCTGCCGGTCAGCCTGAACAGCTTTGTGACTGTGGCCGATGTGAACAAGGTCAAAATGTATATGAAGAACTTTGGCGAGTTCTATGATGACCAGATCAGCCACGCATCCTGCATCATCCTGAGCCGCACCGGCAGCGCAGACGAGAAGAAGGTTGCCGCAGCCGTTGCCCTGATCCAGGAAAAGAACCCCACCGCCACCATTGTGACCACCGATTGGAACGAACTGACCGGTGCACAGATCGTTTCCGTTATGGATGGTAAGCGCGACCTGGTTGCCGAGCTTCTGAGCGAAGCACAGGCTTCCAATGCTGCCCATGCGGACGAGGATGAGGAAGAGCATCATCACCACCATGACCATGATGAGGACGGCCACGAGTGCTGCCACCATCACCACGACCATGATGATGACGACGATGATGAGGATGAGCATCACCACCATCATGACGAGGATGATGACCACGGCCACGAATGTTGCCATCACCACCACGACCATGATGACGATGATGATGAGGATGAACACGAGCATCACCACCATGACGGCGAGTGCTGCTGCGGCCATCATCACCATCATCATGACCACGATGCAGACGAAGTGTTCACCAGCTGGGGCCACGAGACTGCCCACAAGTACAGCCATGACGAGCTGGAGAGCATCCTGACCACGCTGGATTCCGGCGAGTACGGCGCTGTGCTGCGTGCCAAGGGCATTGTGGACGGCGGCGACACCTGGTACGAGTTCGACATGGTGCCCGGTGAGCATGAGATCCGCACCTGCGGCCCCGATGTTACCGGCAAGGTGTGCGTGATCGGTTCCCAGCTGAAGGAACATGAGGTGGAAGAGCTGTTCCACGCCTGATTTGTAAAGGAGTAAAACATGGCGCAGAAAGAGATTCCCTGTTACCTCTTTGTGGGTATGCTGGAAAGCGGCAAAACCAAGTTTATTCAGGAAACAATGGAGGACCCGCAGTTTGATTCCGGCGACAAAACGCTGCTGTTGATCTGTGAGGAAGGCGAAGAGGAATATGATTCCGAGCGATTTGCCTTTGGCGGCGTGACCGTTGCCACCATTGAGGACAAAGCGGAACTGAACCGCGAACACCTGCAGCAGCTGGCTGAAAAGTCTGACTGTGGGCGTGTGATCATTGAATACAACGGCATGTGGCTGGTGCAGGAGCTGTACGATGCCCTGCCGGATAACTGGCTGATTTACCAGTGCCTGGCCACCGCAGACGGCACTACCATCAAGACCTATGCCAACGACAATGCCATGCGCGGCCTGCTGCTGGACAAGTTGCGCGGCAGCGAGCTGCTGGTGGTGAACCGTGCCGAGGCGGTAAACGATGACGAAAGCCACCAGCTGATCCACAAGCTGGTGCGCCAGGCCAGCCGCCGCTGCGATATCGCCTATGAGTTCAAGGATGGCAGCGTTGCCTATGACGATATCCCGGACCCGCTGCCGTTCGATGTAAACGCCCCGGTGATCGAGATTCCCGAAGAGTTCTTTGGCGTGTGGTATATGGACTGCATGGATGAGATGCAGAAGTACGACGGCAAAACGGTGAAATTCCTGGCTCAGGTGTGCCAGACCAACCGCGCCGGCAAGGACAGCTTTGTGCCCGGTCGCTTTGCCATGACCTGCTGCGTGCAGGATATCCAGTTTGTGGGCTTCCCCTGCAAGTACGCGGAGTACAAGAACCTGAAGCAGCGTGACTGGATCACGGTAACGGCAAAGGTGAACCTGAAATACCACCCGATTTACAAGGGCCAGACCCCGGATTCTGTCGGCCCGGTGCTGACGGCCATCAACGTGGAGCCTGCCGCGGCTCCGCGTGATGATGTGGTGACCTTCAGTTGAGCGGGGAACGCCGCAGGGCAATCGAAGCCCGCGTGGCAGCCGCCGCCGCCCGGCTGGAAAAAGAGGGCCGCTACACGGCAACCCGGCGGTGCATCCAGCACGGCAAGGTCAGCGTGTATGCCCACTGCGTCAGCGTGGCGGATACCGCCTGCGTCTTGGCGGAAACGCTGCACCTGCGCGTAAACGAGCGGGCGCTGATCCGCGGTGCATTGCTGCATGATTACTTTTTGTATGACTGGCACGATAAAGCCAACGGCCACCACTGGCACGGTTTTACCCACCCAGGTACCGCCCTGCACAACGCAAGCGAGGATTGGAAGCTGACCCCGGTGGAGCGGGAAATCATCAAAAAGCACATGTTCCCCTTAACCCCCATCCCACCCACCTGCCGTGAAGCGTGGCTGGTGTGCCTGGCAGATAAAATCTGTGCCGCCAAGGAGACGACCGGCGGAATCTATGGCAAGCTGCCGTTTGCCGCGAAGCATAACGCGCAGGATAAGTAAATTAACGTTTTATATGCAGAAAATCCAAAAGCCCGATGCAGTGTTGACATCGGGCTTTTGGCATTTTACGCGGAGAGGGGAAAAATTAGGAATTCGGAATGGGACGGCGGGAAAAAGTTCGTGGCAAGGGTTGAACCTGCTGTAATTCCGCATAGGCAGGGATCATAAACAGGAACAACAAAAAACAGGCGCACCACAGAATAATCCCCGTGGTGCGCCTTATTTATACGATTGTACCTATTGGATTAAAGGTTTTCGCCGAAGCCTTTTTTCAAAAAGGTTGGAAAAATCCCCCGTAAATCCAAAAATCACAGCGTATCGCAGATGGTGCTCATCATGGAACGGATGTCGATGTGCTGGGGGCATTTGGGCAGGCAGGCACCGCACTTGATGCAATGCTCGGCGCGAGTGGCGGCGGGGGCGTCCTCATATTCCTCTTTTAGGGTGGCGAGGTGGTCACCACACAGGCGGTATTCGTTCCAGGCGTGCAGCATACCCGGAATGTTGACCCCGGCGGGGCAGGGCATGCAGTACTTGCAGGCCGTGCAGGGGGCAAGCTTTTGGGCCTTGAACACATCCAGCGCACGGGCGAGGGTATCCTGCTCGGTGGTGGAAAGCGGAATAAAGGGAGCCATGGAAGCCACGTTATCCTGTACCTGCTCCAGGGTAGTCATGCCGGAAAGTACGCACAGCACATTGGGCAGGCTGGCAACCCAGCGAATGGCCCAGCTGGCCAGGCTCTTTTCCGGGGCGGCCTGATGCAGCAGGGAGGCGGCTTCAGGGCAAAGGGTGTTCAGCATCCCGCCGCGCACCGGCTCCATAACGATGACCTGCAGCCCGGCAGCGGCGCACAGCTCGTATTTTTTACGGCTCTGCTGATAGTCCCAGTCAAAATAATTGAGCTGCAGCTGTACAAAATCCCAATCGCCTGTAGCAAGGATCTCTGGCAGCTGCTCAGCGCTGCCATGGAAAGAAAAGCCCAGCCGCTTGATTTTGCCCGCCTTGCGCAGCTCGTTCAGCTGGTCATAGGCGTGGTACTTGGCGTAATTGGACCAGCTGCTTTCATGCACAGAGTGAGCGAGGTAAAAATCAAAGTAATCAGTGCGGCAGTTGGCCAACTGCTCGTTAAAAATACGGGGCACATCCTCATCGCATTTCAACAGCCAGCCGGGCAGTTTGCTGGCAAGGTGATAGCTGGCGCGGGGATACTTGGCCAGAGCTTTGCCGCAGAACTTTTCACTCATGCCGCCGTGGTAGGGGTAGGCAGTATCGAAATAGTTCACGCCGTGGGCATAGGCATAATCAAAAATCTCCTGTGCCTTTTCCTCGTCAATGCTGGTCTGGTCAGCGGCGTCCCGCAGGGGCAGGCGCATGGTGCCAAGACCCAGCAGGCTGATTTTGCCGTTGAGGTCATTATAGGGGGCAGGGTTATTGCGGCAGACACGGTATTCCATACAAGTTACGCTCCTTATTCCGGCTTTGCCAGATGAATTTGATGGAAGATTTGGTGCGGGGATAAACAAGAAACGCCGATTTTGCTGGCTCGGCGGTTAAGGTGTATCTGAAAACAAAGAAACAGCTGATATTTTCGACTTTTCAGATACACCCTGGGAAAAGGAAATTATTCGCAGGAGGAACAGTCGCCACAGTCCTCGTCGGTGGCAGGAGCTGCCGTTGCGGCGCGGCCTGCCAGCTCGGGATCAAGGCTTTCGGCTACTTTGATCATCAGGGCACATTCAATGCGCTTGCGGAACACTTCGCAGCCATATTCATACACACCGTGGATATCGCCGGTGGCGTGCAGGGCGTTGGCGGCGCAGCCGCCCGCGCAGTACAGGCGTGCCCAGCAATCCTTGCAGTCGGGGCGGGCGTACACGTTGCACAGCTTGAATTCATCCCGCAGTTCGGTGTTGGTAACGCCGTTCCAGATATCGCCCAGCTTGTAATCCGGGTCGCCGACAAACTGATGGCAGGGGTACAGGTCGCCCCAGGGGGTAACGGCCATATATTCGGTGCCGGAACCACAGCCGGAAATGCGCTTGTAAATGCAGGGGCCATGGGCCAAGTCGATCATGTAATGGTAGAAGGTGATGGGATGACCGGCTTTTTCACGGCGGAGCATATCCTTGGCCAGCAGCTCATACTGGTCAAACAGGATGGGTAGGTCGGCTTCGGTCAGGGCTTCGGGACTGCCGGCCTTGCTCACGACCGGCTCCATGGAAAGCTCGTCAAAGCCGAGATCATCCGCCATGTGGAACAGGTCGTTGGTGAAATCGGTGTTGTAATGGGTGAAGGTGCCGCGCATGTAGTAGCCCTTACCGCCGCGGGCCTTGACCAGCTGCTGGAACTTGGGCACAATGCGGTCATAGCTGCCGTGGCCTGCAATATCCTTGCGGAAACGGTCGTTGACCTCCTTGCGGCCATCCAGAGAAAGAACCACGTTGTAGCACTCTTTGTTGGCCCACTCAATGACTTCATCGGTGATGCCGATGCCGTTGGTGGTCAGGGTGAAGCGGAAGTTTTTGCCTTTTTCTTTTTCAATGCTGCGAGCATAGGCAACCAGCTGTTTGCAGACCTCAAAGTTCATCAGCGGTTCGCCGCCGAAAAAGTCAACCTCCAGGTTGTGGCGGGTGCCGCTGTGCTCCACCAGGAAATCCAGCGCACGCTTGCCGGTCTCAAAGCTCATCAGGCCGGACTGGCCGTGGAACTTGCCCTGGGCGGCAAAGCAGTATTCGCAGTTCAGATTGCAGGTGTGGGCCACATGCAGGCAGAGTGCCTTGACAACGGTGGAACGATTCTTGAAGTCAAAGGCATGGTCAGCGTAAATATCTTCGGCAAACAGCTTGCCATCGGCCTTCAGTTCTTCGATATCGTCAAAGCAGTCGTTGATGTCCTCGGCGGTCACTTCGGGATGGTCAGCATATTTCTTTGCCAGCAGGTCGGCAGCTTCTGCGCGGGGGTGGCCGGCATCGACCAGGGCGATGGCGTCATACGCCAGTTCGTCTACGGCGTGAACGCTGCCGCTGTAGACATCCAGCACAATGTTGTAGCCGTTGAGTTTATATTGATGGATCATACTATTCCTCATATCCGAATCAAAGTGGGGTTACATAAAAAGAACCGGGAGCGCCTTTTTGGTAAAAGGCAGTCCCGGCAGAAAGCCAGTTCAAGTAAAAATTACTTCTTCTCGCAAGGCTGGTTGGCAATGCCGCAGCTGGTCTTGCAGGCGCTCTGGCAGGAAGTCTGGCATTCGCCGCAGCCGCCGTTCTGGAGGCTCTTAGCCATATCGCGGGTGTTCAGAGTCTGAATGTGCTTCATGAAATTTCACCTCTTCTATAAATATAGATTATATTAAATATACACGGAAACCATAGGGTTTGTCAAGCAAAAGCGGGGATTTTTGCGAGGAGGCGGGCAGTTTTTTGCCCACAACAGGAATGGTGCTATGGCAGAACATCCAAAGTGGAGCCACCGCCAAGGCCAGTGTGGTGCAGGTGGGTGCCGCAGGCAGCAAGGGCGGTGCAGGCCGCGATGAATTCCGGAGTGATCACTTCGCCCGGTGCCAGCAGCGGAACGCCCGGCGGATATGCCCAGACATACTCCGCCGAGGTGCGCCCAACGGCATGTTGCAGTGCCAACGCGGTGTGCGGGGCAAAAAGCGCCTGTGCGATGGAACAGGCGGCTGGGCCGGGGGTGGGCAGCACCTGCGCCGAGGCGGGCAGGGGAGCGTTCTGTGCCGCCGCAGCATCGATCACCAACAGGGCAGCGGCAAAACGGTCAAGGGCGGTTTCTTCATCGCAGGGGGAGGTCATGGCCAGCACGTTGGCACCACAGGACATTTCGGTTTCAAACTGCCAGTCCCGGCGCAGCAGTTCCGCCAGGGCGGGGCCGGTCAGCCCGGCAGCAGCACCGTTGACGAGGATCTTGCCGGAATCGTGGGCAAAAAAGCCGGGGTGGGCAGAAACATCATCCATCCCATGGCAGAGCACGCGCAGGCGGCGTAGTGGGCGCACAGCGCCGCTGAACCGCTGCAAGCGGGCACGCCAGGCGGCAAACCAGGCATCGCCGTGTTCGGCCAGCAGGCCGGTGCAGCCGTCCAGGCTGGCCATTAACGGATAGGAGGGGGAACTGGTTTCAAACACATCCAGCTGGCGTTCCAGCTCCTGCGGCGGAATGAAAGAACTGTTCCAGTGCAGCAGGGCGGTCTGGGTCAGGCTGGGCAGTGTCTTGTGCGGGCTTTGAATGATGACATCCGCCCCGGCAGCAATGGCACCGCCCTGCCAGCCGTGGGCGGCGGCCAGTGGCAGATAGTGCGCGCCGTGGGCTTCGTCCACGATCAGGGGAACGTTGGCGGCGTGGCACAAAGCGGCAATGGCGGCAAGATCACTCAAAACACCCTCATAGGTGGGGCTGGTAAGGATGACCGCAGCGGCATCCGGGCAGGCGCGCAGGGCATCCACTACCATGGCGGGGGTGATGCTGCCGTAAATGCCGAACGCCGGGTCCACGGGGGGCACCAGCCAGTGTGCCGTTAAGCGGTTGAGCTCAATGGCGTGGTAAACGGATTTGTGGCAGTTGCGCGCGCAGATGACGGCGGTGCGGCCGGAACTGACGACGGCGGCCCGGATGGCGGCCAGAATGCCGCACTGCACATAGGTCAGCTGGGCTTTGTCGTCGGC
>OIDP01000903.1_pt1 | contig 11170 bp, 10 predicted proteins | sample 1581591 | NCBI WGS metagenome assembly OIDP01 (sample SAMEA3882552, study PRJEB24775) | human gut metagenome | biome: human-associated habitat; feature: intestine environment; material: feces | place: Netherlands | collected 2009/2010 | reverse complement strand
TATGTTATCCCTGCAGGAAAGCATCGGCGTACAATCCCTTTCCATACGCATGGCTTACCGGCTTTGTAAACACGAACCGGAGCTGTTAAGTGAATTAAAGCTTATATTGGAGCATGCCAATACCGAATTTTATTCGACTGGTGTCAAAACTGCCATTCGGAACATCCTGAAGAAAATAAAGAAATAACAGTTCTACCGCCCTTGATAACAACTTAATAAATAAAAAATCCCCTTCTTTTCTTTTTTATCTCCTATTTTCCCTTACCTTTGTCACCGTAAAGACAAAGGGGTGCCCCGACGGGCTGAGATTATACCCTCGAACCTGATGCAGTTAGTACTGCCGTAGGAATTGGATATTTTTTTCTTCTTAGAACTTACCTTAACGGTACTTCTTTGTATTTACTTCCATTGTTTTATTTAATAGAAATAGAAACATGAAAGTATCAATCAACAACAAGGAAGTGGAAACCGATGCCGTTACCCTCTTACAACTCACAACCGAGCTTTCCTTACCGGCGCAGGGCGTGGCCGTTGCTGCCAATAACCGTATGATTCCACGTACGGAATGGGCGGATTATGCTCTGTCCGAAGGAATATCCATCGTAATAATAAAAGCTGCCTGCGGCGGATAGGCTATGGAAAAGGTTCAGTTCATTACACATTATACCGAAAGGTATTCTTACCTCGACTCCGCCCGCATGGCTTTGGAAGGCGGTTGCCGCTGGATACAGCTACGCATGAAAGATGCGGCGGAAAACGAAATACTGCCCGTAGCCGCGGAAGTGCGAAAACTCTGCAACGATTATGGTGCCATATTCATCATCGACGACCACGTGGAACTGGTAAAGGAAATCCGGGCGGATGGCGTACATCTCGGCAAGAACGACATGCCCGTTGCCGAAGCGCGACGCATACTTGGAGAGGAATATATCATAGGCGGTACAGCCAACACGTACGAAGACGTAAAGAAACATTGGCTCGACGGAGTAAATTACATCGGCTGCGGACCGTTCAGATATACCACCACCAAGCAGAAACTCAGCCCTATTCTGGGTTTGGAAGGATATAAAGAAATTATCCGTCAAATGCGGGCTGATAATATCAACCTGCCTATCGTCGCTATCGGCGGGATTACTTTTGCCGATATTCCGTCTGTCATGCAGACAGGCGTTACGGGCATCGCCCTTTCGGGCACGGTGCTGCGGGCGGATAATCCGGTGGAAGAGATGCAAAGGATTCTTACGGAAACCAATCAGGCAGGCAAAATCAACCAAACAGCCAATTACTGAAATAACAAATAAAAAAGATATGGAGAAACTAATCATTGCGGGACGCGAATTCAACTCCCGTCTGTTTTTGGGAACGGGAAAATTCAATTCCAATGAAATCATGGAACAGTCCATTCTGGCATCCGGTACGGAAATGGTAACGGTAGCCATGAAGCGTATAGAACTGGATAATGAAGAAGACGATATGCTGAAACATATCCGTCATCCGCATATCCAGCTTCTACCCAATACTTCCGGCGTGCGCACTGCCGAAGAAGCCGTATTTGCCGCGCAAATGGCACGCGAAGCATTCGGAACGAACTGGCTGAAACTGGAAATCCACCCCGACCCGCGTTACCTTCTTCCCGACTCCACCGAAACCTTGAAAGCTACGGAAGAGCTTGTGAAACTGGGTTTCATAGTCCTCCCTTATTGCCAGGCAGACCCCACGCTTTGCAAACGTCTGGAAGAAGCCGGAGCCGCTACCGTCATGCCACTGGGTGCGCCTATCGGCACGAATAAAGGATTACAGACCCGTGACTTCCTTCGGATTATCATCGAGCAGGCAAACGTTCCGGTGGTAGTAGATGCCGGTATCGGTGCTCCCAGCCATGCCGCCGAAGCAATGGAGATGGGCGCTTCCGCCTGCCTGGTCAACACTGCCATTGCCGTAGCGGGCAATCCCGTAACTATGGCCGAAGCCTTCAAGCAAGCCGTAGAAGCCGGACGCATGGCCTATGAAGCCGGATTGGGACTGCAAGCCGACAATTTTGTGGCGGAAGCCAGTTCGCCTCTCACTGCATTTCTCGATGAATGACACACATTATATAATATAAGCTATGAAATCAAGAATAAAATATCCCCGCTCGGAGAAAGTATATCTGCCGGGAACAATCTATCCGGAACTTCGCGTAGGTATGCGCAAAGTAGAGCAAGTGCCCAGTACAACCTTTGCAGGCGAAGAAAAAGTCATTACTCCCAATCCGGACATTTACATTTATGATACCAGCGGTCCGTTCAGCGACCCCGATATAGAAATCGACCTTAAGAAAGGGCTTCCCCGTCTGCGCGAACCCTGGATTCTGCACCGCAACGATGTGGAGCAACTGCCGGAGATTACCTCGGAATACGGCCGCATGCGCCGTGACGACAAGTCGCTCGATCACCTGCGCTTTGAACATATCTCACTACCCTACCGTGCCAAACGGGGCAAATGCTGCACGCAGATGTATTACGCCAAGCAAGGCATCATCACCCCCGAAATGGAATATGTGGCAATCCGCGAGAACATGAACTGTGCCGAATTGGGGATAGAAACGCATATCACTCCCGAATTTGTCCGTCGGGAAATAGCGGAAGGCCGTGCCCTTCTTCCCGCCAACATCAATCACCCCGAAGCCGAGCCCATGATTATCGGTCGTAACTTCCTGGTGAAAATCAATACGAATATCGGTAATTCCGCCACCACTTCAAGCATCGACGAAGAAGTGGAAAAGGCCCTTTGGAGCTGTAAATGGGGCGGTGACACCCTGATGGATTTATCTACCGGAGAAAATATCCACGAAACCCGCGAATGGATTATCCGCAACTGTCCGGTTCCCGTAGGTACGGTTCCCATTTATCAGGCATTGGAGAAAGTGAACGGCAGAGTGGAAGACCTCACGTGGGAGCTCTACCGCGATACCTTGATTGAACAGTGCGAACAAGGCGTGGACTACTTCACCATACACGCTGGTATCCGCCGCCACAACGTACACCTGGCCGACAAGCGTCTGTGCGGCATCGTGAGCCGCGGCGGAAGCATCATGAGCAAATGGTGTCTGGTGCACGACCGCGAAAGTTTCCTGTACGAACATTTCGACGACATCTGCGATATATTGGCGCAATACGATGTAGCCGTTTCCTTGGGCGACGGCCTGCGTCCCGGCTCTACGTACGATGCCAACGACGAAGCGCAGTTTGCCGAACTCGATACCATGGGCGAGCTTGTGCTCCGCGCCTGGGCAAAGAACGTGCAGGCTTTTATCGAAGGACCCGGACACGTGCCCATGCACAAGATTAAGGAGAATATGGAACGCCAGATAGAGAAATGCCACAATGCGCCGTTCTACACGCTCGGCCCATTGGTTACGGACATTGCACCGGGCTACGACCATATCACTTCGGCCATCGGTGCGGCGCAAATCGGCTGGCTGGGCACGGCCATGCTGTGCTACGTCACCCCGAAGGAGCACCTTGCACTGCCCGACAAAGAAGATGTGCGCACAGGTGTCATCACCTATAAGATAGCCGCCCATGCCGCCGACCTTGCCAAAGGACACCCCGGTGCACAAGTACGCGACAACGCCCTGAGTAAGGCACGCTATGAGTTCCGCTGGAAAGACCAGTTCGACCTGTCGCTCGACCCCGAACGGGCACAGACTTATTTCCGGGCCGGACATCACATCGACGGAGAATACTGCACGATGTGCGGGCCTAACTTCTGCGCAATGCGGTTGTCAAGGGAACTGGGAAAGAAAAAGGAATAACTTGTCAGGCTGGAATACAGAGACAACAGATTTATTTTCACGTCTTTGTATTCTATCCGTTTCATTAGCGAATTGTTTTTATCATAGAATAAAATGTTTTCAGACGAATTAGAGAAAATATCCTGGGAAGAGACGACCCGGCGCATCAATGCCAAAACAGATGCGGACGTGCGTCGTGCCCTATCCAAAGAACATTGTGACGTAGAGGATTTTATGGCGCTCATCTCACCGGCTGCCGTCCCCTATCTGGAAACAATGGCACGTTTAAGCAAGAAGTACACGGAAGAGCGTTTCGGAAAAACGATTTCCATGTTTGTGCCGTTGTATATTACGAACTCCTGTACCAACTCGTGCGTGTACTGCGGTTTCCACATCAGCAATCCCATGCCCCGCACCATACTGACGGAAGAGGAGATTGTAAACGAATACAAGGCTATCAAGAAGCTCGCGCCGTTTGAAAACCTGCTGCTGGTTACGGGTGAAAATCCTGCCAAAGCCGGCGTTCCGTACATCGCCCGCGCGCTCGATTTGGCAAAACCTTATTTCAGCAACCTGAAGATTGAGGTAATGCCCCTGAAAGCCGAAGAGTATGCCGAACTGAAAGAGCATGGCATGAACGGCGTTATCTGTTTTCAGGAAACCTACCACAAGGCAAACTATAACATTTATCACCCGCGCGGCATGAAGTCCAGATTCGAATGGCGTGTCAACGGTTTCGACCGCATGGGGCAGGCAGGCGTACATTCCATCGGCATGGGTGTGCTGATAGGTCTGGAGAAAGAATGGAGAACGGATATCTGTATGATGGCGTATCACCTGCGCTATCTCCAGAAGCATTACTGGAAAACGAAATACAGCGTCAACTTCCCGCGTATGCGCCCTTCGGAAAACGGCGGTTTCCAACCCAATGTGGTAATGAGCGACCGCGAACTGGCACAAGTTACATTTGCCATGCGGATATTCGACCATGATGTGGACATATCCTACTCTACCCGCGAACCGGCTTTCATACGCGACCACATGGCCACTCTGGGAGTCACTACCATGAGCGCGGAAAGCAAAACGGAACCGGGCGGATATTACAGCTATCCGCAGACTTTGGAGCAATTCCACGTCAGCGACGAGCGCAAGGCCGTAGAAGTAGACAAAGCCTTAAAGAGTTTAGGACGCGAACCCGTATGGAAAGACTGGGATGCCAGTTTCGACCTGAAACGGGTTTGAATCCCTTTTTCATAGTTTATAATTCTCATCATGACCCGATACAGCAGACAAATTTCCCTTCCCGAAATCGGAGAAGGCGGACAGGAAAAACTGCATAAGGCAAGAGTTCTGATAGTAGGCGCAGGCGGACTTGGTTCCCCTGCCGCCCTCTACCTTGCAGGTGCAGGAGTAGGTACAATAGGTTTGGCGGACGATGATACGGTCGGTATCAGCAACCTGCAACGCCAGATATTGTATACGGAGAACGAAGTAGGACAGCTTAAGGTACACTGTGCCGCCCAAAGATTGCGGACTTTGAACGGTAATATAGAAGTGCACGCCCACCCTTTTCGCCTCAACCGGGAGAATGCCCGCCGTCTGATTGCCGATTATGACATCGTTGTAGACGGATGCGACAACTTCTCCACCCGTTATCTGATTAGCGACAGTTGCAGCGCACTGCGCAAACCGTATGTATACGGCGCCATCCAGGGCTTTGAAGGGCAAGTCTCCGTATTCTGTTACGGTGATCGGCCCAAGACATACAGAGATTTGTTTCCCGACGAAACCGCAACATTGCAGATGCCCGCTCCCGACAATTCCGTCATAGGCGTTACTCCTGCCGTGGTAGGCAGTGTGGAAGCAAGCGAAACGCTGAAGCTCATTTGCGGCTACGGCGAGGTTTTGGCCGGAAAACTATGGACTGTCGATTTAAGAACCATGCAATCGTTCGTCCTTTTACTGTAAAATACCTCGGAAAACATGAAACTGATAACAATTACCCAGCCTGCATTCTTTGAAGGAGAAGCCGAAGCAATCACTTCCCTGTTCGATGCAGGACTTGAAATACTGCATCTCCGGAAACCCGGCGGTTCTTATGAAGACATGGAACAATTATTGAACCGGCTTCCGCCTGAATATCTGAAACGTATCGTCACACACGAGCATTTCCAACTGGCATCTTTCCGAAATTTGAAAGGCATTCATCTGAACGGACGAAACCCGACAGCACCGGCAGGCTTCACCGGACACGTCAGCCGTTCCTGCCATTCGCTGGAAGAAGTCGCCAAATACAAAGCAACATGCGATTACGTATTTCTCAGTCCCATATACGACAGCATTTCCAAAGAAGGATATCCCTCTGCCTATACTACCGGCAGCTTGCAAAAGGCGCGGCAGGCGGGCATTATAGACGCTAAAGTAATGGCATTGGGGGGCGTTACGGCAGCGCATTTTTCTGAAATCAGCTCATTGGGCTTCGGCGGTGCGGTCCTTTTGGGAGATATATGGAAACGGAGGGGAACGGATTTTATCGGGCATTTCAAGGAATTGCTCCATGCGGCGTCTTTATTTTAACCATCAAATATTTTATTATCATGTCGACTATTCCGGTCATTCTCACCATTGCCGGCTCCGACTGCTCCGGTGGTGCAGGCATACAAGCAGATATTAAAACGATTTCCGCGCTCAAAGGATATGCCGCCTCTGTTATTACTGCCGTTACGGCACAAAACACAATGGGGATTCAGGCTGTATGCCCTATCCCACCGGACATTGTCCGTGCGCAGATAACATCCGTCATGGATGATTTGCAGCCTGCCGCTATCAAGATAGGAATGGTGCACAATGCCGCTATCGTGCACACCATAGCGGAGTGCTTGCAAAATATCCGGTCTCGTTTTGTCGTTTATGACCCCGTTATGGTATCCACCAGCGGACGAAAGCTAATGACGGAAGATACCGTGCGCACCATTCAAGAGGAGCTGTTTCCTCTCTGTTCCCTGATAACCCCCAATTTGGGCGAAGCGTCCCTGCTCCTTTCAAATCCCGTTACGGATATAGAGGAGATGAAACTGGCCGCCTGTGAATTAGCGAACCGCTATCACTGCGCCGTACTGGTAAAGGGCGGTCACTTATCCGGCAATACAATGTGCGATGTATTGTACAACAACGGCCGTTTCAGCCTGTTCGAACAGCAAAAAATAGAGAGCCGCAACCTTCACGGTACGGGATGCACGCTTTCTTCCGCCATCGCTGCCTTTGCCGCCCGCGGCAAAGGACTTGAAGAAGCTGTCCGTCAAGCCAAAGTTTATATAAGCAAAGCAATTTATCATGGTAAAGACCTGCATATAGGACATGGAAACGGACCTTTGTGCCATTTCTTTTCCGGGGAAATTAATTTTGTTCCCTTAAATTCCACCGAAGAAGTTATCAGAAAATTCCCCCACAAACAACAAGCGGAATATAGAGAGGAAAACTTTCAAGGAGAAACTTCATAATTAAAGCCCGAAATACTTGACAAAGGGTATCTTGATTTCGTATATTTGCATATCGTACAATTGATAACATTAACCTAAAACTTAGCAAATGGCAAAATCTACTTCTTCCTTTTCTGAATTGGCGCAAATGTATTTCCCCGGTTGCGCTACTCCCAAAAATGCAGTGCGATGTCTGCAACGCAGCATCAAAAGATGTACAAAATTGGCAACATTGTTGGCGGAAACCGGCTATCTTCCTTACAATCACCGCTGGCTGTCGCCCAAGCAGCAAATGCTTATATTCGAGAATTTGGGTGACCCATACCCCGATTAAGCTCCTAAAACGACATAAAAAAACGGCATTTCACACAGTGATTTGCCGTTTTTTTTTGTACTTATATTTCCATAATCTCATTTATAGTCTTAAAACGCCTATTAATAAATTATGAAACAATTTATTAATAAATTTTCAAAAATTGTAGTAAAATTCAAAATACATTCGTTTATAGGGGTGTATTGACTGTATAATCGTTTTACTTTTCTGCATAGCAATGCTTTGTTTGAATTCTTTATCTACATGGGATTGTGCCCAAATAATGAATGCACCATAAATTCAATTTAAGAAATAATATGATAAAATTGATAGCTAAATCTTCTATTGCCGGAAAGTAATGCTTTTCCACATCATAGGACTGGCATTGGCCGCCAAAGTCCATCTGTTATTGCCGGAAACTTTTGGGACGGCAGTACCGTCCTCTTGCTTGTCGGTGTTCAGCACAAGGTCGCACCTGGCGGGAGCGAATGCGTTCTCTCCGGAATGAGTATCTCTGTTGTGAAAAACGGCGTAGTTCTCTATACTGCTATTCCCAATTATATCCAAGAAATCCCCGGTTGCGGTGGCTTCTATCCGGGTGAGAGCTTTACAGCCCGTTACAATATAATTGCCGAACCGGGTACACTTCGGTATTTTGAGCGTTTTAAGACTTGTGCATCCGTAGAAAGCCTCCCGACCTATCTCTGTCACATTATCCAAAATAAGCATCTCCAATGAAGTACATTCATAAAATGCGTTTAGATTAATCCAGGTAACCTGCGAAAGATTCACCTTAATCAGCGCAGAGCAACCTGAAAAAACACTACTTCCGATTGTCTTCATATCATCGGGCAGCATCACCTCCTGCAAGGCGGTGCAATTCGCAAAGGCGGCATTGGGCAGAGTTGGCGTGCCCCAGTCCGTCACTCCGGTGAGGTCGCATTTCGTAATTTGTTTATTATTGATAAATGTACCCCAACTACCGCCCATTCCTATCTTGGAAAGTTCGCCCGTCAGTTTGAGTTCGGTGAAGCCTGCGGCGAGGGCGGCACGGATGGTTAGCTGTGCTTCATCGGCAGTCATGGTGGTCATGTCGATATTGCCGGAAACGGGTGGTGTGAAATTTTTCAGGCGCAACTTGATTTGATAATTCGTCGTCGGGTCGAGATAAAGTTCAAAGATGTCATCATTATACTGCTTCATCGTTTCTCCATAGAGACTGACCCATGACGACTCAGGATTCACTGTCAAACGGTCGTAGTCCGCCTGCGTCAGTTGATAACCGTCGGCACCCTGGGCGATAGCGGATATACCATTCAACGTGAAACAGAGGTGCACATCACCCGTAAGGGCTTTCGGAACGGAGATAAGGGGATAAGAAACAGCCGGAAAGATATCGTTGGAGAGACGTATGTAAGTCCCGGCAGCAGTCTTTCCGCCGTTCAGCACAAGGATAGCGCCATTCATGACCGTTGTACTGTACGAACTGCCTGTCGCGTCAGACAATTCGCAGCCGTCACCCAGTTCCAATGTCGCTTTTTCGCCGACAGTCGCAAGCATATCCTGCCCGTTCAATGCTACGCCTTTACCCAATGTAATCCTACCGTTACAGACATATATCATGGACAAAAATGAGTTCGCACCTTGAGCCAGTTTGATATTGGTGAGCTCGATATGAACGGCATCATCGTCGGCATTGATATTGCCGAGGAAATAGTAGCTTTCATTTTCTCGGACGAGGGTGTGGCCGCCGCCGTCTATCTTGAAGTAGCCGCTACCGTTTATGGGTGGACTGGTGCGGTCACCACCTGCCAGTATCGTAATGTCACTACCCAGCATAATGAGTGTCGGGACATCGGCTGAGGTGCCGCCCGTCCGTAGTGCTTCGAGCAGAGCTTCGTAGGTGGTGACGGTGAGACCTTCCGGCACGGCATCCGTTACCGTCACTTCGCAGGTTGCCTGTATGCCACCCACAGTTGCGGTAATAGTGGCATTTCCGGCAGAGACAGCCGTTACAAGCCCTTCCACATCGACTAATGCAACGGACGTGTTGTTGCTGCTCCATACAAGGCCGTCATATCCGGAATGTTCCGGCAGTACGGTAGCTGTAAGTTTTTCCGTATCACCGACGGTCATTGTCAATGCCGTCTGGGACAGCGTAACTTCCGATACAGCCACCAGGGCATTGTCTTTGTCGCATCCTGCCAACAGCATTACCACCGACAGGAACAGAATCATTTTTTTTACTTTCATAGGTTCTTTACAGTATAAATTATTGATATCCCGTTATCTAACGATGCTGTAAATTTACATTATAGCAACTGTGAGGACAAGAGTACATGTGGTCTATTTGATACTACGGCACAAAATAGACCGGTCTGTTTCATTTTTACACGAAACAGACTGCCTGCTTTACTACTCAAAAAAACGTTTGGTGTTTTTACAGCGTATGCTTATTCACTTTGCAAACTCAGCATTGCGACACAATCCGCCGCTGATACTCGACCGGGGTTTCACCTGTGAGCTTTTTAAAATATCCGTAAAAGTTGCTTTTAGTGGCAAACCCTACCTTGCGTGCAAGGTCGTTCATGGAGATGCCGAGTTCTTCGGCCAGCAATTGTTTGGCATATTCGATACGTAAGCCAACACGCCACGGACGGAAGTCTCGGCCTATCTCATTCTTGAAATACCAGCAAAGAAACTCTTTTGTCGTCCCCAATTCCCGCGCAATTTGTTCCCTGCCTTCTTCAGGACGGGTAAAACGCCGTTCGGCAACCCAACGTTCGAGTGCAAGCCGCAGATGCTCTTTCTCCGTTGCCAGTTCCGGTTCGGACAATCCACAGGCAGCCATATCTACCGCTTGCAGACGAACCGGTTCCTGTCCCTGCGCTACGGCCGGCAGATAATAATTGATTTTTACCACATAATTACAAAAACGACCGGCAAACCACCCGTAAAACAAAATGTAACCGACAGTAAAAATATTATAAGCAACCGGTGGCAGCCACACGGACAAAGAAGCGGCTATACCAACCGAGAGTGCAGCATAAAAGCCGAATTTCGTCCAACGCAACCGTGCATGCTGGTCTTCATCGTAATATTCTTCCAACAATCGAAGGCACTCGGCATACTTTCGGCGAAATAACAATGTATAGCAAACCAACTGCACTGCATATACAGCCAATGCAACAAAAAACACCCAGCATTCCTCACTTGTCAAAGCCATAAACAGAAACAAGGCAACTGCAACCGTTACGATTCCTGCTTGTATCCGTACTCTGTGGCAGGTAACATACAGCGGTTGAATAAATGTCAGCAGTGTGACGGTAAACAGTAACGATTGGTAAGCGGCCACCGCTACCGTAAAGACTGCAATGATTTTACGGTCGGCCTCTCCACCATTAAACAGTTCGCAAAAAGCAGGAATAGCAAGAATGAAATAAGATGCGGCAAGAATGGCACGTGCCGTCCGCAGTCGGTGCGTATCTTCCCTATGAGGAATATGAATGCTGCATAACTGCCATCCCAAAACAGCCAAAGCAATGCCTGACGCAAGGGTTAGGAACATATAAAAATCCAACCACATATTATTATTTCCGTCCT
>OIDP01000902.1_pt1 | contig 11170 bp, 6 predicted proteins | sample 1581591 | NCBI WGS metagenome assembly OIDP01 (sample SAMEA3882552, study PRJEB24775) | human gut metagenome | biome: human-associated habitat; feature: intestine environment; material: feces | place: Netherlands | collected 2009/2010 | reverse complement strand
TCCGATACGTCAAACTGCTCGGTATCATGCGGGCGCTCCGGCTCGTTGTAGCCGCCAACACTGGTGCGGGACCCACCGGAAATCTGGCTTACGCCAAACTGCAACGCGTGCTCACGCACCTGCTGACCTTCGCGAGTAGAGATAATCATGCCGGTATAGGGCACGGTGATGCGAATAAGGGCAATGATCTTCTCGAACATTTCGTCAGGAATGCCGTTGTCGAACACCTCAGGGTCGATGTCCATCGCAGGCTTAACACGCGGAACGCTGATAGTGTGCGGGCCCACGCCGTGCACGGCTTCCAGGTGCTCCGCATGCATGATAAGGCCCGCGAACTCGTAACGGTAGCTCTCGAGCCCGAACAGCACGCCCAAGCCCACGTCGTCGATGCCGCCCTCCATGGCGCGGTCCATCGCTTCGGTGTGGTAGGCATAGTTACTCTTGGGTCCTGTGGGATGCAGGGCTTCGTAATGCTCTTTGCTGTAAGTCTCTTGAAAAAGGATATAGGTGCCGATGCCTGCTTCTTTCAGCAACCGGTAGTTCTCCACCGTAGTGGCGGCTATGTTGACATTCACCCGGCGGATGGCTCCGTTTTTGTGATGGATGCTGTAAATGGTGCGGATGGACTCCAGGATATAGTCGATAGGGTTGTTTCGCGGGTCCTCTCCGGCTTCCAGGGCAAGGCGTTTATGCCCCATGTCCTGCAAGGCGACAACCTCGCGGCGTATCTCCTCTTGCGAGAGTTTCTTGCGGGGAATGGTACGGTTCTTGGCATGATACGGGCAATAGACGCAACCGTTCACGCAATAGTTGGAAAGATAAAGCGGGGCAAACATCACGATGCGGTTACCATAGAATTTCTGTTTGATTTCGCGTGCCAGATGGAAGATGCGCTCCACCAGTCCCGGCTCGTCACATTCCAGCAGCAGGGCTGCTTCCCGATGGGAAAGACCCTGGCACAAAGCAGCCTTGTCAATCAAACTTTCGATGAGCGGACGGTTGTTGCGGTTTGCCTGCGCATACTCCAATGTATCCAATATCTCCTGGTGATTGATGAATTCTTCCGCTTGTCTTGACTTTATGTTATACACTTCGTAAATTGATAATTGGTAATTAAATAAAGAATGAAGATTTGAAAATTATCAATTATCAACGGTCAATTCTCCATTCTCATAATCTCCTCTCTCTCTTGATACCTCGTAGCCTATCCCTTTCAGTTGTTCCTCCAATTTTTGCAAACCTTCTGCCGCTTCGGCACCCGCAGAAGCTTTGTTATCATAGAGGGAGTACTTCGCCCGCTGATGAGAAGGCGAAAGATTAGGCATCACGACATTGGCGCCAGCCAATATTCCCCGTTCCCGTCCGTCCGGAGCAAGTGTGGCCAGGGCAGTGGTAGCAGGTATCAGTGCCGCGGGATGCATCAACCGGAAGATAGAAAGCAACTTCAACGTCAACTCCATATCTCCCGGCGGAAAAGAGGCAAACGGAGTATCGTGATGCGGAAGAAAAGGTCCCATGCCTATCATCTCCGGCTGAAACCGTTCGATGAAGAGAATGTCTTCTACCAAATGGTCCACCGTCTGGTAAGGACTGCCCACCATGATTCCGGTTCCCACTTGATAGCCTATCTCTTTCAGCCAGTCCAAGCATTGCAACCGATGGGAAAGGGACATCTCCGCAGGATGAAGCCGGTGATAATGCCCTTCGTTGCAGGTTTCGTGCCGCAACAGATAGCGGTTGGCACCTGCCAGGAAGAAACGTTCGTAGGCTTCCCGCGATTTCTCGCCCAAGGATAAGGTAATGGCACAATCCGGGAAGGATTGCCGGATGGCGGCAACTGTCTCCACCATCCCCTCATCCTTCACCGCCGGCGCTTCGCCCCCTTGCTGCACAAAGGTACGGAAGCCCAACCGATAGCCTTCATGGCAACACGAAAGAATCTCCTCCTGCGTCAGCTCATAACGGGTTATGTTCCGGTTCTCCTTCCGTATGCCGCAATAGTAGCAGTTATTGCGGCAACGGTTGGTTATCTCAATCAGTCCGCGAATGAAGATTTTATTGCCAAAGCGGGCAAGCGCTTCTTCCCGAGCAAGCTCCTGCAGGTAGGCTGCAAGTTCTGTGTCCCGGCAAAGAAGCATGGCTTTATACTCTTCGGCATCCAGCCTGCGGTTGCTCCGCAGTTTGTCAATCAAATGCTTCATATAAACGGACAAAGGGCTAATATGTCTCTTTTCTCTTTGCCAACTCCTGCGTCAGCTGGCGCTTTCCGGCAGTTATTTCATTATGCGAACATGGCCCGGTAATACAACCGCCCTCGCAAGCCATCACTTCAATAAATTGCCCCGGAGCCTTGCCCGACTTGGCATAAGCACGCAACGCACCGATAGCCTTCTTATCCAGATTAGCCACTTGTACGGCATTGATTTTATCTGCCTCTTCCTTCAGATAGGCTTTCACGGCACCCATCACGCCTCCTGCCTGCGCAAAACCATGCGCCTCGCGCACAGAAGTGAAACTCATGGAATAGGGCTTTGCCTGCTCCATCTGAATATCCAGCCCGGCAAGCACGGAAGCCACCTCCTCGAAAGTCATGATAAAGTCCACCGCCTCGTCGCGCTGCGCCTCTTTGCGCTTGGCAACGCAAGGACCTATGAAGACCACCTTCGCATCCGGATACTTCTCTTTAGCAATGCGGGCAGCATAATACATTGGCGAACCGGTGCCCGACACGTAAGGCTTCATGGCAGGAATATGCTTGTTCACCAACTCTATATAAGACGGACAACAGGAAGTCGTCATAAACTTCTGACCCTCCTCCAGCTTCTCAATCAGCTCGTGCGCCTCGTTGCTGACGGTATCCATCGCACCCTGAGCCACCTCAATGACATCCGTAAAACCGACTTGTTTCAATGCGCCATACACTTGTTCAATAGTCGTCTTGAACTGCCCCAGGATGGACGGAGCCACGATAGCCACCACCTGCTCACCCTTGCGGATTCTGTGCAACACGTCGAACACCTGCGATATTTCGAAAATTGCTCCGAATGGACATGCATTGAGACACTTTCCGCAATAGATACATTTGCTTTCGTCAATATGCTCTATCCCCTTCTCATCCTTACTGATGGCTTTCACGGGACAAGCTTCCTCACAAGGTACGGGAATATAAACAATGGCATGGTAGGGACAACTCTTATGGCAGATGCCGCAACTGATACATGCATCATGGTCAATCCATGCCTGACCGCTCTCCTTGACGTGCACTGCCTTCTTGGGACAATTCACCTGGCAACTGCGTGCCGTACATCCGCGGCAGAGGTTCGTAATCTCGTAGTTAATCTGCACACATGCCGAACAAGCTTCGTCAATCACACACATGATGTTGTCTTTCGGCCTGCCATTTTCCGCTCTGTCCAGTGCACGGGCAGCGTACTCCGACAAGGGGGTCAGCTCATCCGTCTCGTCCTCCATATCGAGTCCCAGAAGCGGCAATGACTTGTACTTCCACACCGCGCGCTCTTTGTGCACACAGCAGCGTCCCGCGTGCTTGGACCTCTTCGGACTCAGCTCGATGGGCAGCCGGTCTATTTTATCCACAAGTTCGTTGTTATTCCACAGCTTTACCAGTTCCTTCAGTAATCTGTGGCGGACAATCATAATGTTGCTCGTAAATGCCATAATTTTTAAAATCAAAATTAGTTAGTTCGGTAACGGTCTGCAAAGATAACGATTGTTTCACAAAAAAGGCTTAACTTTACACCCCAAACAGTATAAATACAACCGATATGTTTACCATAAGAAAAGCAACGACAGCAGACTGCGCACTGATTCAGAAACTTGCGCAGCAAATATTCCCCGTCACGTATAAGGATATCCTTACTCCCGAACAGACCGACTACATGATGGAATGGATGTATTCATTGGACAATATCCGCAAGCAAATGGAAGAGGAAGGCCACGTCTACTTCCTGGCCTACGAAGAATGTGAAGCGGCGGGCTATGTGTCCGTACAGCAGCAAGGAGAAGATTTATTCCACCTGCAAAAGATTTATGTGCTTCCTTATTATCAGGGCGCACACTGCGGGAGTTTCCTGTTTCGCGAAGCTGTGAAATACATCAGGGATGTGCATCCCGCCCCGTGCATCATGGAACTGAACGTAAACCGCAACAACAAAGCGGTAGGTTTTTACGAGCACATGGGGATGAAGAAATCCAGAGAGGGAGATTTTCCGATAGGAAACGGATACTATATGAACGACTACATCATGCAGTTGAAAATCGAAGAATAAGCAGCGGGCTGCATTATGGAATCCAAAGGGCTACACTGCGTTTCCAAAGAGCTACATTACGTTTCTAAAGGGCTACATTATAACTGTAAAGGTCAACTCTGCAATTCCAAAGTTGACCTTTACGTTTTCTCTATTATTTCGCTACTCTCTCCAGCCATTTAACCATTGAGAGCATCACAATCATGGAAGCGCCCGTTGCACCCACGAAAACCAACCAGCATGCCCAGATTGGAACAGTGGTATAAAGGATACCGCCAACAAAAAGCAGCGAATTACCTACTGCCGTTGCAGCCAGCCAGCAACCCTGCATCAGACCCTGCAAATGAGGGGGAGCCACCTTGGACACGAAAGACAGTCCCAGCGGTGAGATGAACAACTCGGCAACCGTAAGGATGAAGTACAAACCTATCATAATCCACGGAGTCACACGGATGGCATTGATTTCGGCGGCACTCATCGTGCTCAACGCATCTTTGGCAGGCAAAGTGAACGAGAATATCATCAGGAACACGTATGCCAGTGCCGCAATACCCATACCGATGGCAATCTTCATCGGAGTGGACGGTTCTTTATCCTTTTTCTTCAATGCGCCGAACAGCCACATGATAAACGGAGTGAGGAATACCACAAAGAACGGGTTTACGCACTGGAAGATTTCAGCACCCTTGATGCGGGTAAAGCCAAGGTCAATATCGATTACGCTCAAGTCTACATAGTCGCGTGCAAAGTAAGTCAGCGAATAACCGTTCTGGTGGAACGACAGCCAGAAGAAGATTACCACACCGAACACTGCGAACAGGGCATAAATACGCTGTTTGATTTCGGCTGCGCTCATCTTGATTTCTTCTTTGCTTACGGTAGTATTCTGTTCCTTGGCAGCTACAACCTTCTTTGCCGGGTCGGGGAAGCGGTTCTTGTTGACCAGGTAGATTACCAATGAAATCACAATGGCAGCCATGAAAGCATATTGGAAACCGCGGTTAAACACATCCAGGTAGTTGTTGACAAACGCACCCATATCAGCCACATGGCTGCCGTCGAGCGTAACCTTGTCTGCCAGAGCCGTAAGATTCTCCATAGCCTGGGGAGCCATCTTGTCGCCCTCTTTAAGGAATTGGTGACAAAGTTCGGGCAAAGTGGCATCATAGTCGAAGTTGTTGACCTTCAGCCACCAGTTGCGCACACCGATAGCAATCCACGGAGCGAAGAAACCGCCGATGTTAATGAACATGTAGAATATCTGGAAACCGGAGTCGCGCAGGCTTGAGTACTTGGGATCATCGTACATCTGACCCACCAATGCCTGAAGATTACCCTTGAACAGACCGTTACCGAAAGCAATGACCAGAAGTCCGAAACAAGTCAGTCCCAGGTAAAGTCCCATGCTGGGAACAGGCGTAGGAGTAGGAATGGCAATAATCAGATAACCCACCGCCATCATCACCAGACCGGCAAGGATAGTGCCTTTGAAGTTTTTAGTCTTATCGGCAATGATACCGCCTGCCAATGCCAGAATATAGATAGATGCATAGAACGCGGAATAGATATATCCGGTAGTCGTTTCAGACAGCCCGAACTTCGCCGAGATAAACAGTGTAAGGATTGCCATCATAATATAGAAGCCGAAACGCTCTCCCATATTAGCCAAAGCGGCAGCAATCAAACCATTAGGGTGCTTGCTAAACATAAAAATAAGTTTTTGTAAATTAGTAATTAGTATTAGTTTATTTATATTTTTTGCAAATATATACTTTTCATCGAGATTTCCGGTAAGAAAACGAAATATCTCTTGCCGGAAATCAGGTTTTTAATATCCCTTTCACGAAAAAAGCCGGAAAAAGCATGCGAATAATTACACTATGATAATCTGTGCCGGAAAAAGCATTAAAGTCACATAATCCCTCATGCTTACACACCTCATGCCTCGAAAAGCCTGCAAACCTCAGCGTGTACCTCCTTTATCAAATCCTTCGGATTGAGTTTGAGCTGCAACCCGCGCTGTCCGGCACTGATATAGATATAGGAGAATTGCAGGCAGGTTTCGTGAATATAGGTAGGGAAAGGCTTTTTCATGCCGATAGGCGAACAACCGCCGCGGATATACCCCGTCAGCGGAAGCAGTTCCTTCATCGGGATAAGGTCGCACTTCTTGTTTCCGGACACCTTGGCGGCCAATTTCAGGTCTACTTCGTGTTCTCCGGGAATGACACACACAAAATAACCGGTTTTATCGCCATGCAATATCAGTGTTTTAAATACCTGCTCTATATCCTCTCCCAAACTGGCAGCCACGTGTATGGCACTCAAATCTTTCTCATCCACCTCATAAGGAATGAGCTCGTAGGCAATCTTTGCCTTATCAAGCAGCCGGGCTGCATTTGTCTTGTTGATTTTATTTTCTTTCATCACAAACTATAATTGCAGACAGGCGAAAAGCATTCCGTTGCAGAAAGACGGTTTGCCGTCCGATGCCTTTCACCCGTCATCTTTCTTTCAGACTATTTTAAAGATGAAGTTCTTCTTTCAGGAACTTCGGGGTATATCCTTTCGTGCTCATCGCCACCTCTTCGGGCGTGCCGCAAGAGAGAAGCTCTCCCCCGCCCTTACCGCCTTCGGGTCCCATGTCGATGATGTAATCCGCCATTTTGATAACATCGAGGTTATGCTCGATAACGATAACCGTGTTGCCCTTATCGACCAATTTATTCAATACATTCATCAGGACGCGGATATCCTCAAAGTGCAGTCCGGTAGTAGGTTCGTCAAGAATATAAAGCGTCTTGCCCGTATCCCGCTTGGAGAGTTCGGTGGCCAACTTCACACGCTGGCTCTCGCCACCGGAGAGCGTGGTGGAAGACTGCCCCAGCTTGATATACCCCAGGCCGACCTCCTGAATTACCTTAATCTTGTTCAATATCTGAGGTACGTTTTCAAAGAATTCCACAGCACGGTTTATCGTCATATCCAGTACGTCGGCAATGGACTTCCCCTTGAAGCGCACTTCCAGCGTTTCGCGGTTGTAGCGCTTGCCATGGCAAACCTCACAAGGAACATATACATCGGGCAGGAAATTCATCTCAATGGTTTTGTAGCCGTTGCCCTGGCAGGCTTCACAGCGTCCGCCGCTTACATTGAACGAGAAACGTCCCGCCTTGTATCCGCGGATTTTGGCTTCGGGCAGGCCGACAAACAGGTTGCGGATATCGGAAAAGACCCCCGTATACGTGGCAGGATTGGAGCGCGGAGTACGCCCCAGCGGCGACTGGTCTACATTCACCACCTTATCTATATACTCCAGTCCCTCGATACTGCCATACTCCAAGGGGTCCTGAAGCGAACGGTAAAACTTCTGCGAAAGGATGGGCTGAAGCGTTTCATTAATCAGTGTGGACTTTCCGCTGCCCGATACTCCCGTTACACAAATCAGTTTGCCAAGTGGGAACTCCACATCCACATTTTTCAGGTTATTGCCTCTTGCACCGCGCAGCCACAGGCTATGGCCGTTGCCCTTGCGCCGTTCGGCAGGCACTTCAATAGCACATTCGCCGTTCAAATACCGGGAAGTCAGCGTATGCGTCTGCAACATCTGCTGCGGAGTGCCGGCAAATACCACCTCGCCCCCCAGCCTGCCTGCCTTGGGGCCCATATCTATAACGTAATCGGCGGCAAGCATCATGTCTTTATCATGCTCCACCACAATCACGGAATTACCCATATCGCGCAACTCCTTCAACGAATGGATAAGCCGCAGATTATCGCGCTGGTGCAATCCGATGCTCGGCTCATCCAATATATACAGCACGTTCACCAACTGCGAGCCTATCTGCGTAGCCAGCCGGATACGCTGGCTTTCGCCGCCGGAGAGGCTGACGGCGCTGCGGTCCAGAGACAGATAATCCAATCCCACATCCAGCAGGAATTTCAGGCGGGTACGGATTTCTTTCAATATTTCTACCGCAATCTGCTGCTGTTTCCTGCTAAGATATTGGTCTACGTTCATCAGCCAGTCATACAACTCGTTGATGTCCATTGTGGAGAGTTCGTAGATGTTTTTATCGTGAATACGGAATGACAAGGCTTCCTTGTTCAACTTCGCTCCGTGACATTCGGGACAGACAGCCGTCCTGGCAAATTGCTCCGCCCACTTCTGTGCCGTGGCAGACGCATCCTTTTCCTGCAACATCTGGATATACTTCACCACTCCTTCAAAAGTGACAAAGTAGTCGGAAGACGTACCGATAAGGGAGCTTTTTATCTTTATACGCTCATCCGAACCGTATAGAATCTCATCTATCGCATCGTCCGGCAGCTCCCTGACAGGAGTTTTCAGCGTAGCTTCATACTTCTCCAGCAATGCGGCAATCTGCCAGAATATCATGCTGTTCTTGGCTTTTCCCAAAGGGATGATGGCTCCCCCGCTGATGGAAAGCTCGCGGTCGGGGATAATCTTGTCTATATCAATCTGGTTCACCACGCCCAAACCTTTACACTTGGGACACGCCCCCTGCGGAGAATTGAAGGAGAAGTTATGGGGGGCAGGCTCGCGATAGGACAGTCCGGTGACAGGACACATCAAACGCTTGCTGTAATGGCGCACGCTCTCGCTTTGGGCGTCAAGCACCATCAGCAGCCCGTCGCCCTGACGCATGGCAACGGCAACGCTGTTCTTCAGGCGGGTGTCGTCTTTATCCGCCACCACCAGTTTGTCAATTACCACTTCCACGTCATGGTTCTTGTAACGGTCCAGCTTCATGCCGGGCAATGCCTCGCGCACCTCGCCGTCCACACGGACATAGAGGTAGCCTTTCTTGCGAATCTGCTCGAAAAGTTCCTTGTAGTGTCCCTTACGGTTGCGCACCAACGGGGCGAGGATGTAAATACGTTTTCCTTTATAATCGTTCAGGATAAGCTCGAGTATCTGCTCTTCGGTATATTTCACCATTTTCTCGCCGGAAAGATACGAATAGGCCTCGCCGGCACGGGCATACAGCAGGCGAAGATAATCGTATATCTCCGTTGTCGTACCCACGGTGGAACGCGGATTTTTATTGGTGGTCTTCTGTTCTATGGAAATCACCGGGCTCAGACCGGTAATCTTATCTACATCGGGACGCTCCAGATTGCCCAGAAAGTTACGGGCATAAGCGGAAAACGTTTCGATATAGCGGCGCTGGCCCTCGGCAAATATCGTATCGAATGCAAGGGACGACTTGCCGCTTCCGCTCAGCCCGGTGATTACCGTAAGGCTGTTGCGGGGAATTTCCGCATCGATGTCTTTCAGGTTATGTACACGCGCTCCGTATACATTGATATATTCTGTTTCTTCTTGCATATTTTAATGAATGAATTTGTGCAAAAATAACGGTTTCCGACCGAATATCAGTCGAAAAGCGGTATTTTTCGGTTTTGAAATGCACAATATTATTTCTTAACGCAATCCTTTGGTTAAAATGGGACAATATTGTTAACTTTGCGGCTACTTTGGGAAATTGTAAACATAAACCAACGATTACTGAATGAAAACGATTAACCGCATTATCTGCTCCCTGCTGCTTGCCAGCGCATGCACGCTGGGTGCAGTGGCACAAGAGAACCAATCTTATTTCCTGCATACCATCGAAAAAGGACAAAGTCTCTACTCCATCGCCAGCATGTACGGCGTCAGCCAGGCAGACATCATCAAACTGAATCCCGGCAGTGACGAGAGAATATTCATCGGACGCACGCTGCGTATCCCCCGCAGTGCCGCCAACGCACAAAAAGAAACATACCACACCATCGCATCCGGCGAGACCCTCTACCGGCTGACCGTGAAATACAACGTATCTGCCAAAGCCATCTGTGACGCCAACCCTGGACTGAGCGCCGAGAATTTCCGTATCGGACAAGTCATCCTCATTCCCTCTACAGCCGAAGCCGAGACCACTGCCCCAGCTGAGACCCAAAGCAACACTGTGGTTGCCAACAACAATATTCCCGGCCCCGTAGAGTCACGATGCCGTGACATGCACAAGGTGAAACGGAAAGAAACCGTATTCAGCATCAGCCGTGAATACGGCATCAGCGAAGCCGAACTGATAGCCGCCAACCCGGAATTGAAAGGTGAAAACAAAATAAAGAAGGGAACCTTCCTCTGCATTCCCTATCCCAAGGCGCAAGCGGAGCAAAGCGCGCAGCCGCAGGCAATGCCTACCGACAGCGAGCTATTCCGTGAAAACAGGAAAGAGACAGAGCGCTTCAGCACCATCAAGGCTGCCGTCATCCTCCCCTTCCTGAACGGGGTATCGAAGAGCGAGTCTTCCCGTATGGTGGAATACTACGAAGGCCTGCTGATGGCCGTAGACAGCCTGAAACGTACCGGCACTTCCATTGACTTGTACACTTACAATTCGGGTCCCGAAAGTGCCTCGCTGAACTCCATCCTGGGTAAAAGCGAGATGAAGGACATGGACATCATCTTCGGGCCTCTGTACCAACAGCACATCAAGCCGCTGGCCGAGTTTGCCAAGAAACAAGACACGCGCCTGGTGATACCATTCACATCGAAAGACAACACGGTATTCCAGAATCCGGCGGTCTATCAGATAAATACTCCCCAATCCTATCTGTACTCCGAGGTGTACGACCACTTTGTGCGCCAGTTCCCCAACGCCAACGTCATCTTCATTGAAGCCAGCCAGGGCGCCAAGGACAAGGCAGAATTCATCAAGGGACTGAAAGACGAACTGCGCAACCGTTCCATCCCGATGAAGAGCCTGAAAGAGGATGTCACTGTAGAATCCCTGAAAACAGTATTACGCACGGACCGTGAGAATATCTTCATCCCCACATCCGGCAGCAACCTGACATTGATTAAGATACTTCCCCAACTGACGCTGTTG
>OIDP01000901.1_pt1 | contig 11174 bp, 13 predicted proteins | sample 1581591 | NCBI WGS metagenome assembly OIDP01 (sample SAMEA3882552, study PRJEB24775) | human gut metagenome | biome: human-associated habitat; feature: intestine environment; material: feces | place: Netherlands | collected 2009/2010 | reverse complement strand
GTTTCTGTTTTCAACTTGCCCTGTCGGATGAGTGTATAGATCGTTTCGGGTTTCACCTTCAATATCTCGGCGTCGTCAGGAACGGAATAGGACCGTTTGCAAAGTTCCTCGCCCGGTGGCGAACCATTGACCTTATGATATTTGACCTGATTGGCATACCATTTCTCAAAGCTGGAAATAACGATACGCCTTTTGTCGTTTATCAGAATGACTTCAAAGAGATTCTTATGAAGCAGCCAATAGCTATCTGTTTTGCCAAGGCCGAGAAGCTGCCGCATCTCACGAACCGACATGGTGGTTTTGGTAGTGGCAGGTTCAGCTTTTCCGTATAAGGGAGCCGAAGTATTCCGCATATCATCCATGAAAGACACCTCTCTATCTATGTAAAAGTTTAGCCGGGATTTCTCATCCCGGCTAAAGAATAGCAGATTTCGCGTGAAATGTTGAGGATGTCAAACAGCAGGATTGCGTTCAACAGTGCCATCATTGAGCCATGCTTCAAAGCTGGCTTTGGAAATACGGAGCTGGTTCCCAATTTTGACACTCCGAAAAAAGTTCTTTTTGATAAGACCTGCTAAGTTTTGTCAAGAAGAAAAAGCAAACATTGTAAGTAGCTGAAAATCGGTGCACCTATTCAAGCCGCTTTGCATCTCAAAATGAAACGGCGGCCAGCCAATGCTATGCAACACAATGAGGTCAGAACTGCTCTAATGTTTCCAGATAGGCTTTCACTGTGGCGTAATAGATCCGCAGGAACTTATTCGCGGATGCCATCATGTAGACGCGGTAAGGTTTTCCCTCAGACCGCTTTCTGTCCATGAACTGGTAGACAGGTTCATTCGGCGGCGAGTTTTGCAAATAGGCGCTCATGATAAGGAATAGTGTCCGGCGTAGCGATGATGCACCTACCTTGCTCATGCTCTTGTGCCTACCGATCACATCACCAGAGTCATTCGGTGGGGCATCAATACCGGCATAAGCAACGAGAGCTTTCTTGGAGTAAAAGCGGCGAACATCCCCAATTTCGGCTATGAGCTGTGGCCCAAGAATCGGGCCAACCCCAAACATGCCCATGACAACAGGATATTCCGGCAGCTGAGAGGACAGGGATTGCATCTCCTGTTTGAGCGCAGCAAGCGCAGCGGAAGTAGCGCTAAGCTGAGATACAGCCTGCTCCACAAGTAGCTTTGTGGTTTCAGATTTCGGCATGACACCAATGTGTCCGCTGGCTTCATCGTAAATGGCGTGTGCTTTTTCTTCACTGAAGTTGTACCCATGCTTTCGGCACCATCGCCAGTACTTGTTCACAAATGACTTTAGGGAGCGTTCAGAGACGCATTCACAATGCCAAAACTCCGCTACAAAATCCACCCACTTCTCACTTCCATCTGCACGGGCAGGACTAACAAACAGGCGATTTGCATTTGGGAAGGTCATATCCAGCAAGGAAATCAGATTGTTCTTCAACACAGTCTGCACCTTGGAATACTGTCGGTACTGGCGATAGCAGTTCTTCAGCAATAGCCGGGTATTTTCCTCCGGGACATATCTCGGCAAAGTAAGCCAGCGGTCAAGACCATAGTTCGCCAGCTTTACGGCATCCTTTCGGTCGGTCTTGACACGCCTCAGATCGTTGTTCCCGTAGCCATGCACCAGTTTTGCGTTGACAACGGAAACATATAACCCTGCATCGTGAAGCAGCTTTGCCACCGGCGCATGGTAGTTCCCTGTGGCCTCCATGACCACACGAGTCTCACCGTTTAGGCTTTTGAGCCGCCTTGCCAGCTCGCTCAGTTCACTGTCGGTGTGGCGCACTTCAAAGGGTGAGATGACAATCTCTCCAAAGGGACGCATGACGGCAATCGTGCTCCTGCCTTTGGAGATGTCGATACCAACAGAGTTCATGTATCTGCCTCCCATACGAATTTGCAACCGGAATCCATCTTTTTCTCATTGCCGATTCAATCTATTGGGTGACGCGAACTCTATGGCTCAACCTGCTCAAATCGAACGCTGCAATAAGAGGATGGCTGACAGTCTTATCAACGGACATCTAAGCCCAAGGACGTGTTGGTCAGCCAGTTGCTCCCCTTATTGTAGCTTAGGCATGAGACGGAAAGAAGCCCAGCCGGATGCTGGACTTCCAACCAATAATTATTGTAATAGGATGTATGCGGACGAACGGCTAATATCCAGAATGGACATAATATCGCCTACGGAGTAGGTCCTTTTTTCGCTGTCAAAAACAGGCGCCTTTTCTGTGTTGCGTGCGTTGAGTTCTGCTATACGCTGCTCCATCAATTCATCAGTCATACCTCGCACCTCCTTAATACCTGTCATCGCCTAGACGTTTTTTCTTGTGAATGATACGGTAATCGTAGCCAGTCCGGACATGACAGTACATACAAGGTTCTTTGGATTGTGCGGGGTCAATCCGCCTTACAATGTGTTCAGGCGAACAAATGAACTGTTTAAGGCAGGTGCCACAAAGAGTCAGTACCATTTCATCAGGCATATTATTATGAGTTTCATTTGTGTGCAGCTTTTGATTTTTCTCAACAGGGGCGTGTAGGCCGACGCTGATACTAAGGGCCACGTCAACATAGTCCATCACATCATCATCCAAACAGCCTATATAGCTGCCAAGCCTGCCTTTATCAATCGTTCTGATCTGCTCCAGCATAGCCATGGAGTTTTGGGGCAGGCCAAAGTATGGAGGGACACCGATATGGGTCGGCTGATGGAGCTTCTTTACCCTGGTCGTGATAGGGGCAATGATGATGGTTGGGCTGTGGCAATTTCCTACATTGTTCTGAATCACAAGTACCGGGCGGTTGCCGCCCTGTTCAGAGCCAATCACCGGGTCTAAATTGGCATAATACATCTGACCGCGCAGCACCCTATTTGGCAGATCCCTATTCATAAGGACACCTCACTTTTATGTGATTTGCCCTTGTAGCCAATACCCAATTACTTCTCAGGTAGTGTGCAAAACACATCTGACCGCCAATCCATCCAGAACCCTTATTACCATAGTTGGCGAGTAGCCGTCTCCGTGTTGGCGGTCAGATATGTAATGCACACTATTTGTCCTCGACACCCCGTGTGCAGGCGAAAGCCTGGGAAGTCGTCAAGCGGTGGCCTGCTCACCACCTCACGGGAGTTTCACCCCAACTGCCGTTCTGACAGAGCCGCCCCCATTGCTTGAGACTGTGGCTGGACGGGAGTACCATTGTCATTCCGACTGTCATCGCCATATCAGGGGCAACCTGATACTTACAAAGGGAATTCTCGCTCTTCTCGGATGTACTGTTTTTGCAAACCTTATTTTCGGAAAATTCATATTTTCAGTAATTCGGGCCTCATGGCGTACCCCGTTGTGGTGGCTCATGCTTTCGCACATCGGAACTGATGTACTTGACGAATGGGTATTCGGTTATCAAGGAGCATTGAGGGGCCTGCGGCCCTCTCAACCCCCTACTACAACTTTCGACGCCTCAAACCGAACTTATTTTTTCAAAAAATCTAAGACAAATTTTTCAAAAGCCGTTTTGCGCTTTTGAATAGCCCGATCACTCAGTCTGTACTTCTCACACAGGCTATTTGTGCAGGAGCGTTTTGCGCCAGACAAATATAGTTCCAGCAGTTCCTCAGCCCAGGGCTTCCATTTACGTAGGGCCGTTTTCAGCTCATCTATCAGAAGGTGGTCGGTAGCAAGACTCTCAAGGTTAAAGGCGGAGGGGACGCTTTCGTGCAGTGACTCAAGGTCGGTTTCGGGCACCCCGGCGTCCAAAGATAAAAACGAGTAGGACGAACCGACTTTGCGCTTCCGCTGGGCGATTGTGTTTTCGCTGTTCCACTCCCGGTATTCAGCTGCGGTCGTTTCGATATACATACAATCCAGCTCGTCCCCATCCTCGAAACAGTCTTTCATAAAACACCGGCGCTGTCCTATGGGTAATCCCCGGTTCTCTTTCATAATAGCGTCCCATTCTTCCTGCGTTGCGGCGACAAGTTGCCGGACACCATCGACCTGCTTATAGACTAAATATGTAGTTTTCATTGTGTGATCTCCTTGAATTTTTGGGTTTTGGGGCCAAAAATCCAAGGGATCACGGATAGCGGCAGAGCGCCGCCTGCCAAGCAAGCAGGTTCATTCCCTACTCCATTTCTGGAGCGGCAACAAAAAAAGACCGGGCATCAGGAATAAGAGGGGGGGGCCCTCTCGCATTCCTAATGTCCGGCCATTTGGTGACTATCAGCCTTACGGCACGATGACCCGTTGCTCGGTACTCTTAGACCTTATTCTGTTGTCACTTCCTCTTTTGTGATATTTGAAGCTAACTGGCCTTGCGCCGATACAGCACTTTCCGGCGCAGAGCCAGATCTACCTCCACGATCTTATGACAGCGGGGGCATTTTATCTCAATTTTTCCCGTGGTGGGCGATACCTTGTCCATCACGCGCCAGCCACATTCCGGGCACCTGACGGCAATATTGACAGATTGAGACATCAATCATCATCCTCCTTTTCAACATCAGCCAGCGCATAGGGGTTCTGCAAATAATCCTTTTTCAGCAGGCCGAGCCGTTTCAGCCTGATAACCATGGCCTGTTTTGAAACACCGAGGAACTCTGCCATTTCGCAGAACCGCCTGTATTCCTTTGGACGATATACCTTGTTCAGTATGCCGATGCCATGTTCCAGGTCAAACCTGTGAAGCGCCCCATGTACGATCTCAAGGGGGAGTAAGAGTGCAGATGCCAGATTGTCGGCCTGCCACTCGCTCCAATCATGGATGGGGAATTGCGGACTGTCGCCCCGGTAACGGACAACGCGGTTTTGGAGCGCCCGATCAGTTGGGTGCAGATCAGCCAAAATCTGATGCGCCGTTTCGTGCGCCACAGTAAAGTGATACCTTCCATACTGAGCCGGATCATCCTTTAGGTCTGTTTCTATCAAAAGGGTTCTCCCGTCAAGATAGTAAAAGAGGGGTTGTCCACTGTCATCAAAGACTTCAACACCGATCTCCTTAAACGCAGTCATTCCCAGGGTCAGTCTGTCTTTTGACAAATGGAAATGGTCGATATGGAGGCTACAAAGCCCGCCGGCCAGGATTTCCGGGTCAACGTGATAGACTTGCTGGCCCGCAAACTGAGGTAAAAGCTTATAGTCATTGAAAACATGGGTTGCTATTTTCTCAAGGTCATTTCGGGATAAGTATCTCATCGTTTGCAGCCCCCATCTTCAAATAATCTTTAGAGTTCCAGCAGTAGAAGGTTCTTTAATACTGGCATTTTCCAAACATTCCTAGAATTTTTGTGTTAAGGAGCTGAAAAAGCTATATACCCAAAATCCGTCCAGAGAAAAACCCTTAATCCAAAAACATTCAGGATCCGAGTCAAAAAATCACTGGAGACATCCAGCTATAAGTTGCTGCTAGACCGCCGCATTGATGTTCTTGGCGGCATTGGTGGCTCGGTTGTGGACAGTGCCACAGACAGGACAGCCCCACTCTATCACTGCGAGGTCTTTCGTTCCGGGCCATTGTGCGCCGCAGATGGGGCAAATCTGGGAGGAAGGGAAGAAAGGGTTTAGCATGATCATCTTCTTTCCGTACCATGCCGCCTTATACTCCAATTACTGCCGGAACTCCCTCCAAAAAGCATCTGAGATTGACCTGGCAAGTTTATGGTTCTTAACCATATGCTTAGGAGCCAAGCCCTCGATACTGATTGGGTCATAGTACCGAACAAGCTGGGTTGACAGTTTATGCAGCGTGCTCTGCAACCGGACAACCTTAACCCTTGCTTTTCCTCTGCGGTTGCGCCCTTTAATTTTCAGGAGAGCTAACGCTGGAGACGGATAAGTTTCTTCTGGCCCTTTGTCAGATGCTTGTGGTTTGGATATTCCACACCGGCGGAGGTAATTGCAAATGACTTGAGGCCCATGTCCAGGTCGACCACCGCCCCAGTAGAGGGCAGAGGTTCCACTTCTACATCGATACAGCAGAGGGCGACAAAATACTTGCCGCTTGGATTTTGTGACTCGGGAGCTGGACACACTCACCAACTACTTTATCTAGTATTACGTTTTATCCAAAGCACTATGTACAGTTCAATCGACACTGAAATAATCAGCATCCATGAGATATTTGATGGAAAAAAGTCGGCACAGGGGAAAGGAGAGAAGCACCCATAAAAAAAGGAGTTTTCTCCCCAAAAGCTACCTACAGGCCCCATTTCAAGCAAAAGATACACATAGATTAAACAGTTTGAAATTATCTCGTTTTTAAAAATCGTTAAAAGAAATACTGTCAAAACGATAAAGAAATTTGCTGAAATTATTATTCTAATTACAGATGCTTGCCACGGTAGGCTTATATTAACTACATCTATGGCAAAGGCACTACCGTAGGCTACTATCCCATGGTTAACCTTTACCACTAGCAGAAACTCCATTGGTATTGTAATAGCCAAAATGATGCCGAGCAAACACGCTTTTCGTTTTATCCATAGCTGAAATAGCGACAATGGTAATGTTTTTAAGAATTCAAACGAAGAAGGTTTTAGTAACTCCGAAAATTGTCTCGCAGTAATGGCTGTAATAAAGAAGCCTAAAATAAACTGACTATAAAAATAGATATCAGTGCTGATACAGATTGAGTTGCCTAAATATCCGATGTTTGTAATTATTGCAGGTGCCTTTGAACATGCCACATAGACGCAATAAACTATTGTAAGTGTGAAAGGAATTGCAATTTCCTTCGCGTCAGTCGAAACTCTCCATTTACCCATTTTCCCCCCCACCTTGATAGTATTCCCAAATATCTTCTAAGGTTGGCTCGATTTCTTCTGCATCAGTAGCTTTTAGAGATAAGTCTTCGCAGTAAACATGATATTTAATTTTTGTTCCATCAGGTTCAGTTGATAGGATTTTGCATTCGGGTTGTAGCGAGCAAAGTCTGAAAACCTTGCCATCGAGCGAATGTTTAAATTTTAAAAATTCTCCCTCAAAAATAATCCTCCCCTTAGAAAGCATTAGAATGTTATCTGCAAGGATTTCCATATCATCAAGAATGTGTGTTGAGATAAGAACAATTTTCCCTGTGAAACACGCCTTAATATTATGGTAAAATCGTACTCGCTCTTTCGGGTCAAGCCCTGCCGTAGGCTCATCAAGTATGATTAGTTCAGGGTCTCCCAAAAGGGCTGTAGCAATTCCAATGCGACGTATCGTTCCAATGGAGCATTGTTTGACTTTATTGTTCAGGCACTCAGTAATATTGGCTTTTTTTGCCGCTAAGGTAACACATTTCTTCACATCCTGCTTTGAAACGCCTTTTGCTTCCGCAACAAAAGCAAGTAACTGGTTGACTTTGAGTGAACGATATACATCAAACTCTTGAGGCAAATAGGCAAGGTGTTTTTTTATGTCCACATGAGATAGTGGTACTCCATCTAATAGAATTTTGGCATTGCTATATTCGGAAGTAGTGATTGCTTTCATTAAGGTTGACTTTCCAGAGCCATTTTCTCCTACAAGAACAGTAAACCCTTGTTTCAATGAGAATGATAAATCCCTCAATATAGGTCTGCCCTTTTTATATGCAAAGTTCAAATTTTTTACAGTTATCATTTTCTCACCTCGAAGATGGATACCCATAATTCAAGAAGACGCAATCATCAAATACAACAGGAACCCCCAGCACACCATAGAGATAATAGATTACGAAAACCTTCTCGGGTAATTCGTCTGTACGATCATACACCTTATATGTATTGGGATTTAGGCATTTTCTTTCTCTTGCTATTTCTAACTCATTCCAATAATCCGAAAGGTTATTATACCTTGCATGGTATAGTTCAATTCCATCTTTAATTTCTCTGTCAAAGAATCCCATAAAAATGCAGCAAGCCTGAGCCTTACCCTTTAGATTGTAACTATGTGGCGCGGCACTTGTTGTATTTAAATTTGAAATTATGTCATTCAATCCTATAACTGTAAGAGAATAGTCCTTTTTGCTATAGTCTCCATCAAGTATGGGAAGAAACGCAAAATTAACAGGAAGAGCGGCCGAAAACCAAGAAGTATAAATATTCACAGATGAAATATCACTAACATATGAAATTCTACCAGAATAAGAGCATCTGAGCGCTATTACCGATTCCATATCTGAAGAAGGAATTCGAATAGTTATGTAATCCCCATTCCTAGTATAACTACAAGAAGTATTTCCGATGGAGATATTCACATTTTTGAATTGTTCGTCTAGTCTAAAAGTAATGGTATCCAAATTACCTGCAGTCGGATGAATCACAATCTCACATTGAATTGAGGTATTTTCACTCAAATTTATATTTCCTTCATATGACAGCACCTGCCAATTTTGTTTTTCGTAATCCGCTATATATAATTTTTGGTCATATGAATAATACTCTGGATACAATGCGTTCCAATACGCAACCGATATGACTTCTCCAACAAAACATCCAATCAATGCTAGTCCGGCAATTCGCCTGTGTTTATTCGATAGAAAAAACCACATGATAGACATGATCAGAAATAAGAACACGCAGGCACATAACACTTTAGATATAAGAAATAAATCAATGCGAGGACCTGGATAATCCATATCCAAGCCATTTATAAATGTTTTTTGCAGTGAAAAGAAATTCGATATTTTTTCTGCGTTTTTTCCAAATAATCTCAGAAAAATATAGATATTTAGATAGCTAAATATCACAGTGCAGGGAATGCAGAAAAAGTAAACCGACCTGCTTTTCATTATCGAAGCTAAAGCATATGCTGTTGTCTCTGTGATAATAATTATGATGGCCCAACGTATTATGGCATATACCAAGGACAGCACAGTAAATTTCAACTCCGTGCGTTCTATAGCCGCGGATAATATAATAAAAAGAGCAGGAATAAAGCAGAAAGAAAGAGAACATACGATTGTCATCACTATTTTATTTATTTCAATTTGGGCTTTTGAGTACAAGCACATTTGCTCTAAGCCATTTTTTTCTTGCGCAAAGTAAGCAGCAATGCAGAAAACAATTGCTACAAGGACAATCTCAATGTATGCCAGTGAATCAAATCGTACAATATAGTTTGTATGCTCGATATCACCATAGTCAAGGGCTAAATTAAATGCCATGAAAATAAGAGCTATAATTCCATAAGCCAATAAGAAAAAAGGCGTTTTTAGAATATGCTTAGAATAAAAAACTGATAAATATTTCATGTGCATTCCTCTTGAATTATTTATAAATTGTTTTATGCTATGGCGCCCCAATAGGGCGCCATAGCATAAAAACCATTATTGGCTTACGATAACGTTTCCCTGAGCGCCGTTTCCTTCCGAACAAATGACATACGCATAATGGCCTGCAGACGTATCTTTTGGATAAAACGGTTGCGAGGAGTTTGATGTACCGTTCTTCCCTGTAACAGACAGCGTGGCAAGTGTAGAATCAGGGAAATACTCTCTAATGTATCTCAACTGAGCACCAATAGTCCTTGTCTCAGAAGATGTAATAGACGCAGTGAAGACCGCCTCGTCCTTATTCAAGACCCAAAGTACCCCTTCTTCCTTGCCATTCCAAACTCCACCGGTTCCGGCAACGGTGTATGAATGAGAATGGTTAGCTGCTAAACAAGTCGGAACGACAACCAGCAATGCTAAGAATAATGCACAAAACGCTTTTCCGATTCTTTTCATTTTTTAACCTCCTGCTAAATTTTTGAGCAAATGAATTCTCCATATCTTACATAATTTGTAAAATATGGATTTTTGAACAAATGCATTCCCCCCTTCTCAACTATTCAGCCATGAGCAGAACTCAGGAATATAGTGATTGCACGGGATTCCGGCCATGGCTGAAACCAGAAATCACCCATATATTGTAGAAAGCGGAGTTCTTTTTGGGTAAAATTTGCTTGAAAGAAAAATAAACCAAAAAGGGCTAACCGCTATCTACCAGTAGGAAACATTCAGAATTTGAGGCTGTTCACATCTCAAAACTGGAGTTGTGGTGTGTCCTTCCCCTATTCTCTTTTTTTGCCACCCATTTCTGTATCTATAATATAAAACGACTGTAAAATTTGTGTGCGGACAAATTCTTTTAAATTTTTTTATTTCCCCAAAACCAGTAAACATCAGTGGATGTGCCACCAGAGGACGAGATAGACTATGACCATATTCTGCTTCTTGAAGCTGGCTTTTATAAAAATCTTGTCCGCATCCCCAAATGGCGATTATCGCCTGACGCTAACAGTAGCTCTTCCTGATGGAATTTTCTATGCAGAGGATAGCACATTATATTGGATGGTGCGTTCCATCAATGACACGGGCATATCTATTGATGAAAATGCTCTTCTGGCTTATCGGGATACCTGTGAGGCATATATTGCTGACGAGCAAAGCAAGTGCGGATATTCGGCTGTAGTCGTTGAACTTCTTTCTCTGAAGGAATGTGCTGATCGAAACGACATTGGGGTGGAGGTATATGTCATTGGTACGGTCTGGACATCTAATTCTCCTGAGGAACTATTGGAAAGCTGGGCAGGCGGCGGTTATTTCGACGGTGAATTGCGCCTTCACCTTGATGATGGTAATTCTGCGATGTTTAATATGCTTGTAGTCGATAGAACTCCGGTTGGTTTCCTTTCCTGGGATGGGATAGATGCCACCAAATCGCAGAAATTCAATAGCATCAATGTGAAAAGCACCTGACTTTCGTCAGGTGCTTTTTTCGATAATGATGCTACTCCCCCGCTACCCAAGTGTGGAGGGTGTTAACATACCGTCCAAACTGGATTCAGCACGTTCCAGAAACAGATAGTATTGAATAGGATGTACCATTAAGGGTGTAGCTCCCCTTGAGGGTGTACGTACTTCCCTTTTGGACCGGGTAAGTTTCATTGATTACAACAAAGGTTGTTCCGCTGTCCGACCAAGTCTTCAGACGGGTAGCCCCTCTCCACAGCTCCAAATTGACCGAAATATCATCGCCAGGGCTTTGAACGGTTACCTCACAATTCGCTGTCGTGCCTGTAAAAGAAAGGGCGGGACGAACAATGGGAACGCGCGCAGATGCTGTTACAGTCAAAATGACTGCAACAAGCAACAGCAGTGGAATCATTTTCTTTTTCATAAAGCATCCTA
>OIDP01000872.1_pt1 | contig 11492 bp, 9 predicted proteins | sample 1581591 | NCBI WGS metagenome assembly OIDP01 (sample SAMEA3882552, study PRJEB24775) | human gut metagenome | biome: human-associated habitat; feature: intestine environment; material: feces | place: Netherlands | collected 2009/2010 | reverse complement strand
TTTCGTTCCATCGTCAGCTATGCCGCACAGATATATGGTTTCTATCATGAGATAGGTCAGTTGGTGGACAACATGGGAGGATTGGTGGCTCAATTAGATGCCCATCCAGCTAATGGACTTGCCGTAGCCCTGTCTGCCAAGCGCAACAAGATATACCGCGAGCTGATTATGAACAGCATCGAGATTGTGAATGACATCCGCACAGTATGCCTGTCGGGCAACAAGATGACCGAAAAGGAGCGTGTGGAGATAGTCTTCGGCATCCGTCCCAAGTTGAAGAAGATGAACAAGCAGTTGAAACGACTGACGAGGGCGGTGAAATACACCACCATGGGCGATGTCTGGATGGAGATAGATGAAGGGGCAAGACCCGCCAAAGCGAACAAAGCCGAGATAGCGGCGGCTGCCAAGAGGCGGTGGAAGCAGGTGGGCAAGAACGTAAAACCGTGATTAAAAAACGATAAGATATGGGATTTTGGAGTTCATTATTGAAATATGGTGGCAAGGCTGCACGAGGTACCGGCCATGTCATCGGAGTAACTGGAAAGACCTTAGGCAGCGCAGCACTCCACCCGCAACGCACCCTTATGGGAGCTGGCAAGGCTATGCAGACAGCCGCAGTGGGTAGTGCCGCAGGCTATGTGACATGGGAGAAGCTGACCACAGACAAGAGCGTGGCACGCATAGTAGGTGATGCTGTCATCGGCGAGAATGCCACGGAAGCGGTGGCGCAAACTGCCAACGATGTGCAACGTCTGACGGGCAAGGCTGGTGAAGCCGTTGATGCGGTGAACACTGTAGCCGGAAAGATGGACATCCAGTTTAGCGGTATCAGTGACTTCTTCCGGAATATGTTTGGTGGCGGAGGATGCGACATGATAGGCAATCTCTTTGGCAATATCGGCAAGGGTAACGTGTCAGGTATGAGCATCGTCGGACTAGTGGCTGCCGCATTCATGGTATTCGGACGCTTTGGTTGGATGAGCAAGATTGCGGGTGCCCTGCTTGGAGCGATGATTATCGGGAACAACTCTAAGGTGGCACAAGCTCTGCCTAACGGAGGCGGCACGTCTTCGCATGGGCAGAACATGGAAGAGGCAGAGACTCAGAACAGAGGGATGAAACGATAACCAATATACAGCGATATGAGATATACAGAAGAAATGATACTACGCTCATCGAGCGGCTACTGTATGCCGTTTGAGGAGCCAACAAAGCAGGACGTGCAGATGTCCTTGGGTTACGGAGAGCAGAAGCACCCCGTGACGGGAGAAACATTCTTCCATCACGGCATAGACTTCTCGGTGAACCACTACCTGCTATCGGCGGTGGCCACAGGAACCGTGTCAGCCATCGGGTCGGACGCGGAGCATGGCATCTACCAGACCATCCGCTACGGCAAATACGAAGTGACTTACAGACACCTCTCCAATGTCTTCGCCAACTTCTCCCAAAACGTCAAGGCCGGTCAGACCATTGCCATCAGTGGCGACATGCTGCACATGGAGGTGAGGTTTGACGGAGAGGAAATCAATCCGTTGGAATTCCTCACCATGCTCTACGGCAACATCAAGGCATTGGAGAACAATTCCAAAATGGGCATCAATGAACTGGACATGAACATACCTTCACCCTACGACACCGACCATCAGGAGATAGAAACATTGATGCTCCGCTTCCTCCCCTCCTATTTCGAGGACCTGCAGCAGGGAGCATATAGTCTGCCTGAACATACGGAGCAGTCATTAAGAAACATCTTCTCGTTGGGAGCGAGCAAGCATTACTTCTACGAGACCATACCGAGCATGGCTAATCCCTTGGGCATCGGCAACCGCTGTATGCCTTTGGCGGCTAAGGTGCAGAACCTGCTCATTGCCGACTTTCTCAACTATCTTGCCATGCGACATCAGGTGTATCTCTCCACGATGGACGAGGTATTAAAAAAAAACTCCAAGAGCAAGCCCTGACGCATGACGGCATCATTGATTCTCTTGCCGATTTGGACGTGGATATCCAGAGCTTCGACATACCGAGGATGGTGAGCGTCTATCCCGACCGGGCTGGCGTGAGATGGTGGACAAAGGCATGGTTCAATGGCAAGGAAGAGGGAGAACCTTCCGTGGAGATAGAGGAACGTATGGCTGTGCAGTTCATCCACCGCCAAGTGGACAAGGACGCATGGTTGGAGGAACACTATCCTAAGCAGATGGAGATATATCACAATGCCATCGAGCAGACAAAGGAACAGATATTACAGCAGTATAATATATAAAAAGGTATATGGCAGTAAAGAACAGTCAGCGATTCGCAGAGATAGAGCGTCTGATGGGCGACTACTTCGGGTGTCACCTTGCCCCCGTGATGGGCAGGGTGCAGCGGGACTTGTCCAACAGACAGGCAGACGAGATGCGGGCCTACTCCAACAGTACGGCTGGCATCCTACGCTCATTGGCCACTGCCAATATGCCCGGTGATGACCCATACGCCACTCTGAGGATTACAGGCGAGTGGAACAGCAAGACCACAGAAGACTATCTGGCGATGTGCAAGGAGGCTATTGTCGGCAACAAGGACATGCAGCGTGACCTTGCCGTGATGGCTGAGGAATGGCGCAAGGCAGTGGTGACGGAGATAGGACGAGAACGGTACGATGCACTCTCTAAACAACTCGGTTGTGATTTGGCATACGCCTATATCGAACACTGCATGGAGCAGCTGATGATAGAAAAACTGGTGAAAGACCGTATGCCCAAATCCTCTGCCGACTATATCATCCGCAAGGCGGCACAGAGCAGTCTGTTCGGTCTGCCCTACGAATTGAACAAGTCACCGCTTGCCGCAGAGATAGAAGCCAGAGGAGAGGCTGCCTATAAGCCCTCTCGGACAGAGAAGGCGGCGGGATGGGCTGCCGGAGCGAGTGCCGATGCCGTGGCCATGGGAGGTATCGACTCATGGGCGACCTTCGCCAAGTTTGTCGGTATCGATATGGTGATGAATGTCGGCATGGAACGCCTTGGCAAAAAAGGCAGCAGCCATGAGGTCAGTGTCGAGGAGTGTATCAGCAAAGGAGTTTTCGGTACGGACACCAACGTCTTCGCCTCATTCCGCAAGCAGGCAAAGGTCATCAAGAATCACGAGAACAGCTATATCAAGGCTACCAACAGCCATTTCAAGAACAAGATTCCCACGAGCAATATCACATTTATGGATTGGACGAAACAAACTGAACATACCTCATTCCCATGGAATAAAGGTACGTTCCTTGACCCTCAGAGAAACGAAGCAGCCAAACGTACAGACAAGTACAAGGATGTGCCCTTGATAGTCGCACCCGGACAGGAAGACGAGTATCTGGAGGTTAAGGCGAGACTTGATGCAGAGGCTGAGAAGGAGAAGAAAGCAGAACCGCAGGAAACTCCTGATTCATCGACTGAAGAGGCAACAGCATCTGTAGAACCGCCAGAGCAAGCCGCCTTGCAGACCAATGAAAGCGGATGGGACGGACTTTTACAGAGCTTCGGGCTGAACGGCTTTTCTGACATTGGCAAAAACCTTGGCTATGTGTTGGCAATGCTGCCCGATGTACTGGTGGGACTGTTCACGGGCAAGACGAAATCGCTGAATATGGACAATAGCCTTCTTCCTTTGGCCTCCATTGTGGCTGGAATGTTCGTAAAAAATCCCATACTGAAGATGTTGTTGATGGGTATGGGAGGTGCCAATCTGCTCAACAAGTCGGGACATGAGGTGCTGGGCAGAAAACAGCAGGAAGGCATTGCACCAACTGTGGTGGGTTCTGGTGCGCCACGTGTGCAGTACCGACAATATCCTGATGAGCCACTCAATCCTCGCATCAGCAACCCGATGCTGCAAGGGCGATGTCTTGTTGCCAACATCGATAATGTGCCATGTACCATCCAACTGCCAGACAGCGTGATTGGGGCGTATCAGTCGGGGGCATTGCCACTGAATACATTGGCTAACGCCATACTCGCCAAGAACGACCAAATGCGAAATATGGCAGCAGTGCAGTACGAAGAGCAGGCACGGGAGAGCGTAGTGCGACCGAGGGGGATTCAGTGAAGCCCGACAACAAAATTGTCGGGAACTGTGGCTTGGTAAGCCAATTATAGAATGTGATTGAGATAAACAAAAAGATAAAAGCATGAAAGAGAAATCAGATTTTGAGAAGCGGGCGGCAGAGAAACAGGTGTCGCTGCTGACTGAGGCACTGACGAGTGCGGTAGATGCCAAGGGACATTGGTTGAACGCAAGCGGTAAACTCTATCCGAAGCTCTATCCCAAGGGCTTTTCGGTCAGTCCGTTCAATGCCCTTGTCCTTGCCCTCGACTCCGATGCCAAGGGCTGCAAGAGCAACCTGTTTACGCAGTTCTCCGAAGCCAAGGCACGGGGTGAGAGCGTGAGGGAACATGAGAAAGGCGTGCCCTTCCTGTATTACAATTGGAACAAGTATGTCAACCGCAACAATCCCGATGATGTCATTACCAAGGAGGCATACGCAGAACTGTCGGACCAGGACAAGCAACAATACAAGGGAGTGAAGAACCGTGAGATACGTGTGCTCTTCAATATCGACCAGACCCTCCTGCCAATGGCTAACGAAACTGCTTACACTACGGCCTTGAAGAAAGACGGCACGATGGAAGACAGAGGGTACGGCGATAAGGAGGACAAGCAGCTGCATGGGCGCGTCAACGGATTCCTTCAGAAGATGAAGGACAACCTCGTGAATGTCCGTCAGGACGGCACAGGTGTGGCGCATTATGACACAGAGAAGGATGTTATCTACCTGCCACGGCAGCGTGACTTTGAGCATTACAACGACTATGTACAGGAAATGATGCGTCAGTTGGTGTCTGCCACCGGTCATCAGCAGCGGTTGGCACGTGAAGGCATGGTCATGAAGAACGGCAAAGCCCCGTCGGAGGATGCCGTGAAGAAGGAGAAGCTCATCACGGAACTTGCTTCGGGTGTGAAGATGCTCGAATTGGGACTGCCTGCTCGTCTGTCTAAGGACAGCCTGGGCATGGTGAACTACTGGACGAGGGAACTGAAGGAAGACCCTTGCCTGATTGATGCCATCGAGAGTGAGGTAAACGGTGCGCTGAAGGTATTGAAAAAAGCGGAACTGGGTGAAAAGGTGGAGTATGCAACCGACCAGCATCAGCGAGAGACAGCGCAGATACAGGGGCAGTTGCCCAGCCACTACTTTGTGGCTGACGAAATCAAGCAGCATCCCAATGAGGAGCAGCGTACCGTGGTTATCGTGCGTGATGATGCCAGTAAGACCGCAGATGTGGTGCTGCCACAGGGTGCGTCGTTGGAGGTGAACAACGAAATTAAGGGCATGAACAAGCAACGCTTCACCAATGCCTTGCAGAAAGAGGGTTATGACAACGTGCGTTTCTATAATCCCGATGGTGCCTTGGGTTTCCGTCCCGATGACAGTTATTTTGCCGACAAGAAAATCACGGTATCGAGGTTGCGCAACTGGTCTATCGAAGACCTATCCTCGTTGGATGCTTCTGAAGCCGTGATCCATAGCCGTGACATCGGTTTCGACAATGTGCAGTTGGTGAAGGACGACAAGGAGCGGTGGGCATTGTACATCAAGCCCGAAGGCAAGGAAGGCTTCGCCGTCTATCCCGACAAAGGAGACCTCAATCATTTCTTCACCACCTTGAAGCAGTCGATGGACAACATCGAGCGTGTGCGTGAAGAATTGGCACAGAAGTATTATGCCATGGCAGAGGCGAAACCCGACCTGAAGGTTGACATCTTTGGTGGCAATGAGCAGGAGGTTGATCTGAACCGAATCCAGCGTGTAGCGGTGTTTCGTGCCAAGTCGGGCGAATGTCTGTGTGCAGCCACTATCGACGGCAAGAAATTGCAGCCGAGAAGTGTCAGTCCGTCCCAATGGCAACGATTGTGGGTGGCTCCTGACAGGGATTCATACAAGCAGAGCCTTGCCGCCTCGCTGTTTGCCGATGTATTGCAGAAAGACAACAACGTCGAGCAAAGTACACAGGAGAAGCAGGAAGAAGCGACAGAGGTGAAGCAAGCAGAGACGGCTACTGTAGAGAAGCATGATGAACAGAAGGAAATGGCACAGCAGGAAGATAAGCCTTCAGACCAGAAAGAACAGGCATCAGAGCAAAGAGAAGAAAAGAAAGAGGAGAAGGAAGAAGCCAAGGCAGCCAAGGGGGCTATTTCTCCACTTGTCCAGCAATATCTTGACTTGAAGAAGAAACATCCTAATGCCATTCTATTGTTCCGTTGCGGCGACTTCTACGAGACCTACAAGGATGATGCGGTGAAGGCATCCAAGATATTGGGCATCACGCTGACGAAGAGCAACGGGCGCAAGGATGATGAAGGAAAGCCGTTGGCAATGGCAGGATTCCCATATCATGCTCTCGACACCTATTTGCCGAAGCTCATTCGTGCGGGAGAACGGGTAGCCATCTGTGACCAGCTGGAGGTGCCGAAGCAGACAACATCGTCGAAGCGTGGAATAACGGAGATGGTGTCACCTGGAAAAGAGGCTGGAAGGCCGATGGCACAGGAGAACCAGGAAACAGAACAACACACCAGTCTAAGGAGATAGGCGTATGGGAAAGAATGCAGCGTATGCCGCACAATATGCGGAGGAAGCCAAAGAACAGATGCGGAGGTATGGGATTCCTGCCTCTGTCATCTTGGCGCAAGCCATTTTGGAGAGCAGCAACGGACAGAGCCAACTGTCTCGCGAATGCAACAATCACTTCGGCATCAAGGCTACGGATTCGTGGCTGAAGAATGGCGGTGAGTATGGAGTCTATACGGATGATAGGCCCAACGAGAAATTCTGTAAGTACAAAAGTGTGGGTGACAGCTATGAGCATCACTCGCAGTTCCTGAAGCAGAACAAGCGATATGCGCAGTGCTTCACGCTTTCACCTGACGACTACAAGGGATGGACGAAGGGCATTGAGAAGGCTGGCTATGCCACTGGCGGCGGTTATGCAGCGAGTCTGCAACGCATCATTGAAGCCAACGGACTGGACAAGTATGACCGTGAGGTGATGGCTGAGATGCGGGCAGAAGGTAGGTCGTTCGGGGTGGAGAATAATCCTCGCAGAGAAGAACCTGCTGCCCATGTACCGCAGTCTGCCGGGTATTCCTATCCTGTGGAGCGAGAGGAATTTCTCTTCATCACCTCGCCTTTCGGCAATCGCCAAGACCCTATGGATGCCACCAAGCAGCAGATGCACAAGGGCATTGACATCAAGACGAACCATGAGGCGGTGCTGGCTACGGAGAACGGCGGAAAGGTGGTGGCGGTGAACCATAATGCGAACACGTCAGGAGGGAAATCCGTCACCGTGGAATACAGCCGTGAGGATGGCAGCAAGGTGCAATGCTCCTACCTGCATCTTTCCGACATAGCAGTAAAGGTAGGCGACACGGTCAATGCCGGACAGAAGTTGGGGGTGTCGGGAAATACCGGCACACGAACCATTGGCGAGCATCTGCATTTCGGAGTGAAGAGCGTATCGGCTGACGGCTCAAAAAGGGATATGGATCCATCTGCTTATCTGGCAGAAATCGGACAGAAGGGCAACATCAAGCTACAGGCACTGCATAACGGCGATGACCTGTTGGCGAAATACAAAAGTGACGTGCCGCAGGAGCAGAATGTGTCACCAGAGGACTGGATGAAGAAACTGCTTTCCTCAGAGGACAGCGGTGTGGGCATTTCGGGAACGAATGACCCTATACTTGACATGGCGATGACCACCTTCATGTCGCTGATGATGTTGGCAGCGCAGATTGACAGCAAGGATGAGGAACGACAAAAGGGACTCATCTCTGCCATGGCAGCCAACCAGCTTGTAGATTTGACCTCGCTTGTACCAGGCATGAGGCAATGCACCATCGCTGTGGGTGAGAACGGCAAGGCTGTGCTTCATGCAGAGAGCGGTACGGTGAAAATTGACCGTGAACTAACTTCCTCGGAGATGAACCGCCTATCGCTCATTTTGGGCAATGCCAATCTGTCGGAAGAAAGCAAACGGACGAAGATTGCTGGAATGGTGACAGGCATCGTGGCGACACAACAGGCTTCGCAGAATTTCGAGCAAGGGATGGAGGCTGAGAGTCAACAACAAAATCTGCAAAGGAAATGAAAAGGATAGCAAGTCATCTGTGTACAGTGTTGATGGGTATGCTGGCAGTGACAGGACACTTCATGCTTACCCAATGGCTTTTCGGTCAGACCGTGGCCATCATCCATCTCGGCTTCCAACTTATCATAGCAGCGTGGATGGTCTATGAACTGATACGTGCGCCAGTATATGATGATTGAAAAGAGATTATTGACATTGCGAAGACATTTCACTTGGACAATGGAGATGTATAATTCAAAAAGTATCGAGCAATGATCAAATGTAATGTAACAGTGTGCGGAACGGTCAGCAAGGTTGCGACCTGCCGCACGAACAAGGAGGGCAAGGCCTTTGTGAGCTTTGCCATGAACATAGTCATTCCGGCGAAGAGCGGGATTAACAAGACTATCGAGGTGTCGGTCATCAAGGACGGGACACTTACGGATGTAGGCAGCTGCAACATTGGCGAGCACATTGAGGTAGTCGGTGTATTGGTACCGAGGAAACGGGGCGATGCCCTTTATTTCAACCTGTCGGCAAGCAGCATCAGCCACCAGCCTGCCGAGGCAGAGGACTGCATCAAGGGCGTGATGGAGTTCCGCGGCAAGGTGGGCAAGAGCATTGAGGACAAGACGGACAAGAATGGTGTGCCGTACTGCCAGTTCTCCGCTTTCAGTGCAGAGAAAGTACAGGACGGATTTGAATACATCTGGGTAAGTTTCTTCCTCTTCGATGGCAAACGTGAGGCATGGCTGCAACCGGGTGTGAAAGCGAACATCAAAGGGGCGTTGTCTGTCAGTGTCTTCAATGACAAGTTGGACTTCTCCTGCCGAGTGTCGGAGATGAGCGAATATGTTCCTCAGCCCTATAATGGTTAATGACTATGGGAAAACCTTATACTAAAGAAGGTCCGAGTGCCGAAGACAAGGCACTCGACCTGTTTGCCGATATGATGATTGAGCGTATTCAGTCGCTGTCGGGCAAAGACGGATGGAAAAAGCCCTGGTTTACTGAGGGTACGCTGCAATGGCCGAAAAATCTGAACGGACGAGAATATAATGGCATGAACGCTATGATGCTACTCCTGCATTGCGAGAAGGAGGGCTACAAGATTCCTCGCTTCTGTACCTTCGACCGCATACAGCAGTTTAACAAAACTGGCAAGAAAGACGAGGAACAGAAGCCTCGTGTGTCGGTATTGAAGGGTGAGCATTCTTTCCCCGTGATGCTCACCACGTTTACGGTGGTCAATAAGGAAACAAAAGAGCACATCAAGTGGGAGGACTACAAACTGCTCTCTCAGGAGGAGCGCGAAAAGTACAATGTATATCCAAAGCTTCAGACTTACCATGTATTCAATGTGTCGCAGACCAACCTGAAGGAGGTCAGACCAGAGTTTTGGGAGAAACTGGAACAGGAATACTCGATGCCTAAGGTGGAGAAGGACGAGCAGTTTGCCTTTGAACCCGTGGATAGGATGATAGCGGACAACCGTTGGATATGTCCCATCAAACCCATGTTCGGTGATTCCGCCTATTTCTCCATCAGCAAAAACGAGATTGTGATGCCGGAGAAAAGGCAGTTCAAGGATGGGGAGTCTTTCTACTCGAACCTTTTCCACGAGATGGGACACTCAACGGGTGCGGAGGGACAGTTGGACCGCATCAAGCCCGCTACCTTCGGCTCGGCAGAGTATGCACGCGAGGAACTGGTGGCAGAACTGACGGCTGCGCTGACCGCTCAGCGATATGGCATGACGAAGCACTTGAAGGGAGATTCGGCTGCCTATCTAAAGTCTTGGCTGGATTCGCTGAAAGAGTCGCCGCAGTTCATCAAGACCACGTTGCTCGATGTGAAGAAAGCCACCTCGATGCTCACGCAGCATATCGACAAGATTGCGATGGAGATAGACCAGGAGAAAAAGGCTGAGCAGACGGAAAATGTCGGCAATGAGGAGAAAATGGAGGGAAGTAAGGATGCCGGGCAGGTATATTACGCTTCCGTTGCCTATCTCCAATCAACGGATGACACATCGGAACTGGATAAGCTGAAAGATCGAGGAGACTATGATGGACTGCTGAAACTTGCCAAGGATTACTATGACGGTAACGGCATGGACGAGAAGCAGACCTACAGGAAGCCGTGCCAGAACAGAGGCGATGACCTGTTGATTGAGGACAAGGACTTTGCAGTGGTATATAATGGCAGTGTCGGTGGCACATACGAGGTGTTCCTAAAGCATACGGAACAGGAGATACGGGACCATATCACTCGCTATGGCATAGGACGTGCCAGTGAGGACGTGAAGGCTGTGGCGAGGGAGATGACCGCCGAAGAGTTTTCGGAATTGGCGCAACGAAAGATGCCGATATTCCAGATGCCAAATGGCGGTCTGCTGAACCTGCAATATAACAAGGATAAGGATAGTCTGGATGTGGGGACTGTGACCAATGCAGGACTCTCAGTGAAACACTCCTTCCCTTTCAGTCATGACCATTCTATGGATGCAAACATCAGCTCTGCGTATGAGCAACTGCTCGACATGGAGGAGTACCAGAAGGAAGAGGTACAAGAGGAGCACGTTGCCAAGTCCGCTTTCCGAAGATGAGAGTAGTATCGTAGTATATACTAATCGTAGGCTTTACTACTCATAGTAGGTACTAACAATAGTCAGCCGCAAGGAGTATTGTCCCTGCGGTTGCTTTGGTTATGGAGTTACTTTTGACAGTCTCTTATCCACTCTTTCCAATCTATGTCATCAACAGTTAATTCTTTGGTCTCCCAATCGTAGTCGATGTTTGGCAAATTGGAATATGGGAAATAGATGCTATACCCGATTTGCCCATAGGAGCAAAATAACGGAGTGACTGCGAGTTCTCGACCATAGTAAGAGGATGGTTGAAGATAGTTCCTCCAACAAAAGCGGTCTCGTTTAATGCAGCGGCAGATATGCCTGATAAGTTGATTTCTGTCCATTATCTTTTGTCTTTGGGGGTTATCATATGATGTTCACTTCTTTTCCATTCTATTCAGGAAAGTCTGTAAATCCTCGTCTGGAATGCTCTTCAGTTTCACCGGCTTGAAACCGTCCAATTGCTCCACTTGAAATATCTCGTCCACTCCATATTTGGAGCCATCCACCTTTACGCTCTCCATTTCTTTGACGGAGGTATAGCCATACTCCGTTTCATGCAGACCGCATACGATGGTGAATAACGTGGTGTCGTTACCTTCCTGTTGCCCTTCAAGTACGAACCAACGGACGTGTCCGATGAAGAATATTGCCACACAAACGGCATCCTTGCCTTTGCCGTGATTTTCGTA
>OIDP01000868.1_pt1 | contig 11526 bp, 9 predicted proteins | sample 1581591 | NCBI WGS metagenome assembly OIDP01 (sample SAMEA3882552, study PRJEB24775) | human gut metagenome | biome: human-associated habitat; feature: intestine environment; material: feces | place: Netherlands | collected 2009/2010 | reverse complement strand
TGCCACAGGTTCTTGTCCTTGGAGTAGTTGGTCTCACGGTTGATCTTCAGGGGGATGTTGTGGGCCTCGGCGTAGTCGATCTCCTCGTCACGGCTCTCGATGTCCCACTCACGCCACGGAGCGATGATGGCCATATCGGGGCAGAGGGCCTTCAGGGTCAGCTCAAAACGGACCTGATCGTTGCCCTTGCCGGTGCAGCCGTGGCAGATGGCGTCTGCGCCTTCCTTGATGGCGATATCGGCCAGAGCCTTTGCGATGCAGGGGCGGGCGAAGCTGGTGCCCAGCAGATAATCCTCATACTTGGCGCCGAACTTCAGGGTGGGGAAGATGTAGTTCTCCACGAAGTCCTTCTTCAGGTCGAGGATGTACAGCTTGGAAGCGCCGGTCTTCTTGGCCTTCTCTTCCAGACCGTCCAGCTCGGTGCCCTGACCCACATCGCCGGAAACGGCCACGACTTCGCAGTTGTTGTAGTTTTCCTTCAGCCAAGGAATGATGATGGAGGTATCCAGACCACCGGAGTAGGCCAGAACGACTTTTTTGATGTTTTCCTTTTTCATGATGAACGCTCCTTTATTTTCATGATTACACTTTTGTTTTTCTGCACCGGGCATCCCTCCCGGCACGCTCGATTCATCGCTTGCTTATCACGCTTTTTATTATACGCCGTGCGGTTTTTCCGTCAATGCCGAAAACCGCCAAACCTTCTGCCCGTTTCCGGTGCGGTTTCTGTCAATTTGTATGTTTATGCAAATATTTTGTAAATTATACAATTTTTATACAATCATACTGCATATATGCGGAGGCTTTTGCCGGGCCTTTTCGGCCCCTTCGCGCCCCGGAACCGCCGTTCACGCACAAAACACCCCCATTCACGCAGGTTTTGTTTCTTTTTGACGCATTTTATGGTACAATCAGTTTAAGAAAACCGTCGTCTCTATGCAGCTACAAAACGGAAAGTGAGGTCTCTATGAAAAAACGCATTCTCGCTCTGCTTCTTGCCTTCAGCATGATGCTTTCCCTTTTGCCGGTATCTGCCCTCGCAGATACGGGGGGGGGGGGGGGGGGTATCGATTTCGCCGCTTATGCGAGTAATGGTTCTTTGCCCAACCTTGTAATGGACAACAACACCGGAAAGCCCGATGTTTCTCAAATAGAACCGGAATCGAGGGGTGTTTATCAGGGCAACGGCTGGATGTATAACAAAAACAGCGACGCGCTGATGCTGAAAAGCGGCAAGTACGATTTTAATTATACTTTTCCCGGATTCAGCGACAGCAAACACTACGACGATTGCGACCACCTCAACTGCGTCAATGTGAACCATATCTTTGTCCAGCTGGACGCAACGATCGTCGGCGGTATGTTCAATGAACAAAGCCTTGTGAACCATGGCACCGTTACAAACGGTCTGTTCAAAGGAACCTCTGTCACAAACCACGGCACTCTGAACTGTCTGTTCCCTCCCAATTCCGACAACTCAAAACCTACCGGCATAGGCACCATTGAATGTCACTCGCTGACAGCTGCGGACAACTCAACCGTCGAGGTGTTACTTTATTCATCCACATTCGGAAACACAACAACTACGTACAGCGAGGGTACATTTTATTTTACCGGAACTCCGACTCTTGAAGTAAAACTTTCATCGAATGAAGAAATCACCTGCATCAACGGCGAAAAGCTTTACGGCGGCCTGACTAAACCGGATTGGAAGGGTTACCAGACGTTTACTCCCAAAGCGGGCGAAGATGTTGTGCTGAACCGCGAGCCTTACGTTACCGACCTCGTAATGACCACCGGCGGCTTCCCCGAAACGACCGGGCGTGAGCCGATCTATGACTCTGCGAAGAATGTCATCGGCTGCAAGGGCAAAGGATGGAAGTATGAAAACGGCACGCTGACACTGGAAAGCGGCGAATACAACTTTACTCATACTGAACCTAGAAACACTGCCAGCTCGCGCTATGGCGACAGTGTCAAGTGCAACATTGTTGTGGAGGAGAATGCTGAAATCACCGGCGGCATCCTCGCTGGAAACAGCCTCACCAATTCGGGCACAGTGAAAGACATCCTGTTCATGGGATATTGGCTCACAAACAACAACGGCACTCTGAGCTGTTTGTTGGATCCATTGGCCGACGGCACTGGTTTTACACGCCGTACAATGACGGACATAGCTGGCGACAAAATCATCTATACGGTAAACCAAGGTCTATCTACTGGCACGGTATGCCAACTTGAGTTTACCGGAACTCCAAAGTTCACTGTAAAGCTTGAAAATTCCGATATCCGCTGCATCAACGGCGATAAGAATTACGGCGGCCTGAGGCCTTCGGTTGTGCATGGTTACTACACGTTTACTCCCGAACAAGAAGAAGACATCGTGCTGAACCGCGAGCCTTACGCTACTGACCTTGTGATGACTCCCGACGGCATCCCGGATATTACCAATGTCGCTGGCGGAAAGGATGGTACTCACTTCTCTTACAAAGGCGACGGCTGGACTTTTACCGGAGCTGCTGACATTCCCGACGCCATTGGTACTCTGACACTTAATAAAAACACCAACTCTTATGATTTCCGTTATCTCGACCCGCTCAACGGACCCGGCGGCGAGCTTGCGGCTGTAAAGTGCCCCCTCATGAACGACGGCGCGACCATTGAAAACGGCGTTTTCAAGAACCTTGTCATAAATCATCGTGGCACTATCCGTGGCGGCACCTTTGCCGTGGGCCTGTTCTCCATAAACTCGGAAGATTTTTCCACATCGGGCACCGTGACCGGCGGTGCATTCAACGGCAAAGACGGCCTGAGTGATGGATACCATGCAGTTACCGTGAATGGCGGAAGCATTCGGAAAGTGAATGACACCGAGCCGCTTGAAGCGCATGAAATCAATGACAGCTACGGCCTCCGATATGACATCGTGCGAAGTACCGAATGGAATCTCTACTCCTATGAGGGCACCATTGTCACCGTCACAGCCAACACCGACATTACCAACATCAACGGCTGGGACGTCGGCAAATTCCCCGGCGGCAGCAGCTACCCGAACGGCGAGGACGACAAAACGACCGTCAGCTTCCGAATGCCCGACGGCCCCGTGGTGCTGAACGCCACGCTGTATACGCTCGACATCATCCGCGGCACTATGATGGGCAACACCTCTGTCTCTGCCCCGGCGGGTACGGAACTCATACTGGACGCCGACGAACCGGCAAAAAATGAAACCTTCCTCGGCTGGAGGCTGAGCGACGAAAGCTTGCTGACGAAAGGCACGCTGAACGACCCCAACTGCAAAACGATCACCATCACAATGAAAAACGCCAGCGCCACCGCTGAGGCGGTGTTCCAGAAAGACACCCCCGCCTATACTCTCACCGTGACCGGCGGCGGGCTTGTGAACGGCAAGACCAGCGCGGTGGTGGAGGCTGGCGACGAAGTGCGCCTGACCGTGGGCGAGATGCAGGAGGGCATGAGCTTCAACTATTGGGACCTGCCCACCGCGCTGACCCAAGCGCTGACGGACAGCAGTTCCGGCGGCTTCAGCAATAAGGTCGAGCCCCTGACCTTTACCATGCCCGACCTGAGCGAGTATACCGAGGACAAGAGCTTCACCATCCGGCTGGACATCCGCCCGGCGGAGCTGCCGGACGATGACGACGGCCCGTCGGTGCTGGGCACCATGGCCACCGTGGCCGTGGGCGGCGCAGCGGCTGGCATCTTGGTGTGGCAGGGCGTGAGCCTCGGTGTGGACAGCTATTTGCAGCTCTCCCTGCCCGACGGTGTGGCGGTGCCCACCAACCGGCGTGAGCTGGTGAAGCTGCTGTGGGAGACGGCGGGCAAGCCCGACGTGGTGCTCCCGGCGCTGTACGGCGACGTTTCCGCCGAGGACGGCGAGCTGCAGAAGGCGACCCGCTGGGCCATCGACAACGGCCTTGTGAAGTCCGCCGACGACAGCGACGCCTCCCGCTTTGACCCCGACCGCAGCGTTTCCAAGTATGAAGTGGCGCGGGCGTGGTTCAAGGTCCAGCAGATGCTGAAATAACTCCCCCAGTCCTCTTCGATGGCTCCCTCCTTGAGGGAGCTGGCGCGTGAGCGCCTGAGGGAGTCCCCCTTACAAACGCAAGAGCCTCCCGGCGTAAAAACCGGGAGGCTCTTGCGTTATATGCTGCCGTATTTTTTCAGGATGGCGGCGGTCTCTTCGGGGGATGCGAGCCGGATGGGGGCGGGCTTTTCGCTGCCGGAGCGCAGCGCCAGCCACCACGTCGAAAGCCCCAGCCAGCCCCACTTATAGGCCGTGTGGGGGGTGCGCCCCACGCAGGAGAAGCCCAGCCGCTGGTGGATGTGCTCGCTGGCGGGGTTGGGGTCGGCCACAAGGGCGTAGACGTTCCAGTAGCCGCAGACATCCAGCACTTCCAGCAGAGCGCGGTAGAGCAGGGTGCCCACACCGAGGCCGCGAGCGTCCGGGGCGCAGTAGATGGTGCTCTCCACCGACCAGTCGTAGGCTTCCCGCGGGTGCCACCGGTGGGCACAGGCGTAGCCCAGCAGCTTGCCCTCGGCGTCCCGCGCCAGCAGCAGCGGGGCCACCTTCCGGGTGTTGTCCACCCAATCCTCGTACTCTTCCAGCGTGGAGGGCGTGACCTGAAAGGTCGCCGTGTGGTTCAGCACGTACCAGTTGTAAATTTCAAGGATGTCTGCCGCATCCGCGCGGGTCGCCACCGACAGCCGGGGCAGATTCTTCCCTTCCCATTCCGCGCACAGGGCCTCTTTTTTCGGCTTGGGCAGCTTTTTCAGGGCCGCTTCGCGGCGCAGGGCGTCGGATTTGTCGGCACAGCGCTCCAAGTAGGCGAACCGCTTGGCCCCCATGGCCCGCGTCGCCTTGGCCCCTTTGCCGGTCTTGTGAGCGTGGAGCCGGGCACCGGGGTCGTTGGTCCAGCCCGTGTAGAGCTGGCCGCCCGCGCACCGCACCATATAGACGTAGGCCCGTTCTTCGTGTTCCGCTCCGCCGCTCATCTTACAGTCTCCCGTTGTTTTTCAGCACCTGACGACAGGCCGCAAGGGCGGTCTCCTTGTCCTTGGCCGTGATGAGGAAGCGGCTGGCATGGCAAAAGCTGATGCCCTCGATGCCGCTCTTCTGCTCGATGACCTCCTGCGGCTGGCCCGCCCACGACTGGGGGAAGGGGAGCTTAGGCTTTTTGGTCTTGTGGTCGGTCACGCACTGGGCGCTCCAGCCGCCGCGCTGGCTGGGGTAGACCACGAAGAGGGCATCCGTCCGGTACAGGCCGTTCTTCCACGGCAGGTAGCAGGGCAGGACCACGATGCCGTCGCGGGAGTTTTTGTAGGCTTGCTGGACCTTTTCATCCGCACGGTTCACGGCGTTGGCGCTGGCGATCTGGTTTTCCAAGATCTGCTTCGCCACGGCCACCGCCTTGAAGAAGCAGGTATCCTGATCTTCCTTCGAGTCCCACACCGGGTTGAAGAAGCCGATGGCGTCGCACAGGCTGTTCTGCTCGCCGGTGTTGTCGTTCAGATCGAGGGGCTGGATGAAGTTTTCGTCGATGAGCCGCGCCTGACGCTCGCCCACAAGGCCGGGCCCCAGCACCCGCCACAGCAGACCGAAGGCTGCGTAGGGGACGCCGTTGGCCCGCATTTCCCGCGGCTCCTGATGGTGGTCGAACATGCCGAAGCCGATATCGTACACGATGCCGTCGAAATCGTCCGGCACCACAAAGCCGCGGGTGATCTTGATGTCCGGGCGGATGATCTGCAGCAGCGCCGTCGCAAAGACATCATCCGCGTGGAACTTGCCCGCATGTGTAAAACCATTTGCAGGAATTTTCATATCTGTACCTCATTCTCAACAGTGTCTTTGAGGACAGTATAGCACATTCTGCCGAGCGGGACAAACCCCGCTTTTTGCCCTTCTAAAATATATTGCGCATCGCCATACAACGTGGTACAATAGTGGAAACAGGAGGCGATCACAATGTCCGCAAAAACCGCAAATGTCACCGCACGCATCCAGCCCGAAGTCAAAGAACAGGCCGAAGCGATCCTTTCCCAGCTGGGCATTCCGGTTTCCGTCTTCATCGACATGGCCTACCGGCAGGTCATCCTGCGGGACGGCATTCCGTTCTCGCTGGAGTTATCCGCAAAACTTCCCACCCGCGACACCATGACCCGCAGCGAATTTGACGCCATGATGCAGACCGGCCTCGACCAAGCCAAGCGCGGCGAGTCGTCACCGCTGGACGAAGCCTTCGCCCGGCTCCGCACGGAGATTTAAGCCATGGAAGAATATCTTGTCCAGCTTACTCCGCAAGCGGAACAGCAGCTCCGCGCCATCGTGCATCACATCTCCCACGAGCTATTGGAGCCTGACACCGCAGCCGCTCTTCTCTCTGCCCTCGAACAGGCAATGGCATCGCTCCATATTCTGCCACAGCGTACACCTTTGGTCGAAGAAGAACCGTGGCATACGCAGGGCATCCGAAAGCTTTTGTGCAGCAACTTTCTGATCTACTTTTGGGTCGATACCAGCGCTTACCGTGTGCAGATCCTTGCTGTAGTCTATGCGCGGCGCGACCAGTTGAAACAGCTTCGGAATATAACGAGCCTTTCTTAAAACGCAGACCAGCCCCGGAAACGATGCCGTTCAGGCCGTTTCCGGGGCTGGTCTCTAAGTCACTTTATCAATCTTGGGAAAGATTTCCAAGATAGACTCCATTTTCGTCATATACATTTCCCTGTGAATCCACAGTATAGAAAGTATAGTCCGCCGCCGGTTTTAACAGATTTGCTTTCGGAGATTCATTTATCTCATCAAATCTAATTTTAATTTGTGCTGTGCTGTCTTCCGCAATCACGTACTTCAGCACCCCACCCAAGTAATACGTTGTAACATTTGCCGAAGATCCCTCATAGGTAACCGTGTAAGATTCTGTATCATACGTTGTCCCCGCTAATGTTTTCTTTTCGGCCTTGATTTCAGAAGTATTACCGGGTGTCAACAATATTTTGCTAATGACCTTGCATTGGTTTAGTTTATCGTTCAACTCTTGCTGCTCAAAGTCATCCGCCTGTATCTTCAAACCGATTTTCTCGCCCTTAATAATCTTGCCTTCTGGAACTACAACATACGCCCAATTATCTGCAAGCAGTACAGATTCCTTCATGCCATTCAGTGTAGTTTCCATGTACGCTTTTGCCATATCTTGATTGTACACATAGTCCACTACCTGATTCTCTTCGTCTTCCATAATCCGGTAGTTCGCCTTCATGTAGATTTTATTGCCTTGCAGAATTTTATTGTATTTATATGTTTTAGAAGCCAGCCAAGTTACAGTGCCGGTATTGCTTCCCCCATTCTCTGCACCGCCCGGATTTTGGCCTGAACTGTTGCCACTATTTCCGCTATCGCCGCTGCCCGACCCCTGAGAAGTTCCCGGATTGCTGGGATTTGCCGGAGCGCTGGGCGTATCATCACCGCAGGCAGTCAACATGGTCAAAGACATTGCCGCCGCCAGAACACAGACAGCGAGACGTTTCATCATTCGCATAATGATTCCTCCATATTTAATGAAATTGCAGAAGCTCCCCAAATCACAGTTTCTGCAAGCCGAGTGTACCCCCCCCCACCCATATGTCAACGGTTTTTTCAAAATTTGGCAATATGGTGAAATTTTGAGTAAATTCTTTTACACATCCACCAATAAAAATGCCGCTGCACAGCGAATATACTGCACAGCGGCTTCTCTCTTCAAAATTTACTTTTTCTTCCGGCGGTCCGTCTTCGTCACGGCCGTGGTGGGCTTGACGGCGGGGGAGAGGTTGGGTTTTGGGATGAGGGCCTTGGCGGCGGGCTCGCCGAGAGCCAGCACGTTCACCAACTCCTGCTGGATGGCGTCGTTGTTCTCGTCGGTGACGGCGAGGACGTCGGCGTAGAACTGCTCCATCTCCTCAAAGGTGGGGAAGGTGGCCACGTACATCTGGTTGCCCATGGCGCCGGAGAGGGCGTCGGGGATGCGGTCCACCATCCGCATGTTGGCCTGATACTTCTGCATCAGCTGCTCGTGGCTGTAGACGAAGTGCTTGCCGTCGCGGCGGCCCGCAAAGGGGCAGTAGAAGTGCTCGCCGACGGGCATATCGGTGCCGCCGAAGGCGATCATGTCGGCCCAGATCTTGTACACGTTGGTGGAGCGTGCAAAGTTGATCATGTCGGGCGTGAAGCCGCCGCAGGGGCGCATGTTGACTTCCAGCGCAACGATCTGGCCCTTTTTGCCCATACTGGTCTGATCCTCGCTCATCCGGAAGAACTCGAAGTGGACGAAGCGGCTCTTGACGCCGAAGCTCTTGACGGCGGCGCGGCCCGCGGCGCGGGTGTCGTCGGGCAGGTCCTTGATGATGTAGTAGATGGAGTTGTCGTTGTCGTTCACGATGTCCATGATGGACATCGGGCTGACATTGCCCGCCTCGAAGATGGGGTTGCCGCTGCCGTCGATGATGGCGTCGTAGCTGTTGACCTCGGCGCGGACGAACTCCTCCATGATGTAGGAAACATCCGGGTGATGGATGCTCTTGTAGGTCAGGAAGGTGCGCAGCTCCTCCTCATCGGACAGCCTGTGGGTGTCGGAAGCGCCCACGCCGTTGTCGGGCTTGACGACCACCGGGTAGCCGACCTCTTCGATGAACTTTTTGCAACCCTCAAAGTCATCCACCATGTGATAACGGGCGGTGGCGATACCGGCCTTCTGGTAGTACTCCTTCATCTTGCTCTTGTACTTGATGCGGGGCATGTCCTCGGTCTGGAAGCCGCTGGTGATGTGGAAATCGGTGCGCAGAGCGGCATCCCGCTCCAGCCAGTATTCGTTGTTGGACTCCAGCCAGTCGATGCGGCCATACTTGAAGGTGAAGAAGGCCACGGCGCGGTAGACCTCGTCATAATTTTCGAGGCTGCCGACCTTGTAATACTCGTTCAGGCTGTCCTTCAACTCCGGCTTCAGCTCATCGTAGGGTTGGTCGCCGATGCCGAGGACGTTCATGCCGTCGTTTTTCAGCTCCCGGCAGAACTGCCAGTAGTTCGTCGGGAAGTTCGGGGAGATAAAGATAAAATTGCTCATGGTTTTGTTGATTCCTCTTTGTTTAGCCTAAAATATAAGGCATATAATACACCACCTGCTGATACCACCAGTTCCAGTCATGGTTGACATCGTGGCCCCACAGATCGACCCAGATGGGGATGTGCTTGGCCTCGAAGATGCGCTTGAGATACCACGTGGTGTCCGGCTGCTCCCAATCGCCCTGACCGCAGCAGATGACGGCCTTCTGGTTCCGGAACAGCTCCATATAGGGGTGATTCTCCGGGAAATTGACCATGTAATCCACCGGGGAGTTCATATAGACCAGCTCGTCCATATAGTTGCCGAAGCCGTAGTGGGCGGTGTAGATGCCGCTGAGGGCCATGCAGCCGCAGAAGATGTTCGGGAAGCGCAGATACAGGTTGACCGCATGGGTCGCGCCGAGACTGCACCCAAAGGCGATGACGCCGGGCGCGCCGTCCCAGCCGTTCCGCTCGCGGGCGATTTGCTGGATCTTGGGCACGGCCTCCTCCACGATGTAGCGGATCCACTGCTCGTAGCGGCGGATGCGCCAGTAGGGGTCGCCGCTGGAGTCCGACCACGTTTCCTTATCGATGGTGTCGATGGAAATGACCATCACCTGACCGGACTCGATCCACGGGGCCAGCGTATCGGCCATGTGGAAATCCTCAAAGTCGAAGAAGCGGCCGTCCTGACAGGGGATGTAAAGCATCGGGCGGCCCGCATGGCCGTAGACCTTGCACTCCATCTCGCGGCCGAGAGCGGGGCTGTAATCCTTAAAATACTGCATTTCCATCGTTGATTCCTCCTTTTGTAGGGTCAATCCAGTTCGTACATCAGGGTGTGGATCACAAAGGGCAGCTGCTTTTCCCAGCTGGCTTCGCTGTGGGTGCCGCCGGGCACCAGACGGGACGTCAGATGGATGCCGCGGATCATGATCTTGCTGCACATCTCCGCAAAGCCCTTGCGCATCCCGTCGTGGTTGCCCATCTCGCGGGAACCGTAGTCCATGTAAAGCACCGTGCCCGGTTCGAGCTTGGCGCGGCCCACAAGGCCGTCGAGCTTTTCCGGCGAGACCCAGATGGAGGGCGACAGCGCCGCCGCCCGGCTAAAGACGTCGTTGTGGTTGAGCAGGGCGTACAGGCTCATCAGGCCGCCCATGGAGCTGCCGCCGATGAAGGTGTGCCCCCGGTCGGGCAGGGTGCGGAAATTGCGGTCGATGAAGGGCTTGAACCGGTGGATGAACCAGCTCATCGTGGCCGCGCCCTTGCCGTCAAAGTGGCCGTACTGGGGGTCATCGAAGCGGTAGGGCGAATACTCCACCAGCCGCTCGTTGTTCGGCCCCGCGTTGCACTCCACCGCCGCCACGATGAGCGGCGTGTCGGTGTAGTCCAGATAATCCGCCATGCCCCAGCTCTTGCCGTAGGTAGCGTCCTCGTCGAAGAAGACGTTCTGGCCGTCGAACATATACAGCACCGGATACCGGCGGTCCGGCTCGGCCTCGTACATGGTGGGCAGATAGACATAGACCCGCCGCTGCTCCGTGCCGTTCACTGCCGGGTAGCTCACGCTCCATTTTTTGATCATTTCCAGTTCCCTCTCAATCCTGTTACTGTGCTTTTAGTCTAGCACCAATAGGGAAGAAATGCAATTGTATGGAACGCAATCCATTCCGCCAGCGGGCTTGCCCTCTCCGTCATCGCTAACGCGATGCCACCTCCCCCAAAGTGGGAGGTTTTTCGCAATACCGGCAAGTTCATCTTCTCGGAAAGCTCCCCCTTTGGGGGAGCTGGCAAAGCCGACAGGCTTTGACTGAGAGGGCAAAGCCGTTTGGGTTATACAGCAAACGCCGTCCGGTGAGCTGCCGGACGGCGCTTGCAAAAATTCCGAACGGTCGGGGGAGAGGAGCTGCTTAGTACTTCTTCTCCACGGGCACGATCCAGCCCTTCGTATCGGGGATCTTGCCCCACTGCATACCGGTCATGGTATCGTACAGCTTCTGGGTGACAGCGCCGATCTTGCCGTCGCCGATGTAAGCGTGCTCGCCCTTCCAGACCAGCTCCTTGACGGGGGAGACGACAGCGGCGGTGCCGGTGCCGAAGACTTCCTCCAGCTTGCCCTCGCGGGCGGCCTGCATGATGTCGGCGATGGCCAGCTTGCCCTCGATGACCTCATAGCCCCAATCCTTCAGCAGCTCGATGCAGCTGCGGCGGGTGACGCCGGGCAGAACCGTGCCGACGGTAGCGGCGGTATACACCTTGCCGTCGATCTTGAACATGATGTTCATGCTGCCGACTTCCTCGACGTACTTCTTCTCAACGCCGTCCAGCCACAGCACCTGTGCATAGCCCTGCTCCTCGGCCAGCTCGCCAGCCTTGATGGAAGCAGCGTAGTTGCCGCCGCACTTGGTAAAGCCGGTCAGGCC